>Ga0134128_10007039_pt1 | contig 13594 bp, 15 predicted proteins | sample KB31754_FD_96462 | JGI IMG/M metagenome (GOLD analysis project Ga0134128, IMG submission 96462) | Terrestrial soil microbial communities with excess Nitrogen fertilizer from Kellogg Biological Station, Michigan, USA - KB3-175-4 | ecosystem: Environmental > Terrestrial > Soil > Unclassified ... | reverse complement strand
TCGTCGTCGATCGCCCGCGCAAGGCGATCAAGGTGATCCCGGCCGCCGGGGCAACGAAGACATCGTCGACGCGATCACTGCCGGGGCGGCGGCGCGCGATGTCGGCGCTGGCCTACAGCACTCAGGCGAGTAGGTCCTGAACGCCGTCGTTGTAGACGTGGTCCAGCCGATGACATCGACAGAGGTGCGTCGGTCGGCTTCGAGACCGAGAGCAAGTACCGGCTACGCCTGGTCGGCTACCCGAGTGTCCTCGGTCCTCACTCTCAGGTGGACTGGAACGGCAAGCGGTACGGCATCCACGGGGAGCCTCGGATCTTTAAACGGCTCCCGTCGGACGGCTTACGTCGATTACGTGATCGTCCGTAGGTGACAGAACAATCAGCGATGCCCGCCGGGAACTGCATTGAACCCTGGCTCAGCCACCTCCGGTTCGGTGAGCTGGAAGGGCGGCGGCGCGATGACCTCGGGGGCGGCTTCAGGCGGGGGTGCTTCTGCAGCGCCTTCAGCAGGTAGCCCGCCGATGATCTCGGTGGACTCTCCTGGGGCATTGGGGGCGCCGCTGCCAGAGGTATTGGTACCGCCCTCGAGCGGACCGGGCACCCAAACCAGAAGATCCTGAACTCCGTCGTTGTAGACGACGCTGTTCGGCGGGTCGCCCACGACATCGAAGTAGAGCGTGCCGGTCGTCGAGCCACCAGGCGGTGCCGACGGCACGCCGATCCCACCGATCACACGGTAGTTCGCCCCGCTCTCAGCGCGGGCATTGAACAGCGGGACCAACGGAGTGGCCCAACCGCCCAGCCCTTCGACCTTCACGGTGGCTGCATACAACTGGCCGTTGTGGGGCACGGGGTCGGAGCTCGGGGAAAGCGCCATCACCGTGTAACCGATCATCGGAGCGCCGGTGCCGTAGTCATTCAGCGTCTCCTGCGTACCGAACGGCTTGATGTTGTTGGCCGCCGAGGCGGGAACCGCCGTAGCGCCAGCCATGCCGACCGCGACCGCGGCGATGCCAACGGGCGCCACAAGCTTCTTGATCTTCACCCTTACTCCCCTTTCTATGCCCGGGCTGTGTCCTACGCGGACGTTACCTCGCCGCACCAGTGTCGAAATGCAAGTTGCCGCAATTGCACGCTCCGTAACACTAGACACCGTTGACGCGATTACACCGGCATTAACATGAACCTCATCAGTCCCAACCGTTGCGGAGGACGCGTGCGACGCCGATGGAAAACCGCTGCCGGCGCGATAGCGCTTGCCGTCGCTGCGACGTTGGGCGGGATGTCGCCAGCGGTTGTGCAGGCTGAGCCTGAGGCGGCGTCTAAAGACTTCACGAAGCCGGCGATCGTCATTCTGGGATACGGCCTCAACCCCGACGGCACGATGCGCGCGATTCTGCGCCGACGGGTGATGACCGGCCTAACGGTCGCGCAGGCCTTCCCGCAGTCGCCGGTCATCGTGACCGGAGGCAACCCGCAGAACGGCAACACCGAAGCCGGGCAGATGCGGAAGATGCTGCTGTTGCTCGGCTTCCCGGACAACAGAATCATCGTGGAGGACAAGGCGAACAGCACGGTGCAGAACGCGCAGTTCTCGGTGCCGTTGGCGCAGGAGGCCGGCACGACGGGCATCATCCTGGTGACGTCGACGACGCATCAGGGGCGCGCCGATGGGGACTTCGCGGACGCGGGCGGAAACATTCTGGCGACGGTGAGTTACCCCGACGGGAACCCGACCACGAACGTGGAGCAGTTCGCGCGTGACGCGATCAGTCCGTTCGTCAACGTCGGCTAACGGGAGTCCGGAACGGCGTGCTAATCCGAAGGTTTCATCAGTGTGTTGCTGGGCAGCGAAGCGTCGAGCACCTTGCGTGCGGTCTCAGCGCCGGCTACGGGAAGGCCATCGGGATCGAGAAGACCCAGTTGAACGAGCACACTGGCTTGATCCCAGTAGATGTGCTCATGCACGAGTTTGTCGCCCTCAAATTGCACTATGGCGACCGTAGGAATCTCAACCTTGCGCCCGGTCGGTTCGATGCCGGGCAGCATCCAGTCCATTCGGCTGGTGTGAGTGAAGCGAACGATGAATTCGTCGACGACCGAACTCTCCCCGACGGTGCGACTGACGGGGAGGAGTTCGAAGTCGGGTGGGTTCACTCCGATGAAGTGGTGGGCGTAGAAGTGGCGCAACTTCTCGAAGCCGACACCTCCGGTCATGGTGGGAATATGGTTGACGTAGGGCTCAGCGACCATGGTGGACATGGTGGCGTCAACATCGCGCGTCTCGAACTCGTACCGACAGTGCGCATCCCACAACGCAGCAAGATCGTAAGCGGCCATCGTGCAGCTCCCTCTTTGTGATCATCCGTAACTGATGTCTTATCCAAGTTACGGCCCCGACCAGTTGGCAAGGGGGCGACGGTGCCTAATCGAGGTGCGCGGTGACCGCCACCACGTTGTGCATCGGCGCGTCAGCTCCCGGAGTCGACAGACCATACTCTTCGAACAGACTCACTCGCGACTGCTCAGCGATGCTCCACCCCTGCACGGCAAGGTAATTCCGTACTGGCTGTCGCTCGCCGGTGTAGACGAGTTGGGTCGTATCGATGTCGATGCCATTGAGTCGCCAACGCGCGTCAGAGGCCGTTCGCCGAAGCACCTCGGCGAAGCCATCCGGATGATACTCGGTGGCAAGTCGGGAATTTTGGGCGCTCAGCGCCCTAATGGTGTCGAAGAGTCGGTCCTGGGCCTCAGGCGGAAGATACATCAGCAATCCTTCAGCACTCCATGCTGTCGCCCGTGATTCGTCAAACCCGTTTTCGCGCAGCGCTGTTGCCCAATCGTCGCGGAGATCGCAGGCGACTGGCCGGTAGGCTACGCGCGGCTTCGCGCCTAGTTGAGAGAAGACGCCCGCCTTGAACGCAAGAACGTTCGGCAGATCCACTTCGTAGATGACCGTGTTCCGGGGCCACGGCAATCGGTAAACGCGCGAATCGAGACCGGCCGCCAGGATGACGATTTGCCGAATCCCCGAATCCGTCGCGGCGGTGAAGAACTCGTCGAAGAAGCGGGTGCGCACGGCGAACATGTCGATCATGGGTTGCAGCCGCATGTCACTGCCGAGTTCGGCGTCCGCTGGTGGCGCTCCGAGTTGCACCATGCGGCTGAGGGATTCAATGCCGACCGCCTCGACCAGCGGCGCCGCCCACGGGTCGTTGATGATCGGGTGTGGCTGTCGGGTCGCCACAGCCCGTGCGGCTGCGACCATCGTGGCTGTTGTTCCCACGCTCGATCGGAGGTCCCAGCTGTCGTGATCAGTACGTGTCATGTTACTTCCTACTTCACTAATTGCCTTGTGACACAGGATCTGTCAAAGACGCATATGGGAAGTGTTCGCTTCGTCCATCGTTGTGCCCCTCTTCACGGACTTCTAGTCGGCATGACAAAACTCCGAGCAATCGGCGGTACGGAGCCGGACTCCCTAATAATCAGGACGCCCCGATCGGCCAAATCGAGTCCCCCCGATGACTGTGAATCGCCTAATAAGATTCTGATGAGCCTGTTGGACTTCCGGCGGCGCGATGCTCGCCGGAAACTTGACATCACCCGCGATATCAATCTGCGTGCACTGTCATAGCTCAGACGATCGCCTCGATAACGTGAATACGCTCGAGCCTTCACCTCGTCGATCGACTGGGGCAACGAGCTCCCCCCACGTCACACACCGCAGCACCGTGAACCGCCATCACGACCAGCCTCTCGAACTGCTCGGCGACGGGCGGTGGCGATTCGGCCCACTCGATCAGGCCACGGTCGGGGCAGGCGCACCGGTGTAGGTGGCGGATGAAACGGCTGTGGAGCAGCCGCAATTACGGCCTCGGCGGCGCATTATGGACGTGTGCGGATCGGAGTCGGGGTCTCCACCGCGCGCGAGGCGCGGCAGGCTGCAGTGGGAGCCACAGCGCAGGCGTGCGACGAGCTCGCGGGCGAGGTGCCGTCGCTGGCTGTGCTGCTCGCATCGCGATCGCATACCGACGTGGCCAGGGACCTGCTCGACGCGGTGCAGGAGGCCATCGATCCGCCCGCGCTGATCGGTTGCGTCGCCCAGGCGATCGTCGCCGGCCGCCGCGAATTTGAGGACGAGGCCGGGGTGGCGGTGTGGTTGGCGTCCGGCCTGCCCGCCGAAACGTTCCAGCTGGACTTCGTCCGCACCGGTTCGGGCGGCCTGCTCGCCGGCTATCAGTTCGACCAGTCCGGACACGATCTGCATCTGCTGCTCCCAGACCCGTATACGTTCCCGTCGAACCTGCTCATCGAGCACCTCAACACCGATCTGCCCGGAACGACCGTGATGGGCGGCGTCGTGAGCGGTGGGCTCGGACCGGGCGACACCCGGCTGTTCCGCGATCGCGAGGTGCTCACCTCCGGCGTCGTCGGCGTGCGCCTGCCCGGCATGCGTGGTGTCCCGATCGTGTCGCAGGGCTGCCGGCCGATCGGCCAGCCGTACATCGTCACCGGCGCGCACGGCGCAGTGATCACCGAGTTGGGCGGCCGACCGCCACTGCAGCGACTGCGTGAGATCGTCGAGACGCTGCCGCCCGACGAGCAGGACCTGGTCAGCCACGGCCTGCAGATCGGAGTCGTCGTCGACGAGCACCTGGTGCTTCCGGGTCAGGGCGACTTCATGATTCGCGGTCTGCTCGGCGCCGACGCCTCGACCGGAGCGATCGAAATCGGAGACGTCATCGAGGTCGGCGAGACCGTGCAGTTCCAGGTCCGTGACCCACTCGGGGCCGATAAAGACCTGCGCCTGGCCGTCGAGCGGGCGACGGCCCGACTACCCGGATCTCCAGTCGGCGCATTGTTGTTCACCTGCAACGGGCGTGGGCGGCGAATGTTCGGGGTCGCTGACCACGACGCATCGATGATCGAGGAACTGCTCGGCAACATTCCACTCGCCGGTTTCTTCGCAGCTGGCGAGATCGGGCCGATCGCAGGCCGTAACGCGTTGCACGGGTTCACCGCGTCGATGGCGCTGTTCGTGGAAAACAACGAGAAAGCCGCCGAGTGGGCGAACTAGGAAAGGCAAGCCCCGGCCGGCCTAAAATTTCCGGTGACCCAGGTCACAGTGACGCGGCTCGTACCAAGGAGGACAGATGGCAGCCAAGACCGATTTCATACCAGAGGAATGGGACATGCTGCAGAAGGGCGTGACCGGTGCGGGGATGATGGTGTCGCTCGCCGATCCCGGCTTCTTCGACAGTTTCAAGGAAGTTGGCGCCCTCACCAAGTATCTGTCCGATGCACGGAGCAACAGCACGAACCCACTTATCAGCGAGGTGGCCCAAGTAAAGGGCACCGGCTTCGGCTTGACGTCCTCGCCGCAGCAGATCGAGACCGAGACGATCCAGGCGCTCAAATCGTCGATGACCACGCTGAAGGCGAAGGCTCCCGACGATGCGCAGGCGTATCGCGACTTCGTGCTGAACGTGGCGAAGTCCGTCGGGGACGCGGTGAAAGGCACCGCCGCCTCTGAGAGCGACGCGATCCAGAAGATCGACGCTGCTCTGGCTGCTGCATAGTCCTCGAGTCCTTTGGCCGAACGTCGGCTAGCCCGGCGCTGGCGTCGTACCGAATGCGGCGAACACTGCTAACGGATCCAGGTAGTCGCGCCAGTGCACGATCTTGCGGTCCTTGACGGTGATGACCGAGATGAATCGGTTGAGGTACGGCGCACCGGTGCTCACGACCGTGCCGTGGATGGTGTACTCCAAGACCACCACGGACTGCTCGGCATCGTGGTAGCGGTGCACGTCGCTGCTGCCCGACTGAACGATGGACTGGCCGTAATCGGCATACAGCTCGGCCAGTGCCTCGCGCCCGACGATCCGGCGCGGGTAGTCCGGGATCGTGATGATGTATTCGACCACCACATCGTCGGCGTGTATGTCGAAGAAGTCGTCGCCGTCGACAAGGCCGTCAAGGGCTTCGGTGACCACGTCGAAGTAGGGCCGCATCGCGGCATACTTCGTCATGTCTCGTGCTGTCATAGACGTCGACTGTAGAGACTGACCCCGACACGTTCCGTCCCCTCATTGCGTGCGCAGCCGTACTGTTCGACCGTGCACGTCGACGTGATGACGACTCCGCAGCCGCTGGACACGATCGGCGACCTCGCCCGGCGGACGCAGGCCTCGGGGTTCCCGGGTCTGTTGTTCACCGAGACGGGTCGGACCGCGTATCTGAACGCGGCGGTGGCGTCGCAGGCGGCGCCGGGCCTGGAGTTGTCGACGGGAGTGGCGGTGGCGTTTCCGCGGAGCCCGTTCGTCACGGCGGCGACGGCGTGGGAGCTGCAGGAGGCGACGGGCGGGAAGTTCCGGCTCGGTCTGGGCACGCAGGTGCGCACGCATGTGGTACGGCGATATGGGATGGAGTTCGAGCGTCCGGGTCCGCGGCTGCGCGATTATGTGCGGGCGGTGAAGGCGTGTTTCACGGCGTTCCGAACGGGGAAGCTGGATCATCGCGGTGAGTTCTACGAACTCGACTTCATCAGTCCACAGTGGAGCGCGGGACCGATCGACGCAGCGGACCCGAAAGTCGATGTGGCGGCGGTGAATCCGTGGATGCTGCGGATGGCCGGAGAAGTGGCGGACGGGGTGCATGTGCACCCGCTCGGCGAACCGGGCTATCTGGCCCGGCACGTGGTGCCGAATGTGGCTGAGGGAGCGGCGAAGTCGGGCCGGTCAGCGTCGGACATCGCGTTGATCGTGCCGGTGATGACGATCGTGGGTGACAGCGACGAGGAACGCCACAAGGAGCGCGAGCTGGCGCGGGTGAGCATGAGCTTCTACGGGAGCACGCCCAACTATGCGTTCATCTGGGACGAGGCCGGCTTCGAGGGGACAACCGCGCGGATCCGGGAGAAGCAGAAGGCCGGCGACTTCAAGGCAATGGCGGCGCAGATCACCGACGACCACATCGCGACGTTCGCGACCGAGTCGACGTGGGACGACTTGGCAGACGCGCTGATCGACAAGCACGAAGGAATCGCAACGCGCATCGTGCTGTACAACGCGCTCGGCGATCAGGAGCGCTTCGAGCGATACGGCGCCGTCGCGCGACGCATAGAAGCCCGATGACTCTGCGCCGCTGTAGAGCCGGGATGGCTACAGCGTGACGGCGTATACCTTGTTGTCATCCATGTCGGTGACGTACACGGTGCCGTCGGCTGCCACTGCGATCGATCGGACACTCGTGCCGGCAGGCAGGCCACCACCGCGACGGTGCGCCGCATCGTATGGCGGACTGCCATCAAACCGTGGGCGACCTGTTCGAGGACGCCGTCACCGAAGTCGTCGGCCTCGTCGGTGCGGGCCAGCGATCGCGCGACCACAGGTCATCGACGGTCGGGGCCCATGTCAGCCGCAGCGATGCGAGCGCCTCGCGTTGCGCTTCGGCTATCACGGTTCGATGGCGAGAAGATGCTTGGCGTGATCACCGATGACGATGGCCGCGTCCCGGTCCGCTGCGGTGAGGACTTTCTGGTTCTCCTCGGGGATCAGGCTGACGCCGGGGGTGCGATTCAGCGTTTGCAGGGCGGCGTCGAGCTCGGCCCGCGGGGTGTCGGCAAGCGCGGTGCGAAGCCGGGTGAGGCTGCCCATCCGCCGGGCCGCGGCGTGAGTCCGGCATAGGCATGTCGAATGAGGTGTTCGGTCGTCGGTTGGTCGTCATCGGCTCCGAACACATCGGCGAGGCTGAGGTCGGCGCGGCGCAGGTAGCGATGTAGGGCGCCCAGCACGGTGTAGAGGGTTTTCCCAGGGCCGGTTGATCGCGGCGGCGGGCCGGCGGAGGTGATGTCGCGGCACAGGCGCCAGCCGCGGTCGGTGAGCTCGTGCACGAATCGTCCACCGCTACACTGCGATTCGATGAGTCCGAGCTCGTTGAGTTTGTCGCGGCCGGCTTGTCGAGCTTCGGGCCGAGAGCGAGTAGGTCGGGGTTGGGCACCGGACGCGACTCGGCCATCAACACGAGAAGTACGGCTCGTTCGGTTCCGGTCAGATCCGCCGGAGAGAGAGTCACCGTGCAAACCTATCGACTTCTCCGGTGACGGTCTCGTTCCGGTAACGCCACAGAGCGATGCGGCGACACATCGTCAGCAACATCGACCTCATGAGTCTCAGCTGTTGCGGAGCGTTGCCGCTTGCCGCGGCGGCAGTTCGCGCGCGACGCGATCAGCCCGTTCGTCAACGTTGGCTAGGGGCGCGTACCCCCTACGGGGGGACCGGGTATCCAAGCGAGAATGTCCCGAATGCCGTCGTTGTAGACGACGCTGTTGGGTGTGTCGCCCACGACATCGAAATAGAGCTTGCCAGTTGATGAGCCGCCCGGCGCCAGCGCGCCGCCGACGCCCGCATCGGCGATGAGTGGGTAGTTTGCCCCGTGCTCGGCGCGGGCGTTGAACATCGAAACCATGGGAGTGACCCCACTCCCGAACGCGTCGACGGTCACCGTGGCTGCATACAACTGGCCGTTGTGCGGCACGGGGTCGGAACTCGGCGACAGGTCTCTTACCGTGTAGCCGATCATTGGAGCGCCGGTGCCCCAGTCGTTCAATCGCTCCTGCTGACCGAATGGCTTGATGTTGTCGGCCGCCGACGCCTGCACCGCAGGGCTGGCGCCGAACGCGATCGCCCCGGCAGCGACCGCTCCGATTAGTTTCTGGATCTTCACCGTGACTCCCCTCGTTCGGCCTGGTGTTATGCAAAAAAACGGTACCCGTGGAAGCGGCTTTGAAACGAAAAATGGCGAACCCGTCGCGACCGTCGAGGGACCGAGCGCAGCTAGTTTTGTCCCGTGGGATCTGCACTGGGCGAGATCGTCCTCACCGAGGAGTTCCGACACGCGCTGGCGCTACTGGCCGCAGGCGATCACGTGTTCCTGACTGGCAAGGCGGGGACCGGTAAATCGACGCTGATCCGCCACTTCATGGCCGAGACCGACCGCAATGTGGTCGTCGTCGCGCCGACGGGCATCGCGGCGCTCAACGTCGACGGCTACACGATCCACCGGCTGTTCGGCTTCCGCACCACGACGACCCTGGACGATGTCCGCGGCGGCGCGTACCGGCCGGGCCGCTTCGCCAAGACACTGGCCTCGCTGCAGACGCTGATCATCGACGAGGCGTCGATGGTGCGCGCGGACGTCTTTGACATGCTGGCCGCCGCGCTGGAGCGGTTCGGACCGTCGCAGGGTCAGGCGTTCGGCGGCGTGCAGATCGTGTTGGTCGGCGACCTGTACCAGTTGCCGCCGGTCGTCGGCGAGGGCGAGGCAGCGTTCTTCTCGACGACGTACGAGACGCCGTACTTCTTCTCCGCGCACAGCTTCCGCCGTGACGACTTTCCGACCGTGGCGTTGACGACGGTGTTCCGTCAGCTCGGCGATGACCGAATGACGGCGATTCTCAACGAGATCCGCGAGGGCGTGCTGCTGGGCCACGCGGAGGAACAGCTCAACGCACGCGCCGACGCGGACTTCGTCCCGCCGGATGACGAGTTCTGGATGACGGTGGCGCCGACGAACCGCCTCGTGACGGCGCGCAACCGTCAACAGTTGGAACGGCTGCCCGGCCATGAGTTGATCCACCAAGCGCGGACGTCGGGTGACTTGTCGCTATTCGATCCGCCGGTCGAGGAGACCCTGCGATTCAAGGTTGGCGCGCAGGTGATGATGCTGAACAACGACCAGGGCAACCGCTGGGTCAACGGCACCATCGGCCGGGTGATCGGCGTCGACTACGACCGCTATGGAGCGGGGGTCGAGGTTGAGTTCGCCGACGGCTCCTGTGCGGACGTGACGCCCTACACGTGGGAGGCGACGCGGCCGGTGGTATCTGGTGGCTCGCTGAGCCGGGAGGTGATCGGCTCCTACACCCAGCTACCGTTCAAGCTGGCGTGGGCGATCACGATCCACAAGGCCCAGGGGCAGACACTGGAGCGGCTGGTGGTGGATCTTTCCGGCGGGATGTTCTCGACGGGGCAGCTGTATGTGGCGTTGAGCCGGTGTACGTCGTTGGCGGGGCTGGTGCTGAAAAGGCCTGTGCTGCCGAAGGATCTGAAGACGGACCGACGCATCGCTCGGTTTCTGCGAACGTCGGTCGGCGATATGGGTGCCCGCCGGTATTGCGCGATCGGGTTGCTGACGGTGGGCGATGAGGGTCGGATGTCGCGGCCGCGGCCGGTGGAGTTCGCGGTGGCGTTCGACGATGGCACGGCGGTGACGACGCTGGTCAATCCGCAGCGGGATCTGGCGGATGCGCGAAAGGCATTCGGCATCAATGTTTCTGACGTCTTGTTGGCACCGACGCTGCGGGAGGCGTGGGCGGTGGTCGCGCCTATGTTGGCGGGCTTCACGCCGGTGGGCGTCGGCGTTGACGAGACGCTGGGTTTGATCGACTTCGAGCTGAAGAGGCTGGGGCATGTGACGGCGATGCCGCTGGGCGTCGAGCTGCGCGGCGCCCGGGTGTCGGGCCGGACGGCGCTGGAGCGGGCGCAGTCGGCGTTGGCCGCCCACGGTGGGACGGATGCAGAGGAGGGATCGTCGGCGTTCGAGGAACCTGAACCGGCGGAGTCGGTTTCGGGTCTGCTGGTCAGCCGGGATCATGCGGTGCGGACGCCGGCGGCCGATCATCTGCCGGGGTTGTCGGCGCTGCTGCGGGTGAGCCGGGATGTCGGTGCGGTGCTGTTGGGCGGGACTCCATCTGACGGTCTGGACACGTCGTGGGACGCGGCGACACGCCAGTCGGTGGCCGATCAACTGCGGACGGCTGCCTCGCGGGTGCAGTTGCCGGCCGAGGTGGTGGAGCGGCTGCGCGAGGCATCCACGCTGTTGGGTGTCGAGATCGGCTCGGAATCAATTTGTTTGGAATGCGATGACATCGGGTCGGTGCTAACGCCGGGCGTTCGGATTTGTTTCACGGGGACGGCGCAGGACGCGGCGGGGCAGGTCGTAGAACGCGATGAGATGGAGCGGCTGGCGCAGAAAGCCGGTCTGGCGCCGGTCAAGTCGGTGACCAAGACACGCTGCGAAGTGCTGGTGACAGCGGAGGCGGGCACGCAGTCGGGAAAGGCGCGCAAGGCGCAGGAGTACGGCAAGGCGGTGTTTTCGGCGGAGGAGTTCTTTGCGTGGCTCGCGGGCAAGGGCATCGTCGACACGGCTTCGTCGACGTAGAAGATTATTGCGCGGTACGGATGACGAAGGCGTCGATGTTCTCGTCGTAACCGACCGTGTCATCCACGAATAATTCCCCAACCGTGTGGCCATCCTCCGCGACCGCGAGGAAGGTGGCCTCCTCCGCGTCGTATGACACCGACCCTTGGACGAACATCGCCGCGACCTCGCGCCCATCCGCTCCGAAAACGACAAGCTTTAAGCCCCCGGCGTCCCTGACGTACTGCGCCGCTTCGGCACGTGTGGTGAACATCGCTGGGATTCCTCTCTGTCGGCGGCTTTGATTGCACAGGGTATTCCCACCTGTTGGCCCGAACCGCGAAGGCTGCGCCGCACGTGTGATGCCGGCCGCCCTCACCGCGCCATCGCGACATCAGCGCAATCGGGCATGTGCGAGCTTGAAAGAGACGGGAAGCCGGTACGTCGGCCCCGTCCGATAGCCCTCGACGCGGCGGTTGAAGCCGGCCCGGATCTGACGGATGACGTCGTCGGGCTGCGCGCGAACGACTGCCGCGGTCCGCACGGTGCCATAAAGCAAGCCGTCCCACAGTTCGTCCGCACTGTCGACGCTGTGCACGAACTCGACCGTCCGGATGCCGATATCGATGAAGTCCTGGTCCTCGAGCAGTGATTCGAGCTCCGCGTCGTCGGCGAATCGAAAGAAGTTCGGTCCGGCCGGCACGGTCTCGGGGACAGTGACACCGACTTCGTGCACGGCTTCGAGCAAGACGCCGACGAGCCGGGCGTGGGCCGGATGGTTCCAGGCCGTCAGCGCCACCCGGCCGCCGGGGGTCAAGACGCGCCGGAATTCCCCAACCGCCTGCTCGGGCTGACCGAAGTGCGGCAGACCCAGGTTGGCGACGACCGCGTCGAAACACCGGTCCGGGAAGGGTAACGCCTGGGCGTCGCCCTGCCGGAACTCGGCCCGCGGGAACCGTCGCTGCGCGAGCCTGATCATCGGTTCGGCGATATCAACCCCGACGGCCATCGCGCCACGCTCGGCCGCGCGCCCCGTCAAATAGCCCGGGCCGCAGGCGACATCGACGACGCGCGTGCCGTGCCCGGCGCCCACCGCATCGAGCAGCGGATCGCTGAGGCGCCTGGTCAGGGCGGGCCAGTAATGGTCGTATTCCAGGGCCCTGGCGTTCCACCCGGCGGCCTCGAAGGCGTTGAAGGCATCCGCATCGATCATGGCGGCCAGTCCCTCCTCGCCGAGCCGCAGCGGAGGTTTGTGGGTCAGAGCGTCCCCCCAACATCGGCGCCGGTCAAGCGACACGTGTGAGACGCCTCCCGCCCGGGGGCAAGTGCGGTCCCCTGCTGAGCCGGTTATATGGGGCCCAATTCGCGCGTGACGCGATCGGTCCGTTCGTCAATGTCGGTTAGCCAATTAACCGCGGTTAATTGGCTCACCGGCCGCGGGCTCACGCGAACATGCTTGCCATGCAGCCCGATTGGTTCGCGAGCTGACGGGTCCTCGGACCGTTGAGGATGTGGCCACTGGCGCGATTTCTCGGATCGTGCCGCAGAATTGCCCGATACTCGTTCGCACAAGTTGACTGGTTCCATGGAGGTTCCCGTGATCCGGAGTTCCGATGGCAACTCGGATTGCCCGTGGTCGCCGCGGGAGGCCGAGTTGCTCGCGGTGACGCTCGAGCTGCTCCAGGAACACGGCTACGACCGGCTGACTCTCGACGCGGTGGCCACCACCGCGCGGGCCAGCAAGGCCACGCTCTACCGACGGTGGCCGACGAAGGCCGAACTCGTGTTGGCCGCATTCGTCGAGGGCACCCGGCAGGTCGCGGTCGACCCTGACACCGGCACGCTGCGCGGCGATCTGCTGCGACTGGGAGAGCAGATCTGCGCTCACGTCAGCACCCACGCGAGCACCATTCGGGCGGTGCTCGTGGAGGTCTCCCGGAGCGCCGAACTCGACGCCATGATGCAGGAACAGTTCCTCGCCCAGCGGAAAGCCCTCATGTCGCACGTCCTCGCGCGGGCCGTCGACCGCGGCGAGATCGACGCCTCCGCCATCACCGAGGACCTCTGGGACGTCTTGCCCGGCTATCTCATCTACCGCTCGATCCTCACGGGCCGTGCCCCATCAAGCCGTACCGTGCAAGATCTCGTCGACAACGTGCTCATCCCCAGCCTCACCCGTCACAATGTCGGGAGGTCATGAGCAATTATCGAACATCCGCACGGCTTGTGGGGTCCGGTCCCGTACCGTACTGTCAACCTAGTTGATATTGGCTGAAGAGGTGTCGTACCGTCCGTCAACGAGTCACCGCTCGTCGAAAGGGTCACGGATGCAGCGGTTTTCGATCGGAAGCCGATTGTTGCGACGGTGGATGCTTCTGGTGGCGGTGTTC
>Ga0134128_10007036_pt1 | contig 13597 bp, 11 predicted proteins | sample KB31754_FD_96462 | JGI IMG/M metagenome (GOLD analysis project Ga0134128, IMG submission 96462) | Terrestrial soil microbial communities with excess Nitrogen fertilizer from Kellogg Biological Station, Michigan, USA - KB3-175-4 | ecosystem: Environmental > Terrestrial > Soil > Unclassified ... | reverse complement strand
CTGGCGGCGGAAGGTGCCGACGAAGTCATACGCCTTGCCGCTGGAGGCGCGCAGCGTGCTAAACGAGTAGGGATCGCCGCCGTAGCCGGTGGAATCCTCGAAGAGAGTGTCAAACAGGGCGTGCTTCGATCCCGGTGTGGCGTGCATTTCGAGCGTGTGGTTCAGGATGCGCGGGCCGGCTTCCATGTTGACGAGGGTGGAGTACATGGCCGAGCTGCCATCCTTGAACACGATGTGCCCGCCCAGGTCGAAGGATTGGTGGATGTTATAGTTGGCCCACGGCTTTCCGGCGTCGGGATCCTGAGCCGGAGCGGCCTGGGGTTTGGGTTGATCCTGTGCGACCCCGTTAATCGAAAGAAATGCGGCGAGTCCGAGGCTTCCAGCAAACACGGAAGCGCGGACGACGAAAGAATTGAAAAACAATCGCGTTTTCATCTTGGTCTCCTCCTTCCGTTCACTTGAAGAAAACTTCGCTTGCGTTGGAGCCGTGGATCTGCGAATGGCAGTTTGTACACGGCGTGTATTGCGCTGCCTGGTTGTGCACCGGGCCGGTGGGCGCCACCGCGTGGGGGAACGCCGAGGTATTGGTGACGGAGTGACATTGCAGGCAGAGCGTATTCACGTTCGCCACGTTGAGCAGGCGCGCGTTCTGCGACCCGTGGGGCGAATGGCAGGAGAGGCAGCCCTCGGTTTTGACCACCGGGTGCTCGTAAACGAAGGGGCCGGCGGTTTCAGTGTGGCACTTGGTGCAGATGGCGTTCTGCGCCGCTGTGGTCTTGAGATTTGAGGGATTGAAAGTTCCGTGCGGGTCGTGGCAATCGGAGCAGTTGGTCACGCCTTCGAGCACTTTGTGGTGGAAGGGCATGCTGAACTGCGGTTTCACGTCGCCGTGGCACTGGAAGCAGAGGGTGGCCTGCGAGGCCTTGAGAAGCTGGGCCTTGTCGTCAGTGTGATGGACACTATGGCAACTGACGCAGCTAACGCCGGCCTTGGCATGGGGAGATCGCGCAAAATTGGCGTGCTGACCGGCATGGCAGCTCAGGCACTTCGCATCGACTTCCTTTGCCGGCGCCTTGCCGGGATTGAAGATTTTGCTTACGTCGCCGCCGCCGTCAACGTGGGCTTTGCCCGCGCCGTGGCAGTTTTCGCAGGTGACCCCCTGCTTGCCGTGCATCAGGGCCATTTTGGTGTGCGGATTGGAGTCGAAGCCCTTGGCGACTTCCGCGTGACAGGTGGCGCAAGTTTCAGATCCGACGAATTCGGATGCGGCCGGTTGCGCATCCTGTTTTCCGGCTGCCTTTGCGCCGGGTGCGGCAAAGGCCTGGGAGCCCAGATAGAGCAGGCCCAACAGAAATACGGTTAAGACTCGCAGTCCCGGATGTTTCTTCAGAACCGCACGATTCGGCATGTTTGCTACTGACCAATGGTTGTGCATGAGTCCCGCCTTGCATCGAAAAAGCCCATTTGAACCCTTCGCACCATACTTCGATCCCTGTGATATGGCTGCGGATCGAAGACTCGTTCTGATTCCCAATGCGGTGTTTACTGTGCGGAGTATCACCTCATACGTCGAGGTTAAGTTCAGGAGGGGTGGAGTCTCCGTGATGTTTATCACAGGCCTTTTAGTCTGCCGGGCGGGAGTTCCCAGTCTGAAACTCGGGAAAAAGCTGGAACGCGGTCCATTCCGAGATGGGAATCCGGGAGATCCGATGAGGGGCGGGAACTGCGGCTGGAGAAGGCGTCCGGAGCAGAATCGGCGGGCAAAACGACCGTGAGCGTCGTCACATTCGGCGAAGCGACACTTGGCGGATAGTGGTACTGGGATAAATTTACTCGGGGCCGGAAGTGCGTTCAGGAGACGCAATGCCTTCGCGGAAACGGGGCGTTGGGAAACGAAGGACCGCGCCGGCAGAATGAAGTAACGTTATGGCGGACGCAGTGCAAGAAGTGATGGCTCACCCCCGGCAGCGGTATATTCCGCGGCAATCGCCGGTGGGTTGCGCGGCCTGTTCCAATCGCCGTCCCGGGTGGTTCTGCTCCCTGGGAAGCGCGGTGCTGGCCGACCTGGAATTGGCCACAAGCACGATTTCGTTACCGGCGCAGGCGCCGCTGTTCACGCAGGGGGATGACGCGCGGTGCCTGTACCTGATCTGCAGCGGGTATATGAAATTGACTGTAGGGCGGCTGCAGGACAAGCAAATGATTGTGCGAGTGGCGGGGCCTGGCTCCATGCTGGGGCTTTACGCGGTGTTATCGCACGGCATGTATGAAGTATCGGCGGAGTCGCTGACTCCGGCGCAGCTCAGGCCCGTGGAGCGGGACCGGTTCCAGAGCTTTCTGCGCGCGCACAAGGAAGCGCAGATGCGGGCGGTGCAATGCATCTGCCAGGAGTACCGGTTTGCGTTGCAGGATGCCTGCCGAATTGCGCTGGCAGAGTCGGTCGCGGGGCGGCTGGGACACCTGCTGATCGATCTGGGCCACCAGATCGGCGAGCAAATGCCGAACGGGGAGTTCCGGTTTCCGCTGTTATTGACGCATGAAGAAATGGCCTCGATGGCCAGCACGACGCGGGAGACCGTAACGCGCACGCTGGGGCAGTTCCGCAAGGATGGGTGGATCTCGATCGAGGATCTGGTTGTGGTCATCCACCAGGAGGAACAGCTCGCGACGCTCTTGTAGACGCGGCGCAGAGCGCCCGGGGGACGGTTCGGTGCACCGCGGTTCGGCGCATCCAAAGCAGAGTTCCGGGAGTCAAAGAGATATCATTTAGCGAGAGGGAGTTCCTTGCCCGATGATGCATAAATCTCTTTGTTTCATTGCAGTTCTGCTCCTATGCCCCGTTGTTGCGATAGCCCAGAACCCCGCGCCCGCGGGGGCTCAGGCAGCGGGAGTCACATCGACCTCGACCGGAGAGGTGCAGCAGTTCCAGAGCATTGAAGACACGTGGGATAACGCTGTGAACACGCGTGACCAGTTTTCGCTGGAACTGGTGCTGTCGCCGCTTTACGTGGGGATCGCCGCGTCGGGGGACATTACGACGCGCAACCAGGAGATTGCGGACGCGATCAGCAACCAGGATAAGACGCTGCACCTGGACCAGAAGGTGATCACGGTTCGCGTGCTGGGTGATATCGCGGTGGCGAACGGCACCTACTCTCTGCACCATAAGGTGGGATCGAACCAGGTGGAGGAACGAGGCGTGTTCACACACGTATTCGAGCGCCAGCATAACAAATGGCAATGCGTGAACTCGCAGCGCACGCTGGTGCGCGCAGAGGGGCCCGGCAAGGGCAAAAAGAAACAGTCCAAGCCTGGGGAGGAGCCGTTCCACATTCCGCTGTTCTCAAAGGGCGACAAAGACAAACAATAAGCCGGCGCGCAGCCGCTTTAGCGGTTGTATTTCTTGAGGATTCGCTTCAGTTCGTCGTGGGGCAGCGCGGGGACAGTGTGCCCGTCGATGCCGGTCATGGTTTTAGCGCCGACCATGGCATTGACGACGGCTTCTTCAGTGGCTTGGACAGCGGCCTCGAACAGCGGGCTGATTTTGTCATTCGAAACAGTCTCGACGTGGTTAGGTCCGGGGGCGTCGTCGGCATTTGGGTTCGCGGTGGAGAAGGCAATGAAGAGGTCGCCGGACCCATTGCCGGAGATGGAGCCGGTACGGGCGAGTCCAAGCGAGGCACGGCGGGCGATGCGCTTGAGCTGGTGCGGCAGCAGGGGCGCGTTGGTGGCGATGACAATAATGATGGATCCGACATCGCCACGGGAGTCGCTGCCGGGACGCGCATCGATGCCTGGCGGGTAGGCGGCTGCGTGCTGGGGCTCGATGGGAATTTCTTTGCCAACCGGGACACCTGCGATGGTGAGCAGGCGGCGAGTGCCGCAGTTGCACTGCACGAGCACGCCGAGGGTGTAGCCGCCATCCTGGTGAGCGAGGACGCGGGATGCGGTGCCGGTTCCGCCTTTGAAGCCGTAACAGATCATGCCTGTGCCGCCGCCGGTGTTGCCTTCGGCTACGGGGCCTGATTTGGCGGAATCGAGCGCGGCGATGACGTGCTCAGGTTTGACGTGAAAGCCGTTGAGGTCGTTGAGCCATCCATCCCAGGTTTCGGCGACCACGGGCAGCGCCCACGGCTGGCGGGACATGTGGTGCGAGAGCAGCCACTTGATGGTGGTATCGCGGACGACGCCGACGCTGTGCGTGTTTGTGATAGCGATGGGGCCTTCGAGAAGGCCGGACTCCTCGACCCAGGCGGTGCCGGTCATTTCGCCGTTGCCATTGAGCGAGAACCAGCCCGCGTAGGCGGGGTGCGTGTCGCTTGAGCCGCGGGGAAGGATGGCGGTGACGCCGGTGCGCACGGGGCCTTCTCCAACTTTCAGAGGGCCATCGCCGTGGATGAGGGTGGTGAATCCCACTTCGACGCCGGGCACGTCGGTGATGGCATTGAAGGGTCCAGGGGAGCCGTCGAAGGGGACTCCGAGATCGCGGGCGCGGACGGGTATGGAGAGGTCGGATTGGGGCATGGCTATGGGGGCGCTCAGAAGCACTGCGAGAGAGCCGCAGACGGCGAGCTTGAACATGCCGTAGTGTAGCGCGGCGGAACAGGTGAACCGGCGCTCTGCTCGGAATGACGCGAAATGCGGAGGTTCTCCGAGCGTCTAAACGTCGGAGCGGCGCAGGACGTAGTCCAATCCACCGACTCTGAACCAGCGGTATCCATAGGGTTCAAGCACGATGGAGTGGCGCCCGTTCTTGTCTGCGTGACTGTGATCGTCAGACAGCAGATTGATCAACTGGCCGCGATCACCGGAATGGTTTGTTCTCAGACGAAAGCGGATCTCGCGTGGTTCCGGCATGAAGTTATGCAGGAAGAGCACGGAATTGTTGCGCCACTCATATTCCATGGCTAATATGCCGGGAGTGCGCAGCGAAATGAAGGAGAAGTCTCCCCATCCAATTTCGGGAACCTCTTTGCGCATGCGAATAATGCGCTCCATCCAATTGAGGAACGAGTCAGGATCTCTGCGCTGTGCGGCGACATTGACTTGCTGAAAGCCATAGGCGCCGTCTGAAATCACCGGCGAAGGCGGCTTCAGGTGCGTGGTAAAACCCGCGTTCGGCTCGGTGGACCACTGCATGGGAGTGCGAGCGCAGTTGCGATCAGGCAGGCGCAGGTCGTCTCCCATCCCAATCTCATCGCCGTAGCGCAGGACGGGGGTGCCGGGAAGGGTCATCATGAGGCTGTAGGCGAGTTCGAGCCGGCGGCGATCGCCATGCAGCATGGGCGCGAGCCTGCGCCGGATGCCGCGTCCGTACAATTGCATCGATTTGTCCGGGCCGAACTGCGCGAACACTTCTTCCCGCTGCGCGTCCGTGAGGCGTCCGAGATCGAGTTCATCGTGATTCCTGAGAAACTGTCCCCATTGGGCAGTCGCCGGCCGAGGCTTTGTGTTTTCGAGCGCCTTGATCAGCGGTCTTATGTCGCAGCTTGCCAGCGCATAGAAGAGATGCTGGTTCACGTCGAAGTTGAACATCATCTGCAGCCGCTCGCCGTATTTTCCGAAGTACTGAAGATCGCTTTTCGGAAGGACGTTGGCTTCTCCAAGGATGATGGCGCCGGCTTTTCTCCAGGTGAGGAATTCCGAGAAGGAGCGGAGCATGTCATATTGTTCGGCTGAACGGGATTGCCCCGCACCTTTTCTGGCAATGACGAAAGGGACGGCGTCCATGCGGAATCCATCGACTCCCAACTGAAGCCAGAAGCCCATGATTTTGAGGATCTCGGCCTGAACCTCAGGATGCGCCGTGTTCAGATCCGGCTGAAAGTCGTAAAAACGGTGGAAGTAGTATGCGCGCGCATTCTTCTCCCACGTCCAGGTCGTCTTCTGCTCGCCGGGAAAGACCATGCCGGAGTTCGCGTCTTTGGGCTTCTTTGCCGACCATACGTACCAGTCGCGATATTTCGACTTGGGATCGCGGCAGGATTCCTTGAACCACGGATGCTCATTGGAGGTGTGATTGACAACCAGATCCATGAGGACGCGAATGCCGCGCTGACTGCAGCCGTGGGTGAATTCGACAAAGTCACCCAGCGTTCCATAGCGGGGGTCGACGTTGTAATAATCCGCGATGTCGTATCCGTCATCGCGACAGGGGGAAGTTTGAAACGGCATAAGCCAGACCGCTGTGACTCCAAGGCCCTGGAGAAAATCGAGGCGACGTCCCAGACCCTTGAAGTCACCCACGCCATCACCGTTCGCATCCATGTAGGTGGCGACCGAAAGGCAATAGACGACCGCGTTCTTGTACCAGAGATCGTTGATCATCAGGGGAGCCTCTCGAATCGCAAGCCAACTACAGGAGCTAATCGGTTCTGATGCACGTTTTGGAATGGTGGAAGCGAGCGGTAATTTATGAGATTTATCCGAGGTCTTTTCAGGACAGCAACGGCGACGGGATCGGCGATCTGCCGGGGATTTTGACACGACTGGACTACCTGGGGGAACTCGGTGTCGACGCGCTGTGGATTTCGCCGATTTACCCGTCGCCCATGGCGGACTTCGGGTATGACATTGCGGACTATTGCGGCATCGATCCGCTTTTCGGCACCATGGCAGACTTCGATCGGATTCTCGAAGAGGTGCATCGCAGGGGGCTTCGCCTCATTCTCGACTTCGTGCCCAATCACACTTCGGATCAGCACCCGTGGTTTTTGGAGAGCCGGTCATCCCGTGAGAATCCTAAACGCGACTGGTATATCTGGCGCGATCGGCCCAATAACTGGACCAGTAACTTCGGCGGGTCAGGATGGGAATACGACGAGGCAACGGGTCAGTACTACTACCACTCGTTTCTGAAAGAGCAACCGGATCTTAACTGGAGAAATCCCGCGGTTGTGCAGGCGATGTTCAATGTGTTGCGATTCTGGCTGAGAAAGTGGGTAGATGGCTTTCGCGTGGACGTGATGTGGCTGATGATCAAGGACGATAAGTTCCGCGATAATCCGCCGAACCCAGGGTATGTTCCGGGTACTCCCTCGAATCATCGCCTGCTGCCGGTTTATAACTCAAACCGGCCGGAGGTGCACAAGATTGTAGCCGAGATGCGAGGAGTAATTGATGAGTTTTGCGATCGCGTGCTGATTGGGGAGATCTACCTGCCGATTCCGCAACTGATGTCGTATTACGGCAAGGATTTGGAGGGCGCCAACCTTCCTTTCAACTTTCAGCTTCTGCAATGCCCGTGGACGGCAGCCGCGGTTTCTGGGGCGATCCGCGATTATTACCACGCACTGCCGAAGGGCGCGTGGCCGAACTGGGTGCTGGGCAACCACGATCAACCGCGCATTGCGAGCCGGGTGGGAAAACTGCAGGCGCGGGTGGCGGCGATGCTGCTGTTTACGCTGCCCGGCACGCTCACCATGTATTACGGCGAAGAAATTGGGATGACGAACGTTCCGATTGCGCCGGAAGAGGTCCAGGACCCGGCGGAGAAGAATGAGCCCGGCATCGGCCAGGGACGCGATCCTGAACGTACGCCGATGTGCTGGGATCGGGGGCCGCTCGCCGGTTTCACGACGGGCGCGCCGTGGCTGCCCCTGGGGGAAGAGCACAGTGCGGTGAATGTGGCGGCGGAGCGGGAGGACAGACATTCGATGCTGCAGCTTTACGGGAAATTGATCGCTTTGCGGAAGGCGCATCCTGCGTTGGTGAGCGGGGAACTGCACGCCATACAAGTTGAACAAAACGTATTGCGGTATCGCAGAAGCGGAGCGGAAGAGATTGAGGTGATTCTCAATATGACTCATGAGCAGAAGACAGTGCCGGCGCCGCAGGGGATTGTATTGGAGGGAACGCATGTGGACCGGGAAGGTGAAGCGGTCGATGGGCAGATGGTGCTGCGGAGTGCGGAGGGTGCTGTCGTTCTGCTGGCGTGAGGGGCATGCGGATCGGATGGATTTGCGAGTACCAGGATGAGAAGCAACCGCGGATCCTTCGACTCCGCAGGTGCAAAAAGCCGCACCTGCTTCGCTCAGGATGACAAGCTCGTATGCCTACTCATATGGCGTGCTGAGAGTTGCCGGGGATTGGGATGGCGGGCGATACTCGGTGGGCTACGCGGTTCCACGTGGGGAGGTTTGGCAAATGGGTGCTGGGCGGAATGGGTTGCGGGGACGGCTAGCGGTTTGGATTGACCGGGTGGCGGTGGTGGTCGTCGTGGTGGCGGGCATGGGGCTGACGCCGTGTGCCGGGGCGCAGAGTCCGAGTGCAAACGGACACGGCGCGTTTGCGACGGGCAAGTATCGCAACCTGTTTGCCGAGGACGGGCACTCGAAGAAGGAAATCCACGCCAAGATCGATGCGGCGTTCCAGCAGCTTTTCCACGGTGACGGAAAGACGCAGGCGATTGCATTTGCGGCGGGCGAGAACGCGAACGGTCCGCTGATGTATGTGACGGACTGGGCCAACCATGACGTCCGGACCGAGGGCATGTCATACGGGATGATGATCGCTGTCCAATTGAATAAGAAGGCGGAGTTCGACGGGATCTGGAACTGGGCAAAGACGTATATGTACATCAGCGACCCCAAGGCGCCGAGTTACGAGTATTTCGCATGGAGCTGCAAGACAGACGGGACGCATAACTCGGAGGGGGCGGCGCCGGACGGGGAATCGTATTTTGCCATGGCGCTGCTGTTTGCGTCGAATCGCTGGGGTGATGGCAAAGGAATTTATGACTATCGGGCAGAGGCGGAGAAGCTGCTGACGGCGATGGTGCACCGGGGGGTGATCACGGGGCAGAGCAAGTTTGGTCCGCAAAGCGTGGGGCCGATGATGAATCCCAATCCGCCGGAGATCTTGTTTGTGCCGGACCAGATGCCGCATCCGTTCACCGATCCGTCGTATCACTTACCGGCGTTTTACGAATTGTGGGCGCGGTGGGGGCCGAAGGAGGATCACGATTTCTGGTTGAAGGCGGCGGAGACCAGCCGGGACTTTTTCTCGAAGACGGCGAATCCAGAGACGGGACTGGCTCCGAGTTATGCGAACTTCGACGGGTCGCCGCATGTGACGCGGTTTCCGCAGTCGGGTGAGTTTGGCTATGACGCGTGGCGGACGGCGAGCAACTGGAGCGTGGACTGGTCCTGGTGGCGAAAGGATGCGGAGGAACAGAAGCTGAGCGACAGGATCCAGGCGTTCTTTGAGAAGCAGGGAATTGACAAGTACGGACCAGTGTACTCGCTGCAGGGCAAGGACATGGGAGCAACGCCGGGGCTGACACACGAGAGCCATCCCGAAGGGCTGGTGGGCACGAATGCGGTGGCGGGGCTGGCGGCGACGGACAAGGCGCGGGCGCAGAAGTTCACTGAGGCGTTATGGAATTCGCCGATTCCGAGCGGGCACGGGCGGTATTACGACGGGATGCTCTACCTGATGAGCCTGATGCACGCGGGCGGGGAGTTTCGGATCTGGGCGCCGAAGAAGTAGTTCGTAGTTCACAGTTCACAGTTCGTCGTCCATCGTGTACGGCTCTGAGATGCGGCGCGACGGACAGTGTCGACAGGCCGGATCTGCCGGCCATCAAAGCTGGTTGCGGAGGGACTTCCAGGCATCGAGCAGGATGCTGGTGTCGATGCCGGCGGCGATGAGGTCGAAGCGCTGGGCAGCGTAGCTGCGGGCCTTTTCGGCGGTGGCGGCGAAGATGCCGCAGGGCTTGGCGGCGGCGCGGCAGGCTTCGCGTACGCGGGCGATGCCCTCGACGACGGGTGGGGCATCGACCTGGCCGGGAACGCCGTAGGAACCGCTTAGGTCGTAGGGGCCGATGATGACGGCGTCGACCGCGGGGTGGTCGGCGATGGCAGTGGCATTCTCAACGCCTGCGCGGGTTTCAATCTGGACAACGATAGAGTAGGACTGCGTTTCGAGGTACTCACGAAATGTGGCGCCGTAGCCGTGCGCGCGGGAGATGCCGACACTGCGCTGGCCGCGAGGTGGATAGAGCGCCGCAGTGGCGATGGCATCGACGTCGGCTGGCGTAGAGACCGCGGGGAGGATGATGCCGTCACAGCCGGTTTCGAGGAAGCGCTTGATGGCGGTAGGGGAGAAGTCGGGGAGGCGGACAAAGGCCGGCGGGCCACCGGCGCAGAGGGCGCAGGCGATGGCGGCGGAGGTGTCGTGGAACTGGCCGTGCTCGGCGTCGATCCAGAGGTAGTCAAAGCCGGCAAGGCGAGCGAGTTCTATGATGGCTGGATTGTCCACGGTAAGCAGGGTGCCGATGCGGGGGGAGCGTTCATCGATCCAGGCGCGCAGGTTCATAGTGCTCCGGTGGTGGGTTAGAAGGTGCACCCCATTCTAGTGAACCCGGCGGCAGGGGCGGAGGCGGAAGAATTCACTTCCCTTGACTGCGGATGCTGACGTAGAGTGGTGCCGCGCGAGCCCGGCTCCGCGCCGAGAACATAACTGGAGGATCTATGCGCAAGCTTCGATTCTGGGTCCCCTTGGCAGGCTTTATCGCGGCGTCCGCGCTGTTGTTGATGGCGCAGGCGAATCGGAAGCCTGGATTATACGAAATGAACTCTACGATGACGTGGCAGCAGTCGCCGATGCCCGCCGGCATGCAGATGCCGGGGAGCAGTCCGCACACGCAGCAGGTGTGCATTACGCAGGCGATGATCGACAAGTATGATGGGCCGCCGCCGCAGACCCGGGGCGATTGCCAGATGAAGAACATGGTGAAGAACGCGGACGGCATGACTGCCGATTACGTGTGCACCGGGCACATGAGCGGCTCTGGCAAGATGGAGGCGCACTGGACCGAGAACGGCGAGTCGCACAGCAAGGTGCATTTCACCGGCACGATTGAAATGGGGCAGCGGGGAAGCCATCCGGTGGAATGGACGATGGAGACGACGTCGGTGTTCAAGGGGGCTGATTGCGGATCGGTGAAGCCGCTGGCAATGCCTGCCGAATAATTAGATAGCTGGTGGAGCGCGCCGGCCGGGCATGATTCCGGCCGGTTTGGCTCCGAGCCGATTGGCTGAACGGATTATCACTCTGCATTATTTATCAGCAAACGCGTGAAGTGGGATGGTTCGATGATGCGCCGGAGCGTGGCGGCAGAAGCAAAAACGAATGGTTTCTACATTTGAGCCTCGGCCTCGACATGCGCCGAGGATGAAGCCGCGAGGGCTTTCACGCCGCGGAGGTCCACCTTTCCGGTGCCAAGAACGGGAATCACATTCACGCGGAAGAACTGATTCGCTTTCGGCTTCCACAGCGAGGTAGTTCGCACTGCCGGATCCACCTGCATGACAAGCTGGCGATAGATCAAGATTTGGCTTGCCTCGCGGCAAGGGCGGAGCACCGCTCAGTTGCGCACGTCGACGACAAAAGTGGTGACTTCCCGCAGCCGCCGATCGAGATCCTGCTGCTGCGCCTGCGCGTACTTTTTCTGCAGTGCCGCTTCAATCTGCGCTTCGTGTTTGCGCCCGGTGCGCCAGTAAGCCAGAGCCAGACGGTAGTGCGCCTCGGCCATTTGCGGCTTGGCCGCCAGCGCGGCCTGCAGGGGGGCGATGCTTCCGGACCAGTCTCCGTCCTGCTGCCGGACAAGGCCCATCAGGTACTGTGCTTCCGGCAGGTGGGGAGCGGTCCGGATCGCCTGGTCGAGCAGCTTGCGCCCGGTGGCAACATCGGCCGGATCGGCATTCTCGGTCAACAGCAGCGTGGTGGCGTAGGTAGCGGCGCGTGCATCGCGCGGGTGAGACTGCGCATAGGCGATCAGAGTGGCGCAGTCGCCTTTACCGGCGCTGCTCACCGCGGTGCACGCCATGCCGAGCATTTCCGCGTAGAGGCGGTTGTCCTTGTCCGCTTGTAAAAGCGCGGCGTAGACCGGGATGGATTCACCGTACTTGCCTGCGCCGAAGTAGGCAGTCGCCAGGCCGAGCTTCATACGGGTGCTCGCCGGGAATTTCAGCGAGCCGGCCTGGAATTCACGAATGGCGGCGTCGAAGGTCCAGTGGCGCAGGAACTCGACTCCCAGGGCCCATGCGTTGGCTTCGCTGGGATCCAGTGCCGCGGCTCGCGCGAAGTGGCTGGCTGCGGCGCGATAATCGCCCCGTTTCTCATCGATCTCGCCAAGCACGGCGTGAGCTTCCGCGGAGTTATCGCTGTTCGGCATCGCGTTGACCGCCTGCTCCGCCTGGTCTAGATCGCCGGCGGCAACGAGGGCGCTTGCGTATTCCAGAGTGAGGGCCGGATCGTCCTTCGTCAGCCGCACGGCTTCGGCCAGCGCCTCGGCCGCTTTCCGGCTCTGGCCTGCATCCAGCAGGAGCTCACCCAGGCTCTGCTGGGTTTGGGCGTTGGCGGGATTCAATTGCGCAGCGCGGCGGAAAGCGGCCAGGGCCTCGTGATTTCGTTGCAGGCGGTACAGCGCGGCGCCTAGATTGGCTTGTGCGGCGTCGGATGAAGGCTGCTCGCGCGCCGCGGCCTCAAGCAAAGGCAGAGCTTCGGAAAACTTTTGCTGTCCGACATAGACCATGCCCAGCGACTCATCCACTGCGAAGTTGGAGGGATGCAGCCGGCGGAGCTTTTCAAGAATTGTTCGCGCCTGGCCCAGGTCGCCGCGATCCTGCGCTACCATGGCGGCTTGGAATTCCGCGTCATCTGCGCTGGGTACGGCAGGCGCGCCTTGTGCGGATAAGAAAAGGGGAAGAACACAGGAAGCCAGCGCAACCCAGGCCAGAGCAGCCGCTTGAGACATCCTGTTCCGCATCGGTTCCAACATCCTATGGGAGAAATGGGAAGTCAAGGCTAAGAAGTTGCGGAGGAGACCGCTTGCACGATCTCCTCCGGTAAAAGCCGCGTTACGAATTCCAACTCCTGGTTTGGAGCCTAGAATGCGTAACGCAGCGAAAGCTGGATAAACCGGGAATCCGGCGCATAACGTTGCAGGCTGCGCGTGCCGGTAATCTGGCCCGCATTCTGGTTGATGTTCGTGGTGCTCGGATTCGCAAGCGCCGGGGTGTTGAACAGGTTGAAGATATCCGCACGGAAGTTGAGGGACTGCTCGTGGAACGTTGTGAACGACTTGAAGATGGAGGTGTTCACACGCTCGTAGCCAGGTCCCGCGACCTGGTTACGACGGCTGCCCAGGTATCCGAACACCGATTGCCCATCGGAGACGTAGGACCCGACCGACAGCGGATGATCGCCGCCGTTGGCTGCGGGTGCGGCGTTCCACGGGTTCTTGAACGAGCAAGGGTTGAACCAATTGGTGTGATTCCTCACCGAAGTGGGGCAGGTCACATCCGGCGTGCTTGCGTGTCCACCGCCGGAGAATGGATCGCCGGTTCGGATGGCGCGTGCATTGATGTTGGCGGGGGTGCTGAAGTACTGGCCGTTGACGTTGTAGGAGTCCTGCCAGACCGTGAAGAAGTTACCGGTCTGAGCCGTGAACATGGCATTGATTGACCAACCGCCCAGAAGCAGATCGGCTACTCGATTGTTGTTCAGGTAGGCACGTCCCCTGCCGACGGGCAGCTCATACAGACCATTGAAGGTGAAGCGCTGGCGAGTATCCCACGGCGACTGCGAATAG
>Ga0134128_10007031_pt1 | contig 13600 bp, 8 predicted proteins | sample KB31754_FD_96462 | JGI IMG/M metagenome (GOLD analysis project Ga0134128, IMG submission 96462) | Terrestrial soil microbial communities with excess Nitrogen fertilizer from Kellogg Biological Station, Michigan, USA - KB3-175-4 | ecosystem: Environmental > Terrestrial > Soil > Unclassified ... | reverse complement strand
TCCAAATCCTCCGCGGCGAGCAGCCAGGCCGCCGATCGCAGGCACTTGACGCGCACCAGCGGCTCGCCGACCTGCTGCCAGAGCTGCGCCGCGCGCTCGAACGCCGCGGCGGCGTCGGTATGCCGGCCCGCACGCTCAAGCGCGGTCGCGGCGTCCGCGGCCAGCATCGCGTGCGGAACCTGATTCGGCCAGGCCTTGACCCGATCTGCCATGCTCAGCAGCAGTTCAGCGGCGCGACGCGGATCGCCAGCCGCTATCAGGCTGTTGCCATAGGCGCGGGCGGCCTGCGCGATCACGGGCTTCCACTCGTCCTGCTCCCAGCGCGCCTGCGCGGTCTTGAGCGCGGGCTCGAAGAGCGCGATCGCCTCCTCGGGTCGTCCGGCCACGGACAACGCCTCAGCCGCGAGCAGGTGCGCCCGCGTCTCTTCGTCGCCGCGGCCTTCCTGGCGGGCGAACGCGGCCGCCGCGGCCAACGCCGGAGCGACGGCCTCCGACTCGCGTCCGTCCTGGAGCCAGATTGCCTCGGCGAGCAGCATCGCGGCCGAACCGCGCAGCGCCGTGTCGAGATTGTGCTCGACCGCGGCGCGAGCGTACCGCTCGGCCGCCGGAAACTCGCCGCGCGCACGCGCGATCCGGCCGAGAGTCAGCTGCGCCGCCGTCGCGCACCAGGGCGCGCCGCCCTCGTGGTAAAGCTCGGTTGACAGGCGCAGGCTCTGCTCGGCGGACTGCGCCTCGCCGGCGGCGAGGCGCACCTGCGCCGTCATTGCGGCCGCAGCGGCGCCATACAGGGCGACCTCGAACCGGCGGCACTCCTCGGTCAGCTCGTGCAGTTCGGCGAGCGCGTCGCGCGCGGCAGCCGCAAGGGCGTCGCGACCCTTATCAGGCTCCGGTGATGGCGGGGTCTTGCCGCCGCCGCTTTCGCCGGGTCCCGTGTCCGTGCGTGGTTTTCCGCCGAACCAGGGTGAGGGCGCGGGGCGGTCAGCGGTGTCTTCGCCGCTTCCGGCGTGCTCACCCGGCTGCGCGGTCGCCAGGGACTGCCAGATGTGGAACTTCTGATACCCGCTGCCGATCCGCACGGCCAGGTATTCGTTCGGCGTGATTTCGTGCCCTGCGAGAGCGTCGGCGGCCGCGAGGCGAAGTGCGGACTGGTCGCTCGCCGCGGCATCCTGCTGACCACTGCGCAGGAGCGCGAAAGCCGCGCGGCTTGACGCGCGCAACGCGAAGCCGAGTCTGCCCTGCGACCGATAGCGCTCGGCGATCTCCAGCAGCCGCGCGCGCTGCACGGCCGCGGCCACACCGTCGTTGACCCCGATGGTGGCGCCGTCCGCGAGCACCGCCTGCTCGTCGAACTCAGTCTGCGCGTCCTCGGGCAGCGGTCTGCCGGTTGCCTTGGCCGCCGCCTGCGCTCGCTGCCAGGCGTCAAGGGCGTCCGGGTGCCAGAGCTCTGTCAACCGGCGCGCTTCGGTGATCAAGTCTTCGACGGGACGTGGCTTCTGGCGCGGCGCTGGGGTAGCGGCCGACCGGCCGCCGCGCGCGGAGGTTGCCGGCAGCACGGTGCGGGCGTCGAGAGCCAGGGCGCTGAGGAACGGCTGCCTGCTGCGGCGATGCACGATCCGGCTGCTGAAGGCCGCGGTGCCGTTGCGTTCGTCGAACCGGGCCGCGATCGAGGAGAGTTCCTCGTCCACCTCGTCCCGCAACTCGCCGATCGGCTTCGTGGCGCCCCCGATGATCGCGAACGGCAGATCATCGAGGCCTGACGTGGTCAGCACACGCAGCAGCACGCTGACACCGCCGAGAAAGGCGGCGCGGCGCTCGGTGGCACTGCGCCCGGCGGCTTCCTGGTTGCCGTCAACCCGACCGGTCGCGCTGCGGTCCGTCAGCCAGTGCCCGTGCTCGGCGAGCAGCTCAAGCCCGCGAGCTGTGTTGCCGGTGAGCGCACAGAACTCGATGTGCGCGCCGATCTCAGCGCACATAGACGGCTTCAGCCGGGAGATCCGGTAGCCCTCGACGTGATTCGCCTGGGCCTGCGTTCCCTTTCCTAGCCGGATCAGCGGTATCAGGGAACGGGCGAGCACTCCGTGCGGCTCCGCGTCGCAGAACACAGAACCGTCCAGGATCTTTTCCCAGGCCTCGAATGCCCGCGCGTCCTCGCCACGCTCGGCATACCAGTCCCCTATCTGGCTCTGCTCGCAGACGAAGCAGCCCGCGGAAAGATCACGCGGCGCGGCCAACCACAGCTCGAATTCCTGCTCCGCCGTCGCGGTGTGGCCGACTTGCCGCGCGAGGCGGTGGCGGATTTGGTGGACGGCGCGGGTACTGTCACCGCGCCCGCGCGTCTGCTCCTCGAGAGCGTCCAGCGCACGGTAGATCTCATCGAGCGGAACGGCGGCGTCCTCGACTAACCCAGAGGCGATCACCGGAGCGCCGATCACTGTAGCGTCGATGAAAGCGGCGCCGGCCTGCCCAGGGACACTGGACCCGGGGTCGGCGGGCTCGGCATCTTCGAGCGAAGGCACCGGTGCACACCTCCCCGAAGGTTCCCGTCCCGTCGCCTTGTCCCGGAAACCTACCGCACTCTCATCGCGCACAGTCACGACCGTCGACACGTTTCACGCGACTTTCCGGTTCGACTTTCTAGGGCCGGGTCGCGACGATCGCCGCAGCCTCTGTTTCGTCGTCGAGAACGACCCGAGGCGATAGCCCTCCATCAGCCATGATGCGTATCGCCTCCGGCAGTTGCCGGTCGCTGGCCTCGACGAGCAAGTGGCCACCCGGCGCGAGCCAGCGTGCGCTTTGACGGGCGACCGCGCGCATCACGTCGAGGCCGTCACCGCCCCCGTCGAGCGCAACCAGCGGTTCGTGATCACGTGCCTCCGCAGGCAGCAGCGCGATGTCTTCAGTGGGCACGTAGGGCACGTTCGCGATCAGAACATTGATCTTGCCGCGCATGGCATCGGGCAGCGCGTTATAGAGGTCACCCTGATATACCCGGCCGCCGAAAGACGCCAGGTTGCGCCGCGCGCACTCGACGGCCGCCGGATCGATGTCCACCGCGTGCAGGTCGACCGATCGTGTCACGTTCGCCGCGAGAGCAGCTCCCAGAGCGCCGGATCCACAGCAGAGGTCGACGACAGTCAATGGAGCCCGCGATGAAACTTGCGCGGAGAGTCGAGCGGCCTCGCGCGCCAGCAGCTCGGTGCGGCGCCGCGGAACGAACACGCCGGGGTCGACCGCGATGCGCAGACCGCAGAACTGCGCCCAGCCGAGTACCTGCTCAAGCGGCAGCCCGCCGGCCCGCCGCCGGACCATGCGATCAAGCTGCTCAGGCGTGTCCGCCTGAGCGATGAGCAGCCGCGCCTCATCCTCGGCGAAGACGCAGCCTGCCGCGCGCAACGCGGCGACCACGGACTCGGATGCTGATACGAACGCTGACGAGGGTTCGAAGATCGACACAGCGGCCCTTCGGAGAGCTTGGGGAGCCCTCCGCCCGGCTAGCCGACGTGACGCTCGGCGGCGCGAGGGGAGAACGTCCCGCTTGACCTGACTGCGGTGTGCGAAACACGCACGGCTGTCCTCACCTCCTCGAAGCTCGCCCTGCCGCCATGCGGCCTGAAGCAGCGAGTCTAGGGCATGTTCCAAACACGCTCTAGCGAAAACCGCTGCTCAGAGACACCCGATCGTGATCGTCCGAATTGGCCCCAATCGGCCGGACTTTCACGTCTGGCGGCCGGGGCCGGTTCAATCCGGCCGGATCAACGACTGGTTTCGATCGCGTTGCGGACCCTTGACCCCCCGGAATGTTTGCGCTAACAATTCTCCATCGACGCCGGGAACGGCGCTCGCCGCCCACGTCCAGTGGGCGGACGTCCTAGACTCAGGCCACCGCGGCGACGGGGCCGCGGACACGGAGGGAGGCGGAGCAAGGCATGCGCGTCATCGACGGCGATCGGGCACCGGTCATGGCCGACGTCGCACGTATCGCGGGCGTCTCGCACCAAACCGTCTCCCGAGTGCTCAACGACCACCCGAACGTGCGGCCGGCCACCCGTGACCGGGTGCTCGCCGCCATCCGCAAACTGGACTACCGGCCCAACGCCGCCGCCCGCACCCTGGTCACCCGGCGCACCAACACGCTCGGCGTGATCAGCTTCAACACCACGCTCTACGGGCCGGCCTCGATGCTCTACGGCATCGAGCAGGCCGCCAAGCAGCACGACTACTTCGTCACCGTCGCCGCCCTGGCCGCGCTCGACCGCCGGTCGGTGCTCGACGCGGTGGAGCGGCTGCGCGACCAGGCGGTCGAGGGCATCATCGTGATCGCCCCGCAGACCACCGCGGTCGGCGCGCTGGCGAACGTCCCCTCGGACGTGCCGCTGGTCGCGGTCGGCTGTGGCACCCATTCCTCGCTGGCCTCGGTGGCCGTGGACAACGAGGGCGGAGCCGAGCGCGCCACCAGCTACCTGCTCGACCTCGGCCACCGCACCGTGCACCACATGGCCGGACCCGCCTCCTGGCTTGACGCGCAGGAACGCGAGATCGGCTGGCGGCGCACCCTGGAGTCCCGCGGCGCCTCGGTGCCCGAGCCGCTGACCGGCGGCGACTGGTCCGCACGCACCGGGTTCGAACTGGGCCACCGGATCGCCCGCGACCCGCAGATCACCGCGGTGTTCTGCGCCAACGACCACATGGCGCTCGGGTTGCTGCGCGCGCTGCAGCAGGCCGGACGCCGGGTGCCCGAGGACGTGAGTGTCATCGGGTTCGACGACATTCCGGAGGCCGAGTACTTCGGGCCGCCGCTGACCACGGTCCGGCAGGATTTCGACGAGCTGGGCCGGCGCGCCCTGCGCTCGCTGATCCAGCTGATCGACGCCGACCTGTCCGGAGTGGGGCGCGCGTCGGTTCGCGTGTCCATCGACCCCGGACTGGTGGTACGCGCCTCCGCGGCGCGTCCCGCGCTGTAAGCACAACGCAGAGCACGAGTACGACGAGCGACGAGCACTGATAAGCCGGGCCCGGCTGGGCGGCCGGCGGCATTCCCGAGGAAGGTTCGACTATGACAGAGGCGCGACATGGTTGTTAACGCTAACAATCATGGCGGTGGGGACCGGTACGTGATCGGAGTGGACTTCGGCACGCTGTCGGGACGCGCCCTGGTGGTCCGGGTCGAGGATGGCGCGGAGCTGGGGACCGCGGTGCACGAGTACGCCCACGGCGTGATCGACGAGGCGCTGCCGAATTCGGCCGGCGGCCGCGCACTGCCGCCGGACTGGGCGCTTCAGCACCCTGACGACTATCGCGAGGTGCTGCGCCGCGCGGTGCCCGCAGCCGTGGCCGCGGCCGGTGTCGACCCGGCGCAGGTCATCGGGATCAGCACCGACTTCACCGCCTGCACCGTGCTGCCGACCCTGGCCGACGGTACCCCGCTGTGCGAGCTCGACGAGTTCCGCGACCGGCCGCACGCCTACGTGAAGCTGTGGAAGCACCACGCCGCGCAGCCGCAGGCCGACCGGATCAATACTCTGGCACACAAGCGCCCCGAGCCGTGGATCGCCCGGTACGGCGGCAAGATCTCCTCCGAGTGGGAGTACGCCAAGGGCCTGCAACTGCTGGAGGAGGACGCGGAGATCTACGCGCGCACCGAGCGCTGGATCGAGGCGGCCGACTGGATCACCTGGCAGCTATGCGGCAGCGAGACGCGCAACGCCTGCACCGCCGGTTACAAGGGCATCCTGCAGGACGGCGTGCGCCCCTCGGCGACCTTCCTCACCACGCTCAACGCCGGTTTCGCCGACTTCAACGACAAGCTCGACCTGGCCCCCGGCGCGCCGGGCATCTCCCCGCTCGGCGCGCGGGCCGGGTCGCTCACCGCGCAGGCCGCCGCCTGGACCGGACTGCCTGAGGGCATCGCGGTCAGCGTCGGGAACGTGGACGCGCACGTGACCGCCCCGGCCGCGCAGGCCATCGAGCCCGGCCAGATGGTCGCCATCATGGGCACCTCCACCTGCCACGTGATGAACGGCGAGCAGCTGGCCGAGGTCCCCGGCATGTGCGGAGTGGTCGACGGCGGCATCGTCGACGGGCTGTGGGGCTACGAGGCCGGGCAGAGCGGCGTCGGCGACATCTTCGCCTGGTTCACCGAGCAGTCCACGCCCGGCTACGTCCAGGCCGAGGCCGCAGAGCGCGGTATCTCCGTGCACGAACTGCTCACCGAGCAGGCTGCCGCGCAACCGGTCGGCGCGCACGGACTGGTCGCGCTGGACTGGCACAGCGGCAACCGCTCGGTCCTGGTCGATCACCACCTCTCCGGCGTGATCGCCGGCCTGACGCTCAGCACCAAGCCGCACGAGGTCTACCGCGCGCTGCTGGAAGCGACGGCGTTCGGCACCCGCGTGATCATCGACGCGTTCGAAGAGAGCGGCGTGCCGGTCAACGAGTTCGTGGTCGCCGGCGGCCTGCTGCGCAACAGCTTCCTGATGCAGCTGTACGCCGACATCACCCGCCGTCCGCTCAGCCTGATCGGCTCGTCGCAAGGTCCGGCGCTCGGTTCCGCGATCCACGCCGCCGTCGCCGCCGGGGCGTACCCGGACGTGCCGACCGCCGCGCGTTCGATGGGCAAGATCGAACGCGCCGCGTACACCCCGGACCCGAAGCGCGCCTCGGCCTATGACGCGCTCTACGCCGAATACCTTCGGCTGCACGACTACTTCGGGCGCGGCGCCAACGAGGTGCTGCACCGGCTGCGCGAACTGCGGATCGAAGCCCTCGCTGACTGTGATTCAGCAGAGCGTGATTCAGCAACGCTCAATGCAACAGGGGCGGAGGCCTGATGAGCATCCAATCCCACGAGATTGACCCGCTGCTGCGCGCGAAGATCACCCGGCTGCGTGCGGAGGTCTGCGCGCTGCACGCGCTGCTGCCGAGCAACAACCTGGTCGCCTGGACTTCCGGCAACGTCTCGGCGCGCGTGCCGGGCGCGGAGCTGATGGTGATCAAGCCCAGCGGCCTTGACTACGAGGACCTGACTCCCGAGTCGATGGTGCTGTGCGATCTGGACGGCAACGTCGTCGAGGGCGCATACAAGCCGTCCAGCGACACCGGCTCGCACGCCTACGTCTACCGGCACCGGCCCGAGGTCGGCGGCGTGGTGCACACGCACTCGACCTACGCGACGGCCTGGTCCGCACGCGCCGAGGCGATTCCCTGCGTGATCACCGCGATGGCCGACGAGTTCGGCGGCGAGATCCCGGTCGGGCCGTTCGCCCTCATCGGCGACGAGGCGATCGGCAAGGGCATCGTCGAGACGCTGGCCGGGCACCGCTCCCCCGCGGTCCTGATGCGCAACCACGGCGTGTTCACCATCGGCAAGGATGCCCGCTCGGCGGTCAAAGCCGCGGTGATGACCGAGGACGTGGCCCGCACCGTGCACCTGGCCCGCGCCTACGGCGAGCCGATCCCGATCCCGAGCGCCGACATCGACGCCCTCTACGACCGATACACCAACGTCTACGGACAGCAGCCCTCTGCGGACGGAGTCAACCAACAATGACGTCACTGGACGCCGCCCCCGGGTCCCTCTCCGGAGCCCCCCGGCGGCAGGTCTGGTTCCTCACGGGGAGTCAGGGCCTTTACGGCGAGGATACGCTGCGGCAGGTCGCCGACCAGTCCCGCGCGATCGCCGAGCAGCTTTCCGCGGCGCTCGGGGAGGGCGCCGACGGATCTACCGGCCCGGTCGAGCTGGTCTGGAAGCCGGTGCTCACCGACGCGGCCGCGATCCGGCGGCTGTGCCTCGACGCGAACGGCGAGGACAACTGCGTCGGCCTGATCGCGTGGATGCACACCTTCTCGCCGGCCAAGATGTGGATATCGGGGCTCGACGCGCTGCGCAAGCCGCTGCTGCACCTGCACACGCAGGCGAACGTGGCGCTGCCGTGGTCGACGATCGACATGGACTTCATGAACCTGAACCAGGCCGCGCACGGCGACCGCGAGTTCGGGTTCGTGCAGACCCGGCTCGGCGTGCCGCGCAAGACCGTGGCCGGGCATGTGAGCGACCCGAGCGTGGCCGAGCGGATCGGCACCTGGGTCCGCGCCGCGCAGGGGCTCGCCGAGGTGCGCACGCTGAAGCTGGCCCGGTTCGGCGACAACATGCGCGACGTCGCGGTGACCGAGGGCGACAAGGTCGAGGCGCAGCTGCGCTTCGGCGTCTCGGTCAACACCTACGGCGTCAACGACCTGGTCGCGGTGGTCGACGCGATCACCGACTCGCGGATCGACGACCTGGTCAAGCAGTACGAGGACGAATACCGCGTCGCGCCCGAGCTGCGCAGCGGCGGCGAGCGGCACGACTCGCTGCGGTACGCCGCGCGCATCGAGCTCGGCCTGCGCGACTTCCTGACCTCGGGCGGCTTCCGGGCCTTCACCACCAACTTCGAGGACCTCGGCGGGCTACGGCAGCTGCCGGGCCTGGCGGTGCAGCGGCTGATGGCCGACGGCTACGGCTTCGGCGGCGAGGGCGACTGGAAGACCTCGGTGTTGCTGCGCACGGTCAAGGCGATGGCGGCGGGCCGGCCCGGCGGTACCTCGTTCATGGAGGACTACACCTACAACTTCGAGCCCGGCCGCGAGGTCATCCTCGGCGCGCACATGCTCGAGGTCTGTCCCTCCATCGCGACCGAGACACCGTCCTGCGAGATCCACCCGCTCGGCATCGGCGGGCGCGAGGACCCAGTGCGCCTGGTCTTCGACGCGCAGCCCGGTCCGGCCGTGGTGGTCGGGCTCGCGGACCTCGGCGAGCGCTTCCGCCTGGTGGCCAACGAAATCGACGTGGTGCCTCCGCTCGAGCCGCTGCCCAAGCTGCCGGTGGCCCGCGCGGTGTGGACGCCACGGCCGAACCTACGTACCTCCGCGGAGGCGTGGCTGACCGCGGGCGCCCCGCACCACACGGTCATGTCTTCCGCGGTCGGCGCCGAGGAACTGCACGACCTGGCCGAGATGCTCTCGGTCGAGCTGCTGGTGATCGACGCCGACACCACCGTCCGCCAATTCACCAGGGAGCTGCGATGGAACCAGGCCTACCACCGCCTGGCGCAGGGCTTCTAAGAGCCCTGCCGAGCGAATCCGCGGCTCACAAAGACCCCCCGGCCGCGCTGCCGCACCAGTGCGGCCGGGGTGACCAGTACCACCCTCACCAGCACCACCCGCAGTACCCGCACCACCGGCAGTACCCGCACCACCGGCTGTACCGCACAAAAGGCTCGTTCCGACCTATCCACCACATGAAGGGCACCGATCAACGATGATTGGCACACAAACGACCCGGTCCATCGCGGCGGTCTCGGCTGCCGCGCTGCTGGCCCTCTCGGCCGCCGCCTGTTCGAAGTCGAGCACCGGCTCGTCCGCGGGCAGCGCTCCGTCCGGTGGCGCCAGCGTCGCCAGCAACTGCCTGACCTCGCCGACCGCCACGCCGAACCCGGCCACCGACCCGGTCGGCTTCAACCAGGCGAACCTGGCCGACCTGGACAAGGCGCTCAAGTGCGCGATGAACGGCAAGGACCTGTCCTCGGTCAACATCGCCATGGTGGTCAACGTGGCGGCCGCCTACTGGAAGGCCGGTCAGACCGGATTCCTCAAGGGCTGCGCTGACCTGGGCATCTCCAACAGCAAGTGCACCTACTTCGCCCCGCCGAACGGCAAGCTGACCGAGCAGACCAGTGAGCTCGAGACGCTGCGCTCGCAGGGCGTGACCGGCTACTCGATCTCCGCGATCGACCCGGCCACCGCTAAGGGCACCATCGCCACCGACACCGCAGCCGGCATCGACGTGCTCGCGATCGACTCGCCGCTGCCCGGCACCGCCGCAGCCTCGCTGTACCTCGGCACCGTCAACTACGACGCCGGGTTCGCCGCGGGCACCCAGATGAAGAAGGTCCTCAACGGCACCGGCAAGGTGGCGATCCTGGTCGGCTCGCTCACCGCGTCGAACGCCACCCAGCGCATCGCCGGCTTCAAGGCGGCCATCGGTTCGGGCATCTCGGTCGTCCAGACCGTCAACGACGACCTGTCCGCGAGCACCGCGACATCTGACGCGGAGACCATCCTCGCGAACAACCCGGACGTCAACGGCCTCTACGGCGTGTACTCGTACGACGGCGGCGCCCTGGCCAGCGCAGTGACCACGGCCCACAAGACCGCCACGGTGCACATCGTGTCGGACGACTCGGACCCGGACACGCTGGCCGCGATCAGCTCTGGCGTCATCTCCGGCACCATCGTGCAGATGCCGTACGAGCAGGGCTACACCGGCGCCTACATCCTGGCTGCGGAGAAGGTCCTGGGTAAGGACGCGACGATGAACATCATCAAGCCGTACCTCGCCTCCGACGGCACCACCCTCAGCTCGGGCGTCGGCGTGATCACCAAGGACGACCTGAGCCAGTACAACTCGCTCGCCTCCTCCCTGGGAATCAGCTAACGATGAGTCTGCCCCAAAGCCCTGCAACATCGGGCACCCCCAGCCGCGCGGTTCTCGCGCGGCTGCGGGGGGTGCACAAGACCTACGGCCCGGTACGGGTGTTGGACCTCCCTGAACTCGACCTGTATGCAGGGCAGGTCGTCGGGGTGGTCGGGGAAAACGGCGCGGGCAAGTCCACGCTGATGGGCACTCTCGCCGGCTCCGTCCACCGGGACGGCGGAGAGATCGAGATCGACGGCGCGCCGCTGGTACCCGGTTCCACCCATGCCGCGCAGGACCTGGGCGTAGCCCTGGTCTCGCAGGAGTTCCCGCTGGTTGGGCAACTCTCCGTGGCGGAGAACCTGCTGCTCGGGCGGCGCCCGAAGGAGTCGAAGCGCAAGGTGCTGACGGACCGGCGGGCGCAGCGCGCCGAGGCCGTCGCCATCCTGGCCAGGATCGGCGTGACCGAGCGGGAGATCCCGGTCGGCCGCACGGTGCGCACCCTTCCGGTGCCCGCGCGGCAGCTGATCGAGATCGCCAAAGCCTTCGGCCGCAAGCCCCGGCTGCTCATCCTCGACGAGCCGACCTCATCGCTCGGCCCGGTCGAGGCGGCGCGCGTGCTGCGTCTGGCCCGGCAGCTGGCCGACGAGGGCGGCACGGTGCTGTTCATCGGCCACCGGCTCGATGAGGTGCGCCAGGTCAGCGACCGGATCATCGTGCTTCGCAACGGCCGGCTCGTCGCGGACCTGGATCGCGCGGAGGCGAGCGAAGACCGGTTGATCCGCGAGATGGTCGGCGGTGAGATCGCGCACAGCGAGCCGAAGGTCGCCGACCGGGAGAAGCCGGTGTTGCTGACCATCAAGGGTCTGACCGCCGACGGCCTCGGCCCGGTCGACTTGGAGGTGCGCGCGGGCGAGATCATGGGCATTGCCGGGCTGATGGGTTCTGGTCGCAGCCGGCTGATCCACACCGTGGCGGGCGCTCAACCCGCCACCGGCGGCACCATGCAGCTGGAAGGCGCGGCTTACGCGCCTCATGGCGTCGGAGACGGCGCGCAGGCGGGGATCGCGCTGATTCCGGAGGACCGCAAGGAACAGTCGCTCGTCCTGTTCGCCCCGATCAAGGACAACGTGACCGTCGGTATCCTGCGCAAGATCAGCTCCCGCGGCGTGCTCGGCCCGCGGCGCAGGCGCCAGGAGGGCCAGCGGATCGCCGAGAGCGTCAACGTGCGGATGCAGTCGGTCGAGCAGCCGATCGGCTCGCTCTCCGGCGGCAACCAGCAGCGGGCGATCTTCGGGCGGGCCTTCGCCTCCAACCCGAAGCTGCTGCTGCTCGACGAGCCGACGCGTGGCGTCGACGTCGGCGCCAAAGCCGAGATCTACGAGTTGATCGATCGCGCTGCGGCACAGGGCATGGCGGTTCTGGCGGCTTCCTCCGAGCTGGAGGAACTGCTGTGGATCTGCAACCGGATCGCGGTGATGAACCACGGCCGCGTCGTCGAGGTACTGGAACGAGCCGAGGCCACTAAGGAACGAATCATGACCGCGGCCGCGGGCACAGCCGTGTCCACGCTGAACGGGCCGCTTACGAACGGAGCAGTCGCGTGAGCACCCAGACCACCCTTCCGCCGGCCGGTGCCCAGGGCACCGCGCAGCCGGCGCAGCGCAGCGGCCTGACCAGGCTGCTGATCGAGACCCCGGAGACGGGCGTCATCGCGGCGTGCGTCGTCTTCTTCATCCTGATCTCGTTCAAGGCGCCGACCTTCCACAGCGTGGGCAACCTGCAGGTGGTGGGCCGCGACCTCGGCCAGACCGGCATCCTCGCGATCGGCGAGTCCCTGGTCATCCTGACCGGCGGAATCGACCTGTCGGTCGGCGCGCTGGCCGGCCTGGCCGGCATCCTGGCGGCCTGGTTCAACGTAAGCGGGCACATGCCGGCCCCGCTGGCGATCCTGCTGACCATCGTCATCTGCGGGATCGCCGGGCTCTGGCACGGTCTGATGGTGACCCGCCTGAACGTGCCACCATTCGTGATCACCCTGGTGACATATACGGTCACCATCGGCGCGGCGCTGGCGATCACCTCGGGCACGCCGATCAGTGGCACCGACCCGCTGTTCCAGAACCTGAGCGCGTTCTATGTGGGCCAGATCCCGGTTCCGGCGCTGATCTTCGTGGGCGCGGTGATCATCACCTGGTTCCTGCTTGAACGCACCTATGTCGGCCGCCAGATCTACGCGGTGGGCGGCAACAAGGAGGCGGCGCGGCTCGCGGCGATCCCGATCAAGCGCCGGATCACCTCGGTGTACGTCGCCAGCGCGGCGCTCGCCGGCGTGGTCGGCGTGCTGACCGTCGGCCGGGAGAGCGGCACGGCCGACCCCTCGGTCGGCGGCTCCGGGTGGGAGCTGATCGCCATCGCGGCGGCAGTGGTCGGCGGCGTCTCGCTGTTCGGCGGCGAGGGCCGGATCATCGGCATCGCGGCCGGCGCGATCCTGCTGGAGATCATCCACAACGGCCTGCTGTCCATGCACGTGAACCAGTACGACATCCAGATGGTTCAGGGCGCCGTGCTCGGCGTCGCGATCCTGCTCGACCGCCTGCGCGCGCGCTACTTCGGCCGAGGAGAACGCGGCTAGCCGCGCCATCGCGACAAGGCGCCCGCCGGAGCGCCGAACCGCTTGGTATTCCGGCCCGTGTAACACATTTGCCAGCGGCGCTCCCATAGTTGGGGAAGCTCGGGAGCGCCGCTCGCGGGGGATCTGCAGAGTTCGCCCATGCCCACCTGTGGACCTCACGCGAAGGAGCACTTGTGTCCACGCACGTTTCAGCATTAATACGCAACACCAGACATAGAACCCTTACCGTCTTCGCAGCCGGGGTCGCCATGACGGCGGCGGCCCTCGCTTCGCCGCTGTCCGCGCACGCGGCCACCGGCCCGATTCCCGCGGTCCCGAGCCCGGCCGGGCACTGGTCTTTCGACGAGGGCACCGGCACCACCGCCGCTGACTCCTCCGGCAACGGCCACGCGGCGACCCTCGGCGCCACCGCGGGCTGGGGCGCCGGCAACGTCGGCAGCCACGCCCTCGCGCTGACCGGCACCGCCACCGGCGAGGCCACCGTCGCCGGCCCGGCGGTCGACACCTCCCAGAGC
>Ga0134128_10007030_pt1 | contig 13601 bp, 12 predicted proteins | sample KB31754_FD_96462 | JGI IMG/M metagenome (GOLD analysis project Ga0134128, IMG submission 96462) | Terrestrial soil microbial communities with excess Nitrogen fertilizer from Kellogg Biological Station, Michigan, USA - KB3-175-4 | ecosystem: Environmental > Terrestrial > Soil > Unclassified ... | reverse complement strand
TAATGAGGCCCGTGATCGGCGCGATGGTTCCGATGAGGCAGGCCAGAAACGCCGCAATTTCACTGGGCAGTCCGTACAGTGTTCCCACGTGCACCGGGTTCGTCCCGCGGCGCAACAGCTCACCCAGAGGGCGATCCCGGAATCGATCCACGCGCAGTGCGCGTCCGCTGAACTGATCCAGATAGACTATGTCCATCGCCTGACGATATGGAGCGTCGGGCGGAAGCCCCATCGCCGTGAACGCGTCACGCGGCTTCTCGGGGAGGTAGAGAACGAGCGTCGTAGTGGGACCGAGTGCGACACCGGCCGCATCGAATGCATTCGCGAGCGAGATGGGCGTCCCACCCGATGATGGCATGGAATGCGGAGGCGGCGGCGTCGCTTTCCCGCGCGGCGTCATTCCATCCACCGCGTTGCCGATCGTCCTGAATGACCAGACCAGTCCGGTCGCGCCGACAACGAGCAGGATCACGGTCGAATAGATGCCGAGCACGACATGCAGGTCGTAATTCCGCCGCTTCCAGCCGGTGGGATGCTTGAACGTGAGACGAGTGCGGAGCATGCGCATCGTGCGTGGCCACCAGATCACGACCCCGCTCATCAGGATGACGACGAAGCAGACTGTGGCAATACCCACGACTCTCCGCCCGATTTCACCGGCCAGCAAGCGCCGGTGTATCGCCTCGGTGATCACGAAGAATCGCTCGTCTCCACGCTGCACATCCACGACGCGACCAGTGTACTGGTTCACGTACATCCGACGGCCGTTTGCAAGCGCGAAGATCTCCGGCCGTTCCGGATCGGAATACAGCGTCACCGTTTCGAGGTGTGATCGCGATTGGCGCGACACGGAGTCGGCCAGAGCATCGACGCCGAGTGCGGTTCCACCGCGAATGCCGCCCGAAGCAAGCTGCACTCGCGCGGGATGCATCGCTGCGATGATCTCGGACTTGAAGACAAGGATCGCGCCGGTGAGACAGACGACGGCCACGACGAGCCCGCTGGCGATGCCGAGCACCTGGTGCAGCAGGAACATGATGGACCACAGTCGTCCGCGCCGCACACCGCGCACGCGAGCGACCGTTCCTGCAGCGACTTCACGGTCCACGGCCGACGTCACCGAATCTTCAATGCAGCTTTTTGTCCTGGCGAACCCGGGGTGCTTCAGTTCGTGATGCGGATGCCGAACATCGTCGTTCTGCCGATGGTCGGCAGGAAGCGTCTGCCGGTGTAATCACCATCGTGGTTGTTGCCGGCGTTCTGGACGGTGAGGGTAGCCTGCATTTTCGGCGTCAGCTGATACGAGCCGCGTACATCGAACGTCTCATAACCCGGAGCGGTGACCGGCACATACGTAAAGGTGCTGGTCGACAATCTTCCGCTCGTCGCGGCATAGTAATCCCCGATATCGTATGCGAAATGCCGGGGACCGATGTAGGACATCGACGTATTGAGATTGATGCGCGCGCCTGCATAGTTGGCCGAGAGCGTACCGGTATGCTCCGCCATGTTGAACAGTCCCGCGCCGGGATACAGACACTGATCCGCGCTTGGCGTTCCTGCGGCGGCACACTTGTACGATGAGTTGAGATGCTGGAAGCGCGTAATCGTATTGGACAGCGTGCCGGTCATGCTGAGGCCAGCAGGCAGGTTGACCGTTCCCTGTCCTTCCCATCCCGTATTACGTACGGCGCCCACGTTCATACGCTGTGACACGGGCGCGTACAGATAATTCCCGGCGGTGTTCGGGTTCAGCGACCGGACGCTATCGACAGGTATCCCGATGATGAGATTGTCGACGTGCTGGTCGTAGCGCGTGATCTGGAGGCTTCCGTGCCCGGAGAAGTACAGTTCCAGACCGCCTTCGGTACCGGACTGGAATTCGGGCGCGAGTTGCGGTGCAGCAATTTGCGACTGGTATGTGCCATACGTGGCGTTGGTCAGGAACACCGCCTGGCGCGCGCCGGATGACGGCGCGCGAGTCGCCCGTCCATACGCTGCCCTGAGCTTCGCCGTGACAGGGCCGAGCGCGTGAACCACGCTCGCTCCATAACGCGGCGCGTAGTTGACACCATACGAGCTGCCGTAATTGGAATTCTTCTCTGCGCGGAGTCCGGCCGTGAGATAGACCGTCTTCCAGAAATCCAGCTGCGTCTGTGCGAATGCGCCGCGGTTGGTTTCGGTTGTGCGCGAGATGAACGGAGGCGCGCTTGCGCCTCCGCTGAGCGTGCCGGTCAACGAGGGCGTCGTCGCGACGGAGGTCGTCGTCTCGTACTGCATCGCATCGGCACCGGCAGTCAGGTTGCCTCCAACCTGATCGTTGAATCTCCCCTGTACGGTCGTGCTGTATTGAACGGTCTGTTTCCGCACAGGAATGAGTACCGCCGTCTGGAACGTATCCGACGCGGTGAGGAATGTCGGCGCATTCTTGTAGGATGCCTGGTTCGTCTCGTCGGTCCCAACATTCACCCGATGCTGCCACCAGGAAGTCGGCTTCCACGACAGACCAACGCCGGCTGTCTGTGTCTTGACCGAGTAGGTTACGTTGCTCGGCGCGGAGCTGCCGGGGTCGTAGGCGTACAGACCGGCGCGTTGGCCCTCTACGAGAAACGTGTATGAATTGCCACCGCTGGCCCGCTGAGACGCACGGACCGACACATCGGCGCTGAGCGTACTGCTTGGCTCGTACCGCGCTGCGACATAGCCATTTGCGTCGCGGGTGTAAAGATTGGGGAGCCACTGACCTGTGTACTTGTAGCCACCGCCACCCGAATACGAGAACCCGCTTGCATCCTGACCGGAGAACTGGCCCGAGATGTCGTGGCGCGGCGTGAGAGCGTTGTTGTAGCTGCTCTGTATCGCGCCGCTCTGCAGGTTCAGCATGACCTTGGGGTGTCCCGCTGCGCCGTCGCCCCGCTTCGTGAATATCTGCAGCACGCCGCCCAGCGCGCCGGAGCCGTAGATCGTACTCGCCTGCGGTCCCGGAATCAGCTCCATACGCTCGATCGTGCGCGGGTCTATTGCCGACAGATAGAACGGATACGCTATTTCCACCCCATCGACGTAAGTCTTGATTGGTGTGACAGCCGCGATCGCCGTGCTTCCAACGGTGCTCACTCCACGAGCGGTCATGTAACTCAACCCGTAACCGTTCGTGGATGTCCCGCCCGCACCGCGACTCTGGTCGAATACGCCAGGGACCTCGCCGCGAAACAACTGGTCGAAGTTGGTGACACCGCGACGCTCGATGTCCTGAGCGGTAATGACGGTCATCGCATTGGGAACAGCCTTGCGTTCCGTCGCGACGACGGTGCCGGTCACCACGACCTGATCCAGAGTGTTGGCAGCGACCTGAAGCGCAATGCTGAGCGTTGCCGTGGCGCCGTCGCCAACCGTCACCCGCCGGGTCGATTGAACGTAGCCGAGCCGGCGCACTGCCAGTGTGTGTTCACCCGGCGTGACATCGATGAAGCGGAATCTTCCGTCATCTCCCGAGATCAACATCTTCTCGGAGCCGTCGAGTGTGACGGTGGCTCCGACGATGGGTCGCTTCGTACTTGCATCCACGACCGTTCCTGCGATAACTCCCGGCGCTGCAGCAGCCGCAATGCTCGACTGAGTCGTGACCACGATAAGTCCCGTTGACGTGATTCGCGCAACCAGGTTCGTACCAAGCAGAACCTGGCGAACGGCATCCTCGACGGATGCATCGTGGATGTGCGCCGATATGCGGCCGGACGGCAGGATGTCGTCTCGCACCAGCACACGGAGTCCTGCGTTGTCCGCGACTGCGCGCAACGCAGCTCTGACGGTGACATCTTCCAGATCGAGAGATATCGTGGCCGCCTGCAACTGAGCGGCACTTGCCGATCGATATGATGCAGACTCCGCGACAGCGGATCCGCGACCCAAAGCCTGGCCGGAGAGCGGCGGCACCATCACCGCGAACACCAACGCGAGACACCAGCCGGCCGATCGACCTGTTTTGATCATCACTACATCCCTGAGATGAGAGCCAGTACTTCAGAACACCGTTGCATGCATGCCGCGACTGCGTCACTACTGCACTACTACTGCATCACTACTGTATTTCAGCGCAGGTAAAACGTCACTCGCCTGCCGTCCACTCTGTGCCTCGCGCCGAGTACGCGGCCCAGAGCGTTGAAGGCCTCGGTCCTGGATTCCGTGTCGAACTGTCCGGTGACAGTTCTCGTCCGAAGCACCGGACTCTCGATGCGAATATCCACGCCGTACCATCGCTCGAGATCCGGGACCAACTCCGCAAACGGCTCATGGTCGAAAGTCAGTCGCCCGCTCGTCCAGTCCAGCATCTGCGCGACGTCCTGGCCATGCGCGATCGTCATCCGTCCGTCGCTCTTGCGCGTGGCAACGTCGCCCGCGACAAGAATCGGTGCGTTGGCGTCGAGCACGATACCGTCAGTCACGCGCGAGTGCGATTGCGAGGCCCTGGGTGTCGACTGATCGAGTGCGACCTGCCCTTCGCGCACTGAAACACGATACGGCTCATTGGAGTATGCCCGAACCGCGAAGGCAGTTCCGATGTCGACTGTGTTTCCATATTGCGAGCGAACTACGAACGGCCGCGCTGTATCGTGCGCCACGGTGAACATCGCTTCGCCATCGAGCACCGCTTCACGCAGACCGTTTCCGCGGACAGGCATCGACATCCTGAGATGGCTCGACGGCGCCAGTACGATGTGTGTGCCATCGCCAAGATCTATGATCGCGCGCTGTCCGGGCGCCGCTGCGAATTCGCGAGTCGTTCGCGCCGGAACGTCCTTCTCACCCAACCGTGCGGCAAGCTGAACGTAGGCGACGCCGGCGCCGGCCAGTATCACGGCAGCAGCCGCAGATCGAAGTCCAATTGATCTATTCGCGCGCGTGAAGCGGAGAGCACCGCTGTACGGGCTCCGGCTCCTGCGAGGATTCTCACCTGCAAATGCGTTCGAGCGCACTGGAGTGGTGTGCAGGACCAGCGCGTGTTCTGCGACAGCCGATGCAGGTGTGGTCTGTTCCGAGCCGCGCATGCGCGCGACCGTACGTGCCCACGCCTTATCCACGTCGATCGATCGTTCAAGAGGGAATGAGGCAGTCCATGCGCGACGAATCTCGTCGAATTCGGCACGCTTCCCCGGCTCGCTCGCGAGCCATGCAGCCACGAGCGCCGATTCTGCCGGCGTCGATTCGCCAGACAGATAGCGCGCGACCAGCGCCGCGTCGAAGTCCTTGGACCGCGTCATACGTACAGGGTCACGCGCCGCACGCCCTACCCTGTATCGCCTCCGAATGGCGCGGGATGGACCGTCAGGACCGCCGGGCTAGGGCTGGCGCCACTCGCCGAGCGCGAGCCGGAGCTGAGAGAGCGCTCTGGCCATGTGCATCTCCACCGTCTTGATGCTGATGCCGATCACCTCGGCGATCTCGGCGTATGTGAGATGCTGGCGCCGGCTCAGGAGAAAGACCTGGCGCGCCCGATCGGGCAGCAACGCAAGCGCCTTGGCCAGTGCAGCCTCGATCTCGGCTTCGCGCAGTCGCCCGTCGCCCGGCTCATCCAATCCGCCGTCGGTTTCGCGCGCGATATCGGCGTTGTAGGACGTCTCGAGCCTGAGCGAGCGCCGCGCATTCGAGATTCTGTTCCGCACCGCACGGAACATGTACGCCGCGAGCGACCGCTCAACGACCCATGACTCTCTCCGCATCCATATATGCAGAAAGACCTCCTGCACCGTTTCCTCAGCGAGATCCTGCGAGTCGATGCCTGTGCGCGCAAAGGAGACGAGCCGTGCGTAATACGTGCGAAAGATCTGTTCGAATGCTCGCTCATCCCCAAGACGAACACGCCGCACGAGCTCGAGATCCTGCGAGACAATCGCGGATGCGAGCGGGTCCGGCGTACCGGACGCGGGTGACTCACGTCGTGCCCAGCTCGCTCGCATGGCTGGCTACAGCGCCTCTGGTGATGATGGATGGGGTCCGCGCGAATTCACCGCCTACCTTAGCACCAAGTACATTCCGTCGCAAGACAAGCCCATCGCCGACGAACCGCCGGCCGATGACTGTCTGTCGCTGCGACTGCGCGCGTTCCGGACTATCGTGCCGTCGATACAGGGTGACGCGGAGCAGCGGGGTCTTGTAGTGCAACCGGTAGCACAATGACTCTCGCATCGACAGCTCCAGCAGCATCCCCCGCAACACCGCAAGCAACACTTCTGCTCAACAGGAGCGACGTCATGTCGCTCCTCACGCTGCCAGAATGCATCGATGCTGTAGACGCGGCATTTCTCGCGCATGCAACCGGCCGCTCGCTCGCACCCGGCCTCCTGCACATCGAAGCGTCGGGCGGTGAGTTTCATGTGAAGGCCGGCGGAGTGATGATGGAGCAGCGAAGCTATTTCGCGCTGAAGGCGAATGGAGGGTTCTTCGGCAACGCGGCAAGCAACGGGCTTCCCAATATCCTCGGCGTCATCTACCTCGCCGATGGATCCAACGGCTTTCCGCTGGCGATTATGGATTCGCTCTACATCACTGCGCTCCGCACTGGTGCCGCGACGGCGATTGCCGCCAGATATCTCGCGAGAGACGATGCGAGCATCGCTACCATCTGCGGCGCGGGACGCCAGGGACGAATTCAATTGCGTGCGCTGTGCAGCACCGTGTCATTGAAGAGTGCCTTCATCTGGAGCCGGAATCAGAACCATGCCTTCGCTGCCGCGTCGGAGTTGTCGGCAGAGCTGGGGATATCGGTGAAGCCTGCGGTATCGTTGCCGATTGCGCTCGAGCAAAGCGACGTGGTGGTGACCTGCACTCCCAGCAGACAACCGATAATCGAGCGATCGTGGATCGCGCCGGGCACGTTCGTGGCCGCGGTAGGCGCAGATAGTCCGGACAAGCAGGAACTGGATCCGGAAATGATGGCAAGCGCCAGCGTCTTCACCGACATCACGGAGCAATGCGCGCACGTTGGCGAGCTGCATCATGCGCTGGACCGCGGCATCTTGACGGTTGCGAATGTCAAAGCCGAGCTTGGTGATCTCATCTCCGGTCGGTCGAGCGGGCGTTCCTCGCGCGACGAGATAACCATTTTCGATTCGACCGGCACTGCACTCCAGGACGCAGCCGCAGCAGCACTGACCTACGAAAAGGCAATTGCAACCGGTCGCGGCACCATGATGGATTTCTTCCGCTAGCGGGCCGGCTCGGCTGGAGCGACATCGCCCGACTGATCGCGCGTGATTACTGACGCACAGTTTCGTTGGGATCCTGCAATTAGAGAGGCCCATGGCCCGAATTGACACGAGGAGCTTCCGGGCCGCCGTCGCGATCCCGGACCGATAACTCGATGATTCCAGTGTTCGGATCGCGGCTGGAACGTGCGAGTGGGCAGCATCCATCGATGCAGGCTTTCACCGCCTACACCGAGAGGTGGTATCCACCTGATTTGCCGTCAGGCGTGTGAGAATCTACATCCGGTGGCTACCGTTTCGGCTCATACCGCAACGCTACCGCGCCGGAATCGAATTCCAGCCGGCTCACGAGCTTCAGGTCGACATGCTTCGACAGTCCCGCGAACAGCGTCGGCCCATGGCCCGCCAGCCTGGGCTGCACCACGAACTCGTACTCATCGATCAATCCCAGCTCCGTCAACGCGAGTGGGAGCGTCACGCCTCCCACGAACAGTCCCTGACCCGGCTCCTCCTTGAGTTGCTGAACGGCAATCCCAATGTCCCCGTGGATGAGTTCGGCGTTCCAATCGACTCGTGCCAGCGTACTCGACACGACGTATTTCTTCGCTGCGTCGATCGTGCGGGCGAAAGGTTCCATCCAGGTTTGCATCCACTGGGGGTAAGCTCCCGTCGGCCCGGGCGCGCGCCATGCGGCCTCCATCATTTCGTATGTCACTCGGCCAAACAGGAGGGCGTCGGCCCGCGCGATGTTCTCGGTCGCGTGATGATGCAACGCTTCATCGGGGACTATCGCACGATGATCGCAGCATCCGTCCAACGTGACGTTGATGGAATACCGAAGTGGTCGCATTGTGTGAAAGATGGGATGGCCAAAACCGGGGTCAGAGTGGCGTTTCCTGACGTTAACAACTGGCATTTACCCCAAGAAGTACACTCCGACCCTCGTTTCACTAAGCTAATTCACACGGAGTCCGTCCCCACTCCGTCCCCACTCCGTCCCCACTCCGTCCCGACTCCGTCCCCAAACGTTCTGATTCAGATGGAAGAGATTGTCCGGGTCATAGCGATTCTTGACCGCGACGAGTCTCTCCCACGTCCGCCCGGGATACGCCGCGCGAACGCGCGCACTGCCCTCGTCACCGATGAAGCCGACGTACGCGGCGCCGTCACCTTGATGCAACGCGGCGGCGAAGTGCTCGACCCAACGCTCGTGCACCGGCGCGTCATCGGGACTCTTATACAATGCAGCGACGTTCATCATGATGCGCTTGCGGCGGTGTGCGAATGCGGTGGCGTCGGTACTCACTCGCGCCATTGCCCCGCCAAGCACTCGAATCTCAGCCGCGGCAATCTGCGCGGTCGCTGCGTGCACGTAATCGACGATCGTCTGCGCAGCGCCGGAGTCGATGTTGTTCACGAACATCGTCCGCACCGATGCGACAGGGTGCATGCCCTGATCGGGTGGATAGATATCCGGGTAGCGCATCGGCTTCACCATGTCGGCGACGGGCTTCGCGAGCGACCGGAACCGTGCGATGGCGCGCTCGCCGGCTTCGATGTCGCCGGCGTACACCAGCATCGCCATGATGACGAGCTTGCCGTGCGCCGCTTCGGGCACCCATGGCATCGGCGGCGCCTTCATAACCTTTGCGATCGCGGAGAGTTCCTCTGGAGCGGCGTCCGCTTCGGCGACGAAGGAGGCGATGATCTCGGGCGTGGCAGGAAGGATGAGCATGCCACCCAGGATCGTGTCGACCTCGTGCAGCCGGAACTGGAAGCGCGTAACTACCCCGAAATTCCCACCGCCACCACGAATAGCCCAGAACAGATCGGGATGCGTCGCAGCATCGACCAGCAGCAATTGACCATCGGCGGTGACGACCTCGGCGGCGAGCACATCGTCGATGGTGAGTCCGTACTTGCGCACAAGGTAGCCGACACCGCCGCCGAGCGTGATCCCGCCGATGCCGACCGATCCGGCGTCGCCGAATCCTGTTGCGAGACCGTGCGATGCTGCGGCCGTCGTGTATTCGCCCGCGGTCAATCCAGTCTCCGCCCATGCTGTGCGTTGAGCGGCGTCGATCTCGATCCCCTTCATGTTCGACAAGTCGAGCACGATCCCGCCGTCGGAAGCGCCGTGACCGGCGAGGCTGTGGCCGCCGCTGCGTACGGCGAGCTCGAACTCATCCTCGCGCGCGAGCGCGACGACACGCGCGACGTCCGTTGCATTCCGCGCACGGATGATGAGCGCGGGCCGACGGTCGATGTTGCCGTAGAATACCTTGCGCGCTTCGTCGTAGGCGACATCGTTCGGTGTGATCAATCGATCGCCGAAGACGCTGCGAAGGTCCGGAACCGAGATCGTGCTGCGTTCCGGGGTTGATGTTGAATATGTCAGATTCGTCATGCTGTCCTCAATTCGTATTCAAGTTTCCTGTGTTCGTTCCTGAGAATGGGAACGGTTGCTTAAGTTCGCGCAACTCTTCGAGCAGGCCATACAGATCGGATACCACCCAGCGCTCCATCAGCTTGCCGGCATCCACGCGATAGATCGCGATGCCTCTGAGCGCGATCGTACGTCCTGTGGGCGCGATGCCAGCGAACTCGCCGCGGTGCGTTCCGAGCAGTCTCCACCGCACCACTACTCTGTCACCCTCCGCGATCAGATCGTCGACTTCGTATCGCGCGTCCGGAACCGCCAATCGCATTGCTGCGTAGTATTTCCGGAACGCCTGCGGACCGGTCGCGCCGTCCGACAAGTCGTGGGACGTGAATTGCGGTGAAACGACCTCGTCCACCAGCGTCATGTTCCAGTCGACGTACACGGCATTGTAGAATCGGCGGAGAAGCGCCTTGTTCGCCGCCGCGATATCGTTTGTCATTTGTTTCTCCTCTGGTGATCCTTGCGACTCGACTACCAGTTTCCAGCCGGCTGACGCGTGCTCACGTTCAGTCGGTTGAACAGATTCACGAGCGCCACGTGCAACACGAGCGCGGCGAGCGCCCTGTCATCGTAGTGCTCCGTCGCACGAGCCCAGACGTCGTCCGGCACCGGATCACTCCGGTCGGCCAGCCGCGTCATCTCCTCGGTGAGCTCCAGCGCCGCGCGCTCGGCTTCCGCGAACTTCGAGGAATGCCGCCAGGCGGCTACCATGAGCAGTCGTTCGTCCAGCTCCGCACCTATTCTGTGCGCACGTCCAATGGTTCCCTCGATGCACGAGCTGCATCCGTTGATCTGACTCGTTCGCATGTGCGTGAGCTCGAGCACATTCTCGGGCATGCCGCCCTTGCGGACAGCCACGACCAGCTTCTGAATGCCCTCAAGGACTTCTGGAATGGCTGCCGCCGGATTTGTGATCCGAGGCGCGATAACGACGGGCGCTTCGTCCGTCTTGATATGCGATGATTCGGTCATTGTTCTCTCTGTCACGTCAGGTGAACCAGCTACGTCATTGCAGTGACGAAACCCGAATGAAGAGTGTGACCGATGAATGAACGCAAGCTGCTGGCCCAGCAATTCGAGAGCTACCGTGACAAGCTCCACAGTGCCGCCTACCGCATGCTCGGCTCGACGGCGGAAGCCGAGGATGCCGTCCAGGAGGCGTGGCTGCGCGTGAGCAATGCGGGCACCGACGGAGTCGACAACCTCGGCGGTTGGCTCACGACCATCGTCGGACGCGTCTGCCTCGACAAGCTGCGCGCACGCAGAGCGCATGCGGAAGAGGCACTGGACGGTCACGAACCGGCGCCTGAAACGCAGCGTCGGCACGAGCGGAGTCCCGAGACGGACGTCGAGATCGCCGACTCGGTGGGGCTCGCGCTGCTCGTGGTGCTCGAGGCACTGCAACCGTCGGAGCGCGTCGCGTTCGTGCTTCACGACATGTTCGATCTCTCATTCGACGAGATCGCCCCGCTCGTCGGACGAACGCCTGTGGCCACACGGCAATTGGCAAGCCGAGCGCGGCGTCGCGTTCAGGGCGCATCGACGTCTGACATCGATCGGAGTCGGAAGCAGGAAGTCGCCGAAGCGTTCATTGCCGCTGCAAGAGCCGGTGATTTCGAAGCACTCGTCGCGGTGCTCGATCCCGACGTCGTCGTCAGAGGAGATACTGCGGCAAATCAGATGGCCGGGTCGGTGGGCACGATTCGCGGCGCCACCAGCGTCGCGGAATTCTTCAAGGGCAAGGCACAAACGTGCGTGCCTGCGCTCATCGACGGCGAAGTTGGACTCGTGGTGTCCTTCGAAGGTCGGATACGGATCGCGCTCGAGCTCAGTTTCGACGATGGAAAGATCAGCGCGATCGACGCGGTGGCTGATCGCGAGTCACTCGCGTCACTCGAGCTCGAGAAGCCCGCATGCTCTTGAGCGTGCGAACAGGGATGAATTCAATCCGGTTGTCGTACGCAAGAGCCTGGACCTTCTGCCCAGGCTCGAGCCCCAGCCGCTCACGAATGGCCAGCGGGATCACAACCTGAAACTTGGGCGAAACAGTTACAGCGTCCATCGAGGCCTCGATCGATGGTGATATCGTATGACGATATTGGCATCTATCGAATATCCGTCATACTAACCGTGGAAAGGCTATCAGTGGTCAGAGAAATGCGGGCTACCGCCGGTCGACAAAGCGGTCACGCCGATCGTCGCGAACCACGTCTCGGCCAGCGCCGGCCAGCGCGTGACAGGGTCGGCCGTGGGCCGCAACCCAAACGCGTGCCCGCCTTTCGCATAGATGTGCAGCTCCGCCGGTACACCGGCTTTCGCCAGCGCAGTGTAGTAAACGAGAGACTGACACACCGGGTCCACTGTTGCGTTCTCCGCCTGCACGATGAACGTGGGCGGCGTATCACGGGAGACGGGGACGTTGGGATTCAACCTGTCATCTTTCGGCGCCAGATGCCCTGGATAGACGAGCACGGCGAAATCGGGGCGCGCGCTCTCCTTGTCGGCCTCGTCGATCGGTGCGTACAAGCGCTGCCTGTATCCAGTGCTGATTTCCGCTGCGAGATATCCGCCCGCCGAGAAGCCCAGCACGCCAATCTTCCTGGGATCGATGTGCCATTCTCGCGCGTGAAGCCGAACCAGTCCCATGGTCCGCTGCAGATCCTCCAGCGACGGTGTGGAAGTCGCGAAGTCGTCGGGATAGCAATCACAATGCGCGTCATAGGGCGTATTCGGGACGCGATATTTCAACAGCACGCATGTGATGCCCTTCGCTGTCAGCCAGTCGCAGGTTTCGGTGCCTTCGAGGTCGATCGCGAGCGAATTGAAGCCGCCGCCGGGAAGTACCACGACTGCGGCACCGGTGTTCTTCTCCATTGCCGGATAGATCGTCATCGTCGGTCGCGAGACGTTCAGCACAGCCATGTAGTGGCGACCGGCGACGAGATGACTCGTCGTCACGACGGATTCCGGTTTCGGATTTTGCTGCGCATCTGGCGGCGTTCCCGGCCAGATTGGCGTCTGCGTATGTCCGGGTGATGGCTTCCACGTTTGTGCATGGGCGTCCGCGCCTATAAGCGAGAGTGCGCAGAAAATCGCAATGCCAAAATGAGTTCTGTTCATCGACGTGGGAAAACTAAGGTTCAGTGTGCAATTCCTGCGGTGAATGCCAACGATGGGTGCCAGAAGATTCCAAAAAGAATTGCACTCCGACCCCGATTTTTCACGGTGTTCCACGCGCGGCGACGTAGCCCAGAGCTGACGCAATGACGCACACCACGCCTCCCATGGCGATCAGCGCGCGCGTCCCGAAGGCGTCGGCGATCCAGCCCGAGATCGGACCGCCGACCGCGGAGCTCCCGACGAGGAACATGGTCTGAATCGCCAGCAGGCGCCCGTGCATGTCCGGCCGCGCGCGCACCTGCACGAGCGCGGTCGTCGAAGTCGTGTACAGAATGCTCGCGATTCCGACGGCGAACGCCGCCGGCAATGCGATCCGCACGCTCGGAGTCGCGGCGAGGCCGAGCAGAGTGACGCCCAGTGCCGCCGCGCCGACGATCGCATAGTGAACCGACACTCGGCCCCGACGCGCCACCCAGAGCGCGCCCGCGAGACTCCCGACGCTGAGAATCGAGTAGACCATCGTGAACTCCGCGTCGCTACCGTGCAGCGCGCGCGTCACGAAGAGCGGCAGCGTTACGTTGAAGTTGTAGGCGAGTGAGCCGATCGCTGCGAGCATCGCGTACGTGATCCAGAGCGCCGGGATCGAGCGCAGGTACCGGAGCCCTTCGCGCACTTCTCCCGGCCTTCCTGGATGCGACGGCACGCGCAGGAGTTCCGAGGAACGCATCATCGCGAGACAGGCGATCACCGCGAGGTACGTCACCGCGTCCACGGTGAAGCACCAACCGTAGCCCAGCGTCGTCACGAGCAGCCCCGCGAGCGCCGGACCGAAT
>Ga0134128_10007029_pt1 | contig 13602 bp, 9 predicted proteins | sample KB31754_FD_96462 | JGI IMG/M metagenome (GOLD analysis project Ga0134128, IMG submission 96462) | Terrestrial soil microbial communities with excess Nitrogen fertilizer from Kellogg Biological Station, Michigan, USA - KB3-175-4 | ecosystem: Environmental > Terrestrial > Soil > Unclassified ... | reverse complement strand
GCCTCATCCAGATGGCCTTTGCTCCGCTGACCGCTCTCAGCATCGCGGCGCCCGCCGCAGCACAGTCCATGGATGACCTTTACGCCAAGGCCAAAGCGGAGGGCGCCATCGAGTTCTACTCCGGAGGACCAATCGCGCCCTATGAGCGCTTCATCAATGACTTCAAGCAGCGCTTTCCGGGGCTCACGGTGCAGATCACCGGCGGTTTCAGCAACGTGCTCAACGCCAAGATAAATGACCAGCTGCGCGCCAAGAAGCTCAGTGTCGACATGGCGTTCTTCCAGACGGTGCAGGATTTTGTCGCCTGGAAGCGCGATGGCATTCTGTTGGATTTCAAGCCCGACGGTTATGATCACATCGCGCCGGCATTTCGCGATCCCGACGGCGCCTACACGACTGTGAAGGTGAGCGCCATCACCTACGCCTACAACACCACGCTGGTGGCGCCGGCAGACGTGCCGAAATCAGCGCTTGATTTCCTGAAACCCCAGTTCGCCGGCAAGCTCATCACCTGCTATCCTGCGGATGACGACGCCACGCTCTATTTGTTTTATACGGTCGTGCAGAAATACGGCTGGGGCTACATGGACAAGTACATGGCCAACAAGCCTAACTTTGTGCAGGGCCATCTCAGCGTGGCGCGCAGCGTCGGCGACGGCGCGAATGCGGCAACGTTTGACGGCACCTCGACCGCGGACGCGGTCGCGCGCAGCGGGAAACCGATTAAATCGGTATTTTCGCAGGAGGATGCGACGCCGCTATTCACGCTCACAGCCGGCATTTTCAAGGGCGCGCCGCATCCCAACGCGGCCAAGCTGTTTCTGACCTGGTACATGGCGAAGGAACAGCAGAGCCGGCTCGGCGTGTTCTCGCCGCGCACGGATGTGCCTCCGCCGCCAGGCCTTAAGCCGCTATCATCCTACAAAATCGCCAACGGTTACCGGGAATTCGTGACCGACGAAAAACAAATCGCGGAGCTGCGCAAGCGCTTCGAGGGCTATACCGGCCCGGTCGTGAACAAAGGCGGCGTGCAGTAACGGGCGGCTTTTCCGACATTAAGCGCGATAAAAGCTCCGACGCTGCCGCAACATGATACCGGCAGGCGTATTCTTCTTGCTATTGGATGCTCCAGCTTCGACGGAACTTTGAGCTCCGGGAGTTGTTTGCCACTTTGGCGCGAGTGTGGCAGGCATTTAGGGTGGCTCGCTCCTTCGGTACACTCTCTCTGGTGTTTCAGGACGTTTTTAATGGCGGAAAAGGCGCGCGCGAAATCTCGCGATTTACCCACAGTGGGCAAATCGGCAACCGGCATTCGCGGACTGGATGAAGTCACCCTGGGAGGCCTACCGCAAGGCCGTCCGACGCTCCTTTGCGGCTCGGCCGGCTGCGGCAAGACCCTGTTCGCCATGACCTTCCTTTATAACGGCGTCGTCGAATACGGCGAGCCCGGCGTATTCCTCGCCTTCGAAGAGCGGTCCGAAGACCTCATCAAGAACGTCGGATCGCTCAACTACGACATCGAGAGGCTGATCGCCGAGAAGAAGCTCGCCATCGATCACGTCGAAATCGAGCGCACGAAGATCGAGGAATCCGGCGAGTATGATCTCGAAGGTCTCTTTATCCGGCTCGGCTTTGCGATCGACTCCATCGGCGCCAAGCGCGTCGTTATCGATACCATCGAGACGCTGTTTAGCGGGCTCGAAAACGAACACCTGCTGCGCTCCGAACTGCGCCGGCTGTTCGAGTGGCTTAAGGCAAAGGGCGTCACCGCGATCATCACAGGCGAGCGTGGCGAAGGCACGCTGACGCGTTATGGCCTGGAAGAATACGTCGCCGACTGCGTGATCCTGCTCGACAACCGCATCCACGATCAGCTTTCGACGCGGCGTCTGCGCATTGTCAAATATCGCGGCTCCGCCCACGGCACCAACGAATACCCGTTCATCATCGATGACAAGGGCATCACCGTGATGCCAATTACGTCAAGCGGCCTCGCTCATGTGGCCTCGACCGAGCGGCTGCCGAGCGGCATTCCCGATCTCGACCAGATGTTGGAAGGTAAAGGCTACTTCAAGGGTTCCAGCATCCTGGTCTCCGGTATGGCCGGCAGTGGCAAGTCGACAATTGCCGCGCATTTTGCCGATGCCGCCTGCGCCTCGGGTGTTCGTTGCATTTATTTTGCGATGGAAGAATCGCCATCTCAGATCATCCGCAACATGGGCTCAGTCGGTATCGACCTGCAAAGGTGGGTTGACAAAAAGCTGCTGCGGTTCAGTGCGCGCCGCCCGAGCCTGTTCGGTCTCGAGACGCACCTCGCGACCATGTACCGCGAAGTGAGCGATTTCGTTCCCGGCGCGGTCGTCATCGATCCGATGTCCGCATTGCTGGGCGCGGGCGAAACCGGTGACGTGCATTCCATGGTGCTTCGCCTGGTCGATTTCCTTAAGGCCGATGGCATCACGGCGCTGTTCACCAACCTTGGCGTTTCGAGCGAGACCGTTACGACCGAGATTCAGATCTCATCGCTGATGGATGTGTGGCTGTTGCTCTACAATCGCGAGAGCAACGGCGAGCATAATCGGCAGCTCTACCTGCTGAAATCGCGTGGCATGGCCCATTCGAACCAGGTCCGCGAGTTCATCATGTCTTCCGACGGCATCAAGCTGCGCGAAGTCTACGTGGGGCCGGATGGCGTGCTGACCGGTTCGGCACGGCTTACCCAGGAGACCAAGGACAAGGCAGCGGGCCTCCTCCGTGCGCAGGAGATCGAGCGGCGCCGCCGCGAACTGGAGCGCAAGCGCCGCGAAATCGCGGCGCAGATCGAGATTCTGCGGGCCCAGCTCGCCAGCGAAGAGGCAGAGGTGGGTCTTCTCAATAGCGAAGGCTCCGCGCATGCGGATCAACTGGCCGCCGACCGAGTTGCCATAGGAATGAGCCGCCAGACCGGTGCGAGGCCGTACCGGCCGGCGCCGAAGCCCGCCAATAAGCCGAAGAAATGATTGGACGGAAAATGACGGAACACGACGGGTACAATCTTCGGCTCTATGTGGCAGGTCAGACGCCGAAGTCGATCGCGGCCATCGCCAACTTGAAGAAAATCTGCGAGCAGCATCTGCCCGGCCGCTATGAAATTGAAATCATCGACCTGATGAAGGATCCGGCGCTCGCCATGCGGCACCAGATCGTTGCCATCCCGACGCTGATCCGACAATTGCCGGAGCCGCTCAAGCGCATCATCGGCGATCTGTCCAATACCGAAAAGGTGCTGATTGGCCTGGACATCCGGCCGAACTGAGCACACGCACCATGTCCGAACGCGAGCCCAAGCTGCCGCTCTTCCCCGACGCCGACGAGACGGTTCAGGCCATCCATCAGGGCGACATCGACGCCGTCGTGGTGATGCGCGCCCTGGACGGTCCGCAAGTTATCCTGCTGCACGGCGCCGAAGAGCCTTATCGTGTCCTGGTCGAGCGGATGAGCGACGGTGCGTTGACCGCGGGACCGGATGGCGTGATCCTCTATGTCAATGATCGGCTCTGCGAACAGACCGGCTATTCGGCCGTGGAGTTGGTCGGCCGCCAGCTGGGCTCGCTGTTCGAAGGCGAGCGGCCGAGACTGGTTCCAGAGATCACGGCTGAGGCTAGTCTCCTGCGCAACGGCGATGACGCCATGCCGGTGGCGGTGTGGTCGCGGCCGATCTCGATCGCCAACACCACGGCGACGCTGGTCCGGCTGACTGACCTTTCAGTCCATCGGCGCGCTGAGCAGATCGCCGCCGCCGAGCGCTTCGCGCGCTCCGTCCTCGAACAGGCCACAGAGGCCGTTGTCGTGCTGTCGCCGGACGGCCACATCACTCATGCCAGCTGGCGAGCCGAGCAACTCGCTGAAAAATCCCCGGTCGGCCGCACGTTTTCCGAGGCATTTCCCCTCGAAGCGCAGCGCACGGACGAGGCGGGAACGCTGGCACTGGAGCAGTTTTCCGCCGAAAGCCTCGACACCATGCTGGCAACCAGGCCGTTTCACGGCGTCGAGGTGAAGCTGCGTGGCGAGCGTAATGCCAGATCTGCTTTCCTGCTCAGCGCCGGACCGCTGGTCGACGAAGGCAGGCACAATGTCGGCTCGATCGTCACCCTGACCGACATAACCGAACGCAAGCGCGCTGAAGAACAGTTGACCATAATGGTCGCCGAACTCAATCATCGCGTGAAGAACATCCTCGCGATCGTCCAGTCGGTAGCGGCGCAGACTGTGCGCTCATCGGGATCGCTCGAAGACTTCGCCGACGCCTTTACCGGGCGCCTCAAGGCGCTGGCGATTGCGCACGACCTGCTGACACAGACCCGGTGGATCGGAATTGGACTGAACGAGCTTCTGGCGGCCGTGCTGGCGCCCTATCGATCGGCCGGCGAGAGCCGCGTGACCATCTCTGGCCCGGCGATTCTATTACCTGCCCGCGCTGTGGTGCCGTTGTCCATGGTGTTGCACGAAATGACGACGAACGCCGCAAAATACGGCGCGCTGTCGACGCGTCGCGGCACCATCGACATTACTTGGCAGGTGAGCGACAGCGGCGACAGGTCGGTCGAGCTGGTCTGGCAGGAGCGTCGTGGGCCGGTGGTCAAACCGGGAGCGTCGGCGGGTTTCGGCACAAAATTGATCGATCGCGCTATCAGCCACGATCTCGACGGGCGCACCAAAATCGATTTCGATCCAGCCGGCGTGCGCTGGACGATTACATTCTCAACTGGCGGATTCGCCGGGCTTCGAGAAATGGCGTCCGGTCCAGTTATCGCATAACCGGACTGGCGAATACTCTTTCGCAAATCCGGCGCAGCTCTCTTTCGTCAAACGGTTTGGCAACGCGGGGCATCGTGCGGAATGGGGCGGGAAAAAGCGTCACGTCGTCATAACCCGACGTGATAATGAGCCGTAATCCAAGCTTTTGCAGCGCCGGCAGGATCTCAAATATCTGCCGGCCGCGCAGGTTTACGTCAAGGAGCGCACCGTCGAAGTTGCCACGCTGGGCGTTTTCAAGCACCTCGTCGACGCTCGCCAGCGGACCCACCACCTCGCAGCCGAACTCCTCCAAGATCCGTTCCAACTCGAGAGCGATGAGCCCTTCGTCCTCGGCAAGAAGGATACGGCGGCCGGCTAACGGCTTTTCCACAGTGTCATGAACCACGCCATTCCTGGGAAGGTTGGTCGTCAACATGCCCTACCCTCCCTACCCCAGACAGGTCGCGGCTGGATTGCGCCAGCGCGCGCCGGAAAGAAACCCCCAAATCACCCGCATCTCTCTGGCTGGAGTACTCACGCATCATAATGAGCTGTGAGCCGAAAAGTTCCAGCAACCTGGATGCGACAGGGCATAACCAAGTCCGACGGTGGCGCCGTTCATCCTCAGCCGGCATCTTTCTGCGCCCGCTCGACCGCCCAGCGATTCTCCGGATACGGCAGCCCCAGATTTTCGCGCAGCGTCTTGCCTTCATAGTCCTTGCGGAACAATCCGCGGCGCTGCAGCTCCGGGATGAGCAGGTCAACGATGTCCTCCAGCCCGCGCGGAAAAGTCAGCGGCATGAGATTGAAGCCGTCGGCCGCGCCGCCGCGGAACCAGGCTTCGAGCGCATCGGCGACTTCTGACGGCGTGCCGATGACGACGCGGTGGCCGCGCTGGCCGTAAACGCGCTTGTAGAGCTGGCGGATGGAGAGGCTTTCGCGCCGCGCCAGCTCGACCATCATCTTGACCCGGCCCTTTTGTTCGATCGCAGGGCTTGGATCGGGCACGGGGCCGTCGAGCGGGTACGCCGTCAGGTCGATGCCGAAATAGGACGATAGGTCCTTGATCGCCAGCTCAGGCGACAGCAGCGCTTGCAGCCGCTCATATTTGTCGGCTGCCTCGGAGCGAGTATGACCGATCACCGTCATCACCCCGGGTAGCACCTTGATGGCGTGGGGCGGGCGGCCATAGGCTGCGGCGCGCCGCTTGATATCGGCATAGAAGGCCCGGCCGGCCGCCAGATCCTGCTGTACCGTGAAGGTGACCTCCGCGGTTTCGCCGGCAAGATCGCGGCCATCGTCGGACTGGCCGGCCTGCACGATCACCGGATGGCCCTGCGGCGAGCGGTGGACGGTGAGCGGCCCACGCACCGAAAAATGCCTGCCGGTGTGATTGAGGAAATGCAGCTTCTCGCGATCGAGATAGAGGCCGCTCTCCCGGTCGGCGATGACGGCGCCCTCCTCCCAGCTGTCCCACAGTCCGAGCACCACTTTGGCAAACTCGCGCGCCCGCGCGTAGCGGTCGCCGTGATGGGGGTGCGTCTGCCGGCCAAAATTATAGGCCTCGGCGATGGCGAGCGATGTCACCAAATTCCATCCGGCACGTCCACCGCTGATCTGATCGAGCGAGGCGAAGAAACGCGCGACGTGGAATGGCTCGAAATAGGTCGTGGTTGCGGTGGCAACGAGGCCGATCCGCTCGGTGACGGCAGCGATGGCGCCAAGCAGTGTAATCGGCTCGAGCCGCGAGGCCGCCGTCGTGCGCGTCCACGAGTCCACGTCGTCAGCGCCGAACGTGGCGTTGGTGTCCGCCATGAACAGCAGATCGAACTTGCCGCGTTCGGACAGGCGCGCAATGTCGAGATAATGCTGCAGCGACTGCCGGCCGTGCGGATCGACATCCGGATCGCGCCAGGCCGCCACATGGTGCCCGGTACCTTCCAGGAACATACCAAGCTTCATCATGGTCGTACTCGTCGCCCGCCTGCACACCGCTACCTGGGAACGGAGTAGGCCGTGCGATTGATGAATTCCAAGGCCGTGCCGTCGGGATCGCGGAAATAGGCACGCGGACCATCGATCGTGCCGCCGCGGCGGTCCTCCTCAAAAAACACATCGACGCCCTTGGCACGCAAGCCGTCGACCGCAGCTTGATATTCGTCGGCCCCAAGCATGAACGCATGATGCACGCCGTCCGACATATCGAGCGCGCCCTTGATGATCGGCGGGTCGCGCTTGATCAGAAGCACGCACACCCCGCCCGCATCGAGAAAGGTGATGCCCTTGTCCGGCCGTTGCGTGAGGTATTTGCAGCCCACGATCTCGGTATAGAACTTGACGCTACGGTCGACATCGCTCACCGGAATGCTGAAATGCGCGACGCCTTTGATGTCCGGCATGGGCTTCCCTCTGCGTTTTCTCCCGACGCGCGAGACACAGTGTCGTATCTCGCTTATTGCATGACCTTGGTATTGTGCGCCTTGGGCGCCGAAACACAATAGCCGCCGGATGAACGGCGCACGGCATTTGCCTCGGCGACCGAAAAAGACGGAGGCTCAAGCGCAGGCCATGACCTTTTCCCGCCGCAAGTTCTTGTATTTCGCAGCAAGCGCCGCCGCGCCACTCGCCGCAACCCGCGTCGCGCTTGCGCAATCATGGCCAGCGCGCCCGGTGCGAGTCGTCGTCGGCTATCCGGCCGGAATCACCCCCGATATTGTGGCGCGGCTTGTCGCGCAACGGCTGTCGGCACGGCTTGGCCAGCCGTTTATCGTCGAGAACAAGCCGGGTGCCGGGACCAGCATAGCCGCTGAAGAAGTTGTCCGAGCACAGCCCGACGGTTACACGCTGCTCCTTACCGCGGCAGCGAACACCATCAATACCTCGCTTTATTCAAATCTCAATTTCAATTTCAACCGCGACATCGCGGCGGTGGCCAATATCGGCGGCGTTATCTTTCTGATGGGTGTTAACCCAACGGTGCCGGCCAAGACCATCCCCGAACTGATCGCCTACGCGAAGGCCAATCCGGGAAAGCTCAACATAGCGTCGCGCGGCATCGGGTCGTTGACTCATGTGTTCGGCGAATTGTTCAAGATGATGGCCGGCGTCAACCTCGTGCACGTCCCCTACCGGGGCGATTACACGGCCGATCTGCTCGGCGGACGAGTCCAGGTCGCGTTCTTCGCCATTGCGGACGCGATCGGGTACGTCAAAGGCGGCCGTATGCGGGCTCTCGCCGTGACCACCGCGAAGCGCTTCGCGCAGTTGCCAGACCTGCCCACCATTGCCGAATTTCTACCTGGCTATGAGGCGACCGGATGGCTCGGTATCGGTGCGCCCAGGAACACGCCCAACGGCATCGTCGAAAGGCTCAACGGCGAAATCAACGCCGCCATCGCCGATCCGGCCATCGGAGTCCGGTTCGCCGCAATGGGCGTTGAACCGACGCCTATGACGGCCGCCGATTTCGGCAAATTCATCACAGCCGAAACCGACAAATGGGCGAAGGTCGTCGCCTTTGCCCACATCAAGCCGAATTAGTGCCGCCCGCCTGGTAGCGAAATCCTCCCGCTTGGGTACTCTACTCGATGACGGATGGGAGCGCCCACGATGAGTGAGAAAAAACTGACCGGCCGGATTGCCGCTGATCGTATCCGCATGCAATCGACGCCAAAGCCGCCAGCCGGCGCTGTCGAACGTTTCGTCGCGCTTGGCGAGTGCAGCAGTCTGATTTCCGATGTGATGGACGACCTCGGCATTTCCAACGGCGCCATCGGTGCCAGCGTGCTGAAACCGACGTTGCCCGGCAAGTTGATTGTCGGCCCGGCACTCACCGTGCGCAACATCAGGCAGCGCTCCGATCCACTCAATGCCACAACCCACACGAACCGAATGGCCGAGTTCGAGGCACATAACCTCGCCGAGGACGGTGACGTGCTGGTGATCTCCGGCGTCTCCGGCATGTCGAACATGGGCGGCATTTCGTCGATGACCGGTAAGCGCCAGGGCGAGCGCGGCGCCATCGTGATGGGCGGCGTGCGCGATGTGCGCCACTCGCGCTCGATCGATTATCCGGTCTGGGCCAGCGAGATCACGCCCGTCACCGGCAAATGGCGGCTCGAAACCGTCGAGATCAACGGCGAAATTCAGATGGGCGACGTGCGGGTCAATCCCGGCGATCTGGTGATCGCCGACGACACCGGCGTCTGCTTTGTCCCGCGCGCCGACATCATGCGGGTGCTCGAACTGTGCGAGAAAAAGAAGAAAGCCGAGGACACCCGCATCGACGCGATCACCGAAGGCGTCCCGGTGCCGGTGTTCTACGCCAAGGGTTGACGTGCGGTCGGTCTCGGCGAAGTCAGTAGCGGCCTAGCCTATGCGGCGCCCAGATCCCTCAGGCGCCGCGACGTGCGAAAAGCCTACGCGATCGGGTGCATCTGGCTATTCGTCGGCACGCTCAGAGCGGAATTCGCGCCCTGCCCGGCAGTTTCGTCGAAGGCCGGCGCGGCTGCCGAGATTGACGAAGCCGGCGCGAACCCGGCCATGGCCTGCGTCAACTGGCTGCCGGCAATCGACCATTCCATGCCGACCTGCCCCATACCGGACGCCAGCGTGATCTGATTGTGACTGATGTCATAAATCTCGAATGCGCCGCTATTGCTGTTGCGCAGGAGCATGTCGGTTTCGTTGGCGTTGCCGGAAAAATCGCCGAAGCCGGCAATCTGCCACTCCTGTCCGACCTGCCCCATGCCGGCCGCGCGCGTGATCTGATTATTGTTGATATCGTAGAGTTCGAACGCACCGGTGTTGCCGTTTCGCAGCAGCATGTCGGTTTCGTTGGCGTTGCTGGAAAAATCGCCGAAGCCTGCGATCTGCCATTCCAGGCCAACTTGGCCCATCCCGGCCGCGCGCGTGATCTGATTGTTGCCGATATCGTAGATTTCGAATGCGCCATTATTACTGTTGCGCAACAGCATATCGGTTTCATTGGCGTTGGTGGAGAAATCGCCGAAGCCCGCGATTTGCCACTCCAGGCCAACCTGTCCCATGCTGGATGCGCCCGTGATCTGATTGTTACCGATGTCGTAGATTTCGAATTTGCCGTTGTTGCTGTTGCGCATCAGCATGTCGGTTTCGTTGGCGTTGCTGGAAAAACCGCCGAAGCCGACGACACTCCATTCGAGTCCAACCTGACCGAAACCGACAATATTACTGATGCTGTTGCCGCTGAGGTCGGCCACCTCGAACTGACCGTTCGACGTGTTACGCAAGAGGATATCCGATGTGTCGCTGCCATCGAAGCCGCCCATGCCGACGGCCTGCCACTGCGGCGCAATTTGACCGAGCGCATAGGCGGCCAGGATGGTGTTGCCGCCGATGTCGTAGATTTCGTAATTTCCGGTTGCGCCCTGCTCCATGACCATGTCGGAAGTCGCGTTCATGGGAGGCGCTGCATTCAACTGCGGCTGGATCTGGAACGTTGTATAGTTGCTCCACTGGCTGCCATCGTTGGCGCGCACCATGATCGTGGCGGTGGCAAAATTGGTCTGGAAGCTGAGTTCCGCCAGTTGCGACGCCGTGACATACACAGCCTGATTGGCCGGTTCAACAACGCCGTCCAAGCTCCAGGTGCCGCTGTTGGGTGCGGTGTCGACCAGTTCGTAACTGACGATCGTCCCACCGGAAGGAGCCGCGGCGCTGAACAGGGTTGCAGCAGCGAACGTCGTGCCGACCGTGGCCACCCGATTGGCGGCGCCAACAACGGGAAGACCGCTGTCCGGTGCGAATTGCGCGGCATTGACGGTGAAGGTCTTAAAGGCACCGAACCCGCCGGCATCAGCTGCGCTGACTTCAAGAACATCGGGAGCGGACCCAGAGGGCGGCGAGCCCGCAACGAAGGTCAATTCAGATAACTGCGCGGCCGAAATGGTAACGGCCTGGTTCGCCGGAAGCACTTCATTGCCAAGCAGCCAAAAACCGGTCGAAGCTCCGCTGGAAGTATCGATCACCTGATAGGCCAGGATGGGTGCACCGTCAGCGTCGCTGGCGCTAAACAAAGATGACGCCGAAAATGTCTCGTTCGGGCTCGCATTGATGTTGGCAGCAGTCACCGTCGGCGGCGCCTGCAACACAGCGCCGGTTGCACCGCTGGCCACCGCATGAACGTTGCCATACTGGTCGGTATAAATGGCGCTCACCGAAACAGTTTCGCCTTCGTCGTTCCTAACCGGTGTGAAAGTGGCCGACGTGCCGGTCTGGGCCTGGTTGCCGTTCACATACCAGGTGAAGGTAATCGCAGAGGTGGGTTCATCATCCTGCGGGTTCGGAAAGCTGATCGACGCAGTCAGCTCCGTGCCTTCAACGGGGTTGTTATTGGGGTTCAACCCCGTGGAAATGACGACCGGTGGATTGGCCGCCTGTTCAAGCTGTTGCACCGTGTAGGTGCCGTCGGCAAACTGAAAATTCTGGATCTCCGTCACCTGGTCGGTGCCGTTCGGCGATCCGGAACGCAGATCGACGATTTGCAACGCTTGGTTCGACGGCGCGGTGATCCGATAGTCCGCATAATTCCCAGTGAAGACGAGCGTGTTGTTGCCGCCCGGCCCACCGTCAATCGTGTTATGCCCGGCTCCACCCTGGATAACGTTGCCACCCCCAGTCCCACCGAAGATGTAATCGCCCGCATTATTGCCGACGATTGTGTTATGGCCCGAACCGCCGATCACCGACGTGACCAGCGAGGCTGGATTGTTGTCGTATTCGAGCGCGTTCGCGACATTGCCCGGCGCATAGATCGGATTGCCCGACGAGTCGTAACCAAGAAGCGCAAGCTGCGCGGTCGAGAATGTGCTCCAGTCTCCCGGCTGCAGATTGATGTCGAGATTGGTCGTATAATTGGAAAGGTCGTAGGTTGCCGTGGCGCCCTGGTCCCAGATCGTCATGAAGACCGTGTTGCCGCCGGGGATGCCCTGATCGACGCCGTTGATGTATTCCTCGCCCGTCGTCGGATTCCACGAATAGACGACCGTCGTACCTTCGGCGCTGTAGTTGGCGCCGTACATCTGTTGGATCGCCGCGAAGTCGTCGATCATCGGCGACTGCGCGTATCCCCACGTTGCGTTGGAGAGACCTTGCGTCGTTGACGCACCAACATAGGAGCGATACGACTCGATCGAATAGGCCATCGAATCGTAAGCTGCCGGCAGATCGGTACCCTGGACGTCATCATTCATCCCCAGCGCAATGCCGATCTCATGCACGAACGCATAAAATCCATAGCCACCGAGGACAGGATTTTCAACGAGCTTGCCGTAGTCCGTAGTACCTGGATCGTACCAGGAGTCCGCGCTCAAGGGATATTGGTTAAATAGCGGATCGGGGGCGAACGTCATCGCCGCCCCCGCCTGGGCCGACTGAGCCTCCCGCAGGTTCGCGTGCTGGGTCGTTGTCTCGGTGATCTGCGTGAACTGCAGATTGCTCATCGCCGCATAGTCGTTGAGGACCGTGAGCACCGCCTGCTGTTCGGCAGCATTAAGCGGCGCGAATCCGTCCGACGGCGCGCCCGCGCCAGCGATATAGCCGAAATTATAGTCCGCACTGTCAGTCGGAAAGCTGAAAGTCAGGTTGGTGCTGGCCCACTGCGTGCCAGACAACAAACCATCGAAATTCGGATTTCCCGAATAAACAATCGTCGTTACTACGCTCATCGCCGTCCCCGCGGACAGGGTCTTGCGCCCTGTTCTCGGGGACCAGCATTAGGCTCCGAACGTTAATCGCACCGAAAGTTGCTTAGGTAACAAACCGTAGCTGCTCGACTGCGTAAACGTGCGCTTATTTGAATTGGTTTAGGGAATACTTTTCTTTGTAATTCGCGGCATTCGCTTACAAACGATTATGGTTTCCGATTTCTCGAATTTCGCGCTGTTGTGTGCCGCGACTGGTCTAAGATCGAATGGGGCGCGCATAATCGCGACAGATTTAGTAAACTGCGCAACGCCTCGGTAACGATCGCCACCCTTCGCAAGCGCACCGCCATCAGGATCTGTTCACCCAGATTCATGGCCCGCAGCCATCGTAAACGATGCGAGCAGCATTCATTCACTATATAAAAAGTACGCTTTGCGCCACGTCTTCTTGGAGCCTGCAATAAATAAAGTGGCCGGCGGCATGTGCGCCGCCGGCCGGGCACGGTAGATTCGCCAGCACTTATACGCGCGGATTATTCTGCATCGTTGTCGCAAGAATATCGGCGCCCGGCATCGGCGATTGTCCGAGCGGCGCAGTTGCGCTTGACGTGCCTCCCGGCGCGGCAATCGAAGCCATTGCCTGTGTCAGCTGGCTGATCGAATTGCCGCCTGCCGGGTCGTCGGTTGGACCACTGAGCACCGTGCTCGCGGCTGCGCTTGATGACCCAGGCGGCGGATCGACAGCCACGCCTGCGACCTGCCATTCGTTTCCGACCGAGCCTATCGCGCTGGCGGATGCGACCACGCTCTTGCTGATATCGTAAAGCTCAAACACCCCGCTTCCACTATTACGCAGCAACATATCGGTTTCGTTGGCGTTGCCGCTGAAATCGGCGAAGCCGGCCACCGTCCAATCCAATCCGACCACCCCCATTACGCTGGCGCTGACAATCTGATTATTCCGTATATCGTAGAGTTCGAACGCACCCGAACTGGAGTTGCGCAGCAGCATGTCGGTTTCGTTGGCATTGCCGGTGAAATCGCCGAACCCAGCGACCTGCCATTCGAGCCCCACCTGCCCCATCGGGCCTGCCGAAACAATGCTGTTGTGACTGATGTCGTAGACCTCGAATGCGCCGGT
>Ga0134128_10007028_pt1 | contig 13605 bp, 10 predicted proteins | sample KB31754_FD_96462 | JGI IMG/M metagenome (GOLD analysis project Ga0134128, IMG submission 96462) | Terrestrial soil microbial communities with excess Nitrogen fertilizer from Kellogg Biological Station, Michigan, USA - KB3-175-4 | ecosystem: Environmental > Terrestrial > Soil > Unclassified ... | reverse complement strand
TTCAGCCCTGAACGCAGCTTGAATGTGACTGTCTTGCCGTCGGCAGACACAGTCCAACTTTGCGCCAGCCGTGGCTCAATCTCGCGGGTAAGGCGGTTGAAGCGGAGCAAAACGCCCGCCGTGAGATATCGCAGCGTCTCGGAATCGAGATCATCCACCTTCGCTGGATCGAAGCTCTTCGGATCGTACCCAATCGTCCACGCCAGTTCGCCGGGAAGCCGGGGCACAGCCTGGGACGTGCCAAACCTGGCCCGTACTACGCACGACAACACCAGCACTCCAACCGCCAATCGCCGCAGCCATTGCATCCTCAGGCCTCCACCATGATTGCTTCCAGCAGTAGCAGTACGAAACAGAGGAGACTGATAGGAAGCAAGACCCACCTGGTTTCAAGAAGCATGGCGGAGTTGTCCAGTTCCAGCAGCATTCCGCCCCACGACGGCAACGGCTCTCCAATCCCGAGCCCCAGCGCCCCCAGATTAGCTTCTGCCATTACGAAGGCCGGTATGCAGATGAGAAACTGCGGCAGCAAGAGGGGCAGAAGGCTGGGAAGAGCGCTTCGCATCAATCGTGATGTGCGCAACCCTGACGCTCGGGCCTGGATCATCCAATCCGAATACTTCAACTTCATCGCGCCTCGATAAACCGCACGCGCGCATGCGGGCCAACCGAGTGAGGCCAGAATCACGAAGGTGATCGCTGCCGACGCCGCGGGAGATGTGTTCAAAGGAAGCGCAGATCGAACCATCATAAGCAGGAACAACCATGGAAGTGCGAGGAAGACATCGCAGATCAACATGATGGTCCATGCCGCAATACCAGACAGGAACGCCGCCCCCGCTCCGATGACTCCCGCAGCGATCGTCGTGACCGCAGAAGCCGCCACTGCGCCCGCCATGCTTATCAGGAATGCGGCTGACACTCTCACCATGCGATCGCGGCCCAGCTCGTCGGTTCCAGCCGGATGCTGCATCGATGCCGCAGCGAGCGGGTGCTCGCGATCCTGGCTGGAATAACCGCTGCCGGAAAGCGCAATGATAGCTGAAGCAAGGATCACCAGCGCCAGCAGGGCGCCGAAAACCGCGCGATTGATCCTCATGCGCGCTCCAATCCGCTTCTATCCATCGGCGTGTACCCTGAGAGAGCCACAGCCACGGCCATGAGCAGGGTGGCGGCAAGCAGAACCGGAAGATCCCGGTTCAGCGCGGCATTCCATGCGAGTTTGCCCAAGCCAGGCACATCGAAGATAACTTCAACCGGAACAAGAGCGCTCAGCGCTGTGACGATGGACAAACTGGCGAGCGCCGCAAGCTGAGTAACCATGGCGGGCAACACATGCGCAACCACCAGACGCCGGAACTTGATCCCCTGGGCTCGCGCCTGGAGTAACCAGGGCTCACTCCATGTCTTGCGCAGGCTGCGGTGGATGAACTTGAAATCGCGCGCAGCCAGCAGCAATGCCATGACCGTGACCGGGCCGCCCCAATTCAAGAACAGGCAAACCGTTGCCATGGCTGCGGTGGGAATCGCGAGCAGGATGTTGGCCGGAACATGCCATATACTCTGCGAGTGTTTCGTCCCGAGGGCCACAAAGGATGCGGTCAGTGCCAAGGCCCAGGCAAGCACCACTGCGCGAACCAGAAGCCCTCCCGTAACGGCAATCCGTGGGCGGAGGAGGTCCAGCACGGGCACGCCGAATTGCCTTGAAACGCCGGCGTCGCCATGCAGCCAGCCCGCTATTTCGCGGACAAGGAGGGGGGTCAGCGCTTTGCTCCGCCCGGCTTCCTGCGCAAGTTGTGCGCGTTCGGTGTTTGCGTAACGCGCGTCCAATTCCCGAACGTCACTGAAATAACCGGGAGCAAACCGTACCAGGATCGTCGCGCCGATCATTACAAGGGCCACAATGGCCAAAGCTCGCGCCAGCCCCTGCGCCATCGCCAATGTTCTTTTCATGGTAATGGCGCGAGCGATTCACTTGGCCTGCATTCCCGACCTGCGAGTGCGGGGGCGTTCTCAGCCGTGCCTTGGGAAGAGCGTTCGATCTTGAGCAAGCAAACAAGCTCCGCCGCCATCTTGCTCAGCAGCGTGAGTTGTCCCTTCCGGTACGCTGCATGTTCTCGAGAGTAGAGCGTTATGACGCCGAGAACGCTTCCATTTCCGTCCAGGATGGGGGTTGAGATCGCCGAGCTGTTTGCGCTAAAGAGGTGGGTACCGACCGCCAGGTTAGGCTCTACGGTCGGGTTGCCATTCAGGACCGGTAGTCCGTATTCCGCAACCCAGCCGGACAGCCCTTCCCCGATGCGGATGGGATTCGTGGAGATTTCTGACGCGTGGGCTCCACCAATGAATTCCATCAGAAGGGCGGCTCCAGATTTTCGATAGATTGCAAAACAATCGGACGGGATAATGGCGCTGAGGCGAGTGGAAAATGCCGCGAGTTCATCGGCCACCGTCGCCTTGAGCCCATCCACGCTGCCCATGGCGTTAAAGAAGTTCTCTTCGCGTTCGCTGCCATCTCTGTCCGGCTCGAAGCCAGCGCCTGGCGCTCGGCCGCGCTCGATGAAGTGGTCTGTATTCAGCGGCGCTACTTCCTCAATTGCCTGTCGTGCCCGTTTCTCCAGCGCCTCGCAATGAAGCTCTAGTAGCTTTACGATTTCAGGGTCAAGCTGCTTTCCTGCCATGGACTTGACCATTCCCATTGCTTCATTCAGGGGCAGCGCCTTCCGGTATGGACGCTCTGAGGCAAGCGCATCGAAACAATCCACAGCGGTCAGGATTCTCGCGCCGATAGGAATTTCTTCTCCCTTCAACCCGTCGGGATAGCCGCTGCCATCCCACGCCTCATGGTGCGATCGGACAATCGGCACCACGGGATAGGGGAACCGCACTCGCTCCAGGATGTCGGCTCCCACCACGGGATGGATCTTAATCCGCTCGAATTCAGCGGGCGTAAGCTTACCTGGCTTGTTGATGATGTGTTCAGGCACTGCAAGCTTGCCTATGTCGTGGAGATAGGATGCCGCAACCAACGCTTGCATCTCAATAGGCTTGAGCCCGATCATCGTGCCCAGTTCTGAGACGTAGACGCGTACTCGCATCAGATGGCGATGGGTGTTCTGGTCCTTTGCTTCGATGGCCATTGCGAGGCCTTCAATTGTCCTGAGCTGCAGTTCCTCAATCTCCGTAATATGCTGTTCCCGATCCCGAAGAACTGCGGTTTGAGCGCGATAAGCGCTATATACCGCGTAAACCATGGGTATCAGCAGCATGGATGTCAGCCACCCAAATTGATTGCCAATGAAGTCGGCAATCGCCGCCAGTCCGGCGCCTGCAAGGTAAAACGGGAAGTACCAGGGAAACTCCTGATACCAGGCCCGGAATGGCGAGATCCCTGACTCAGATGCAAGTACGATCGCAAGGCAAAGAGTGTTGATAAGGAAATAGACGGTGACTGCGATGGCAAGCGCCGGGCCGGTTTTTCGATCAAGGAAACCCATTGACCACCGGAAAGCCTCGCACGCCAGAACGGTGGCAATGGTCGCATTCGCGACGTTGAAGACAATCTGTACGCTAGTGAAGCGTCTCGTCACCCTGATCCGGCATTGCGTGATTACACTGGCTGCAACAAGGGCGACCGCTTGCAATGGCGAGAGCTGCACAATCCCAAGGAGTACAAAGGGGAAATTCACGCTCATGGTCGCGTCGCTCTTCGGCATCGCGACTTTCATCCCGGAACTAAGAAGAATGGCTGCGAGATAAACGGAGAAATGAATCCATTGCGCACCGGGATAGCGATGGGCGGAATAGAGGCATGCGCCTGCTCCCGCCACAACGATACACACGAATACCCGAGTGCGTGGGTTCATAACACTCCCCCACCAAGCCCGCTTAATCCCGGTGGTCTATTGGTACCGCGTCTACTTGATGTAGGGGAAGGGCTGACGCGGTGATTGGATCAACCACATATATAACACCGTTGCGGAAATCGAAAATAACTCTTTTGTTGCATCGGGAACATTCTTCGCAACCACCTGTTTGCAAGCACTTGGAACTGTATGCCAACGGCGGCGGATCGGCGGTGGCGGTAGCCGAAGCTCGGAAGACCTGTCAGCGCCGATCAAAAGTCCCCAAAACTTCGATCGAAAAATCCCGACCCTGCGCAGGTGACGAGCCTGCCCGGTTCCGGAAAGGACTCGATCAAGTGAGGCGAGCACGTTATAAGTACGGGACCGTGGCCGTGAAGCCGCGGTCCACAAGTTCGGCCGTCTGGGTTTATCGCTGGCGCGAAAATGATCCCCAGGGGAACAGCGTCAGGAAGGGCTTGATCCTCGGCTGAGGTTTCGGAAAGCGGCTTAGCTGCGCCGGACTGACCAGTAAAGGTACAAGCCGCTCTGCTAACAAGGGGCAGGGGGGTAAGAAGAACCATCTCTAATCCTGTTCACTTCCATGCGTTTTGCGGGATGTACGCTTCGCGTTGGGCTGCTTCGTCGGGACCGCGACCTTCGGTGTCTAGAGAACGCCCCGCGCCAGCTTCTGAAAGTTCTCGCCCGCCTTCTGCTCTTCGTGGTATTCGTGTTCCATATCCCCTATTATCTTGCTCAAAAGACGGCACCGGGAATGTATTGGATTCAGCGTTGGTTTGAGAAGATAAGTCAAGCCCTGGCTCCGAGTCCAGCGCGACTCAAGCCAAGGGCGTCTGTTGTTGGACTTGAATCCGTGTTTGACCCGATCCAAGTACGATCGTGCACCATCCAGCGACTCAAGGATTTCAAACATCTCACCCATGATCTTCGAATCCTTTGTCAGGCCCACAAAGCTTGCCGGGTTCAGGTTTCCCCGTACGAACGCCTTAACAACTCCCAGCCGCAAGCGATAACACATGTCCCAGCGACGCCACCAACTCACTTCCGGCAATTCTCCCTCTAGAATCACGGAGGCTTGGTAGTCCAAGCATGAATATTCCATGGCGCGGTGCAGCAGATCGAATGAGTATTCAAAAACAAACTCCGAGCCGTGCTCAGGGTTTGCTAGGGCTAGCCCAATTAGAAAGGCTCGCAGCACCTGACGCTGTGCTTCAGTGGAGTTCTCAACAGCGTTCTTCAGTGCGGCCATCCAGATGACCGATCCTGCAGCGATGGTCCGCGAATTCACAAGGCCAAGCATACTGCCGAATGAGCAGAGTGCCGTTGTGGTATTCAGGCTCGCTAGAGACTCCGCCTTCAGAAAGCGCGGTGCAGCCTCACCTGCAAATATGAGAATTCGGCTGTTCACTTTCTGGGATGATCCAAGGTATTCCCGCACACATAGCGCTCGTAGCACATCGCTCGGGTATCGTTTGCAAAGCGACTCTGCAACCTCAGGTGACGGAGTCGAAGGTAATCGAGGAATCAGGTTCTGCTTTATGACCTCTTGCTGGCTGACGTCGTCGAGCCACATCAGCAGTTCAGCTGAAGGAACCTGCAAGAGCCTGTCCCATTGCAGGAGATCCGGGTTGCTTCTCACCACTGCCCGTCGCGCCTCCAGCCAATCGGATAGCGACACCATCAGATCATCAACTTCGGCAACGTGGCTTAGGCCTTCCAGGAGGCGCTTCGTGAGACGGTTACTGTTCTGAAGGATCAAAGCGCGGAGAGCTCCGAGAAAGCGCACGCGCTGAGTTCGCCAAGTCCACGCAATTACGGCGTCTGTAACCTGCGGTTCTGGGAGACCTTTGTCTTGAGGATCGTCAGCAAAATAATCCATGGCCTCCATAAAGAACTCAGGGCGTAAAGCTTCCCCTGCGTCCAGCGAGTACGCAAGGAGAGATTGCTTCAGATATGAACCTTCGCTCTGCGATGGAAGGGCGCGAACCAGGTCGCTCAACAACTCACGGTACTGTTGGCTCGTCTCCAGATTTTCGCGGTGCTCTTGCACAGACGCGAGAAACGCAACCCATGCGCCGTGCGCCGGAAACCCATCACCGTTCCGCCGAACATAAGATCGCAAATCAGTGGGTGCGCAAGCTTCGAGATCGTTCGTCAGCGACTCATCGTGAGTTGCTGTTCGATGTCCTCTCAAATACTCCGAGACTCTCTGATTGTCTCTCTGGAACTGCAGCAGGCCTTGTCTCACCGACATCTCGAAGGACAGAACTTCAGACCTTCCAGGAGAAGGCGCCTCGATGGTCCGGAAGCTAAATGTACAGCGAAGTTCGGGCCACAGCTGCGACCAGATAACTTACAGCTATGGGACCCAAGTCATCCTGCGACGCCGGGGATTTGACCGCGCACTCTTTGTAATAGAGACACTTGATCGTTTCACGTGAATGTAGGCTGAACTCATGACGACACACTTGGACATCGGGCACCCCAGCCGTTGATATCGAGCGGCCGTACGCGATCTAAGCGTGCGGCATCGCGATGGCTTTTGAGCGCCTCTTTAGTGAGGGCGTTAGGATTCTCTTCATCGGTGAGTGCTCGGGTCGATGGCACTGCTAGCTTAAACCATACAGACCGATGGCTGCAATCTAACGCGTCGGTTTAACAATCAACGGTTCAGAGTGCGGGATCTTGGAGAAGGCGGACATTTCACGGACATTCAGCCGGAAAACGAAAAGGCCGCTCATGGGCGGCCTTTTCGAAGTTCCTCATTATGAGAGGCTTGAATGGTTGCGGGGGCAGGATTTGAACCTGCGACCTTTGGGTTATGAGCGACCGGGAGCTCAGGTATCTAACAGACTTTGCGGCACTTATGGCGACCCGGAAGTACGGAAAAGTACCCTCTGGACACCCATTTGGGAGTCAGTCGGGAGTCGATTTCAGCGATTGGATTTTGCATAAATGATCAACGGTGTAGTTCCATTTTCCGATTTCCAAATTGGAAATTCGGCTTACAATGACTACATGCAAGGCCAGGACATTGCGCTGCTTCTCAAAATTGCCATCCAGGATGAGCCGGCCATTCAGTCGAAGAGCCTGGCTGAGGGATTGTCGATCTCTCCGTCCGAGGTATCGAAGGCCCTGAAGCGATGCGCAGACGCGGGCTTGGTTTACATCGAAGGTGCTGAGAAAAGAGTGAACCGGACGGGGCTGATGGAGTTCTTATCGCACGGACTGAAGTACGCTTTTCCGCCTGAGAGAGGTTCAATGACGCGGGGCGTCCCGACCGCAGCCGCGGCAGAGCCGCTCAAGTCGCAATTCCTAGACGACAAAGAACCGCCCACGGTCTGGCCGTATGCAGAAGGAAGAGTCCGAGGCCTTTCTCTCGCTCCGCTCTATAAAGGAGCGCCCAAAGCTGCACTGCGAGATCCCAAGTTCTACGGTGTTCTGGCGCTCTGCGATGCGGTCCGCAGCGGCAGAACGCGCGAACGAAACCTCGCGGTTGAACTCCTGCAAAAGGAAATCAATGGCTGATCCCAATCTGCCTCTTTTGCAGGACGCAGCTCGCAAGCTCTCTCCGTTTTTGGATGAGATTGTATTTGTGGGCGGAGTCACGTTGGGCTTGCTGATCGATGATCAAGCGGCAGCGCCAATTCGGGGCACTACCGACGTTGACGTGATTGCTGAAATCATCACCTATGCAGACTACATAGAGTTTTCTGAACGTCTTCGCCAGGCTCGTTTTACCGAGGACGCAAGCGAGAAGCCCCTTGCATGCCGATGGCATCATGGCAACCTGACACTTGATGTATTGCCCCTCAACAAGGAGGTGCTCGGTTTCACGAACCGCTGGTATGCTTCTGCGCTTGCGCATGCCACGACACTGACACTGTCAAGTGGCGAATCGATCCGAGTAATCAACGCACCTTCTTTTCTCGGAACCAAGATGGAGGCATTTCGCGGGCGCGGAAACATGGACTATCAGGCCAGCCACGATCTGGAGGACTTTATCGCAGTGATTGAAGGACGAGAGACCGTTCTGGAGGAGATTGCCCACTCCCCCCAAGACCTTCGGACTTATCTTGCCGAAGCAGCACAAGTACTGCTGTCTGAGCCTCGATTTCTCGATGTGCTTCCGGGTTTTGTGTTGGATCATGAACGGGTTCCTCTCATCCGGGACCGACTGGCGGCAATCGCCTCCAGCCGGTCCCGGATCGATTGAAGAACTCCAACGCCCGATGCGTTCGATCCTGGCGTCGGGTGGCAATCTAAAATGAGCACATCGAAATTGAGGCTAGGGCCATTGACATCAAACAAGGATGGGTTCATCGATCGTTGGCAGCAGTCGTCCGCTTCCGAGCGGGCTAACTACGCCATATTTCTTTCCGAACTTTGCGACTTTCTTGACCTCCCCCGTCCCGACCCAAGCCAAGCGGATGAGAGTCTGAACACATACGTGATTGATAAGGCGGTCGTTCATCTCGAACTCGACGGTTCCACAACCACGAATTTCATCGACCTCTACAAGCGGAACTGTTTTGTCCTGGAGGCGAAACAGGGGAGCAACCCTGTCCAAGAGGCACTTTTTGAACTTGCACCGCCTGATGCCACGAAGAAAATGAAGCGCGGCACCGCCGTTCGTGGAACGCGCGGATGGGATACCGCAATGCTCGCGGCGCGCGGCCAGGCAGAACGGTACGCGAAAGCACTCCCAGCGTCGGAAGGTTGGCCGCCATTTTTGATCGTGGTCGATGTGGGGCACTCCATTGAATTGTTCGCAGACTTTTCTCTCACAGGAAAGGCATACCTCCCCTTTCCAGGTCCACGAGACTTTCGGATTCTCTTAGGCGATTTGGTAAAGACGGAGATCCGCGAGCGCTTGCGAGCAGTATGGCTGGAACCTCATTCTCTCGATCCAGCACGCGAGCGGGCTAAGGTTACCCGAGAAGTTGCAGGCAAGTTGGCAATATTGGCTCGGAACCTTGAATTGAAATATACGCCCAAACAAGTCGCGGAGTTTCTCACCCGCTGTATTTTCACATCGTTCGCTGAAGATGTCGGGCTGCTGCCCGATCGCGCATGGTTCGAACTTCTGAAGAGCTGCCGAGATGACATCGAGACGTTCTCCCCGCTCGTCGAGTCGCTATGGAAGTCGATGAATGAGGGCGGCTTTTCGCCTATCCTTCGAAAAGATGTACTCCAGTTCAATGGCGGACTCTTCGAATCGACGAAGGCTCTCCCACTTTCAAGCGATCAGCTCCGTCTATTGATTGAGGCTGCGGACTCGCGCTGGCGGGACGTTGAACCCGCAATCTTCGGCACACTTCTCGAGCGGGCGCTCGATTCCGCGGAACGTCATGCGCTCGGCGCACACTACACGCCGCGCGCTTACGTCGAGCGATTGGTACTTCCGACCATCGTCGAGCCGTTGCGGGATGACTGGCGTAATACGCAAGCGGTCATCACCGAGCTGCTTGCAGCCGGCAAGCAGGATGCAGCCATAGAGGCTGCTAATCAGTTTCATCGGCAGCTCTGTAATACCAAGGTTCTCGACCCGGCGTGCGGCAGCGGAAACTTTCTTTACGTCGCCTTAGAGCACATGAAACGTCTTGAGGGCGAGGTACTTGAAACTCTCCATGCGCTTGGCCAATCCCAAGAAATTCTTGAGCACACCGGGCTCACCGTCGATCCGCATCAATTGCTTGGGATCGAGGTCAACCCGAGAGCGGCTGTAATTGCCGACCTCGTTCTCTGGATTGGCTATCTCCAATGGCACTTCCGAACGCGCGGAGACGTCCAGCCTCCGATTCCGGTTATTCGCAATTTTCACAATGTCAGAGAAGCCGACGCCTTAATCACGTGGACCAATCGAAAGCAAGCGGTCGATGAAGATGGAGAGCCCATCACTGTATGGGATCGGGTGACCGAGAAGCTGCATCCGACGACCGGCGAAATGGTTCCAGACGAGGCTGCGCAAATCCAGGTCTATGAATATGAGGGGGTAAAGAAGGCGAAATGGCCGGAAGCCAATTTCGTCGTGGGTAATCCGCCGTTCATAGGCGGCAAGGATATCCGAGCATGGCACGGAGATGGATACGCCGAAGCAATTCGGGGCGCCTATAGTGAAGTGCCCGAAAGTGCAGACTTTGTGATGTACTGGTGGCAGAAGGCCGCAGAACTTGCGCGTTCCAGCAAGCTCCGTCGATTCGGCTTCGTCACGACGAACAGCATCACCCAAGTGTTTGATCGTCGCGTCGTAGCCCAGAATCTCAATGCAAGCAAGGACCCCTTGTCACTTGTCTTTGCTATACCAGATCATCCGTGGCTTAAAGCACTGCCGGCCGAAGAACATGCCGCGACGCGCCATGCCGCCGTACGGATCGCAATGACGGTCGGCGAGCGAGGCGAGCACCAAGGCCACCTATATACGGTTACAAGTGAAGGCGACGCAGGTTCCGAAGGAACTGCCGTCGAACTTTCTGAACGAATCGGTCGGATCTTCGCGGACCTCAGGATTGGAATAGATGTTTCGGGCGCGGTTTCACTGAGATCGAACGAGGATTTGAGTTGTCGCGGGGTGTCATTACATGGCTCCGGATTCATAGTCACGCCAGAAGTTGCGACATCATTGGGACTAGGTCGTATCGCGGGACTAGAGCAACACATCAGACGTTATCTGAACGGACGCGACTTGACCGGAAAATCGCGGAACGTCATGGTAATAGACCTCTTCGGTCTGAAGATTGAGGAAGTATCGAAGCGATTCCCTGAGGTCTACCAATGGGTGAACGATCGAGTCAAGCCGGAACGGGATCAGAACCGTCGCGCAACATATAGTCAGCATTGGTGGGTGTTCGGTGAGCCACGATCCGCTTTTCGTCCAGCCCTGAAAGGACTCTCGCGTTACATCTCAACTGTTGAAACTGCCAAACACAGGGTGTTTGTTTTCCTAGACGGTAATGTTCTGCCCGACAACATGCTCGTGAACATCGCGACACAAGATGCGTTTCATCTTGGCGTGCTTTCGAGTCGAGTACATTGTTCCTGGGCACTTGCAGCAGGTGGAACACTCGAGGATCGGCCGCGATACAACAAGACCAGATGCTTCGATACATTTCCGTTTCCGACATGTTCGGACGCACAGAAGAATGCAATTCGAGATGTAGCTGAACGGCTTGATGCTCACCGCAAGCGACAGCAAGAGCTTCATCCTGAACTCACGATTACCGAAATGTATAATGTGCTCGAGAAGCTGCGTGCCGGCGAAGTTCTCACGGAGGAGGATCGCGGAATCTACGATTCGGCTCTAGTCGGAGTTCTGCGAGAGCTTCACGATGAACTAGATATAGCCGTCTTTGCCGCCTACGGTTGGCCATCAAATCTCACAGACGAAGAGATTCTTGGCAACGTCGTTTCACTTAACACTCAGCGTAGTACTGAAGAGCACAATGGGCGTGTCCGCTGGCTCCGCCCAGAGTATCAGGCGCCAAAAGAACTGGCGGTGCAGACGGTCCTTGCTGGCGTCACTCCAGTGGAAGGGCCTACTCCTACACGGCGCAAGCTGCCTTGGCCAACTACTCTTCCAGAGCAGGTCCGCGCAATCAAAGATTCGCTTCGAGCGTCTCCGCTTCAAAACGTCCAACAGATTGCAGCCGGTTTCAAACCTGCGAGCCGGACGCGAATTGCCGAAATCTTAGACACTTTGACGGCGTTGGGACAAACAAGACGGATTGAAGATCGGTATCAGCTGTAGCGGAAGGAGAACTCACGCACAAACTGTGTCCCCGCCGTTGTTGAACGCCGGCAGTCTCCATTCAAACACCACTTCCGGAAGGCGTCGCTGGGGATGGCATGTCCGAAGGCCGAGACGTGCCAAGGCCGTCCTCGACATTCAGCTCATTGCTGATCGTATCGGAACTTGCACGAGATTCGCTGACTCCGTTTTCCAGCTGTCTTCCCGCGACCCTCGCCTTCTCTTCATTGACGACCCTCAATACTTCCTGGATTGCCTGGAGAATGTCCGGGTGGTGCTTGATAAGATGCCGCTCTAACCTTGCATTCTCCAGCATTCGCGCGAGGTATCCGGCGGCGATGGTGAGGCTCAGAAGATCTCCCGTATAGCTCTTCTGAACCATCTTGATATCTTCCAGCAGGGCGTCCGATCCTTGTTCCATCACCGATTGCTGACTGGCCGTACTCCTGCGAGACCTCTTGTAAACCTGATCGGGATCGACTAACCCATCTGGTTTCGTGACGGCGAGAAGGCCTCGTGCAAAACGCATAGAGTAGTTGTTACTCGCCACCATCATCTCCGCTGCATAGAGTTGGCGTACCGGCTTCATCTTTCGGAGGACCGCAAATCCGTCTGCACTTACACGTTTATCCTTGAGCATCTCCGCTGCTTCATCGCAGATCCCGTCGAGGAGGCGCCGCTTTTTCCGTATTGCGGCCACGTCAACGTCCAATGCCTCAGCAATACGCTCCTCGGTAACACCATTTGCGAGTGCTTTCAGAATCATTGCGTGTTCGGCTATGGGCGGTAGGTAGTTCACTCGTTTGTTATAGTTGTAGGATTCGTCGTCAGTTGCGAGAAGGCATTGAACTTCTGACACGACCCCTTCGGTCTTGAGTATGTCGTATCGAAGCGTTCCGTCTAGAATCCAATATTTCTTGTCCGCTGCTTGAAACACGACGATTGGTTCAATGAGACCAACGTGCCGTAATGATGCTGCAATTTGCTTGTATTTGGCGCTCAGACGAACGCGCGGATTCAGATCCTTGAGGGGGGTTATGTCCGTAAGGAGGAGAGTCACAATCGTTGATTGGAATGCAGTCTTCACACGTTGCGCTGTCATGATCACCCCCAGATCATTGGTTAGAAGTAACGAGAATGGATGGGATCGCGTCCATATTCTCTGCGCGCAAGAGCGTGGCAAAATGGTCGTCGGTCAAGAGCCTGGTCATGCTTGTCACGAGGACCAGCAAGCGTTCATGCACCGTTCGCGCTCTCGTGACTAGTTCCTGCTGCTGCCGCGTATGTTCTTGGTATTCGCGCACGAGACTGTCAACGGAGAGCTCTTTTGCGGACCGCTTAACGGACTTCTTGCCGCGTGATCTTCCATATCTTTCATTGATGATCCGCCGCACTCTCAGAAGCCTTGCACCCCGAACCTCGCCGGATTCATACGCTTCAGCAAGAGCACGCTGTATCTCCTTATCGTCACCCCTTGCAATCGTTGCCGCCACCGTCAGAGGAATGCGACCCGCTTCGACCGCCCGGATCAACTGAATTTCGTCATGCTCAAGCAGGCGGATGATTTCACAGATATAAGTGAAATGCAGTCCCAGTTTTGTCGCGATTTGTCTTGAGTTGTACTTGCGCTCCCGCAAGGCCCTAATTTCGCGAACAATGTCATTCTCACCCGGTGGACGTCTGGCGATATTTTCTATCAGGCTCATTAGGAACTGTTCTTCCTTGGGTGCATCTACGATGATCGCAGGGACCATCGTTTCCCCTAGCGCAAGTAGCGCCTCTATTCGCCCTTGGCCACATACGAGGTCATACCGTACTCCATCAGATTGGCCTTCCCGCTCGGAAACTGTAATTGGCCTCTTCAGCCCGACTTGATCGATGTTGTTAACGATCTTGTCGAAGACCAGCTTGTCGCGATGCCGGGGGTTGGCGATATGGATTTCCGCAATTGGGATTTCGACGATTTCGTTGTGCTTCATTCCTGCTCCTTGATTG
>Ga0134128_10007026_pt1 | contig 13605 bp, 10 predicted proteins | sample KB31754_FD_96462 | JGI IMG/M metagenome (GOLD analysis project Ga0134128, IMG submission 96462) | Terrestrial soil microbial communities with excess Nitrogen fertilizer from Kellogg Biological Station, Michigan, USA - KB3-175-4 | ecosystem: Environmental > Terrestrial > Soil > Unclassified ... | reverse complement strand
GTCTTCGAGGTGGCCGCCGACGGCGACGATCTTCTCTTCAGCCGCGAGATAGGCATGTGGCAGGATCTTTCGTCGCAGCTCCGCCGATGTCACGATCGCCGTGCCCTTCTTGCTGACGGCGACCGCAGCGGCTGCGCTCGCGATCCGCAAGGCGGCTTCCCAATCGGCGTCCGCGGCAAGCGCAAGCGCGAGCGCCGCCACCACGGTATCGCCGGCGCCCGAGACGTCGCGCACCTTGACCGGATGCGCCGGCACATGCACCGCCTCGCCCGTGCGCGGCACCAGCGTCATGCCCTCCTCGCTCCGTGTCACCAGCATCGCTTCGCAATCGGCCAGCAGCATGGCGTCGCGTGCGGCTTCCGCGATGTTCTGGTCGGAATCGGCGCGGCTGCGGGTTGCTTCCGCAAACTCCTTGCGGTTCGGCGTCAGCAGCGTCGCGCCGCGATAGATCGCGAAATTCGGGCTTTTCGGATCGACGATCACGCGCTTGCCGGCCCTGCGCGCGGCATCGATGAGATTGCGGATCACCCGGGCTGTCAGCACGCCCTTGGCGTAGTCCGACAGGAGCACGATATCGACGCCAGCCAACAGAGGAACAATGGCCTCGATCAGCTTCTGCTCGACCTCGGTCGAAGCCGGCACTGCGAGCTCCCAATCGGCGCGCAGCATATGTGTGGAGAAATGCTCGGAGACGAAGCGCACCTTTCGCGTCGTGGGCCGCGCCGGATCCGAGACCAACACCGTCTCAATACCCCTGTGCTGCGACAGTTCCGCGTTCAGCTTCGACCCCGCCTCGTCGTTGCCGACCAGGCCAACGAAGATGCAGCGCCCGCCGAGAGAGGCAATATTGCGCGCGACGTTGCCGGCGCCGCCGATATTGGTCTCGCTCCGCTGGACGGCGATGACCGGCGCCGGCGCTTCCGGCGAAATCCGCGACACCTCGCCATATACGAACTCGTCCAGCATGAGATCGCCGACGCACAGCACCGTCCGGCTCGAAATCGCATGCGACAAGGCGTCAAAGTCGAACATGTTAATCCGTTTGGTTGCTGCGTCAGCGGAACCGGTCGGCGGAATCGAGGTAGTTCTTCACGTAAAGCGCTACCGCCTCCTCCAGCGCCGTGAAGCCGCCGTTATAGCCGGCAGCGTGCAGCCGATCGACCTCGCTTTGGGTGAAGTACTGGTAGCTGCCGCGAATCGCCTCGGGCATGTCGATATATTGGATATTGGGCTTCATGCCGAGCGCGGCGTAGGCGGACACAATCAGATCCTTGAAGCTGCGCGCCTTGCCGGTCCCGACATTGAAGAGCCCGGAGACGGACGGCGTCGCCAATAGCCACATCATCGCGCGGACGACGTCGTCGATATAGATGAAGTCGCGCCGCTGGTCGCCGTCGGCGATCCCTTCGCGGTGCGACTTGAACAGTTGCACAGCGCGCCCGGATTTGATGTCATCGAAACAGCGGGCCAGCACGCTGGCCATGGCCCCCTTGTGGTACTCGTTCGGGCCGAACACGTTGAAGAATTTCAGGCCCACGCATTGCGGCGGCAGCTTCTCGCCGCGCCTTGCTCGTTCGGCGACGGCAAGGTCGAACAGGTGCTTGCTCCAACCGTAGAGATTCATCGGCCGCAAGCTCTTCAGAGCCGATAGCGACGGATCGTCGGAGAAACCTTGCGCGCCATCGCCGTAGGTCGCGGCCGACGATGCGTAGATGAGCGGGGTCCGCTGCGCCGCGCACCAGTCCAGCAACCGCAGCGAGACACGAAAATTAGCTTCGACCACCGCGTCGCCATCGGCGGCGGTCGTCGAGGAATTCGCGCCGAGATGAATTACGGCGTCGAGCTTGCGGCCCGTCAGCCACGCCATCAACTCGGAGGGGGGCACGAAGTCAGCAAGCTGACGCTTGGCGAGATTGCGCCATTTTCCGTCATGGCCAAGCAGATCGCACACGACGACGTCAGCGCGGCCGGCATCGTTGAGCGCGGCTACGACATTCGACCCGATGAAACCGGCGCCGCCGGTCACCAACAACATTCCGGCCCCTGACATGAAAGAGTGCGAGGCAAGCTTTGCCCCAGTCGCGACGCGCAGGCAATCGGGAGCGTCCTGACCATTGCCGCGCACGACTTTACCTGCCCGCGGCGAGCGGCTACCGACGTGACTTCGCCAAGGTTCACGTACAAACGAATGAACATTGATTCACAATATGACGGCCAGATCGAGGATCCGGACGACACCAGTCCTATCCTGATCATGCCCTATATGTGGATCGGCGACTTCGTGCGCGGCCACACCGTCGTGCGGGTGCTGAAGCAGCGCTGGCCCAACCGACCGGTGGACCTCGTCGCTACGCCGCTGTGTGCCCCCCTTGTCGACTACATGCCCGGCGTTCGCGCCGGGGTCATCGCCGACCTGCCACATGGGCAGCTGCAACTAGCCCGGCGATGGCGCCTGGCGGCGCTGCTGAGGAATCGCGGTTACCGAACCGCCCTGGTGCTGCCCGGGACCTGGAAATCGGCCATCGCCCCGGCGCTCGCCGGCATTCCCGAACGGATCGGCTTTGTCGGCGAAGCGAGGTTCGGGCTGATCAACCAGTTGCGCTGGGGCGAGAAGGCCCTGCCCCGCTTCATCGACAAGAACGCGGCGCTGGCACTGCCGGACAAGACTCCGCTGCCGCGGGAATGGCCGGTGCCGCAGCTCAAGGTGCCTCCCAATGAGGCCGCGCGCTGGCGCGAGGCGCACGGATTGGGACAAGGGTTAGACGCAGGTCCCGCGGTGGCGCTGGCGCCGGGCTCGGTCGGCGCCTCCAAACGCTGGACCTATTATCCCGAGGCCGCAAGGCTTTTGGCCGAGCGTGGCCTGGACGTCTGGGTGATCGGCGGCCCCGGCGAAAAAGCGCTGGCACAGGAGATCGTGGCAAGGGGCGGCGCGCGTGTGCGTGACCTCACCAGCACTGATCTGCGCAATGGCATCCTCGCGATGGCGGCGGCGAGCGTGGCGATCACCAACGATTCCGGCTTGATGCACGTCGCGGCCGCGCTGGGCACGCCGACCATGGGCATTTTCGGTCCCACCAGCCCGTATCTGTGGGCGCCCCTGAACGGCCTGGCCGCGACGGTGCAGACCACAACCCAACTTCCTTGCCAACCCTGCCAGCGCACAATCTGCCGCATGAACGACCATCGCTGCATGCGCGACATTCCCGCGTCGAACGTCGTCGAGATTGCCCAACGTGTATTGCGCGAACGCGCCGGCTATTAGGGACAGAAGATGATTTCTCTCACCCCGCGTCCGGCGGCCTTCCTCGACCGCGATGGCGTCGTCAATCACGACGACGGCTATATGGGCACGAAGGAGCGCATTCGCTGGATGCCAAATGCCGCAAAGGCGATCCGCCGGCTCAACGATGCCGACTATCTCGTGTTCTTCTTCACCAACCAGTCCGGCGTGGCTCGCGGCTTCTTCACCGAAGACGAGCTCAACCTCCTGCATGACTGGATGCGCGCGGAGCTTTGGGCACAAGGCGCACATATCGACGACATCAGATATTGCCCACACCACCCGCATGGATCGGTGGCTGGCTATCTCGAAGACCATCATTGGCGCAAGCCCTCGCCCGGCATGATCCTCGATCTGATGCAACATTGGCCCGTACGCCGCGAAGGCAGCTTTGTGATCGGCGACCGAGTCTCCGATATCGAAGCCGCGCAAGCCGCGGGACTGCCCGGATTCCTGTTTTCGGGAGGCGATCTCGATACCTTTGTCGCGGACGTGATGGCTCAGACCAGTTTGCGATAGACGTCGGCGATCGCCGCAGCCTCCACATCGAGGCTGAACTTGTCGAGCACGCGCTGACGGCCCCGCGCACCCATGCTGGCCGCGGCAACAGGATCGCGCATCAACGGCTCGAGCGCGGCGGCAAGCGCATTGGCGTCACCGGGCGCGACCAGCACGCCGGTGACACCGTCTTCCACCACCAGTTCGGCCGCCCCAGCCCGTGCCGCAACCAGCGCGGCACCTGCGGCCATCGCCTCGATCAGTGTCAACCCAAATCCTTCATTGCGCGAGGTGAAGGCATAGATGGTCAAGCGCCGGTACCAGCGCTGCACTTCCTCGATCTCCAATTCGCCTGTCATGACGATGCGCGAGGTGAGGCCGGCCGCTTCGATCCGCTTTTTCAGATCACCCGCAAAGCGGGCCTGCTCGGGCACGATCGCGCCGACCAACACGGCCGTGAAATCCAGATAGCGCGGCAGCAACTGACACATCGCCTCGACAAATACGTCGCTGCCCTTCTGGGCGCGGATGCGGCCGAAGCAGCCGATCGCATGGCGGCCAGGCAATCCGCTCTCCGCGAATGCCGCCGCGCGATCGGACGGCGGCGCGTAGACTTCGATGTCGACGCCATGCGTAATCACGGTCGCTTCGCGCTTGAGATACGACGCCGAGACGTCGGATGTCGCGATGATCGCGTCCATTCGCCGGATCAGCCAGCGCGTGATCCAGGTGTGATGCCGTTGCGCGGCCGAGGTGAATATCAGCTTCAACGGCCAGCCAAGCGCGCGCAACAATAGCCCGACGATCATCTCGTCGTTGCGGCGCGCATGCCAGATCAGCGGCACCCTCCGGCGCCATAACCTGAAGAGATCGCCGATGCCCATGCGCGCGATGCCTTCGGGCGCGTAGGAGCCGAACCATGCCGCGCGCACCAGCCTTGCGAGCTTCGGCGCCACCATGCGATTGGTTGCGGTCACGCCCGAATAGCGCCGGTGCAGGTTCGGCACGATCACCTCGAGGTCTGCGGGCAATGTGTTATCGACCGGCACGAAACGCTCCAATTTGCGGCATTTCCTATACGCAACATTAAGCATAGGTGCCAGTTCAACGGCACCGAAACCCGCTCTTCACCGCCGCCCCCATAGCTTCGATGCAAAGGGAGACGGGACGTCATGACCGTGCTTGTGACCGGCGGGGCCGGCTATATTGGAAGCCACATGGTTCATGCGCTGGTGGAAGCCGGCGAAAGCGTCGTCGTAGTCGACAATCTCACCACCGGATTTTCCGCGTTCCTGCCCCTGGACGTGCCGCTGTTCATCGGAGACGCCGGCGACGAGAACCTCGTCGAGGGCGTGATCGCCCAGCACCGGGTCGAGAGCATCATCCATTTCGCGGGCTCCGTGGTCGTGCCGGAATCGATGCGCGATCCGCTCGGCTATTACCGCAACAACACCATGACGACACAGACCCTGCTCAGGGCCGCGGTCAAGGCCGGCGTCAACCGCTTCATCTTCTCGTCGACCGCCGCGGTCTATGGCAATCCGGATCAGGTCCCCGTGCCCGAACATGCGCCGACCCGGCCGCTGTCGCCCTACGGCTCTTCGAAGCTCATGACCGAGATCATGCTGCACGACGTCGCTTCGGCGCACGGCATGGGCTATGTCGTACTGCGCTATTTCAATGTCGCGGGCGCCGATCCACAGGCGCGCGTGGGCCTTGCGACCATCGGCGCGACGCACCTGCTCAAGATCGCGGTGGAAGCCGCCACCGGCCAGCGCGCCAAGGTCGACGTGTTCGGCACGGACTATCCGACGCCGGACGGCTGCTGCATCCGCGACTTCATTCATGTCAGCGACCTCGCGCAAGCACATCGCGCAGCGCTGTCGTATCTGCGCGGCGGCGGCAAGTCGGTGACGTTGAATTGCGGTTACGGCCGCGGCTATTCCGTGCTCGAAACCATCCGGGCCGTGCAGCGGGTTTCGGGGCGCGATTTCGCGGTTCAGTATGCATCGCGCCGTCCCGGAGACATCATGACCATGGTGGCCGATACCACCCGCATCCGCTCCACGCTCGACTGGACGCCGCAATATGACGATCTCGAGACGATCGCGCGGCACGCGCTGGCATGGGAAGAAAAGCTCTTCCGGGAGCGCCATGACGAAAGCCGGCCCTTGGCATCCGCCTGAAGGCTCTTGGCCTCCGCCTGAAATCCCACTTCCCGCAAGCTCTTAATTGGGCTTGAAAAGCGTCTCCATAGCAGGCAAGAGCGCTTCTTGCGCGAGCCGGTCTCGCTCGGCTTTTGGGACCTGGGATGGCCGAATTTCCAAGGAAAATCACCGACGACCCCTATGGGGCCGCGATCCTGATTCGCCGCCTTGTCCTGGAACAGGGCGCCCGCCATTGGCGCCGCTATCTGCTCGCCTTCCTGCTGATGGGCGCCGCGGCCGGGGCGACCTCGTTGTCCGCCTATATGCTTGGCGAGGCCATCAACAAGGCCTATGTCGACAAGAATGTCCCGGGCATCGCGCTGTATTCGACAGTCATATTCCTGTTGTTCCTGGTGCGCGGTATTGCGATCTATCAGCAGACCGTCACGCTCTCGAAGATTTCCAACGCCATTCTCGCCAACAACCAGCGCCGCCTGTTCGGCAAGCTGATGAGCGAAAGCGTCGGCTTCTTCTCCGAGCGGCATTCCTCGGAATTTCTCGCGCGCCTCACCCAGGGCGCAAACTCCGTCACGCAGGTGCTGAACCTGCTGATCAACGCCCTGGGCCGCGACCTGCTTCTGCTGGTCGGCCTTGTCATCGTGATGCTGATCCAGGACGCCTGCATGGCGATGCTGGGTTTCCTGATTGTGCCACCGGCGATGCTGGTGCTGCGCAAACTGGTGAAGCGCATCAAAGGCCTCGCCTACAACCAGTTCACCGGCACAGCCGATATTCTGGAAACCATGCAGGAATCTCTGCAGGGCATCCGCACCGTGAAGGCCTTCACGCTCGAAGAGACCATGCGCGGGCGCATCAATGAGAGCATCGAAGCGGTCGAGCGCAACGCCAACAAGATGGCGCGGGTGTCGAATCGCTCGAGCCCGCTGATGGAAACGCTGGGCGGCCTCGCGGTGGCGGGCGGGCTGATGTATGGCGGCTATAGCGTGGTGGCGCTGAACGCTACGCCGGGCCAGTTCTTCTCCTTCCTCACCGCGTTCCTGATGGCCTACGAGCCGGCCAAACGGCTGGCGCGGGTCAATATCGATTTGAACAGCCACCTCGTCGGCGCACGCATGCTGCTGGAGATCGTCGACAGCCCCGCCACCGAAATTGCCGATGACGACAAACCGGCGCTGAAGCTGACGGACTCCCGGGTCGAGATGCGCGATGTCAGTTTTTCCTATCGCGCCGGCGAGACGGTGCTCAACCGCATGAGCTTTGTCGCCGAGCCCGGCAAGGTCACCGCGCTGGTCGGACCGTCCGGCGGCGGCAAGTCGACCGTGCTGGCGCTGTTGCTGCGCTTCTATGAAATCACCCAGGGCGAGATCACAATCGACGGCCAGTCGATCTCGAAGGTGTCGCGGCGCTCGCTCAGGCAGCAGACCGCCTATGTCGGACAGGACGTTTACCTGTTTCGCGACACCATCCGCGCCAACATCGCCTTCGGCAAGCCGGGCGCGACCGAGGCCGAGATCATCGCGGCGGCCAAGGCCGCCTGTGCGCACGAATTCATCACGGCCTTTCCGCTCGGCTATGACACCCCGGTCGGCGAGCTTGGCACCCAGCTCTCTGGCGGTCAGCGTCAGCGCATTGCGGTGGCGCGCGCGCTGATCAAGAACGCGCCAATCATCCTGCTCGATGAGGCGACCGCAGCGCTCGACTCCGAATCCGAAAAGCAGGTGCAGGAGGCGATCGAGCATCTCTGCCAGAATCGTACCACCATCGTGATCGCCCACCGGCTGCACACCATCATGCATGCCGACACGATCCTTGTGGTCGAAGCCGGCGAAATCGTCGAGCAGGGCCGGCATGACGAACTGCTGCGCCGGGGCGGCCGCTACGCCTCGTTCTTCCGCCTGCAGCAGCGCGACGCGGGTCCCGCGACGGTGCCGGCCTATTCGCCCAGCTTATAACTTGGATCTCGACGGCTCTAACCCGACGCAGCACCTTCAGTCCAAACGCCAGAAATTAAGGCGCCGGCTAGCTCGACGTCGCGAGCTCAGCGCGCTTGCTTGTGTTCGCGGCATTCTTTGAGACCTGGGAACTCCGGCGCAGCACACATTTCTCCTTCGATGCTCGACCTAGTCATCATCGCAGCTTTGTTGCCGGGATCGCTTATATGCTCTAGACATCAAGCAAAGTGCCGACGATCAATTTTCACGAGCTGACGCATGCCCGCCATCGCTACAACGCCTTCGACCTCGCACAAGGATGCCATCCGCAAATTGCACGACGAGCTTGCGCCGGAACGTGATCGCTGGCTGCGCAAGGCGGCATTCTTCCACAGCGAAGACCTGCTCTATCTCAAGTTTCTGATTCCCGCCGGGAGCCGCGTTCTCGAACTCGGCTGTGGTACCGGACATCTTCTCGCGGCCCTAAAGCCGTCCCACGGCGTGGGTGTCGACATCAGTGCCGGGATGGTCGAGCAGGCGCGCCGGGCGTACCCCGGCCTGACTTTCTTGCAAGGTGACATCGAAGACGCCGCATTCATCAACACACTGCCGGGACAATTCGACGTCATCTTGATCATGGATACCCTCGGGGTGCTGAGCGACTGTCAGCAGACATTCGCAAACCTTCATGGGCTTTGCTCCCGCGACACGCGAGTGATCGTGGTGTACTTCTCGCATCTCTGGAAGCCGCTCCTGAAGTTGGCGGAACTCCTTCGGTTACGCAGACCCCAACCGCCGCAGAACGTCTTCTCGCCCCAAGACGTGCATGATCTCGTGGCTCTGGCCGACTTCGAGGCGGTCAAGGCCGAGATACGGATGTTGTCACCGTTACGGCTGCTGGGCGTCGGGCGCTTTCTGAACAGATTTGTCGCTCCGACCCCCGGGATCCGCTCTCTATGTTTGCGTCATTACACGGTCTGTCGCTCGCTTCTCAACAAGGACGACGGAATCCGTTCGGCGACGGTTGTCGTCCCAGCGCGCAACGAACGCGGCAACATCGAGCAGGCGGTACTCCGGATTCCGCGCTTCTGCGACGACATCGAGATCATTTTCGTTGAGGGTCATTCGCGGGACGATACCTGGGAAGAAATTCAACGCGTCATGTCCGCCTATCCCGATCGCAACATCAAGGCCATGCGCCAGCCCGGGAAGGGCAAGGCAGACGCCGTTTTTGCCGCTTTCGATGTCGCGAAGGGCGATGTACTGATGATCCTCGATGCGGATCTCACCATGCCGCCGGAACAGCTCCCCAAATTCTGGGAGGCGATCCGCTCGGGAAAAGGCGAGTACATCAACGGCTCGCGCCTCATCTATCAGATGGAGGACGAGGCGATGCAGTTCCTCAACCTCATCGCCAACAAGCTGTTTTCGATTATTTTTACTTGGCTGCTGTCCCAAAGATTCACCGATACTCTGTGCGGCACCAAGGTTCTCCGTCGCCACGATTACCAAAGGCTCAAAGCGGGCCGCGATTACTTCGGCGACTTCGATCCGTTTGGAGACTTCGATATCATTTTCGGTGCGTCGAAACTCGGGCTAAAAGTAGTGGAAATCCCCATTCGCTACGCGAACCGGACCTATGGCGAAACCCAGATTTCGCGATTTCGGCATGGCGTTTTGCTGCTTCGCATGGTGATTTTCGCGTTCTTTCGCGTCAAAGCACTGTAGTCACTGAAATGTCGGACGCGCTGGACAGCTATCGTTCGGTCTGGAGAACCAAGGGGGTTCTGCGTCTGGTTTATGACGATTTTTACAACCGCATCGCACGCATCTGCCGCCCCGGAACGACGATCGAAATCGGCAGCGGAATTGGTAATTTAAAAGAGAAGATTGAAAATGTGATCTCTACCGACATCCAGTTCGCTCCCTGGCTCGATTGCGTTATGGATGCCCAAAGCTTACCGTTCGCCGCTGAAAGTGCCGACAACATCGTCATGGTGGATGTCCTGCATCACGTCGAGTACGTGATCGCGTTTTTTGCAGAGGCGGACCGCGTTTTACGTCCAGGTGGACGGATCATCATGGTGGAACCCGCAATTACCTGGGGTAGCACTGCGTTTTACCGACTCTTGCACAACGAGCCAGTGGTGATGTCGGCCGACCCACTTGTCACCGGCGCGCCGGATCCCAAACGGGATCCATATGCGGCCAACCAAGCCATCCCGACGCTTCTTGCAACTCGCGACCGAGGGCGATTCCACCGCCAGTTTCCGAGCTTACGGATCGACCATATTGACTGGTTCTCCCTGCTGGCATACCCGCTGACCGGTGGTTTCAAGCGTTGGAGCCTCGTATCCGAAACGGCGGCGAAACGGCTGCTCCGAATCGAACGGGCGATTGAGCCGCTGATCGGGCGGGCGTTGGCTTTCCGCATGATGCTGGTGATCGAAAAGAATGATCGCTGCATGTCCGATAAGCCGAGGAAGACGGACTGATTGATGTTCGGCCTCAATGCCGACTCAACTCACGACGGAGGCCAAAACCCCGCGGTTGCGTTGCTGCCGGAACCCTCTAGGCCTTGGCGATGACGTTGATGCTAGCTCCATCGCGGGTGGAGTTCGTGATGTCATCGATGGTCAACTGTCGCCAATTGTCGGCTCGCTCGTCATAAAAGCGATATCCAAGCGGGATGAAATAGCCAAGCAGATCGCGCAATGATTTTCCGTGCTCTTCCAGGACATAGGGAGCGATTTCCATTACGAAAATGGGGCGATCACGTTTCAACATCCTTTGAGCGCCAGCCAGTACATCGCACTCGTATCCATCAACATCGAGCTTGACGAGTTCGACCGACGAGTTGCCGAACTCGGCAAGCATTTCATCCAGACTGCGTGTCGGCAAGCCGTCGGTTGGCATCGGCTGGCCGAGGTGTTTCTGATGGACATCGTTACCGCCCTTTAGCGGCCAACTTGAATAGATCTTGGTCGGAGTTTTGTCGGAATTGGCCGGCCCAACGAAGCACTGGACGGCAGTAACCCGCTCGGGCAAGCCCGGATTGAGCGAAAGATTGCGCTGCAATTTACGGAACGCGAAGGTCGTCGGTTCGAAGGCAAACACTCGGCCTTCGGTTCCGATCAAGCGAGCCATGTGTAGTGTGTGCGCGCCAACGTTCGCACCGATATCGATTGCCGTTGTCCCAGGTTTAACCAGTCGGGTAAGCGCTCTGGAAGTGGAAGGTTCATATCTTCCAAGATAGACGGCGAAATCGATGCCCTCAGCGAGATCCAATTCGAAACGATTGCCGTTCCGAGTCACGACGCAGCCGTCAGATTTTCCGACGACAGATCGTGCCGCGTGCACGAAGTGATAGGCGACTTTTGCAAGCGCAATTTTTTGCTTGGTTTTCATGGGTCACATATGTCGGGTCTGGGGAAACATCTTGCAAATCTCAGGCTGATCGCGATTTTAGTCGATTGTCGTGGTCATTGTTCTCGGCAGCGAAGAAGAGTTCGTTGGATCCTACATTTGCGGATCATTTGCATAACGGTTGAAAGGCAGCGGCGATGTCCTTGGCAAGGTACCCGTTTGCCTGAATGCAGATTTGTTCTTTAGAGTCGGTCCAGTCCGCCAATCCCGCAGTAATATTGTACCTGATCGTCATCACAGCAACCACCGCCGCGATCCCGATTACAGCGATACGCCCTGTACGCGAAACGACGACGTTTCGAAGTTCCGCTAACGTCACTCCACTCGCCAGCAAAAGCCAGGGATCGACAAAAATCGAATAAACTGGCGATGCGACGCCATAGCGAATATCGTCGATCCCGACCAAAAGGGACGTCAACGCCAGCAATAACAGGATCTGCAACGCCGGCACCCATCGGCGGTACACTGCCAGAATGATGACACCGCCGGCCGTAGTCCAGAGCAGCAGCCGATAGGGGGATGCAAAAGGACCGCCGCCGAACCACTCTGCCAAGATATGCCTGCCGACCGCCAACAGAATGCCGCTCGCGGCCGATCCAAGCTGGTTCGGGTCAGGCGTCGCGACATCCTTCTGGGTCAGGAAAAGCGCCATGTGTTCGATGGGATTGGCATCGATCGCGAATATCGCGGGATGTGGCCGTATGAACAGCAGCAGCAATCCTGCGCCAAATCCAAAACAGACGAAAACGGCTCCGATGTAGGTTTGGCGGCAATCGACGCGGAAGCACCGACCGTAGACGATCATGCACAGCGTACAGTAAGCGATGATTGCCGGAATGTATGCGAAACTGAACGGCCCTAACTTTCCGACCTTGGACAGCAATGCCATCCAGGCTGGAGCAACGAGCATGAGAAGAAATGCACATAAGCCGTGACGTTTGGCTGCGCTCCATCCACGGGCCGCCCCAATTCCAGCAGGGTAACACTCGCCGAAGGCTACCGTGAGTGCCGGAATCGCAAGCAGCGAGAAAATGACGTGCACCTTGGTGTTGTAGGACAGACTGGCAAGCAAGCCCGCGAGCCCGAGCAACAGAGGCGTGTTCCAGCCCGACGAGCGGCCAGCCAGGTAGAGCGCGGCAAACGTCAGCCATAAGAAAAGCGTCGCCAACAATTCCGTACGAAGTACGATGGTCTGAGCAGACAGACCTTGGCCAAAAGCAAACATGATTCCGACAAGCAGGCCCACGACCCAATCATGAGTGATGCGCCAAACCGTTAGGAAGAAGATTATCGAAAATCCCAAACCTGTAACGAGACTGAAAAAGCGTCCAACCGTTACCAAATCCGCGAAGGCCAAGATCTGGTCCGACGACGCACGTAGAGCAGACAGGCTGTAAACCGGCACTGCGTTTACAACGTAGGCAAGTCGATAGCCGGCCGACAGTAGCAGGAAGTAGATATAACCGTGATGCGCCGTGTCGCCTTGTGCCGCACCACCACCTAACAGGAGAGCTTCATAGCTGAATACGATGTCCGCATCCGGGTGCGAGAAAGGAGCACCGCCCCAGTGTTGAAAATACGGGATGACCAGTGTGGCGATGGTGACCACGAGCACGCCGACGACGGCCTTCGAGGCCTTGGCCGCAGTCGGAGCGAGCATTAATGTAGCCTCCCGGTCATCAGTCAAAGGGCACGTTTTGCGCTGGATAACGGCGATTCGCCGTTCGGCACCACCCTTGACACACCTGGTTCAAAAAGCCCACGGCCCCGACGGCGTCTGCATGGTGACCAGCCTGCGGCGGAAACGCTTCGCTATTGGAAACCCATACGGAACAAATCATGCGAGCAAAATTGCATTACCCTCCGTCAAGCTGCCCGCGCGAAGAGGCACTGTGTAAGAGCGGGTTTGACCACTAGCGCAGGTCGGCGCAACCGCGTAAATACGAGCCGGATTTTCCCTGTAACCCCATCGAGAACCTTATGAACGCCTCTGCCTTCGTCATTCCCGCCCCGCCACAAGCCTCGATCCCGGTTGCCGGCGAGGCCAAATCCTTTCCCGTGCGCCGTATCTGGTGCGTCGGCCGTAACTATCTCGAGCACATCCGCGAGATGGGCAATGACGAGCGTGATCCGCCGTTCTTCTTTGCGAAGCACGCCGACATGCTGGCCAAGGACGGCGCGACGATCCCCTATCCGCCGCTGACCAAGGACATGCATCACGAGGTCGAGCTGATCGTGGCGATGAAGAGCGGCGGCCTGAACATTCCCACCGAAAAGGCGCTCGACCACATCTATGGCTACG
>Ga0134128_10007025_pt1 | contig 13607 bp, 13 predicted proteins | sample KB31754_FD_96462 | JGI IMG/M metagenome (GOLD analysis project Ga0134128, IMG submission 96462) | Terrestrial soil microbial communities with excess Nitrogen fertilizer from Kellogg Biological Station, Michigan, USA - KB3-175-4 | ecosystem: Environmental > Terrestrial > Soil > Unclassified ... | reverse complement strand
CTTGAGTCTCTCAAGCAACCTATTGACGCCCGAGAGCGATGCCTCCGTGTCAAAGGGCAGCGTGCCCTTGGGACTCAAGCGGATCTGATAACCGCGACCAAGCAGCATGCGCTCGAAGGAACGCTCGATGCCCCCGCTCAGCATGACCATGTCCAGGAGCATGGCTGACGCCACCGCGATGCCACCCACCGCAAGAACCGAACGCAACGGGCGCCGGGCAAGATTGCGCAGGGCGAGCGGCATCATCCAGCCCGCCCCCAGAGCATCAACGGAGATATCCGCACCAGCCGCCAGGCCGCGAGCGCTCCAGCGCCAATTCCCAGTGCCACCGAGAGAGCTACGCCGAAAAGCAGGATCCGAGGAGTGACCTGGGAGAAGAGAAGCGGGGTGTCGAACAACCGGCGGTAGTAGACGTTCGCCGCGGTGCCCCCAGCGAGGCCGATCGCAACGCCCACCGCCGACCCCACCAGAGCGATGAGCGACGCCTCGAGCACCAACGCCAGGAATACCACCCTGCGCCGCACTCCAATGAAGCGCATGACGGCTACGTCGCTTCGGCGTTCTTCTACTTTGAGCAGCATGATGCACAGCAAGAAGATCGCGCTCGCAACGATCGTGATCAGCGCAATCGCTCGGTGAAACCGGCTGACGACCAGAAAAGTTTGAGACGACTTCGATGCAATCTCACTCGAGGGAAAGGCTCGGAACCCGAACGCGGCCTGGTTGAGTATCGCGGCAACTCGGCGTGGATCGCTGCCAGGCTGGATCGCCACGCCAAAGCGGTCCACTCGGTCAGGCGAACCCAACAGGGCGGCAAGGGCGGGCAGATGAAGGCGGGCAACGTAGTCAGGGCGAATGATGCCGGAAGGGTCTGGCCGCGGCTCGTAGATGGCGGCGACCACGGCCGACGTCGTTACCGAATCCACCGCCGGCCCAATCCGCAGTGTGTCTCCGACGCGAAGGCCCAGCTTGGCGGCGAGTCGCCGCTCGAGGGCCACGTAATAGCGCGCGTCGTCCGGCAGCCTCGGAGCCTGCGCGTCCCCGACCGAGAGCGGTGCGGGCACCAGCAACGCGACGGAGAGGACTATTCCGTGAGCGGAGGTTCGAAGAGTCAGGCAAGCTCCCACGACGGAGGCGTACGGAACTGATTTCTATTATCCTTATCCTACACGCATACGCTTCCTTCCCTCACAACGGGATGGCATGGCCGATCTAAGCCGACCGCGGGTTGCCGTGATCGGTGCGGGTCACCGCGGGCGCGGCTGGACCGCGCTGGCGCTGAGCCGCGGATGGCCGGTCTCCCTGTACGATCCCGACTCCTCGCTGCTGCAGCGTGCGAGCGCGGACGTGGGTCAGCGAGTGCGGCGCCTGACAGACCAGGGTCGCGCCGATCCGCTGGCTGCCGCCGGCGCGCTCGCCTCGCTTCGCGTCGGTCGCAGCCTGCTCCACGCTGTAGGCGATGCAGAGCTAGTGCTCGATGCATTGCCACTCGACCTGGTCGGGAGGCAGCGGCTGGTCGAGCAGATCGAGCAAGTCTCCCGCGCCGCCGCGATCACCGTGAGCCTCACCGGCAACATGTCCTCGAGCGCGTTGTGCGCCCGGCTTCGCCGGCCCGAGCGGCACGTCGTCGCCTACGCGCTCGATCCCGTCGAGATGACGCCGCTCGTCGAGGTGGTGCCGGGCCCGCTCACCGATCCCGCCTGCATCGAGATGGTGCGCGCCTGGTTCGAGGAGATGGACCGGAAGACAGTGGTGCTGAAGAGAGAGGTTCCCGGCAATGCCACCGGGCGCATCCTCGCGGCCGTGTGGCGGGAGTGTATAGATCTGGTGCTGGAAGGCGTGGTGGACCTGGAAGACGTGGATCGCCTGGTGTCCCTCGGGCCCGCGATCGAATGGGCAGCTGCCGGTCCCCATCTCACCCAGGTCATGGGCGCCGGCGCACGAGGCACTGGCGTGTTCCTGAGCGAGGCCCTTCAGGAATACGAGCGCGTATGGGGAAGCCTGGCGCGCTGGGACTCGTTATCGAGCGAGGACCGACAGCGTCTTATCCGATTGATCGAACGAGCGTACGACGACGAGCCGGGCGAGCTCAGGGCCGAACGGGATCGGTTCCTCGCCCGGCTCCTTCGCGTGATCGAGCCCACCGACGAAATTGATTTTACTCTCGAGGAGAACCCGGAGTCGCCGGGCGAGCCGGACGCAGCGCCCTGAGGCTGCCGACTTCGCCCGCTACTTCTGCAGTTTGCGGAAGGGGTGCTCGAAGCTCAGATAGAGAAATAATCCATCCGGATCGTTGTCGGTCAGGCTGATAGTGTAGGCAATCCCCGGTACGATTTGTAGCCCTCCGCAACAGTTGATGCCGCCCCGGATCCCGGGGTTGACGAAGACCGAGCTCTGACGCTCCGTGACACCCACGCCTACGACGTCGTCGTTGCCCACCCAAACGCCCTCGAGCACCAGGTTGAACAGGGGCCGCACGAGCCAGATGACGCTCGCCCCGGCGTTGAACGTCGTGATCGTGGCGCGCTGGCCCAATGGGTTTTCCGCGGAAGGGATCACAGTGACGCCCGCGTTGAAGTGCGTCGAGACTCGCGGAGTCAGCATCAACGTGACCGGAAGATTTGTCTGGAGCCCGAACGCTCCGTTCCCCCGACCGCTCTCGGGCCTCCCGGTGGGGAGCACCACGCTCAGCCGGGGTGCGAAGTAGACCTGCCCACCTCCGGCACCAATGGCCTGAAACCGGTAGTTGACCAAGGCGTCACCCAGGCCGGTACTGTTGAAGTCGGATTCGTGCTCGAACGAAAGACTGTAGCTCAGCTGGTTCCGAATCCCGCCCACCGGCCATTCCTGCGTCAGCACATAAAGCCAGTCACCGGCCCCGGACGCGTGAAGGAAGGAGTTTATCTCCTGCACCACGCCGGGCTCCTGGTTGTACGCTTCCTCGATGAGGAAGCTGTTGTCCTGGAGGGGTTCGGGCTCTTGGCTTTCGAGCGGCAGCACGGCACACGACAGCACCGCCCCCGCGATGAAGATGTAGCGCACGGGATCAGGCGGCCGAAAGAAGGCCGGTTCCGTACATGAGGAGCAGTCCAGCCAAAAGCCCGGCGGAATTGAGGGGGGTTAGAACCCGGGCCCCCGGCCCCCGAAGGAACAGTCGCAGGAGCTCCGCGACAACCTGCCCAATCGCCCCAGCGCCGACTGCGAAGAAGAGTGTGGTCCAGATCGGGGACACGGTGAAGCCGCCGATCCAGGTGCCAATTACCGTCGGCATGCCTGCTAGCGCGCCCAGTGCGACAAGCTGCCCCAGCCGGGGACGTTCGGTCGCGAGCGGAGCCACGATCCCCAGCCCCTCCGTGGTGTTGTGAATGAGGAAGCCGACCACCAGGAAGGTCCCGAGCGCAATTTCGCCGCTCGCGTAAGACGCCCCGATTGCAAGGCCCTCCCCGAGATTGTGAAGCCCGATGCCTAACGCGATCAGGGTCGCCACATACCAGGCGGCGTGCGCCGGGGCGCCGCGCCGCGCCGATCGGCGGCCAATCGTTGCAACCGCCAGCGGTGCGCCCAGCAGTGCGAGCACGACGAGGCCGACTCCCTGAAAGGCGCCTGGAACCCGGTCCGCGCTCTCCAGCGCCTCCGCGAGCGCCTCCACCCCGAGGAAGGCAAGCAGGCCTACGGTGAGGCTCAGGAAGAAGTCCACCCAGCGGGGCTCGAGCGCACGCAGGAACGGCAGCCAGAGGAGTCCGAGGAACACCGGAATCACCCCGGCGTAGACGCCAAGCAATGCGAAGGTCGAGACGTATCGAAGGTTAACGGCCGGTGTCTCGGTTGCGACCGGAACGTCGCCCGAGAAGGTGAGCCCGGTGCTGCTGAGAACCTTCACCTCATGGGGCTCGCCCCGCACCCAGGGATACGGAATCCTGATTTCGCGTCGTGCCAGACGCTCGACCCTCGGGTCGCCTTCGATCGTGTACGTCCACGCCGCATCGTCCACTAGCACCTGGGCAATCGTCACGGGAGCCGGGCCGCCGTTCACTACGCGAACGCGCAGCTCGCCGACTCGGGGGAGCGTGATCCGCTCGACCGTGAGCTGCTCGACCGGGGGGAATGCGTTTCGGAAAACGCCGACCGGCCCTATCCCCACAAACATCGCGACCAGCAGCACCAGGACCACGAGCGGTGCGATGCCCTTGGCCCAAGTCGGCAGGCCCGACCGACGGGCAAGGCGTTCGGTGGTCGCGAGCGGCGCTCCCTCAGGCATTCGGGCTCCGGACATCGAACACGCCGACCCAGCCGAGCTCGGCAAATTCGCTCTGATGAGCGTGGAACATGTACGGCCCAGGGTACTTGTAGGTGAACTCGAGGATTGCGCGCTCGCCCTGGCCCAGGGTCACGATATCGGTCCACTCGAACCGATCGAGGTCGGTGCCCGTGCGGTACAGGCGATAGAGGTTACCGTGCAGGTGCAACGAGTTGACCGGGTCGAACTCGGTGATATTGACCAGGTACACCCGGGTGAGCTCGCCGGCCTGGAGCTCGATCGGGTGCTTCTGGTAATGGAAGCCGACCGTGTTAACCGCGTACACTTCGTTCTCGCCGTCGAAGTTGGTGTCGAACCCGTTCATCATCATGACGAGCTCGCGCGCGGGGGGCCGCGGTTTCGGCGGATCGACCAGAAAGACGCCGTACAGGCCCTTATGGAGGTGCCGCTTTATCGGAACGGTGTGGCAATGGTAGAGGTGCAGCCCGAACGGCTCGGCGTCGAACTCGTAGCTGAACCGGCCGCCCGGCGGAATCGGCTCGAATGCCCCGTCCATCTCGGCCGGGTGAGTGCCGTGAAAGTGGATGGAATGGGGGTGCTCAGTGGCGTTAGTGAGCTGAACCCGAATGCGGTCGCCCTCGGTGCACCGGAGGGTGGGCCCCGGGACCTGCCCGTTGTACGTCCACGCCGGGTAGAACACGCCTGGGACGACCTCGATCTCACGCTCGACGGCGACGAGCTCGTACTCCCGGAACACCTGCCCCGAGGGCAACCGCGAAACACGGCCGGTATCGAAATGGGTGAGATACTTGGTGGGATCGAAGCCGCCGGCGCGGAGCTCGCCGATGGCTACCATGTCATGGTGACTCGAGATGTGGCCGCCGGCGCCTTGAACCTGAGGGACCGAGGGCCCCTGAAGCGCGAACGCCCCGCCCGCTGTTGCGAGCCCTACGGTGCCCATGGCGCCCGCCTTCAGCAGGTCCCGCCGGGAGAGTCGCCGCGCGAGCTCAGGCGGCAGTGCTTCTTCCATCGTCGCGCGTCCCTCTGATCACGCTAACCATTCCCGGAATGTCCCGACCAGTAGCCAGGTATTGAGCGAGATGATGACCGCCGCAACGGTCCATGCAATCCACTTGAGTACCGGGCCGTTGGCAAAGGGACCCATCTTCGCGCGCTCGCTGGTGAACTGAACCAGCGGCACGACTGCAAACGAGAGCTGCAAGCTCAGGATGACCTGGCTCAGGATGAGGAGAGCCCCAGTCCCCTTCTCGCCGTAAAGGGCGGTGACGATCACCGCCGGAACAATGGCGATCAACCGGGTGATGAGCCGGCGGAGCCAGGGCGGTAGACGGATGTCGAGGAAACCCTCCATCACGACCTGGCCAGCCAGCGTGCCGGTGATTGTCGAGTTCTGGCCGGACGCGAGAAGCGCCACGGCGAAGAGCCCACTCGCCAGCGTCGTCCCCAGCAGCGGCGTGAGCAGCCGGTTTGCATCGCCGATGTCCGCCACTTCACTGTGACCGGTCCAGTGAAACGTCGCCGCCGACATGATCAGGATTGCTGCGTTGATGCAGAAGGCGAACAGGAGGGCCACGGTGGAGTCGAGTGTAGCAAACCGGATCGCCTCCCGCTTGGATCCGGCATCGGCGCCGATCCGCCGCGTCTGCACGATGGACGAGTGTAGATAGAGGTTGTGCGGCATCACCGTGGCGCCCAAAATGCCGATCGCGATATACAGCATGAGGGGGTTGGTCACGATCTGGGTGGTAGGCACTAAGCCCCGCGCCACCGCGGCCATGTCCGGCCGCGAGAGGACCAGTTCGACGCCGAAGCACACCCCGACTGTGAGTACCAGCGCCAGGACGAACGCTTCGAGGTAGCGGAACCCCCGGTTCTGCAGCAGAAGAATCATGAGCACGTCGAGCGCCGTGAGGCAAACGCCCCAGAGCAGGGGAATCCCGAACAAGAGGTTGAGCGCGATCGCCGACCCGATCACCTCCGCCAGGTCGCAGGCGGCGATGGCGATCTCGCACATGACCCAGAGGACGAAGCTCACCGGCCGGGAGTAGTGATCCCGGCAGGCCTGGGCGAGGTCCCGTCCGCTGACGATCCCGAGCTTGAGCGCGAGCGCCTGGAGCAGGATGGCCATCAGGTTCGAGAGCAGGATAACGCTCAGAAGGGTGTAGCCGAACCGCGCCCCGCCGGCCAAGTCGGTGGCCCAGTTGCCCGGGTCCATGTACCCCACGGCCACCATGTAGCCCGGCCCGGCAAACGCGAGCGCCTTACGCCACCAATGGACCTTCCGGGGGACTGCGACGGTCGCGTTCGACTCGGGCAGGCTGGGTTGCGTGCGGGGATAGCGCCAGCCGACGAGCTCTTCAGGAGGCGGAAGACTTACAGCGCTCATCGACCGGTGCTCCGACTGCACAGCAGGCTCGACCCCAGCTCGTGCCCCAGTACCTGAAGGCGGCCGCTGATACGAAGTGTGATGGGGCCCTGGAATGGCTGCCGCTCAACAACCGTGATGATGGCTCCCGGCTTGAGATCGAGCGACGCCAGGTACCGCAGTCGCTCCGGATCGCCCGCCGTTACCCGGCGAATCTCGACCGTGTCACCCAGGGGGATCTCGGGGAGGGGTGTGGCGCTGATTTCTTCGATAAGGCCATCGGCGGTGGGAATCGGCTCACCATGGGGGTCAGCGTGGGGATTGCCGAGGGCGTCTGCCATCCGCTGGATGAGGGTGTCTGAAACGGCGTGCTCCAGGCGTTCCGCCTCGGCATGGACCGTGTCCCATGGGTAGCCCAAACGATCTACCAGGTAGGTCTCGATGATCCGGTGGCGGCGGATCATGCGAAGCGCCGCTCGACGCCCTTCGTTGGTAAGCTGGACTCCCTTGTACGGGACGTGCTCGAGAAGTCCCTGTTCGGACAGCCGCTTTACCATCCCGCTCACCGACGGTGCCGACAGCTCCAGGCGATGGGCGATGTCGCTGGTCGAGGCCGGGCGGCCTTCGGGAGAGAGATTGTAGATCGCCTTCAAATAGTCTTCGACGGAGGCGGTAAGCGGCTCCCGAACAGTGGCTGCGTTCATGCTAACCTGAATATTAGTGACGCCTAAAACATCGCTACGACCAGGCTAATGTCAAGGTTGATGGCAACGAACTACCAGTGCCGCTATCACAGCACCATGGCGACATAATGTCTATTTTGTTGTTATTGAGCCACTTGGAAGAAGCAGCTAAGGATCCGCTCGGTCATTCCCCATACCACCATGTCGTCAACCACATACGCTGGAACGACCAGGGACTCCCCGCGGATAGCGATCACAGTGGGGGCGTGGGTGGCGGGATCACGCAGTCGATCGAGGGAGACCCAGTGTGCGGCAGCGACCTCGGGTCCCAGGGTCAGCGGGGGACGCCGCTCCACCGCGAAAACGAATGGCCGGACCGCAATCGGAGGGAGGGAGACGGTTCTCGGAACTACGTCGTCCAGAGCGCCGAGTGATCGGGCACCGGTGAGCAGAAGCCCGATCTCTTCCTCGGTCTCGCGAATCTCGGTCTCGACGAGATCGAAGTCGCTGGGGTCCTGACGGCCCCCCGGCAATCCGATATGGCCGGACCAGGGGTGATCAACCCGCTCGGCTCTCCGGATCAACAGCAATGAATCCGGATCGGGGGCGAGGATCAGCGCGACCGCCGCCCACTTCCGCTCCGGGTCAGTCGTCCAGATCGGCTGGTGACCAGCGAGCCGCTCGGCTAGCCTGGTGAATGAAGGAGGTAGCCCGCTCAGTGGCTGTGCGAGTGGCAGGACCCGCCGCAGCACCCGCCGGGAGGCGGGCCCAGGTTGCTGAAGTCAGCTGCCTTCCCGCCGGCGCCGTGACGGGCGGGCACCGACATCATCCGCTCTACCTTCCGGTCGGCGCACTTGGGGCACGCCACCTTGGTTCCATTGCGGACCAGCAGCTCGAAATCGGTCCCGCAGGACGGGCAGTGATAGTCGTAGATGGGCATGGACGGAAGATAGCCTGCGCGTAGCTTCCGGCGCATGGCCACGCCATCACTCACCAAGCATCGACTTCCGGGAACTCTTGGCGACATCCTGATCGATGTCCGCGCCGGCGGCCGCAGTGCGTCGCGTCCGGCTGTCCTTGTTGTGCATGGCTTCAAGGGCTTCAAGGACTGGGGGATGTTCCCGGCCCTGGCGGAGCGGCTGGCCAATGCCGGCTTTACCGCGGTGTCGCCCAACCTGAGTGGCAGCGGAGTCGATGACGCCGGCGACTTCACATGGCCCGAGCGGTTCGGCCACAACACATTCTCAGGCGAGTTGAAGGATCTCGAGATCGTACTGGAAGCGCTCTCGGCCGGCGCCCTGGGGGTCCCTCGGCCGAGTCGAATCGGGGTCGTGGGCCACTCGCGGGGAGGGGGGATCTCCATTCTCCTGGCGGCGCGGGAGCGCCGGGTGGAAGCACTGGTGACCTGGGCCGCGATTTCCACCGTGCGCCGCTGGCCCGATGAAGCCGAGCAGGCCCGATGGCGCGAGCGAGGGAAAATCGACGTGGTGAACACGCGGACGGGACAAGTCCTTCCGTTGTACACCGACGTGCTCGACGACGTAGAAAGTGACCGCGCCGGCGCACTGGACATTCTTGCTGCGGCGGCACGCCTCAGGGCCCCCTGGTTGATCGTACACGGGAGCGCAGACCCGAGCGTCGCTGTCACCGAAGGCGAGCGGCTTGCGCAGGCCGCGAATCCCGGCACTGCACGTTTCCTCCGTATCGAAGGCGCGGAGCATACCTTCGGAGCGGTCCATCCCTGGAAAGGCTCGACGCCGGCGCTCGACCTGACGATGAAGGAGACGGTCGGGTGGTTGGCCACGCACCTCCTCTGACGCACCACCTTTAAGTAACCGCGGCTTCGAGGATCTCTACCCGACCGGTGTCGGCATCGAGCCGACTGCGCAACCCGATCGGGAGGGTCCATTGCTCGTCCACATGCCCGATGGGAAAACCGTACGCCGCCGGGATGCCGAGTGGCGTGATGTAGTGCTCCAACACCTCGCCAAAAGGAAGCGCACCGTCCCTCGTGCCAAGCTCCATCTCGGTGAACTGGCCCACGATGACGCCGCCAATGCGCTCGAGGATGCCCGCGAGTCTCAAGTGCGAGAGCGCCCGGTCCACCCGGTAGAGGTCTTCGCCTACGTCCTCGAGAAACAGTAGAGCCCCGTCCATCTCCGGGAGCCAGCGAGTGCCGACCAGAACTTGGAGCAAGGACAGATTCCCTCCGATCAGTGGCCCTTCAGCGACGCCACCTCGAATCGTCACGATTCGAGGTGCCCGCGGAGCCAGCACGCCCACCGGTGGGTCAAGCCGTCCGAGCGGGCCCACAGGCTGCGCGTTCGCGAGAACCTGCGTGAAGTGCCGGCGGGAGAACGCCGTCATCGGCTGTCGTGCCGTGGGTGCGTGAAAGGTGACGATCCCGGTGGCCTGCTTCGCCGCGAGGAGCAGCGCGGTGACGTCGGAGAATCCGATGAGCGCGCATGGACGGCGCTCGAGGGCCGCGTAATCGACTTGATCCAGGATCCGAGTCAGTCCGTAGCCGCCGCGCACGCACCAGACCGCATCGACCTCGTCATCCCGCAGCGCTGCGTTGAGATCGCCGATGCGCTCGGGGTCGGTCCCGGCCAGATAGCCGTAGCGGCGGTGCGCATTGGCGCCAAGGACGGGGTCGTGACCAAGCTCACGGCAGAGCTCACAAGCACGCACCAAATCCTCGCGGTCGAGAACCGGGCCCGAAGGTGAGACCAGTGCAATGCGACTTCCGGCGTTCAGGCGAGGCGGGCGCAGCAGCGCTTTTGACCCCATCCTCATCCCCTCCTTAGATTGACCAGCCAAGCTGGACCCAACCTCATCACAGGAGAACGGTAGTGCGTGCTTCGCAGCCCGCGTTGCTCGCCGCCGGCCGAGTGATCTCCGACATGCGGGATGTAATGGTCACCCAGTGGGCTGATTGGGTGGGTGACCGGATCACCGCCGCTTCCACGATACCGCGCACGGCCGTCGAGCGGGAGTTTCGGCTCATCGTCGACACGATGACCGCGATGGTCGGCCCCCTGCGCCGCGAGGCGAGAGTGATCTGGACCCGGGTGTGCGAGCACTATGGCCGAGTGGCCGCGGCGCGCGGACTGGCCGCCGGCGAGGTCGTAGAGGAGCTGCAGTACCTGCGCGAGCTCCTCATCCGCAACCTGGCTCATGCGTTCGTCTCGATGCGGCCGCGCCAGGCCCTCGCCATCGTGCTCCGGCTCAATCGCGTTCTTGACAAGGGGATCGCCGTCGCGGTGGTAGGGTACACCGACGCGCTGGTCGCCACCCTGTTCGCGCAGAACGGCGTGCCCGGGCCCAGCGGTGAGCATGACGCCGGCGAGCTGGATCGCCAACTCCTCGCGCTGGAGACCGAGCTGGGCGGGCTGGCGCAGACCCGGAAGCGCTAGCGCACCTCTCCGTTTCATGACCCTCGCTGCACTCTGGCCCGCCCTGCCGTGGCTGGGGCCGTTGCTCGCCCTTACCCGGTTTGCCCGCCGCGGCCCTGACTTGGCGCAATTTCCTCTCGCGTCCGGGCGCTTGATCAGCGTCATCGTTCCCGCGCGGAATGAAGCAGGGACGATCGAAACGGTGATGCGTTCGGTTCTCGCCAGCAGCTACACGCCGCTCGAGCTGATCGTGGTTGACGACCGGTCTACCGACCAGACTGGAGCGATCGCCGAGCGCCTCGCGGCGGGCGATCCACGGGTTCGAGTCATTTGCGGCAGCGAGCTTCCGTCCGGCTGGTTCGGGAAGCAGTGGGCTTGCCTCCAGGGATACCGGGCCGCGCGGGGCGAGCTGCTCGTGTTCACCGACGCCGACACGACCCACGGCACGGAGCTGCTCGGTCGGGTGGTCGGTGCGCTGAAGGCGACCGGCGCCGACCTCCTCACGGTTGCCACCCGCCAGCACTGTGAGACGTTCTGGGAACGGGTGGTCATGCCTCAGATCTGGATGTTGCTCGGCTTCCGATATCACCCCCGGACGGTGAGCAACTCGCGGCGGCCGCGGGACGTGATCGCCAACGGGCAATTCATCCTGTTCCCTCGTGCCTCGTACGAGGCCGTCGGGACTCACGCGGCAGTCAAGAACGAGGTGGCGGAAGACCTGGCGCTGGCACAGCTGGTCGTTCGGACCGGGCGCCGCCTGGTGATGGCGCACGCCGAGCCCTTCATTGCGACTCGGATGTACCACAGCCTGAGCCATCTGATCGAGGGTTGGTCGAAAAACATCTACATCGGCGGGCGCCGGACCTTTCCGGACGAACCAATCCGACGCGCCCTGGTTCCGGTCATGCTCGCCGGCGCCATGCTGTTCTGGCTGACTCCGCCGTTGCTTGCGCTATTCGCGCTGGTGGGAGTGGTGCCGCTGATGGGATGGGTCGTCGCCGCCCTGGCGCTATCGGCGCTCTTCTGGATGCTGGTGTCAGTGGGGATGGGCATTCCCATGCTGCATGGGCTGGCGTATCCGCTGGGTGCGTCGGTGGGACTCTACATCATCCTGCGGTCGGTGAGCCGGGGGGCGCGCAAGATCGAGTGGAAAGGACGGGTGTATGACATCCGCCCGGGCCTGCCTTGATCAATTGCGGGTGAACGAAACCTGTTGCGCCGGGATCCCGCCGCTCACCAGCCTGCCCCGGGTGTCCACGCGCATGCGGAACTCGACCTGACCCAGATCCAGTGATACGGAATCTGCGCCATGTCTGAAGACAGTGCCCACGACCGTGGCCCCACCGCCCTGTGAGGCGCTGCCGGTCAGGTTGAAGAACGCCACTTTGACCGAATCCTTCCCCAACACCGCCGCTCGACGAATCGCCTGCTCCAGCAACCCGAACGAAAGATTGATGTAAGGCACTGCGCCGGTCCGCGTCGCCAGCACGCGGGTCTCGAGCCCGTGATTGCTGATGTCGTCGATCGAGACGCTGTCGTTGCGAAAGATGATCCGGGCCTGCTGGGCGATGCGCGCCTTCTCGGCGCTGCTCGGCGGCGCCTCGCGCACCGTGACCTCGACCAGTGGGACGGTCTCGTCGGGCGCGACGACGGCGCGATACAACTCGGTCGTCTTGGCGCCTCGAAACGCCAGCGTGCCGCGGAGCTCGGTGTCCGTGCGGTTCAGGTCTTCCGTGGCAACGGTATCGGCGCCGTGAAGAATCACGAAGCGGCTCGAGTCGGCGCTTTGCGCGCCGGCGAGGCTGGGGGCGAGCAGGAGGATCGCAACGAGTAACGTGCGCATGGGACGAGCATCGTAGCGGCGCGCCGCGCCGCAGGCAAGTTCCGGTCACCGCCCGCGCGCGAATGGTGCCGGACCTGACTCGACCCGCGCCGAACGTGAGGCATCTCGACTCGGAGCCTCCGACGCGTGATCACCGCCGGCACGCTCGCCTCGCTGCGCCGCCTGGAAAACCTTCCCGACTTGGTTCAGGCCCTCGGTCACGCGCCCGCATGGGAGGAGCTCCCGGTACCGGGTTGGCTCGGGCTCGCATCGGAGCAGGTGGCTCGTGCCGCGCTGGTGGGCCGGGCTGGAGAGTTTCGATGGTTCGGCGTAGAAGCGTCCGACGCGGCCAGCGGAGCGCGCCTGGTCGCCCGGCGACTAGTAGCGCGGGGACGCCCAGCAGGAGTGCTGGCACTGAGCCGGCCCGGGGATTGTCTCGCAATCGCGATCGCATTCTCGGACGCGGGATGTATCGAGTGCGCGCTCGGTCAGCCGGACCGCCTGACGCTGGCGCGGCTCCAGCGGCTGCGCTCGGCGCCAAGCGGAACGGCGCTCGAGTTTGCCGCGCGGGCGGCCGACGTGCTCGCTGCAGAGGCGGTCGGTCGCCGGTTCTTCCGCCGGTTCCAGCAGGTCGTGCAGAGCATGGGTGGCGCGATGCCCCGCGCCTGCCCTCCGGAAGAGCGGCACGGCTGGGTGCTCCTGCAGCTGACGCGGGTTCTCTTCCTGTACTTCGTGCAAAGCAAGGGCTGGTTGGACGGCGCCTCCGATTTTCTGGCCCGCGAAGTCGACCGCTGTCTCCAACGCGGTAGACGGCTCCAACGTGACCTGCTGAGACCGCTCTTCTTCGGAACGCTGAACCGACCACCACAGGAACGAACCAGGCATACCCTGAGCCTGGGTCGCATTCCATTCCTCAATGGTGGCCTCTTCGAGCCCCATCCGCTCGAGCGCCGCTGGCGCATCGATCTCCCGAACGCCGTCTGGCAGGAGGCGTTCGATTCGCTGTTCGAGCGCTTTGACTTCACAGCCGACGAGGCCGGTCGGCCCGGTCTGGTCGCGCCCG
>Ga0134128_10007024_pt1 | contig 13608 bp, 11 predicted proteins | sample KB31754_FD_96462 | JGI IMG/M metagenome (GOLD analysis project Ga0134128, IMG submission 96462) | Terrestrial soil microbial communities with excess Nitrogen fertilizer from Kellogg Biological Station, Michigan, USA - KB3-175-4 | ecosystem: Environmental > Terrestrial > Soil > Unclassified ... | reverse complement strand
GGCGCGGTATGGGGCCGGATCGTCGCTGCACTCGCGGTGGCGGCGGCGGCAACGGCTGCCGGAGCGGCGCTGTGGATCAGGCAGACCGGCAAGCAGTCCGCCCAGGCGGGATCAGAAGAACCGCCCGCACACTCACCCCATCGGTAGTTTGCCTGTCGCCATTGTCTGTCGTATGTGCCGGACGCCATTTGTCTGCGGCGCCCTCTAGCGTGGCCTTATGACGATCCGACCAGCTTGGCTCGATCCCTACCTGGCCCGCCTAGGCGTCGCCGACCCAGGCGAACCGTCGGTTGACTCTTTGGCAGCGTTGCATCGCGCCCACGTGGAGCGGATCGCCTACGAGAACATCGACATTCAGCTCGGCCGACCGCAGAGCATCGACCCGGCCGACTCGGTTCGTCGGGTGTTGGCCGGGCGCGGCGGTTACTGCTTCAACCTCAACGGTGCGCTAACCGAACTGTTGACGGCGCTCGGCTATCAGGTGACGCGCCATCGTGGTGGGGTTCACAACGGGATCGTCGTGCCCACTGCGGACCGGTATGGCAACCACATGGCCGTGACTGTCGATCTGGACGGCGAGATATGGATGGTCGATGCAGGTCTGAGTAACGCGCACTACGAGCCGATGCGATTGGTCGAGGGCGAACACCCGCAGGGCCCGTTCATGTTCCGACTGGAGCGGACAAGTGACTCGCCGGTGGAGGGCGAAACTACCGATAGCAATGTGAGTGCTGTGAGCGGGGCCGGTAGCCGCGAAATCTGGCGCTTCGTGCATGACCTGGCACTGTCCAGCGGTTCCTTCGCGGCCATGGACTTCACCCTCGCCCCGGCGGACTGGACGCAGTTCCTTCGGTATCATGCCGAGCTGTCCACTGCGCCGACCTCGCCTTTCGTCAAGACCGCGCAGGTGTATCGGCGCGATGCCCAAGGCACCGACTACATCGTCGGCTGCGTCCTGCACCGTGTCGATGGACAGGAAGCGCCGTCAAAGCGAGAGCTGACGTCCGCCGCGGAGTGGTTCGAGGCGGCCACTGACTTGTTCGGTCTGGACCTCACCGAACTGACCGCTGAGGATCGCGAACGCTTGTGGCGGCGGGTCCGCGCCGCGCACGAAGGGCGATTCGCTGAGCAGGCCGCAGCCGAGTCCGAGCCCGAGTCCGAGTCCGCAACGGTCGCGGCAAGTTCGTAGCGGAACGGACCTGCGTGTCACCGCGCCGCGCCAGGCAGCGAAGCCCCCGGCGATGCGGGCAGCGCGGCAGCGTTCGCAGCGGCCCTGCGGCAGCGAATCAGGCTACGTTGTCGAAGACGCGCAATCGGTGCGCCACCGCCGCAGCCTCGGTTCGCGAAGAGACGCCGAGCTTGGCCAAGATGTTCGACACGTGCACAGACACCGTCTTGGTGCTGATATACAGCCGCGCACCGATCTGACCGTTCGACAAGCCCTCCGCGACCAGCCGCAACACGTCCAGCTCACGTCGCGTCAGGCCGAGGTCGCCCGCGTTCGCACCGATACCAGTACCAGTACCAGCACCAGCACCAGCAGCACCAGAATCGGTGCCGACCGCCGTGCCGGAGCCGCGCGCTGTTGCGGAACGGATTCCGGCATCGAAGCCCGAGCCGTCGCCCGATTCACTGCCAGTGCCGCTGGGACCACCGGTGCCGAGACCACCGGCACTGGCATCGTTGGCGTCGCCAGGGTGAGGCACTGCTGTCGCGCCAGGGCGTGTGCCAGCACGGGCGCCGATACCAGCGCCGGAATACGCACCTGAGCCCTGATACGAGGTGCCTTCAGCAAAACCGGCACCCGCATCAACCCTGGCCTCGGCGCCAGTTCCGGCGCCAGGCGCAGATCCAGGCCTGCCGCCAGCGGCCGCGGAAGCGTGGGCAGCGGATCCAGGCCTGGTGCCCGCGTTTCCGGCACTACCGGCAGCAGCGGACCCTGCACCGCCTCGGCCCCGAGTGTCGGCGTTGGTCACGGCGCCGATATGCCGCTTTGCACCGCCGTCAGTCACCGCCCCGGCGTTTGTGGCTGCGTCGCTGGTGGCTAAGTCATCCGGCGCGGCACCGAGGCGCGCTGATGCCGCCGTGGCCGCACCGCTCCCACCGAACGCTTCCCCGCCGCCACGCGACGCTGCGTTTGCCAGCCTGGCTGCCGCACTATTCGCCTGTCTCGAGCCAGCGGTGCTCGCCGCGCGCGCTGTCGAGTCCGGAACCGGACGCAGCGCCAGCCGCGCGGCTCGAACGAGACTCTCGATCTGTCCCAGCAGCGGACGGGCACCCAACGGCTCGATCAGCGACCGTGCCTGCCGTGCCGCTTCGGCTGCTTCAGCGCGCTCACCGCGCACCGCCAAAGCCTCGGCCAGCCGGAACCGCAGATAGGCGCGCAGATGCACCGGAGCTATCGCCTCGTCGGCAGCGACGACCAGTTCCAGCCAGTCAGCAGGGTCCTGACTCGCGTCCACCAGCTCCCGGCGCGCCTCCGCTGCCACCAGCCGCGCGAAGACGTTCTGCACCGGTACGTGCACCGGCAACTGCGCCGCGACGCGGGCGATGCGCGGGGTGATCGAGTCTGGATCCCTTCGGCCGGTATCCACGGCTCGGTCCGCTTCCGCCCGGGCCACCAGGGCGAGCATCTCCCACAGGAAGCGCTCATCCCCTTCGCGCACGCCGGCGTCCAGCACCGAGGCCAGCGCCGCACGCACCTGGTCTATTCGGCCGCGGGCCGCCGCCAGCCCGGCCACGGCCCGACGCAGCGGAATCACGTACTGCGGCTCGCCGGTCTTCGAGCCGCCACGGCGCCGAGCCGTGTCGAGGTCGGCCTGGGCAAGCTCGTACTCGCCACGCAGTATGTGCAGGTCCGCGCGCAGGCGCAGCAGTCCGAGGTCGTGCACGCCGGGCAGGTTGAGATCGACCGCGTCGTCGATGAGTTGCGCTGCCTCGTCCCACTCCCCCAGCGCGATCAGCGGTTCGGCCAGGTTGTTGCGCAGCATTCCGGACTGCACCGGATTGCACGGGATCATCGAGTCCAGGCCGCCGCGCGCCACGTGTGCTGCCTCGTCATAGCGACCGACTTCGTAAAGCTCTGAGGACAGGCAGATGTCGATGCGTGGCATCAGCGTCGGTGTCGGGCCGAGCCGGGCTGCTTCCTCCCGGCAAGCACGATGCAGCGCCAGGCCCTCCTCGATCCGGCCGCCGTTGCTCAGGATCATCGCGCGGATGGACCGAGCGGACAGCGCGTCACACGGGTCGTCGGAGCGAGTGCACAGCTCGATGGCCTCATCGATGGCGACCAGTGCCTCGGACAACCTGCCATGCATGCAGAGCGTGGAGGCGAGGCCGGTGAGCATGTAGCCGCGCTTGACCGCGTACTTCTCGTCGCGCAGCAGCTCGATCGCCTGCAGCTGATCGTTTATGCCGGAGCCGCGGCCCAGGGTCCGCTGGTGCTTTCCGCGTTGGTCGAGCAGATGCGCCGTCAGCGACGGACGAGCCGTCTCGTCGATGGCCGCCAGTCCCGCGTCGGCGAAGGCCAGGCCTCGGTCGGCTGCCCCCGCGCGGCCCGCGGCCATTGCGGCGCGGTACATCAGGTAGATGTCGTCCGGCTTCGCGTCCGGCTCGTGCGGCACCTGGTCCCACAGCTCCAGTGCGCGCTCGAACATGGCCAGCTCGTCGGCGAAGGCATAGCGCGTCCGTGCGGTCTCCGCCGCGAACAGGGCGGCGGTCAGTGCCTTATCGGGAACATGCGCGCGGTACCAGTAGTGCGCGAGCTCCACGTCAAAGCAGTCGGCTGAGACCAGCGTCGGAGCTTCGTCCAGTGCCTCGGCGAGCCTGAGATAGATCCGCGTGTGCTCTCCGGGCAGCAGTTCCCCGTGCACGACTTCCCGCATCAGCGCGTGCCGGAAGCGATAAGTCTCCCGTTCCCCGGCCACCAGGACATTGGCGGCGAAGGCCGGCCGCAGTGCCTCGGTCAGCTCCTCCTCGCTGAGCCCGGCGACCGCGGCGATCAGCGGCGGGTGCGCCGGCTGTACCGCACTGGCCAGCAGCCGCAGCAGCCGCTGAGTCAGCTCTGGCAGCCGCTCTACTCGGGCCATCAGCAAGTCCCGCAGGCTCCAGGACAGCTCGGGCGCCGCGCCGCCTGCCGCCGCGACCCCGCAGGCCACCTCCTCGGTGAAGAAGGCGTTGCCCTCGGCCCGGCAGTACACCTCTTCGACCACGCTCGGCTCCGGCTCGCGGCCGAGGATGCCGCGCAGTTGCAGCGCGGTCTGGGCCCGGTCGAAGCGTTCGAGTTCAAGCCGTTCCAGCCCGCGCACCCGGTCCAGACCGGCCAGGAACGGCCGTAGTGGGTGCCCCCGGTGGAGTTCGTCGGCCCGGTAGGTCCCGATGGTCAGCACACATCCGCCGCGGGAGACCCGGGCCAGGTATCCGAACAGCTCACGGCTGGCCCGGTCGGCCCAGTGCAGGTCGTCCACGACCAGCACCAGCGGTCGATCGGCGCACGCCTTGAGCAGCGCCGCCTGCACCGCCTCGAACAACCGGATGCGGGCGTACTCATCTTCCTGCTGCCGGCGAGCCGGGGCCTCGCCCAGCTCCGGGAGTATGCGGGCCAGCTCCCGCCCCTCCCAGCTTTCGCGGTCGATCAACCCCCTGCTGTCGAGCGACCGCAATGCCGCGGCGAACGGGCCGAACGGCACGCCCTCACCGTTTCCGAGCTCGATGCACGCGCCGACCACGATCGTGGCGTCGAGCCGCGCGGTGAACTCCTCCACCAGCCGGCTCTTGCCGATCCCCGCCTCGCCGCCGATCAGCACCGTCTGAGGCTCCCCGGCCACGCTCCGCGCGAAGGCGGAGCGCAGGCGGGCCAGTTCCTCCCGGCGCCCTACGAAGATCGGACTGACGTTGCGGCTCGACACATCTTCGAGCATTTCACGTTCCCCGAGCGAACGCACCGGCCTTTCCACAGGGCCGGACGCAAGGCCCAGTCCGGCGGTCCCCGCACTGCTCACCGGCCTGTTGATGACCGGCCGATTGATGACTGGACTGTTCGTGATCGGAGTACTAGCCACTGTCGCGGCCGTGGATCCGGCAGTGGTGTCCATGGCCGTTGTCCCTCAGCCGGTCAGCCGAGGTCCTGCGCGCACGGCTGCGCCGCACGGCGCTGGGCCGCTGCGGCGCGGCCGCGTGCGTGCCGCTGCTTGCGCTCTCGCTTCAAGCACCCGACAAGACGGTCGTGTTCGGCCTCTGCGAAGAGCTGCTGGAAGTGGCTGTCCGCGATCTCCCGGCCGAAGCTGGCGCTCATCATGACGATCACTCCTCGTGATGTTCTCGTCGTGAGGAGCGCCCGTCTGTTGCGAGTACTTCCTCCGACGAACTCCACGATCCGCCCCAAGGTAGGCGCCGCGGATCAGTCGGATTCCCGAATTCGAGCCCCGGCTTGCGGCCTACGCCTACCTTAGATAGCGCTGGACTGCCGTTTCAGGTACCTCAGATCCGGCACGACTACCTAAGGGCGGCCAGAAATCGCGGGTGCCGGCGTCAGATAAGTCGGTGCAGAGCGCAGCTGAGCGCGACTCGTTCAGTGCACCGAGAAACCGCCGTCGACGAACAACATCTGTCCGGTCACGTAGGCCGAAGCGTTCGAGGACAGGAAGAGCGCGACGCCCCGGAAATCCTCGGGCAGACCGTTGCGCCCGCTCATCGACCGTGCGGCCAGCGCCTTGACCCGCGCTGGATCTGACGCCGCGACGGCCGTCAGCGGGGTGAGCACGAAGCCGGGAATGATCGTGTTCACGCACACGCCGTGCATCGACCACGCCTCGGCCTGCGAGCGGGTGAGGCCGGCGAGGCCGGCTTTGGCGACGCCGTAGACACCGCTGTCGCCAAACGCGGAGACCGACTGCTGCGATCCGACGTTGACGATGCGACCCCAGCCGCGCTCGGCCATCCGCGGGCCGAACCGCTGACCGAGCTGGAACGGACCGGCGAGATTCGGCGCCAGGATCTCGTCGTAGTCCGCGAGCGTCTGAGTGCCGAGCGGCGGCCGCGGATTGACTCCGGCGCAGTTGATCAGGATGTCGATCTCGCCGACAAGCCGCACCGCCTCATCGGCGGCTTCGGCCAGACGGGTTCGGTCGGCCACATCGGCGACGACCCAGTGCGCTTCGCCACCCTGCTGCCCTATCCGCTCGGCCGCGGCCTTGAGTTCAGGTTCGCGCCGCGCGAGCAGCACGGTGCGCGCGCCCGCGAGCGCGATCGCCTCGGCGATCGCGTAGCCGATGCCTGAGCTTCCGCCGGTGACCAACGCTGCGCGCCCACGCAACGAGAAAAGCTCCTCGACCACTCCCATGCCGATGATCATATTCGGCACGTCGGGTGGCGGTAGCGGATTATCTCTTCGCCTGCTTAGCCGTCCTGCGTGTCATTCCAGGACGCGTTAGCGGCCGCCTCCTCTGCCAGCGCTCTAAGCTCTCGGACTGCCTTATCGCGGTCATCCGCCGCGTAAACCGCAGAGCCAGCGACGAACACGTCCGCCCCAGCCTCAGCGCACCGCTCGATCGTCTCGACCGAGACGCCGCCGTCCATCTGCAACCAGATCTGGCCACCGTGCCGTTTGATCGCCTGGCGGGCCCGGCGCACCTTCGGCAAGACGGATTCGAGGAACCGCTGGCCGCCGAATCCCGGCTCGACCGACATGATCAGCACCATGTCCAGCTCCGGGAGCAGATCCTCATAGGGCTCGATCGGGGTAGCCGGGCGCAGCGCCATCCCGGCCCTCGCCCCGGCGGCGCGCAGCGTGCGGGCAAGCCGGATCGGCGCAGCGGCCGCCTCGACGTGGAAGGTCACCGAGCCGGCCCCGGCCTCGGCATACGCGGGGGCCCAGCGGTCCGGGTCCTCGATCATCAGGTGGCAGTCCAGTGGCAGCTCCGACGCCTTAAGCAGCGCCTCGACCACCGGCAGCCCGAGCGTCAGGTTCGGGACGAAGTGATTGTCCATCACGTCCACGTGCACCCAGTCGGCGGACCGCGAGACCGAGGAGACCTCGTCGGCGAGCCGGGAGAAGTCGCTGTTGAGGATCGAGGGCGAAATCTGGACCGTCATGACGCCATTGTCGCCCACCGCGCGATCCGGCCGCACCGACGGTCGACCCGCGATGATGGGGCGGTGGACATACGCGCGATCTCTCCGGCTCTCCTCGTCGAACAGCTCGCCGACCGGATCGCCGCGTTTCCGCGCGAGGCGTGGGTTCGGGTGGCGCTCGATGGGGCGCCGCCTGCGGAACCGTGGCGTCTGGCACGGGCGTTGATCGATCCGTTGCGGCTTAGAGGAAGAGCCGCGCTGCAAGTCTCCGCGCGCGATTACCTGCGTCCGGCGTCACTTCGCCTGGAATTCGGCCGCACGGATCCGGATGTCTTCTACGACGAATGGCTCGACGCCAAGGGCCTGATCCGTGAGGTGCTCGGTCCGCTGGAGCCCGGTGGGAGCGGGAAGGTGCTGCCCGCCCTTTGGGACGCTGAGCGGGACCGTGCGAGCCGGCGCGAGTACACGACGCTCGCACCCGGCGGCGTGCTGCTACTCGACGGCGCGCTCCTGCTCGGCCGCGGTCTGCCGTTCGATTTCACCGCGCACTTCTGGCTCTCCTCCGCGGCGCTGGCCCGGCGTACCGCACCGGACGATGCGTGGACGCTGCCCGCCTATGACCGCTACGAGAGCGAGGCCGACCCGCTGAACATCGCGGACATCGTCGTGCGGATGGATGATCCGCGGCATCCGGCGCTGGTCGAACAGTTTTGAGAACCTCAGAGCCAGAGCCGGCCTGAGCAGGAGTGTGCCCGACTTGGCGCGGTACGGTGACAAGAGGCAACCGCAGGAGGCTGAGCCGGCATGTCGCAAGCACCAGAGCAGGAGCCCGCAACCGGTCATGGCTTGGTCGCCGTCGGCAGCGACGAGAGCAATGCGTCCACCGACGCCGCGATCGAGCACCTTCGGACGCGCGGGCTCAAGGTTCTCGCCGCGGGACCGGTGGCTGGCCAGCCGGGCGACTGGGTGCAGGTGGCGGAAGAGGTCGGCCGGTCGGTAGCCGAAGGCCGAGCAGAGCGAGCTGTGCTGTTCTGCTACACCGGGACCGGTGCGTCGATCGCGGTGAACAAGGTTCCAGGCGTACGCGGCGCGCTGTGCGTAGACGCCGAGACGGCACGGGGCGCACGACGATGGAATGACGCGAACGTCCTCGTACTCAGCTATCGGCTGGCGACGGAGACGCTGGTGCGCGAGATCATTGACGCGTTCTTAGACACCGAGGCCGACCCCACCGAGGCCGACACGATCGCGCAGCTCGCCAATCTTGAGCGCGCCGCGAGCGAGCCCGCGGGTCCGGGCCTCTTCGGTTAGCCGCCGGCCGCGAAGGCCGGTCTGCCCATCTCGGTACCGTCGCCGCGGCTGTTGCTCAACTCGTCTTTCGCGCCCGGAAGGATCTCACGCGGTAAAACGGGCGCGACCGGTCGCGCGCTCCATTCGCGGGGATATCCGAGTGACACTTCTTCGAATCGCACGCCGTCGTGCCACGTCGTTCGCGGAATATGCAGATGCCCGTATACGACAGCTGCGACCGGGTAGCGCGTGTGCCAGTCAGCCGTTGCGGACGTACCGCACCATTGCGCGAACTCCGGATAACGCAGGATTCTGGTCGGTTCGCGCACCAACGGATAGTGGTTGACCAATACGAGGGGTATCGACGGGTCGCACTCGTCCAGCCGCTGCTGCGTTAACGCAACCCGGTCCTGACACCAGGCCTCGCGTGAGGGGTAAGGATCCGGGTGCAGCCGGAACTCGTCGTTGCAGACGACGCCGGTGCGGTACGCGTAAGCGAGCCCTTCTTCCTTCGTGCTGGTACCGGGCGGCCGGAATGTGTAGTCATAGAGCAGGAACAGCGGCGCGATACGGACAGGTCCGCCAGCTCCGTGCCAGACGGGATACGGGTCCTCGGGCGTGAGTACGCCGAGCTCCCTGCACAGCGCGACCAGCAGGTCATAGCGCGCGACTCCGCGCATCTGATCATCGCCGGTCTTGGAACTCCACAGGTCGTGATTTCCGGGAACCCACACCACCTTCGCGAATCGCTGGGTCAGCAACCGCAGCACGACGGCGATATCGGCGAGTCGTTCGGAAACATCCCCCGCAACAAGGAGCCAGTCATTCTCCGATCGCGGCCGCAGCGCTTGCACGATGGAGCGGTTTTCCGCATACGAGACGTGCAGGTCACTGACCGCCAACAGCTTGCCGCCCGCGCCGGAATGGCCGGCCGAGCCGCTTTCGGCACGGCCGTCTTCGTGCTCTGCCTCACTGTCTGCTGCGCCGTCGACCCCGTCCATGGTTCAAGCCTGCCCGCAACGAAGGCGTCGAGGCAATCCCCGCGGCGCTTTCCTGGCCGCATCACGACAGAATCCGAGTAGTCGTTGTCAGCGGCGACGCAGCAGCGCGAGGTACATCGCGTCGGTGTCGTGCAGGTGGGGCCACAGCTGCACATCCGGGCCGTCGCCGAGCTCCGGAACGCCGGGTAGGTACGGCCGGGCGTCGAGCTGCTCGACGTCGTCGCGGCGCGCGAGCACGTCCGAGACGACGAGGCGGGTCTCGGCCAGGTGCGGGGAGCAGGTGACGTAGGCGACGAGCCCGCCGGGCCTGGCCGAGTCGAGCGCCGAGGCGAGCAACTTCTTCTGCAGCTCTGCCAGCCTCGAAACGTCCGCGGGCTCGCGCCGCCACCGGCTTTCGGGGCGGCGGCGCAAGGCACCAAGCCCGGTGCAGGGGGCGTCGAGCAGCACGCGGTCGAAGATCTCGGGACGCCACGGCGGCTGCGTTCCATCCGCGGTCACGACCTTGTGCACCCCGTGGATCGGCTGCAGCGCGCGCTTGACGAGGCGGGCACGGTGCGGGGCGATCTCAGCCGCGACGAGCTTGACGCCGCGCTGCGCACCGATGGCCGCGAGGAGCGCCGCCTTGCCGCCTGGGCCGGCGCAGAGGTCAAGCCAAAGCCGGTCATCGGCAAGCGAGTCGTCGTCGCCGTGCGAGCCGGAACCACTCGAGCCGGAACCGTCCGCGCCAGTCGGGCGATCCGTCAGCGGAGCGGCCATGAGGGCCAACGCGACGAGCTGGCTGCCCTCGTCCTGCACACCGGCCCGGCCCCGCGCCACCGCGTCGAGCCGCGCCGGGTCCCCCTCAGGCAGATACGCGGCGGTCGCCGCGTAACGGCCCGGCTCAGCGCCCTGCTTCACCAGATCGGCCTCCTCCGCGAGACCGGGGCGGGCCGCGAGCGTCACACCGGGCCGCTCGTTGTCGGCTTCGAGCAGCCGGTCGATCTCGGCATAGGCCGCATCCTTACCGCGGTGCGTGGCCAGCGAATCCCAGAGCGCTGAGACAACCCATGCCGGATGCGAGCGGTAGATCGCGAGGTATCCCTCCGGATCGCGGTCCGGGTCGGGTGCGACCCGCTCGACCCACTCGCGCAGGTCCTGCCGCGCCACCTTGCGCAGCACCGCGTTGACCATGCGCGCCGCGCCCTCGTGCGACACTTCCCGGGCCAGCTCGACGGAGCTGTCGACCGCGGCGTGGGACGGAATCCGCGTCGCCAGCAGTTGGTGGGCACCAAGCCGCAGCACGTCGAGCACTTCCGGGTCGAGCTGCCCGAGCGGCCGGTCGACACACGCGGCCAAGATCGCGTCGTAGGTACCGCGTCCGCGTAGCGCGCCATAAGCCAGCTCGGTCGCGAGCGCCGCGTCGCGCGTATCGAGCCGCCGCTCGGTGAGCAGCTTGGGCAGCACGAGGTTGGCGTAAGCCTCGCGCTCGGCTACCGCGCGAAGAGTGTCGTAGGCGGCAAGTCGGGCAGGGTCGGTGCGCATCAGACCATTATCCCGTGTGAGAGAGGTCCTTTCGGCCGCGCTCGATCGCCCTCGGCCGCGCTTGCCACTCGAGCCCGGCTGCCTAAGGCTTCGCCGGGCGACTACTCGAACCGGGCGCCCTCGGACAACCGCAGGCCGCGCGCCCAGTCGGCGGCCGCCATCCGCCGCTTGCCCTGTGCCTGTACGTCGCCGAGCCGCACAGTGTGCCCGGAGCCGGTGCCGACTTGCAGGCCGCGCTTGTCGGCGACGATCGTGCCGGGTTCGACGTCTGTGACACCCGGGATCGGCGCGACCGGGAAGATCTTGACTCGTTCGCCGCCCAGCGTGGTCCAGGCTCCCGGCGCCGGGGTGCACGCGCGCACCTGCCGGTCGATGTGCAGCGCCGGGGTCTTCCAGTCGATTCGCGCGTCGTCGGTCGTCAGTTTCGGCGCATGGGACACGCCGTCAGACGGCTGCGGGACCGCGGTCAGGCGGCCCTCCTCGATTCCATCCAGCGTGGCGACGAGCAGCCGCGCGCCGTCGATAGCGAGCCGGTCCAGCAGGTCGCCGCTGGTATCGGCGCGGCCGATCTCCTCGGTCACCGTGCCGAAGACCGGCCCGGTATCCAGGCCTTCCTCCAGGCGGAAGGTGCACGCGCCGGTCACCTCGTCCCCGGCCAGGATCGCGTGCTGCACCGGCGCCGCGCCGCGCCAAGCCGGCAGCAGTGAGAAGTGCAGATTGATCCACCCGAACCGCGGAACGTCGAGCGCGGCCGGCGGGATGAGACCGCCGTACGCGACGACCGGGCACGCGTCGGGCGCCAGTTCCGCGAGCCGGGCGAGGAACGCCGGGTCACGCGGGCGCGCGGGCGTGAGCACTTCGATTCCCGCCTCATCGGCAACCCGGCGCACCGGAGAGGGCTCGAACCGGCGGCCGCGGCCGGTCGGCGCGTCGGGCCGGGTGAGCACCGCGATGACCTCGTGCCGGGAGTCCAACAGCGCCTTGAGCGACGCGACAGCCGGTTCCGGTGTCCCGGCGAACAGCACCCTCATGGTTCGACTCCCTCCGCAAGCCCGATCTCGGACCCGACCCCGACTCCGACCCCGCCCGTACCGCTACTGATGCCGCTACCGCGCTTGGCCAAAGGTCGGATGCGGCGAGACCTTGATCTGCGCGGCCGCCGCCGCTTCGCTGTTCGCCCCGGAACCGCCGCGGCCACCGTTGGCCCAATCCGTTTGGCGGATCGCGCGCAGCGCGGCCTTCCGGGTCTCCCGGTCGAGCCGGTCGACGAACAGGATTCCGTCGAGATGGTCGGTTTCGTGCTGGAAGCAGCGGGCCAGCTTCTCGCTGCCCTCGATGACCACCGGGTCGCCGTACTCGTTGAATCCGTGGGCAACTGTGCTCAGCGCCCGGGTGCAGGGGAACGCGAGGTCGGGGATGGACAGGCAGCCCTCGTCGCCGTCCTGGATCTCCTCGGACAGGTCCAGCTGCGGGTTGATCAGGTGCCCGACCTCGCCGTCCACGTTGTAGGTGAACACCCGCAGCGAGACGCCGATCTGCGGGGCGGCAAGGCCGGCGCCGGGGGCGTCGAGCATGGTGTCCGTCAGGTCCTTGACGAGCCGGCGCAGTTCCTTGTCGAAGTCGACCACCGGGTCGGCCTTGGTGCGTAATACCGGGTCGCCGAACAGCCGGATCTGCTGGATCGCCACTGGTTCGCCGTCCGTTCGTGTCGTCTTGGCCGCACTCTCCCCGCTGGGTCGAGTGTAACGAAGTCACGGCAGCCGCCGTGCCGGTCGGCGGTGCGCCGCGGCGCGCGTCAGGCCAGGTCGGCCGGGTCGATCCGGATGCGGACGTGCGCTGGGGCCTTGCGCGCCGAGCGCACGCCTTGCGTCGCGGTGAGCGCTTCGGCCAGTTTCCGGCCGCCGGTGCGGGCGCAGCGGATCAGCACTCGATGTTGCTGTTCGCCGGGGTCGCCGCCGTTCGATACCGGGGTCGGGCCGAGGATTTCCGCGTCCTCGGGCAGGGCGAGTGCGGTCATGAACTCGTCGAGGGCCGAGTACGGCGCGGTCAGTTCCGCTATCCGGGCAGCCGGCGGATAGCCGAGTTCCGCGCGATCGGCGAGTTCGCGCCGGGCGAAGGCGGCCGGGTCCCAGCGCACGAGAGCCTGCACGGGAGCCGCGGAGGGTTCGGCGGCGATCGCGACCACGCCGCCGTCCGCCGCCGGGCGCACCAGCGCGGCGGCCGCGAGCCAGCGCCGCAGGGCCTGTTCGGCGGCACGCAGCGTCGGAACTCCGAGCAGGAGGTCGCCGTCGAGCAGCACGGCCGCGGCGAAGCCTCCTGCGGCGACCGGTTCGGCGCCCGGTGTCGCGACGATCAGGGCGGGCTCCGGTCCGATCTCGGTCAGGATCGCGCCGCCCCGGCTCAGCCGCACCGTCACGCCTGGAAAGGCTCGGCCCAGTTCCTCGGCGCTGCGGGCCGCTCCGGTGGCGCGCGCGCGGAACCGGTTCGCGCCGCAGCGGTCGCAGCGCCAATGCTCCGCGATCTTGCCGCACCAGCGGCAGCGGGCCGAGTCGGCGGCGCCGGCGAGCGCGAGGGCGCCGTGGCAGTGCGCACAGTGCGCGGACTCGCGGCAACGCACACAGGCCAGCGCCGGCAAGTAACCAGTGCGCGGCACCTGCACGAGCACGGGTCCGCGCTGAAGGCCGTCTCGGGCGACGCGCCACGCGAGGGCCGGGATGCGCGCGAT
>Ga0134128_10007022_pt1 | contig 13611 bp, 12 predicted proteins | sample KB31754_FD_96462 | JGI IMG/M metagenome (GOLD analysis project Ga0134128, IMG submission 96462) | Terrestrial soil microbial communities with excess Nitrogen fertilizer from Kellogg Biological Station, Michigan, USA - KB3-175-4 | ecosystem: Environmental > Terrestrial > Soil > Unclassified ... | reverse complement strand
GCGGATCCACGCCTCCTCCTGACGCCAGAACGCGTCGAACTTGCGCGTCGCGACGTCCTCGGCCTCCAGCTCGGATGCCTTCCGCGACTCGTACGCGGCGAAATTGCCCGGATACGAACGCAGCCGCCCGCGGTCGAGCTCGACGATCCGCGTCACGGCGTGATCGAGGAAGACACGATCGTGCGTGACGATCACCGCGGCGCGCGCATCGCGCACGAACCCTTCCGTAAGTTCGATGCCGGCGATGTCGAGGTGATTCGTCGGCTCGTCGAGCAGCAGCAGATCGGGCTCGCGCGCGAACGCGAGCGCGAGTGCCGCGCGCTTGCGCTCGCCGCCCGAGGCGCGCTCGGGTGCCTGCGCCTCGGACAAGCCGTAGCGGTGCAGGAAATCGGCCAGCCGCGCTTCAATGCGAAAACGCTCGCGCTCGTCGGGAATTCGGGCGAGCTCACCGCGCTGCACGAGGCTCTCGCGCAGCGTCGACGCCGCTGGCAGCACGGGTTCCTGTTCGACGAGAACGGGGGCAAAATGGTCGCGTTCGATGACGCCATCGTCGAGCGCCTGCTGTCCGGCAAGGACGCGCAGCAGCGACGATTTGCCCGTGCCGTTGCGGCCGATGAGGCCGATGCGCTCGCGCTCGCCGATGGTGATGCCCGCGCCGTCGAGCAGCGGATGCAGGCCGAATGCGAGTTCGGCGTCGCGAAGCGTCAGAAGCGGCATGGATCAAGCATAACCGTGCAACGGACCACCGTCGCCCGGGAAGTACAACGTGATGATCGCGACGATCGCCGTACCACCGTCCGCCGCATGACGAATTTCCTTCGCCGTGACCGCCGGCTGCTGCTCATCGCGGCCTTCGCGTCGGCGCTCGGCCTCGCGGTCGCCGACTTCGCGACGTGGATCGAGCTCGACATCGCGTCGATCTACGGCGTGCCGCTGGTGCTCGCCGCCATTACGCGAAGCCGCCGGCTCCTGTGGTCGCTCACGATCGTGCTCGGCGTCACGACGTTCGTCGTCTATGCGTTGCAGATGCCGCACGGCGCCTTCTCGCTGCACGAGCCGTACTTCGTCAATCGGGTGCTCGACGTCGTCGCGAACGTGGTGACGGCGGCGATGCTCGACGTCTGGATCCGCTCGGTCGTCGTGCGCGAGGCGCAGATGCGGCTTCTCGACGAGCAGAATCGCAAGCTCGAGGTCGCCAATGCCGAGCTCGTCCTGCGCGAGGCGCAGATCGCGCGGCAGAGCGTCGAGCTCGAGCAGCGCCGCCGCGAAGCCGAGGAAGCGAGCGGACGCAAGACCCGCCTCCTCGCATCGGTTTCGCACGACATTCGCGCGCCGCTGAACGCGATCCATCTGACCGCGAACGTGATCCGCCGCAGCGCCGGCGACCCGCGGCTCGCCGCGCAGATGCCGCCGATGATCGAACGGTTGCAGCAGACCGCCTCGTCGCTGCTCGAAGCGGTCTCCGACCTGCTCGACGTCGCGAGCTTTGACGCCGGCCGCATCCAGCGCCACGACAGCATCTTCGCGCCGGCCGAGCTCGTATGCGAGAAGTGCGACGACGTGCTCGCACTCGCCCAATCGAAGTCGCTGCGCCTCGACGTCGACGTGGCCGCTGCGCCGCCTCTCTTGCTGACCGACCGCGCGAAGCTCGGTCGCGTGCTCTCGAACCTGCTTACGAACGCCATCAAGTTCACCGACACCGGCACGGTTCGCGTGGCGGCCGGGATCGACGACGACGGCAGCGTACGCATCGCGGTGGCCGACACCGGCATCGGCATCGCGCCCGAGCGCGTGGCGCGCCTGTTCGACGACTACGGGCAGATTTCGGACAGCCGGACGCGCGGTCCCGGCTGGGGCCTGGGCCTCGGCATCTGCCGGCGCGTCATCGACCTGCTCGGCGGAACGATCGCGGCCGAAAGCGTGCCCGGTCAAGGCAGCACGTTCACCGTGCGGCTGCCTGCGACGTGCGTCGTCGCGAGATACGACCCGCTGCCGCTTGCACGGTCCCGGGCAGCACCGCCGAACTGAGACCGGCGCGGGTGTCGAGCGTCGGCGAGCGCGTCGCCTGCTATAATTCGCCTGCCGCCGGTCGACCCGGCGGCTTTTGTTTGGCTGCTGCCGGCCGCACCTTTCGCGGCATTGCCATGGATACCGCCGTCCTTACCGACGATCTCGCGCGCGACGTCGCGCGCCGCCGCACGTTCGCGATCATCTCCCACCCGGATGCCGGGAAGACGACGCTCACCGAGAAGCTTTTGCTCTTCGGCGGCGCGATCCAGCTCGCCGGCACCGTCAAATCGCGCAAGAGCGCGCGCCACGCGACGTCCGACTGGATGGAAGTCGAGAAGCAGCGCGGCATTTCGGTCACGAGCTCGGTGATGCAGTTCGAATACGCCGAGCACACGATCAACCTGCTCGACACACCCGGCCACCAGGACTTTTCCGAGGATACGTACCGGGTGCTGACGGCCGTCGACGCTGCGGTGATGGTGATCGACGCGGCGAAGGGCGTCGAAGCGCAGACGATCAAGCTCCTCGACGTCTGCCGGCTCCGCAACACGCCGATCATCACGTTCGTGAACAAGCTCGATCGCGAGGTGCGCGAGCCGCTCGCGCTGCTCGAGGAGATCGAATCGGTGCTCGCGATCGACTGTGCACCGATCACGTGGCCGCTCGGCATGGGCAAGCGCTTCCGCGGCGTGTTCGACCTTCGGAACGACCGGCTCCTGCGCTTCACGCCCGGCGAGGAACGCGTGTCGAACGACACCGAGCTGATCGGCGGCATCGACAATCCTCGCCTCGATGCGCTCTTTCCCGACGAAACCGCGGCGCTTCGCTCCGACGTCGACCTGATCCGCAGCGCGAGCCATCCGTTCGATCTCGAGCGCTTTCTCGGCGGCCAGCAGACGGCGGTGTTCTTCGGCTCTGCGATCAACAATTTCGGCGTGCAGGAGATCCTGCAGGCGCTCGTCGGCTGGGCCCCCGCACCGCTGCCGCGCGATGCGACGGCACGGATGGTCGAGCCCGACGAGAAGCCTTTTTCGGGCTTCGTGTTCAAGATCCAGGCGAACATGGATCCGCGACATCGCGATCGCATCGCGTTCTTTCGCGTCTGCTCGGGCCGCTACCAGCCGGCGATGAAGGTTCGTCATCTGCGCGTGGGCCGCGAGATGAAGCTCGGCAACGCGCTCACGTTCATGGCCAACGAGCGCGTGTCGAGCGAGGACGCCGTGGCAGGCGACATCATCGGCATCCACAACCATGGCCAGCTGCAAATCGGGGACACGCTGACCGAAGGCGAGCCGCTCGCGTTTCGCGGCATTCCCTATTTTGCGCCGGAGCTCTTCCGCGTCGCGCGCCCGCGCGACCCGTTCAAGGCGAAGCCGCTCGCGAAGGGCTTGCAGGAGCTGGGCGAGGAAGGCGCGATCCAGGTATTCACGTCGACGCATACGAACAGCGTGCTGCTCGGCGCCGTCGGCCCGCTGCAGTTCGAGATCGTCGCGCATCGGCTGGCAACCGAATACAACGTGGATGCGATCTACGAAACGGCGAACATCGCGAGCGCGCGCTGGCTCACCTTTCCCGACGAGACGACACGGCGCAATTTCGAACGCGAGCAAGGCGCCGCGCTCGCGACCGACGTCGACGGCAATCCGGTGTTCCTCGCGACGAACAAGTACAACCTGCAGGTGACGGTCGAGCGCTGGCCGAAGGTCGGATTCCGCGCGACGCGCGAGCACGGCGAGAAGCTCGCACATTCTTGAGCGTACCGACCCTCATCCCGGCCCTCTCCCGCGACGCGGAAGAGTGAGCCGAAGCGACAGCGGGAAGAGGTTGCGGTGAAGGGCCGAACCATCCGCGGTACCATCAGTCGAATCGCGTTGGCCCGCCGCACCCGCGCGGCCGTGTGACCGGAGACCTGCATGGAACGCGTCGAACCGCTCCCCCCCGATTCCGATTTCTCGCAGCGGAGCGATCCGCGAGGCCGGGCGCGCCGGCGCAGCCTCGCATGGCCGATCGTCGCGATCATCGTCATCGTCGCGATCATTGCCGCGATCGTGCTGTTGTGGCGGCGCACGCATGCGCCGGAACCGGTGGCAACGCCTGCGACCGCGCCGCCGCAAGCCGCGGCACCCGCCGCGCCTGCGCCCACGTCGACCGCGCCCGAGCATCCGATCGAAGCCGCGGAAGCGACGCCGCCGCCCGCCGGCGAAGCGCTGCCCGCGGTCGCCGACAGCGATTCAGCGATGCAGGATGCGCTCGCGTCGCTCTTCACCGGCACTCCGCTCGATCGCGTCTTCCATTTGCAGGAGATCGTGCCGCGCTTCGTCGCGACGATCGACAACCTGCCGCGGCAGACGGTCGCGCAGTCGAAGATGTCGGTCATGCCGGTCGAAGGCAGCCTGCAGACGACGCAGGCCGACGGACGCATCCTCCTTCGCGCCGACAACGAGCAACGCTATGCGACGTACATACGCCTGATGGAGCAGGTCGATGCGAAGAAGCTCGTGCAGACGTACGTCCACTACTATCCGCTGTTCCAGAAGGCGTACCAGGATCTCGGCTATCCGAACGGCTACTTCAACGACCGGCTCGTCGCGGTGATCGATCACCTGCTCGCGGCACCCGACGTTCCCGCGCCGATCGCACTGACGCAGCCGAAGGTGCTCTACCAATTCGCCGACCCGGCGCTCGAGCAACTGTCGGCGGGCCAGAAGATGATGATCCGGATGGGACCGGTCGACGAATCGCACGCGAAGGCGAAGCTCCGCGAAATCCGGCGCGCGCTGACCGGGCAGGCGTTGCCGCGCTGAAAATCGTCTACGACGCGCCGTGCGCGTTGCGGGCGCGCGTCTCGCCTTTTTCCGACAGTCCGAACAGCGCAAAGAGGGCGTCGCGATACGCGTCGGGTGCGACGCGCATGCTGTTGTTGTGCGTCGCGCCGTCGACGAGCAGCAGGCGCTTGCGTGCGCGCGCCGCATCGTAGAGCGCCTGGCTGAAGCGCGCCGGAATGAAGCGGTCGGCGGCGCCGTGCACGAACAGCACCGGCATCCGCACCGCCGAGATCTTGCCGACCGAGTCGAATTTCTGCGTCAGGATCAACTCGAGCGGCAGCCACTCGTACGACAGCGCCTTCGCGACGTCGGCGAGCGTCGTGAACGACGATTCGACGACCAGCCCGCGTGCAGGCTCCGTCCCGTCCGGCGCGCTGCGATCGAGCCATGCGGCGAGATCGACGGCCACCGCGCCGCCGAGCGAATGGCCGTAGATGATGCGCCGGCGCGCGTTGGGCACGAGCGCGACGAACTCGCGCCACGCAACGCGCGCGTCCTCGTAGACCGATTGCTCGGAAGGCACGCCGCCGTCGCTCTTGCCGAAGCCGCGATAGTCGACCGCGAGCACCGAGAAGCCGAAGTCGTGCAATTGGCGGATGCGGAAGAGCTGGCCGGTCAGGTTCCAGCGCGAGCCGTGGAAGTAGAGCACCGCAGGTGCGTCCGCCTGCGCCGCCGGCCACCACCACGCATGAATGTGATGTGCAGCGCCATCGCCGGCGAGCGGAATGTCCATCTCGCGCACGCCGTCGGGGAGCCCCGCATACCAGCCGGCATCGCCGGGGACGACGCGAAACGTGAGCTCGCGCTCCTTCTCCGCGAGTTGTGCGCAGCCGGCCACGCCGAGCATCGCGACGGTGAACGCCACCGCGAGATGGCGAAGCAGCCTGCTGCGCGTCATCGAATCAGCTGCGAGGCACAACGCGGTCGAGGAAGCCGCCGGTTCGTCGCAGCGCCTGCGACGGCGCTCCGGCGAGCCGCTCCGCGAACGCGCGCGCGTCGGCCGATGCGCGCACGCCCGTCGTCACGGCGAGCGCGTAGATCGTCGTCAGCTCGAACGGCGGCGGCAGTGCGCCGACGAGCACGACACCGGGCGTATAGAGAATCTCGGTGACTTGCGTGCAGCCGATCGCACCATCCGCGCCCTTTGCGGCGAGCGCCGCCATCGCCTGCGCGCCGTTCGCGTACGCACAAAGCCGTGGCGAAAGGCTTCCGTACAGCCCAAGCGTGCGCAGCACGCCGGCGAAGTGGATGCCCGCCGTCGAGCGCGTCGTATCGGGACAATAGAGCTCGCTGGCGGCGCCGAGCGCAGCACGAAGCGCAGCCGCGTCGTGCACGTCGGGCGACGCATCGCCGGATCGCACCGCAATGCCGGTCGCCACGCGTCCGAGGGCCGCGATGGTCTCGCCGTCGACGAGCGCCTCCGCGGCGAGCGTATCGAGCATCGCAGCGGGCAGGATGACGAGATCGGATGCAGTGCCGCCGACCACCGCGTTCGAAATCGCGCCCGCCGAATCGAACGTCGCGTCGACGCGCGTGCCGCGCTCGGCCTCGAACGGTCCGGCGAGCGCCTGGACCAGGCCCTTGGCGGCGCCCGCCGACAGGACGCGCAATACCGGCATCGGATCAGCGGTCGGCGCGCGCGCCGGAGATCTTCACGATGCGCGCCCACTTGACGATGTCGTCGTCCAGGAATTTGCGAAATGCGTCGGGCGTCATCGTCATCGGCACCGCGCCTTGCTTCGCCCATTCGGCCTGCGTTTGCGGCTGCGACACGACTTTCGTGATTTCCGCGTTCAGCCGGTTCACGATCGCGGGCGGCGTACCTTTCGGCGCGACGAGGCCGAGCCAGATCGTCGCTTCATATCCCGGGACGCCGGCCTCGGACAGCGTCGGCACGTTCGGCAAGACGCTCGAGCGCGCCTTGCCGCTCGTCGCGAGCGCGCGTACCTGGCCCGCCTTGATGTGCTCGTTCATCACGGTGACCGCGTCGAACATCATCTCGACCTGACCGCCGAGCACGCCGGTGCGCGCGCCGGAGCTGCCCTTGTACGGAACGTGGACGATGTCGACGTGCGCCATCGCCTTGAAGAGCTCGCCGGCCATGTGATACGGCGTGCCCGGACCCGACGACGCATAGTTGAGCTTGCCCGGCTCTGCTTTCGCGAGCGCGATCAGCTCCTTCAACGTGTTCGCCTTGACGGCAGGATTGACGACGAGCACCAGATCCGACGAATTGATCGGCGCGACCGGCACGAAATCGCGCATCAGCGCGAACGGCTTGTTCGGCATCAGCGATTCGTTGACCGTATGCGTGTTCGACATCAGAAGCAGCGTATAGCCGTCGGGCGCGCTCTTGGCGACGATCTCGGTGCCGACGACCGAGCCGCCGCCCGGCCGGTCCTCGATCACGAACGGCTGGCCCATCGACTCCTGCAGATGCTGCGCGAGATAGCGCGCATACACGTCGGCAGGACCGCCGGCCGCGAACGGGACGACGATCTTCACAGGCCGCGACGGATAGTCGTCCGCGGCTGCGCCGAACGCGACGACGGCAAGCACGACAGCCAGCATGAAGCGCAGGGAACGCATGGCGAGTCTCCGCGAAGAATCGATCACCCGGGAATGCTACCGAAAAACCGAAGTGGGGTCAGAGACGACTTTCGCACTCACGAAACTCGTCTGACCCCTATTCGTCCGCACCGATCTCGCGCAGGAAGGCGCTGCGCTCCTGCGTCCCGATGTGCTCGGCGACGAGCTTCACGAACTCGTCGGAATCGTGCGCCTGCTGCGCGGCCTTCTTCGCGACGACCTTTGCGATCGGCCCGAGGTACACGGCGAGGCGCGACGTCGTCTGCTCGACGAACGCCTGCTCGAGCGGGCGCGCGCGCAGCCGCGAGCCGGACGAAACGGCGGTGCCGCGCGCGTGGATGGTCGCGCGTCCAGTGCCGGCCTGGCGTCCCGTATGCGCGCCGCTCGCATCGGAGCGGCCGTGCGCCTCGAAGCGTTCGCGCTCGCCCGGGTCGGGTATGTGCGCGGCGAGAAGCGCGTAGAGCTCGCGCGTGTCGTGCGCGCGGCCCGCCGCCTGCCGCACGAGGATCTTCGCCATCGGGCCGACGAAGCGGACGAGCTGGCGCTCGATCGTCGACAGCGAGGCGTCGTCGAACACACGCGCCGGTGGCGACAGCTGCACGTCGGCGAGGCTGATCAGCGTCGTCTCGCCGGCGTTCGCCGGCGGCGTGCCGAACGCATCCCGCAGCGCGAGCTCGAACGCGCGCGCGTCGGCGAAACGCTCGCCCGCTTCCTTCGCGAGCGCTTTGTCGAGCAGCGCGTCCATCGCCGATCCGATCGGAAACGCGCACGTCTCCGATGCCGGACGCGGGTGCTCGTGGACGATCTTGTACGCGACCGCCTCCATCGTTCCGGCAAAGGGCCTCGCACCGGTCAAGAGCTCGTAGAGCACGACCCCCGCGCTGAAGAGGTCGGCGCGATGATCGCTCGGAAGACCGCGGCATTGCTCGGGCGCCATGTACGTCGGCGTTCCCATCACCATGCCGGTCATCGTGAGCGTCGTCGCGTCGATCCGTGCGATGCCGAAGTCGGCGACCTTGAGGATGCCGCCGGGCGTCAGGATCAGGTTCGCGGGCTTCACGTCGCGGTGCACGACGCCCTGCGCATGCGCGAACGCGAGCGCCTGCAACAGCTGCGTCATGATCGCCGCGACCTGGGTGAGCTCGAAGCGCGCGTTGCGGTTCAGGTATTCGCGAAGGCCCATGCCCTCGACGTATTCCATCGCGATGTACGCGACGCTGTCGTCCTCGCCGTATTCGTAGATCGCGATGATGTTCGGATGGTGCAGGCGGCCCGCCGCGCGCGCCTCGTTGCGAAAGCGCGCCATGAACTGGTCGGCGAGATCGGCGTCGAGCAGGTCCTTGCGCACCGTCTTGATCGCGACGCGGCGCTCGATGTGCGGATCGATCGCCTTGTAGACGACGCCCATCGCGCCCTTGCCGAGGACGGACTCGACTTCGTACTTGCCGATGCGCTCGGGCATCGCCATACGCCGTTATTCCAACATTTTCATGGCCTGCACGAGGCTCACCTTCATGCGGCCGAGCGCCTCGGTGAGGACGCCGATCTCGTCGCGGCTTCGCGTCCGGAACTCGCCGGCATCCAGGTTGCCGAGGCTCACCTGGTCGGCGATGCCCGACAGGCGCGTGACGCGACGGATGACCATCATGTGCAGCATCACGTTCAGCAGCACGAACGTGACGACGAAGACGCCCGCGAGCGACAGCATGAACGTGCGAAACGTCTGGTCCGCGCGCCTGATCGGCACCGACATCGGCACCGACACGACCTGCGCGCCGATGACTTCGTTCATCTTCCAGCCGAAGCCGTTCGCCGGTCCATAGAGGTCGACCATCGTTTTCGGTGCCACCTCGATCGTGCTGTGGCAGACGAGGCACGCGGCGCTCGTCACCTGGATCGGCCGCGCGAGATAGAGCGCGCGTCCGGTCGGCGTGTCGCGCTCGCCGACCATCTCGACGTTGTCCTTCGACTGCCGGAACGCGTTGACGATGTCCGCCTCCCAGTCGCTCGCGCGGTCGCGCGGGTTCGTCGGGTTGAGCGTCGCCTCCTTGTAGCCGTAGTCGGGATGCGTCTTGCGCATCTCGTTGAACATCTCGGTGGCGGCGTACGCGGGCACCGTCTGCGGCAGGAATGCGTACTTGAGCTGCGTCTCGAGCAGCGGCTTCACCTGCGTGTTCGTGTAAGTGCGCGACGACAGCGCGGCCTCCATCATGAGCCGCGCGTTCTGCACGATCTCCTCGCGCGCATTCGCCTGCAGCACGCGGTACGAGACGTACCCCGCGATCGCGAAGCCCAGCACGAAAATGCCGAGCAGCACCAGGTTGAATTTCCAGATGAGCTTCATGGCTGTCGCTTCAGGAAAGGTTGCGGCGATGCCGCCGGGTCGGCGTCGCGCGGCTTGTAGCGTTCGGGATGCAGCGTCCTGTCCCATTCGGGGACGTTGTGCGCCGCGGCCGCGCTGCGAAACGCGGGATCGGAAAGGCGCGCCGCGAAGCGGCGTGCGAAGGTCCTGCGTGCCGGGCCGGAAAGCCACGGCTCCGCCTCGACGAACGTGATCTCACGCCCGGCGGGAAGCGCGGGCGGCGTGCCTTCGAAGTGGCTCGCGAGCGCCGGCAGCCGATCGCGCAATGCGCGCGGCATCGCCGCGATGAACGCCTGCGACGGACGATCGTCGGTCTCGAACGCCCGGTCGCCGGTCCTGTGCCAGTACTCGCCCTCGGCCGCGTCCCGCGCCTGCTCCTTGCCGCGCGGGGCCGGTGTCAGGAGGCTCGCGCGGCCGCTCTCGACGAAGAACTCGGTATGCATGGCGTCGCAGTGTACGACGACGATGCCATCGTCGACGCGCAACGCCGACGTCGGCAGGTCGAGCCGAAGCGGCGGCGGCTTCGCCGCACTCGCGGCCTTGATCCACCCGCGCATCAGCATGAACGGCGGCGATGTTTTCGCATCGGCCCTGGCCTCGGGAAGATACGCAAGCGCCGGCCCCGGCGCGCTGATCGCGGTGCCGGGCGGCAGCTCGATCTGCACCTGCGCATGCTCGCTGACGTCGAGCACGTCGCCCGGCTCGGCATGCGCGCCTGCCTCGAGCCGATACCACGTCGTCTTGCGCAGCACGCGCGCGTCGCCGTCGACGATCGTGAAAATGCCAATGCCGCGCTCGGCGGCGCAGGCCGCCGTCGACCACAACGCGAGCAGCAGCACGACGGCCGCGTGGAGGACGTTCATCGGCAGCAAGGGAAGCGAAAAGGCGAACCATACTAGGCTTCGGCTTCTCGTGGCGTCAATGCGAAAAGTCGCGCCCGGAAGCCGTTGCCGGTGGCCCCCGTTGCGCGCGTCTTATACTGCGATCCGGCGCGCCGTCGCGCGCGACGCCCGACGAAGCCTTTGACCGCACCGACCGAACTCGCCGTGCTGTTCGCCGACGTGAGCGGGAGCACCCGGCTTTACGAAACGCTTGGCGACGAGCGCGCGCTCGCGACGGTGGCACGCTGCGTCGTCCTGATGCGCGACGCCTGCGACGGTCACGGCGGCCGCGTCATCAAGACGATCGGCGACGGCGTGATGGCGGTGTTTCCGATTGCCGACGACGCGGCGCAGGCCGCCGTGGCGATGCAGGCGCACATCGCGGCAGAGCCGTTCGACGCACGCGTCGCGCTGCGCATCGGCTTTCATTTCGGCGCCGCGCTCGAGTCCGATGGCGACGTGTTCGGCGATTCGGTCAACATCGCCGCGCGCCTTGCCGGCATCGCACACGCGCTGCAGGTGATCACGTCGGGCGGCACCGCGGCAATGCTTTCGCCGTGGCTTCGCGCCCGCACGCGCGCGCTCGCGTCGCTGACGGTCAAGGGCAAGGCGCACGATCTCGACGTCTGGGAGCTCCTGTGGGAGGACTCGGCCGACGACCTCACGACGCTTTCGACCCGCGTGGCCGTCTCGCGCGCGCGGCTTCGCGTTCGCCACGGCGCACGCGAGATCGTGCTCGACGAGTCCCAGCCGACGCTCGCGTTCGGACGCGACGCTCAAAACGACGTCGTGATCAACGACCGCCTCGCGTCGCGGCTGCACGGACGCATCGAACGGCGGCGCGACCGCTTCGTGCTCGTCGATCACAGCTCGAACGGCACGTTCGTAACCCGCGACGGCGAGGCCGAAATCCCGCTGCGGCGCGAGGAGTTCGTGCTGCGCGGGCGTGGACGGATCAGCTTCGGCCACGCGCGCGAGTCCGATCCGCGCGAGACGGTCGACTTCGAATGCGACCTCTGAAGTTGTTTGGCACATCCTGTGCATGCCGGCCCGCGGAAGGCGCCATCCGGGGCGCCGTGAGCAACCGATGGTCGTCCGCTGCTGCGCTTTCGTCGGCAGAATGCGCCTCGCTGCCGCCGCGCTGGCGGCAGCGGTGCCGCTTTGCGCTCACGGCGAGCCGTTCTACGGCGCCGACGTGCGCTATGCGTACGACGACAACCTGACGCTCGCGTCGGCCGCGGCCGACCGCCGGGGCGACAGTCTTCTCGCGGCCGGCGGCTACGTCGGCCAGTTCTTCGTTCCTTCCCGCGACGCCACGCTCGAGGTCAGTGCGGGCGTCCATGCAACCGGTTACGCGCGCTTCACGTCGCTCGACGAAGCGTCGCTCGAGGCGAGCGGCACGTGGCGGCGCAAGCTCGGCTTGGGCTACGCCGCGCCGTGGATCGCGCTTCGCGCCGATGCGAGCCACGACGACTATCGCGACGACATCCGCGACAGCGATCGCGTCGAGATCGCGCTCGTTGCCGGCACGCGCCTCTCGGAGCGCTTCGACGTGTCGGGCGGCCTCGCGCACGACCGGCGCGTCGCGCGCAATGCGGTGCCCGCCGTGCCCGGAATATCCGGCGCGCTGTACGACGTCGCAGGCGACAGTCTCTTCGTGCGCGGCGGTTACGCGCCGACACCGAAACTGCTGTTCGAGGCGTCGCTTCGCGCACGCCGCGGCGATGTCGTAGCCACGACGCCCGAGGGACTGTCGATCTTTCTTGTGTCGAGCGCAATTGCCGCCGATCCCGCATTCGGTCCCGATCGCTACGGCTATCGGTTGCGCGGCACGACGACGAGCGCGACCATCGCGATGAGCTACGCGATCGACGAGCGATCGGCGCTCAACGTCGAATTTACCCACGCGTCGACGAGCGCCGCTGCCGGACTCGACTACCGCGAGAACGTCGTCTCGGCGTCATGGGTTCTTCGTTATTGAGGTCCATTCCCTATGCATCGCTTGCTGCCTTTTGTCTTCCTCGTGCTCGCGCCGGCGCTCGCGCTCGCGCAGGCGCCATCGACGATCCATGCGACCGTCGTCGACGCGCAGTCGCATCCGGTGGCCGACGCGGTCGTCGTCGCCGTGTCGACCGATCCCTCGGTCATGGCCGATGCGCGCCCGCGCGCCGAGTCGCTCGACCAGATCGACAAGGAGTTCGTGCCGAAGGTGAAGCCGGTGTTCGTCGGGTCGACGGTCGCGTTTCCGAACCACGACAACGTCCGCCATCACGTCTATTCGTTTTCGCCGGCGAAGCGCTTCGAGCTGCCGCTCTATGCCGGCGTCCCGGCGCAGCCGGTGCTGTTCGACAAGCCGGGCGTCGTCGTCCTCGGCTGCAACATCCACGACTGGATGATCGGCTACATCTACGTGTCGGAGTCGCCGTTCTACGCGAAGACCGACGCGCGCGGCCACGCGACGATCGCCGATCTGCCGGCGCGCACGTTCGTCGTGCGCGTCTGGCATCCTCAGATGACCGGCAACGAAGCCGATACGCGCCGCCGGGTGACGCTTGCGCCCGGGCAGCGCGCCGACCTCACGTTCACCCTGGCCCTCGCGCCCGAGCAACGCGTGCGGCGCGCACCCGGCGTCGAGCACGCGTCGCACTACTGAACGCGCGGTTCAGGCCTGCACCGCGCGGCGCATCGACGCCGACAGCGTCTGGCGCGCGCGCTCGTAGTCGGCCCATGGATCGGCGCGACGGCTCGTCACCGTCGCCGCCGCGTTGTCGATGTTGAAGTAACCGCCGCGAACGTCGCGCTCCAGGTCGTCGAACGCAACCGGCATCGACACCGGCAATCCCGGACGCGCGCGCAGCGAATAGGCAGCGACAGCGGTAGCGCCCTCGGCATTGCGCAGGTAATCGACGTAGACGCGGCCCACGCGATGGTCCTTGCCGGCACG
>Ga0134128_10007021_pt1 | contig 13612 bp, 12 predicted proteins | sample KB31754_FD_96462 | JGI IMG/M metagenome (GOLD analysis project Ga0134128, IMG submission 96462) | Terrestrial soil microbial communities with excess Nitrogen fertilizer from Kellogg Biological Station, Michigan, USA - KB3-175-4 | ecosystem: Environmental > Terrestrial > Soil > Unclassified ... | reverse complement strand
TCGATCGTCTTCTCGAACTGCTTGTCGGCGATCGCCTTGATCATCTTCGTGTACGAGTGCACGGGAATGACTGTCGCCAGCTTGCCACCGGCGACTATGTACTCGCCGGACGGATCGATATCGACGCCATGCGGTGATTTCGGCGTCGGAAGGTAGTACACCAGCCCGTCGCAATCAGCGGGATACAGCATGGTCACACCGGTCTTCGTCTCGCTCGTCGCGATTCCGGTCGCCGGATTCATGTAATTGTGGACGTAGCTCCCGCCGAACTTCTTCCCCTTTCCGTCGGCTATGCACTTCTCCGCCTGCTTGTAGTTGATCGCGGCGATGTAGTCCTTGTCAGCCTGTGATGCATTCACCTCGAGCTTCGTGTTCGCTTCTTCGGAGTTGTATGTGGTGAAGAAGAACCAGCCATCCGACGGACCCTTGCCTGCGTGGCCGAGATCGTAGTCGTATCCGGGCATCATGATCTGGAAGGCGATGTCCATCTTGCCTGGCTGGTCCGCTCTGACGAACGTGATGGTTCCCTTGAAGTTCTTCCTGTAACTCTCGATGGGTACGTCGGTCTGCGGGATCGGAACGCTGAAGCGCGTCGCTGATACCACGTACTTGGTGTCCGGCGTCGCGAATGGTGATGCGTGACCACCAGCCGCGTTTGGAATCTGGATTATCTCCTCGGTCTCGAACTTCTTGAGATCGATGCGAGCTATGCGCGGGGTGTTGTTGCCGTTGATGAAAAGCCAACGACCGTCTGGCACTCCGTCGGTGAGCGACATCTCGGTATGATGCGAATCGTCCCACGGCACCTGGCCGAAGGTCGTCGTCAGCATCGCCTTGGTGTCCTCGTTGTAGCCGTAGCCAGTCTGAGGGAACTGCGAGAAGACCGGTATTTCCTTGAAAAGGCGGCCGGATGGGAGCCCATACACCGTAACCTGACCGCTGAAACCACCCGACAGAAAAGCGTAATATTCGTCGTACGAGCCGGGCGGCACGTACGTTCGCGTTGCAGCATCGCCGGCCAGCAGTCCGCTCGACGCATTCGTCTTGACACTCGGCGCACAGGCATAGGCGAGGCCGCTCAGGGTGATTCCTATGTACCCGATGGCCGCATATAGCTTGACCGACGATTTCATACACTACCTCGCTTATGGCTCGTGTGGAGCGCGGGTGAGTAACTGCATTGAGAGGAACGTACGGAACGCGGACTTCGCAAACAGTCGGGCAAGGCCGGATTTTGTGTCAGGTAATGGGGGCCGCCATCTCAGGGAAACACTGACACCGACGGAACAACTGATTCTCTAGTTTGAACCAGGTCAGGAATTGCCTACATTCATTATCCCGGACATCACTCATGTCATTGCAAGCCGAAGTCGTCACTCCAGCATCCGTCGTCAACGACGTCATACAGTCGCACCCTGCCACCACGAACACGTTCAACGAGTTTGGAATAGACGCATGCTGCGGCGGGGCAGTATCCGTTCGTGACGCCGCGCTGCGAGACGGCGCAGATCCCGCGGCGCTGCTGCACGCACTGAACGCTGTCATCGTCCGCGGACGGAGCAGCACAGGAGAGACGGCATGATGCGGCTACACGACTGCATCGCCATCGCGGACAACGCAGTATCCGGATCCGCCGGCCGCGCGGCCAGCGCCATCGTGCACGACTCGCCGGATGTGCGCCTGGTGGTATTCCGGCTGAACCCTGACGACAGTGTGGCAATGCACACGAGCACGTCCACCGTCGTTCTGTCGGTGGTCAGCGGCACAGGTGTGATTTCCGGCCCGGTCGGCGGAGAGATACAGGACGTGACCGTCAGTGCCGGCACTGTCGTTACCTACGAGCCGAACGAATTACACGGAATGCGCGCGCCTCAAGGTCCGTTCGTCGTCCTGGCCGCCATCACGCCCAGGCCGGGCGGCCGCACGAGTGCAGCTGCGTGAGCGCAGCCAGGTAGCCAGGTAGCGCGACGTGTACACTCTCGTCCGTCGTTACCTCAAGACCGCGATCGCCTTTCTCGCCGCAGGACTGGCGATCGGCGGATATTTGATCGCGCGCCGGGAATTCCAGGGTGCGGCACCGGACGAATACCTCGTGAGTGCTCATACGCACGCGTTGTTCGTCGGTTTCGTGATGATGATGATCATGGGCGTTGCGCTGTGGCTGTTCCCGCGCCCGGACAAGACGGACGCGCAATACAATCCGCGACTCGCCGCCACTGCCTACTGGCTGATTACGATCGGAACCGTTGTGCGGGTCGGCGGCGAAGTTATGCGATCGAGCCTGTTCAACATGAACATTTCCGCAATGTGGCTACGTATCGCGATCGTCGCAGCCGGTTTTCTCCAGGGGATCGCGATAGGCGTGTTCTTCTTCACCATGTGGACGAGAATTCGTCCAGTCGGCAGTCAGGCGCGCGAGGCAAAGGGAGAGCGGTTCTAACTCCGCGCACATCGGTCATCACGATTCTTCGCTACGCGTCCACCACGAGCGTTCCCATGGCGCCCTTCTGTCCGTGACCGAAGCTGTGATTGACGAAGACAAATTCACCAGCGATGTCAGCCATGAACTCGAAGATCATCCCGCCGCCCGCTGGTACGCTGAAGGTCTGCACGCCATGAATTCCGCTCTCTGGCGGCGCACCCAGATAAACAGTGTCGAACTGCTCGCCGACGATGTGGAAGCCGCATGCGAGCGTCGGCCCGGCGACGACCACGTAAAAACGCACGCGTTCACCCCGCTTCACATGGATCGGTGCATCCGAGTACTGCGACGGTCGTCCATTGAACGCGACCAGATCCGGAACGGTCGAGAGCATCTTGCTGTAATCGAACGCGGCAACACCATGCTGCGGCTCACTGAGGTAGAATTCGCTCTGTACGAGAACGAACTCCCGCGCGCGCGGCAGAGGCGTGATCGGATCCACGATGATCGCGCCGAACATGCCGGATCCGAGGTGCATGAGAACGGGCGAGGTGCCGCAGTGATACAGAAATGCACCAGGATACCGCGGCTTGAACGTGTACGATACGGACTCGCCCGGCGGGACCGAGCGAAACGCAATTTTGGGATTGATCTGTGCAGCATGGAAATCCATCGAGTGTGGCAGCGTACCCTTGTTGGTAAGGGTGAATTCGACGGTGTCTCCCTGGCGGATATGTACGATCGGTCCCGGAACGTCGCCTTCGAACGTCCAGGCAGCGACCACCGTGTCCGGCAGAATGCGGACAGGAACCTCGCGCACGGTCATGTGGATCTTCCGGGTCCGTCCCGGCTGGAGCGGCGGAAGCGACGGATCGTAGCGATGGAATGGCACGTCCGCGGCACCGGTTGTGGAGCCGGGCGTGTTGGATAGTGGATGAGAACCGTGCTTGAGCGACGTATCCAGCTTGCTGTCGGGATTGTGGATGCGCGGGTGCTGCGGGACTCCCGCCGGAACGGCCGCTGATTTGCCAGTATCCGCAGACAGCGACGCGGTCGCCTCTTTTGCGGGCTCCGTCCGGGTACATGCCGCGAGCGCGACGCTCAATCCTGGAAGTCCGACTCCGAGAGCGGATGCACGCGCGAGAAAGGTCCGGCGAGTTGTGGTTGCACGTATAGCGTCGGACAATCGTGGCGGCTGTGGATCATTGCTTGACATGATGAAGTTCACTCAGATGAAGGTCCCTGCTTGCCCATGACTCCACTCTCAAATTCCGAACATACCGGTCACGCGTCGGATGTCGAGATGGCCGCCGTCGAGAACAGTGGCGCAACTGCGCCGGCCCTCTCGCCGCAGGAGGAGCGACTGATCGACGCCTACTGGCGCGCCGCGAACTATCTCTCGGTTGGTCAGATCTATCTCCTCGCCAATCCTCTCCTGCGTGAACCGCTGGCCCGGGACCACATAAAGCGCAGGCTGCTCGGCCACTGGGGCACGACGCCTGGACTGAATTTCATGTACGTGCACATGAACAGGTTGATTCGGAACCATGACATCGATGCGATCTTCGTTGCCGGCCCGGGCCACGGCGGACCGGGCGTCGTAGCCAACACCTATCTCGAAGGTACGTACAGCGAGATCTACCCGAAGGTGAGCCGCGACACAGCCGGTCTCCAGCGCCTGTTCAAGCAGTTCTCATTCCCGGGCGGTATTCCCAGTCACGTCGCTCCGGAAACACCTGGATCCATCCACGAAGGCGGAGAGCTGGGATATTCGCTGCTGCATGCGTACGGCGCCGTGTTCGATAATCCGGATCTCTTCGTGTGCTGTGCGATCGGTGACGGTGAGGCGGAAACCGGTGCGCTCGCTACGAGCTGGCATTCGAACAAGTTCCTGAATCCCGCGCGGGACGGCGCAGTGATTCCGATCCTGCATCTCAACGGCTACAAGATCGCCGGTCCGACCGTCCTCGCGAGAATCGGCGATAGCGAGCTCACATCGCTGCTTGGAGGCTACGGCTACGATCCGCGTTTCGTCTCGGGAGACGACCCACACGCGATGCATCAGCTCATGGCCGCCACCATGGACACCGTCCTGGCGGACATCAAGCGCATCCAGCACGACGCAAGAGAGCACGGCTTCACGCATCGCGTTCCATGGCCGATGATAGTCGTGCGTTCACCCAAGGGATGGACAGGCCCCAAGTTCGTCGACGGAAAACAGACCGAGGGATCGTTCCGCTCGCATCAGGTGCCGGTCACCGGATTCGTGGATAATCCGGGACATGTCGCATTGCTCGAGCAATGGATGAAGAGCTACCGCCCGCAAGAGCTGTTCGACGAGAATGGCGCACTCGTTCCGGAGATCGCGAACATCGCGCCCACAGGCACACGCCGCATGAGCGCCAACCCTCATGCCAACGGCGGGTTGCTGCTCGAAGACCTCGCAATGCCGGCCTTCCGCGACTACGCGGTGAGCGTACCGGCGCCGGGAACAGTAGACGCAGAATCCACCCGCGTGCTTGGCAATTTTCTTCGGGATGTGATGCGACTCAACATGGGCTCGCGCAATTTTCGAATCATGGGGCCGGACGAAACGAGCTCCAACAGGCTCGACGCGTTGTTCGAGATAACCGATCGCACATCGACAGCGGAGATATTGCCAACTGACGATCACGTTGCGCCCGACGGCAGGGTGATGGAGGTGCTGAGCGAGCACATGTGCGAGGGATGGCTGGAGGGGTATCTGCTTACCGGCAGACACGGCCTGTTCTCCTGTTACGAGGCCTTCATCCACATTGTGGACTCGATGTTCAACCAGCACGCGAAATGGCTCGCCACGGCTCGCAATATCCCGTGGCGCCGGCCGATCGCCTCACTCAACTACCTTCTTACGTCACATGTCTGGCGGCAGGACCACAACGGCAACAGCCACCAGGATCCCGGCTTTCTCGACCACGTGGTGAACAAGAAGGCTGATGTGGTGCGCGTGTATCTTCCGCCAGACGCCAACTGTCTGCTGTCGGTGGCGGACCACTGCCTTCGCAGCAGGAACTACGTGAACGTGATCGTTGCAGGCAAGCAGCCCGAGCCGCAATGGCTCGACATCGACGCAGCGGAGGCACACTGCGCCAAAGGCCTCAGCGCCTGGCACTGGGCGAGCAATGACGACGGCACGGATCCGGACGTGGTGCTCGGATGCTGCGGCGACGTTCCGACACTCGAAGTCCTCGCGACAGTGGATCTGCTACGAACGCACATACCGGATCTCCGCATGCGCGTCGTCAACGTCGTGGACCTGATGGCGCTGCAGCCCAACAGCGAACATCCGCACGGCTTGCCGGATGAAGAGTTCGACGCCATGTTCACAAAAGACAGACCAGTGATATTTGCATTTCATGGTTATCCGCTGCTGATCCATCGCCTCACGTATCGTCGCACAAACCACGATAACATGCACGTGCGCGGTTACAAGGAAGAGGGTACCACCACTACGCCTTTCGACATGACGGTGCTCAACGACATGGACCGGTTCCATCTCGCGCTCGACGTGATCGCGCGTGTACCGCGTCTCAGAAACAACGCGGCGGCGTCCGTGGCGGCGGATCTGTTCCGCTCCAGACTTATCGAGCATCGCGCCTATGTCAATGAGTACGGCGACGACATGCCGGAGATCCGCGACTGGCGTTGGTCCGGACGCATGACGTCATGAAGATCCTGGTCCTCAATGTCGGATCTTCATCGCTCAAGTTTCAGCTCATAGATACTGACCAGACCGCGATTGACGGTAACCGCGACCGCCGGCTCGCCAGCGGTCAGATCGAGCGCATCGGCGGCGAGGCAATTCTGACTCTTGCTGCAGGATCCTCGACACCGTCACACTCGACGGCGCAGATCCGCAATCACAGGGATGCAGTCGAGCGCGTCATCAACTGGATGGCGGATGCTGCTTCCGGTGTCGAGATCACCGCGGCATCCGACATCGAAGCCGTTGGGCACCGGGTGGTACACGGCGGAGAGCGGTTCACGCAATCCGTTCTCATCGATGCAGCGGTCCGAAGCGACCTCGAGCAACTCATCGATATTGCCCCACTGCACAATCCGCACAATCTTGCAGGCATCGCGGCGGCCCGCGAAGTGCTCGGTGAAAACGTACCGCAGGTGGCGGTGTTCGATACCTCGTTTCACCAGACCATACCAGAAACCGCACACCTGTACGCGATACCGTACCAGCTCTACAGGCGATACAAGGTACGACGTTACGGATTTCACGGGACGTCTCACAGATACGTCGCGTATCGATATCGACAGCTCTCCGGCAAGACCCGCGAGCAAACGCGCATCATCACTCTGCATCTTGGGAACGGCGCATCCGCGTGCGCGATCGTGGCAGGACATTCGATCGATACGTCCATGGGATTCACGCCGCTCGAAGGACTCGTGATGGGAACCCGGTCCGGGGATATCGATCCGGCAATCATCGACTACGTGGGCTTCAAGCAAGGGCTCACCAGCCGTGAAATGGACGTGATGCTCAACAAGCAGTCCGGCCTGCTCGGCCTTTCAGGTCTCACCGCCGACATGCGCGAGCTTCTGGCGGAGGACAACGAGAATGGTGACCGCCGAGCCCGGCTGGCGATCGACGTCTTCTGTTATCGGGTGCGCAAGTACATCGGTGCATATCTCGCCGCCATGAACGGTGCGGATGCGATAGTGTTCGCCGGCGGAATCGGTGAGAACTCGCCCGCGGTTCGGGAGCGGATATGCGCAGGTATGGACTGGCTCGGCATGCAGACGGATGCTAGACTCAACTCCGCACTCGCTGGTGGCGCTGAGGGTCGATTCGATCACGATGGCGCGCGGGTACAGCTCTGGGTAATACCCACGGACGAGGAGCTGCTCATTGCGCGCGATACGTGGCGCGTAGTAACCGGAGAGGAGCCGCACTGAACACATGCAAATAACATCTTCCGTAGATCATACTCCAGCATCCAGCCATCTCGCGAGCGAGGTCGAGCCTGGTGTATTCCTGCTCGATCATCATTTCCGCGGCTCACCCGGCGTCATTGCCTCCTATCTGATCGCCGACAATGGCGCACTGACGCTGATCGAGACTGGGCCGGCCAGTACGCTCGAGACACTGTTGGCCGGCATCCGCCAGGCCGGCTTCGATCCGGAAGATATAGAGCGCGTCGTCGTGACTCACATACACCTCGATCACGCCGGTGGCGCTGGATCCCTGCTCCGCGTATTGCCGCGCGCGCGGCTGTACGTACATCCGGTCGGCGCTCCACACATGATCGACCCGGCGAAGCTCATGGCGAGTGCAACGCGCATATACGGCGATCTGATGGGCCCGCTCTGGGGCGAGATGATTCCGGTACCAGAGGATCGTCTCAGCGTTCTCGAAGATCGCGCCAATCTGCACACGGGGTCACGCACACTGCGCGCGTACGACACTCCCGGACATGCGAACCACCATTTGGCGTTGCATGATCCTGACAGCGGCTCCGTCTTTACCGGCGACGTCGCCGGCGTTCGTCTCGATGGCACGGGGCATTTAAGACCTCCGACACCGCCCCCGGAATTTTCTCCCGAAAAATGGCAGAAGAGCATCGCCACTCTGCGCACCCTCGATCCACGCCGTCTGTATCTCACGCACTTTGGCGGCTACGACGACGTAGCATGGCATCTGGACGAGCTGCTTTCGCGAACGTGGTTCTGGGCGGGATGGGTCGGCGGCCGGCTGGCGACTGGGGAGGAAGCTGAGGCGACGTCCGATGCACTACGAGCAATGGAAGACGTTACGCTCGCCCGCACTGGCGATCCATCCCTGCTGCGCCGGTACGAGGAAGCGGGCAACTACCGCATGAGTGTCGACGGAATTGCGCGGTGGTGGCGAAAGCGCGGCGCACAGCCATAGCATCTGCAACGCCGCAACGCCGCGCATTGCGCTCAGTGACGGCTGGCAATCTCCGGCGGTGTCACCAGCACCGACCATCTGGCGTCTGCCGCGACAGCCTTCGTCACGCTGCCGAGTAGCAATCGATCGAGAAAGGGATGCCGTTGACTTCCAACGGCTATGAGATCGGCATCGCATTCGCCGGCGAAGCGCGTTATTTCCGCGACAGGGCTGCCGCGTCGCACTACGGTATCGATCGTCACGCCGACTGATGGCCAGAGCTCTGCTACCAGCTGGCTGAACGCTGTCTCGACCCCGCGCGTGTGAACCAGCTCGAACGCTTCTTCGCTTTCCGTCCTGGCCGGCGGTCTTGATGGCTCCACGAACAGGAGATGCATCGTTCCATGCTCGTCGATGATGCGCCGGGCGAGGTTCGCCGCACGAATGCTGGCTCGACTGAAATCCACCGGAACCACGATCCGCTTTGGAAGATCGGTCAGCTCCGGCCGCACAGCTAGCACCGGCACGCTGCTGATTCGCATCACGCCGCCAACTGTGTCCCTGCCCATCATGCGGCCAGTCGTGCCGTGACGGTTCAGTCCCAGCACGATCATCCGTACGCCGCTGCGCTCGGCGTTCTCGACCACGACCCTCGCTACATTGCCCACCGCGAGTGTCAGCGGCCAGGCCGCCGCGGCACCACGGTCCAGATGCAGCGTCCTCCGCATCTCGAACGTCTGCCGCTCACGTATTCGCGGATCCTGCAGATCCTCCTCGATCGATACGATGACGATCGCCGCTTCGGGCACCGACGTGCCGACCTCGATGACGTAGAGTGCGGACGGTTTGGCGCTACGCCGCTCCTGAAGAGCCCGCGTTACGGCGACCGCTGAATCGGCAAGCTTGTCGTCCGTCAGTGCCAGGAGGACGCCAAAGTCTCCGGAGCCTGCGAAAGCCTCGCGCACCGCCGATGGTGCCTCGACCAGTGCGTCCAACTCGTCTATGTAATCCTTTCCTGTGGTGCTCATTGGTCCTCCTGTTACGCTGTTTACGTAGTGCTGTCTCCGTCCGAGGGCGTCTCGTTGTGCGTGCGGCTCCTGGACGGAACCACGAGCATCGAGCGACGCGCCATCCTTGCAAGCCCCATCGACACGCTTCTGTTTACGAGCCTGTCGAACAACGGGTGTTCATCACTCCCCACGGCGAGCAGATCTGCACGAACGCGCTCCGCGAAGCCGTCGATCGCCGCTTCTCTCTCTCCCTCGATCACATGGGAGGTGATTGTCATGCCCGGTCCAGGTCGAAGATCGTCGACCATCGATGCCAGATCGCGTAGTGCCCGTGTAAAGGTCCCAGCACCCGTCAGCGTTGCCGGACGGCTACGCTCATGCGTCGACTCGGTCACGACATGGACGAGGTGCATTTCGCCGTCGTCCGCAAGAAGTTGTCGTGCCATGCTGGTTGCGCGCACGCTCGCCTCACCGAAGTCGACCGCGACTACCACGCGCTTTGGGAGAGCAACCAGATCCGGCCGAACCGCAAGTACGGGCACGCCAGCCAGGCGCACCACGGATCTGAGCAGGTTCCCGACAACCACCCGATGCACGAGTCCGTGTCGCTGCAGGCCAATGACAATCAGCTCCGCGCGAAGCTGCCGTGCGTGATTGACGATCGCCTCCACGGGTGATTCATCGGCAACCTCAAAGTGCCACCTCACGTCACCAGCCACGTCAGCTACCTGTTGCTGCAACCGCTCCCTGGATTCGTCACGATATTCCGGGCTCAGGGCACCCTCCGCGACGTAGCCCGCGAACGGCTCGACCAGCACCTCCGTCTCGCGATCGGTGCCGAGCGCCCGAAGCACCGTCGGAATCGCACCATGAGTGCGCGCGAGCTCGCGCGTCATCCGGATGGCAGGTCCCGCACGCTCATCATCGGTAATTGCCAGCAACAGCGGAAACACGGCATCGAGTGCTGGCCGCAATCCGCGACGAGCGATGCCGTGAGACTCCTCCAACGGCGTCGCGGTCGCGGAGAAAGCGAAACTGGACATCTGTGCACCTCGTGTGGTTGATACCGCAATGTGCCGCTGCGTGCGCCCGGCGTCTGTCGGCTGTTCCCGGAATGATTGTAGGGCATTCCAGTACCGTAACGCGGAGACGACGGCCGCATCAGCATTACCCCTACCGCAATTCAGGTTAGCGCTGACAGACACGCATACTCAGGGATCGTAACGTTCGCTCGTGAAGACAGAACAACCTCACACCAGAACGGACGAATCATGATCACACGGACCGTACTAACCGCAGCAGCTCTCACGCTGCTTGCAACAACGTTGTCTGCGCAGACCGCCGTACGCTTGCAGCTTGCTCCGGGCAGCCAGCTCAGCTTCGACGGCACATCCACGCTGCATGGATTCACCTGCACGACAAGCACGATGCAGGCGTACATAGATGTCGATCCATCGTATCAGACTGCAAACCTGAGTACCATCGCGCATCCGATCGTGAATGTGCAGGTGGTGATTCCAGTACGGAGTCTGAAGTGCGGAGGCGAGCTCGAGAACAACATGTACAAGACTCTGAATGCAACGCAGCTCCCGTACGTGATCTACAAGCTCACGGGCTACGACATGGTAGCCGAGACTGCAACGGCATCGAAGTTCAGCGCAACGACACGCGGAGCGCTCACGATTGCCGGCAAGGAAAATCCCATCCAGATGACCATCGACGCATCGCGTGGATCCGACGGGGTCGTATCCGCGAGCGCGCAGCAGGCAATCAAGATGAGCGCCTTCGGTATAAAGCCGCCGACGTTCATGCTCGGTACTCTTCGCGTCGGTGATCAGTTGAAGGTGAAGTTCACCTTGAAGGCAACACAGGCGGCGGTTGCAAGCGCGATGTCAGAGCTCTCATCAGAGCTCGCCCTGACCACGCCGGGCGTGACCCAGCTCCGACCCGAGCCACGCAAGTAGTACGCAGGTTAAAAAAACAATCTCACTCCCAACGGAGACAGAAAATGAAACCGTTCCTGTTCGGCTCGATAGGCGCTGCAGTGGTCATTGCGATTGCCCCGGCGCTATCGGCGCAGGACGCCGTGCCTGCCGCCCGCTCCGGCGACAGCACCGCGAGCGCGGCGCTCCTCCCGCTCATCGAGATCCAGCATATGCGCCCGCGCGACCAGCGCGGTATCAACGTCTTCGAGCCACCCAAGGAGGACACAGTTCCGTTCACCAATTTCAAGATTGGACTCGGTGCCGCGTTCACCCAGCAATTCCAGGGACTCGAACACAGTAACACCGCGGCGCCGAAGGTGGTGAACGGCGTCGATGCAAACCAGCTCATTCAGATAGGACACGGCTTCAACAATGCCGTCGCAAACCTCTATCTCAACGCACAGCTCGCGAAGGGGATGCGTGTCGAGGTTACGACCTTCCTGTCGTCCCGCCACCACCAGGATGCGTGGGTGAAGGACGGCTATCTGCTTGTCGACGCATCACCCATCGATGTGGACGTTCTCAATTCCATCATGAAATACCTGACATTGAAGGTCGGGCACTTCGAGGTGGATTACGGCGATGCACACTATCGCAGAACTGACAATGGCCTGGCAATGTACAACCCGTTTGTCGGAAACTACATAATGGACGCGTTCACTACTGAAATAGGTGGTGAGGCGTACGTACGTGCGAACGGATTCCTTGCGATGGCTGGTGTCACCGGTGGCGAAATCCACGGACAGGTTACGCAGCCGCAGAAGCGCTCGCCGACATTCCTGGGCAAGGTCGGTTACGACAGCCAGATCAATCCCGATTTCCGCTTCAGGTTGACCGGCTCGGTCTACGGCACATCGCGCTCCGTGAACAACACGCTGTACAGCGGTGACCGCGCTGGATCCCGGTACTACGACGTGATGGAGAATACCGCTTCCACCGAAGATGCAAATGCGTGGTCGGGCGCGATTCAGCCCAAGCTGAGTAGCAAGGTCACTGCTGTCGTCGTCAATCCTTTCATCAAGTATCAGGGCTTTGAATTCTTCGGCAACGCCGAGATGGCAAAGGGGCGAGGTGCCACGGAGTCGGTAGATCGTACCTGGCACCAGTACGTCGGCGAGGGTCTGTATCGCTTCCTGGACGACAAGCTGTACGTCGGCGGACGATACAACTACGTCAAGGGCAGCTTCCTGGGATTCCCCACGGACGTGAACGTCAATCGGACACAGGCTGGCGGTGGGTGGTTCGTCACTCCGACAGTTCTGCTGAAGGGCGAGTACATGGTGCAGAACTACAACGACTTCCCCATCACTGACATCCGGAACGGTGGCAAGATCAAGGGTTTCATGGTGGAAGGAACGGTATCTTTCTGAACCGGATGCAATCGATCACCCCGGCCGCCGCTGCGCTGATAGTTTCTGCGCTCGGCGCGCCGGTTCGCGGTCAGACGCCACTGCCATTCGCTCCCGGTGAGAAAATCACCTACCGGGTGGATGTCGGTGGCGTGGGTGCGATCGGTCACGCAACCATGTCGGTCGAGGGGCCGGTGGACGTGAGCGGGACGTCGACGTACTTGCTCCGGTCACAAACCAGAGCCGGAATGGGTCCATTCAAGGGATTTCAGCTGATGGAGTCATGGCTGGATCCGTTGACGGTCCGCTCGCTCCGCTTCCACGAGCAGGAGCGCCGTTTCTTTCGTTCCCACAGCATCACGGTGAAGATCCATCCCGACGATCGGCTCTGGACAGGGGATGACGGAAGCTCCGGCGAGAGCATCACCAACGCTTCGCTGGATGAGCTTTCGTTCATCTACTATCTGCGGACCCTTCCGCAGGGCAAGGATACGCTCTACCAATTCAACAATCACTTCGACGCGACACGCGATCCGGTGACAGTCCGTGAGTCATCTGGCGGCGTGGTCCAGACTGCATCCCGTGCTTATGTAACGACGCTCATGGAGATGCGTGTGCATGATCCGCGGCGCTACCGCGGTGAGGGAATCATTCGCGTATTTCTAAGTGATGACAGCTGCCACCTGCCCGTCAGAATCGAGAGCTCCGTTCCCGGCATGGGTTCGTTCGTGCTGATGATGGATTCCTATATCGCGCCAGGTTTCTCGTGCAGTGTCGGAACTGTGACAAACGTCACCGCACCTCAGTAACGTGTCGGGCGATCTTCCATGGCATACCTGATCAACGTCAAATCGCCCAGCGACACGCATCCACAATATGTCGGCCACCTACTACGCGGTCGTAACGATCCATGTACTGACTGCCCTCTTCTGGCTCGGTGGCATGTC
>Ga0134128_10007020_pt1 | contig 13614 bp, 10 predicted proteins | sample KB31754_FD_96462 | JGI IMG/M metagenome (GOLD analysis project Ga0134128, IMG submission 96462) | Terrestrial soil microbial communities with excess Nitrogen fertilizer from Kellogg Biological Station, Michigan, USA - KB3-175-4 | ecosystem: Environmental > Terrestrial > Soil > Unclassified ... | reverse complement strand
GGCTTCGAACGACAAAGACATAAGTGAGAGACAGGGGCAGTTAGAACGAATCGGTCAGCTGGAACTTGATCGGCAGCGCCGTGCAAACCGTCACCGGCACGCCATTGCGCGTCTCCGGCGAGAAATGCCCGGAAGTGGCCCTGGCATACCTGACGGCTGCCTGATCGAGGCGCGAGCTGCCGGAGCTCTTCTGGATCGACGGATCGCCGACGACACGGCCGCCGGCGCCGATGCACATCTTCACCAGCGCCGTGCCCTGCTCGCCGAGGCGGCGCGAGGCATCAGGGTAGTATTCATCCGTCGGGGGGAACCCGTTGGCGATCGCCCGCAGCGGAGTGACGCGCGTCGGGGCCGGCGGGGCCGCCGCGCGCACTACTTTCTTCACCACCGTGATGGCGTGAGTCTGCGCCTCCTGCGGAATTTGAATGTTGACCACCGGAGGCGGCACCTCCACCTGCTGCTTCTGCAGCTCCGGCGGTGGTGGCGGCGGCGGCTTCAGCTGCTGCTTGGTCTGTTGCACGATCTGCGTCTGGATGGGAGGCGCGACCATTTGAATGGCCCGGTTCGCGAGACCCGTCGCCAGCACCCATGCAATGAAAATGTGCAGGGCGATGATGGCGAAGAGGACGACCGTGCGTCGTGTGAAAAACTGGGTGTCTTGTACGTAAGCGCTCATGAGTGACTGATCAGTCGTCGCTGTTGCAAGTCCGCAATTGCCGGGTCGAAACGTAAGCGGTGCAAAGTAACCGTCTTTCTATCTGCCCGCAAGCGGTCCAATCCGGATCCGACCTCGCCGGCGGTGCGGTCCGCCGACGGGCGCATACCCCAAATATGCGCGTATGCCCTTCCCCGAGCTGACGCGCACGTAAGGCTCAATCCCCCTGAGTGATTCAGTGTCGCTGCGCCTCGAGGGCACGAAGCCATGGGCGCGCGTCGCCTGCATCGGTGGATGCGTAGGCGAACTCTAACCGCTGCTCTGCGACGTGACAACTGCATGACGCTTCGGTGCCTCAACGGCGATTAACCTGGCGCGCCTTCGAACGGCCTGCCTCAGGCCCCGGTCCGGTTACCGCGCCCTTGGAGGCGCTTCCGACGAGGTGCGCGTACTTGGCGAGCACCCCGGTGGTGGCAAACGGTTTGCGCGGCTTCCACGCCGCGCCGCGCCGGCGCAGCTCCGCCGCGGAAAGGTCGGCCCGGATCTGCCGCCGTACCGCGTCGATCGTAATGATGTCTCCGTTGCGCAGCAGCCCGATGGGCCCTCCCACCGCCGCCTCGGGCGCAATATGTCCGACCACGAACCCGTGGCTGCCGCCGGAAAAGCGCCCGTCGGTGATCAGCGCGATCTTGTCCGCCAGGCCGCGTCCAACGATGGCGCCCGTAGGACTCAGCATCTCGCGCATGCCCGGACCGCCGACCGGACCCTCGTTGCGGATGACGACGACATCTCCCGCACGCACACGCCCGGAAAGAATGGCCGCGGTCGCCTTCTCCTCGCCGTCGAACACCCGGGCGGTGCCGCTGAAGGCCTCGCCCTCTTTGCCGGAGATCTTGGCGACCGCCCCTTCGGGAGCCACGTTCCCGTACAGAACGACGAGGTGGCTCTCCTTCCTGAGCGGCTGCGACAGCGGCCGCACGATGTCCTGTCCAGCAATATACGTACCTGTTTCCGCCAGGTTTTCAGCCAGCGTCCGCCCCGTGACCGTCAGGCAATCGCCATGCAGCAGCCCTCCGTCGAGCAGCATTTTCATGAGCGGCTGGATACCCCCGATGGCGACGAGCTCGGACATCAGGTACCGCCCGCTGGGCTTGAGATCCGCAAGCACCGGGACTCTCCTGCCTATTCGAGTGAAATCATCGAGCTGGAGTTTCACTCCGGCGTCATGCGCGATCGCCAGCAAATGCAGCACGGCGTTGGTCGAGCCGCCGAGAGCGATGACGACGGCAATCGCATTCTCGAATGCCTTCCTGGTCAGGATGTCGCGGGGGCGGATGCCCTGCCTGACCAGCGTCACGACGGCCTCGGCCGCGCGCCGGCAGTCCGCCCGCTTCTCACCGCTGACCGCCTCCTGGGCGGAGCTGCCGGGGAGCGACAGGCCCAGCGCCTCGATGGCCGAAGCCATGGTGTTGGCGGTGTACATGCCGCCGCAGCTGCCCGGTCCCGGAATGGCCGTCCGCTCGACTTCCGCCAGCTGCTCGTCGGTTATCTTGCCGGCGGCGCGGGCGCCTACCGCCTCGAACACGGCGACGATGTCGCGCCTGGCAACGCCGGGGCGGATGGTGCCGCCATAAACGAACACAGCCGGGCGATTCAGCCGTGCCATGGCCATCGCGCATCCGGGCATATTTTTGTCGCAGCCGCCGATGGCCACGAACCCGTCGAACCCCTCGGCCCCGACCACCGTCTCGATGGAGTCGGCGATGACCTCGCGCGAGACGAGCGAGTAACGCATCCCCGGGGAGCCCATCGCGATACCGTCGGAGACGGTTATGGTATTGAACAGAACGCCCTTGCCCCCGGCTGCATCGGCGCCCGCGACTGCCTCGCGCGCCAGCTCCCCGATATGCATGTTGCAGGGCGTCAGGTTCGCCCACGTGGAGGCGATGCCGATTTGTGGCTTGGCGAAATCTTCGTCCCTGAAGCCGACGGCGCGCAGCATGGAGCGCGAGGGCGCCTGCTTGATGCCGTCGACGACGAATCGCGAATATTCGCGCGGATTGATCGCCCGGGATTTCGCCATCACCCCTCGTTGGCCGCTGAAGAAGCTGTGGGCCGTCTAGCTTAACACTGGTAGCGTGACCGTAGCAGCCGAAAGAGGCTGCGCACGCACTGCGCCTCGGCACCCACCGGGCGGCCGGGACGCTCCTTGCCGTTCCATGCGTAAAGATCCAGGTGTACCCAATTGCGCGTCTCCGTCACGAACCGCTTCAGGAAAAGCGCCGCGATGATGGAGCCTGCGAACGAAGTGGCGGCGACGTTGCCGAGATCCGCGACTTTGCTGGCGAGCTCGTCGTCGTATCCGGGCCAGAGCGGCAGCGGCCAGACCGGATCGGTCTCCTCCTCTCCATGGCGGCGCAGCGCATCGAGCAGCTCTTCGTTCGGCGAGTAGGCGGCCGGCAGCTCCGGACCGAGCGCCGTGCGCGCGGCGCCGGTCAGCGTTGCAAGATCGATCAGGAGGTCCGGCCGCTCGGCGTCGGCCTCGGCAAGCGCATCGGCCAGCACCAGGCGTCCCTCCGCGTCCGTGTTGCCGATCTCCACAGTCAGACCCTTGCGTGAGCGCAGCACGTCGCCGGGGCGATAGGCGGCTCCCCCGACGCTGTTCTCCACTGCCGGTATCAGCACCCGCAGCTGCACCGGGACTCCAAGCCGCATGACGAGGTCGGCGAGGCCGAGAGCGCACGCGGCGCCGCCCATGTCCTTTTTCATGAGGAGCATGCCGGCGGAAGGCTTGAGGTCGAGACCCCCGGTATCGAAGCACACGCCCTTGCCGACCAGTGTCACTCTGGGTGCATCGCGCTCGCCCCAGCGCAGGTCGATGAGCCGCGGCTCGCGCGCGCTCGCGGCGCCGACGGCGCGCAGCATCGGATAACCCGCAAGCTCGCCACCCGCAAGCACCTGACAGCGCGCCCCATGGCTCCTGGCGAGATCCAAGGCGGCGTCGGCCAGCTCTTCGGGCCCCAGGTCGTTGGCCGGAGTGTTGATGAGGTCCCGCGCCAGCGCCGTGGCGCGCGCTGCCGCGTCCGCGTACTCGAGGTCGGCTTCGGCAGGCGGCACGAGCACTGCTCGCGGCGGCTCCTCCCCGTCGAGGCGATAGCGGCTCATCCGGTAGGCGCCCATGAGCCATCCGAGCAGAAAGCGAGTAGCGGCGGCCCGCGGCAGTGCCGTGGCGAGATGCCAGGAGTGCGCCGGCAGTCTGTCGGCCAACCCCGCGGCGTGCCAGAGAGTAAGGTCGTGCGCGGACGCCAGTACGCCCAGGCCGGCCACCGCGCCGGCGATCCCTCCCTCCGCGGACGGCAGGCTGAGGACTCGATGGCGCTCCCCCTGAAAGCCGTGCGCCCGTACCCAGGCAGCGACCGAGGTCGGCTGGGCGGCGAGCCAGCTCTGCAGCTCCCCTTCCGCCACGATCCAGAGCGGGCGGCTCTCGGCCGCATCGGCGGTCAGCAACATCTCTTTGGACACCGGGCGAGCATAACGGACCTTTCGTTGCGTTGACAAAGTCGTGGCGGATGTGCTGACATCACTCCAATCATCTGCCCCTTTTTGGCATTCAACCCCCAAGGCACCCTGGCCGTGGCATTCGAAGCAGAGAGCAACGCGAGCTGCGCAGCGCCCAAGGCGGCGCGCGCCACGCTGCTGCGTCCTCTGCTGCTGGTACTGTCCATTGGAAAGCTGCTCCTTGCGAGCAGCCGGTGCGGGGAACTCGCGCGTACCTGAGGGCAGCTCAGGCAGAGTGAGAAAAGACAGACCCCGCACCGGCAAAGCCGATGCGGGGTTTTTGCTATGTGTTGCTCGGCCAAACAGGGCTGCGCCCGTTTGGCGGACTTGGCCCTTAGGCCCCTTTGGATGTTCGCGAGTTCGATGGTGACGACCTTATTCGCGCGATTCCCGTTTTTGACTGTTGGAGCAAGATGATGAAGCTTTATTCCCAGAAAGACGTCGACAAGAAGGCCCTGCGCAACGCGCGGATCGCGGTGCTCGGGTATGGCAGCCAGGGCCGCGCACATGCGCTCAATCTGAAAGACAGCGGCTTTGACGTCGTCGTCGGCGTACGTAAGGGTGGGACGAGCTGGAAGAAGGCAAAGAAGGACGGCCTCGAAGTCGCGGAGCCGGCAGCTGCGGCGCGCGGCGCGGATCTCGCCGCCATGCTGGTGCCGGACCTCGCCCAGAAGTCGCTCTACGAAACCGTAGAGGCAGCGCTGAAGCCAGGAGCGACCCTGCTCTTCGCGCACGGCTTCAACATCCACTTCAAGCAGATCAAGCCGCGTAAGGACCTGGACGTCGTGCTGATTGCCCCGAAGGGACCCGGCGATCTGGTGCGCCGGCAATACCAGCAGGGTCGAGGTGTGCCCTGCCTCATCGCTGTCGCCCAGGACGCAACCGGCAAGGCGCACGCCAAGGCGCTCGCCTACGCGCACGGCATCGGCGGCACGCGCGGCGGTGTGCTCGAGACAACTTTTGCCGAGGAGACGGAGACCGATCTCTTCGGCGAACAGGCAGTGCTCTGCGGCGGGGCGACAGAGCTGGTCGTCAAGGGTTTCGAGACCCTGGTCGAGGCCGGCTATCAGCCCGAAGTGGCCTACTACGAGTGCCTGCATGAGCTGAAGCTCATCGTCGACCTGCTGCACGAGGGCGGCCTGCGCAAGATGCACCAGTTCATCAGCGAGACGGCCAAGTACGGGGATCTCACCCGCGGCCCGCGCATCGTCAACGACCGCGTGAAGAACGAGATGCGCAAGGTGCTGAAGGAAGTGCAGACGGGCAAGTTCGCCCGGCAGTGGATCGAGGAGAACGCCAGCGGGCGCAAGGGCTACGAGAAGCTGCTCAAGAACGACATCGAGCATCAGATCGAGAAAGTGGGCGAGGAATTGCGCGCCCGCATGCCCTGGCTCAACGAAAAGCGCGCCTGACACGAGACGCCACGAATCAAGGAGACATCACATGGCTCCCAGTCCTGACCGAGTGCTGATCTTCGACACGACGCTGCGCGATGGGGAGCAGTCCCCGGGCTGCAGCATGACGCGCCCTGAGAAGCTGCGCGTGGCGCGCGCGCTGGCGGAGCTGGGAGTCGATGTCATCGAGGCGGGCTTCCCGGCGGCCTCCAAGGGAGATTGGGAGAGCGTGCAGGCAGTCAGCCGCGAGGTCCAAGGCCCCATCATCGCGGGCCTCGCGCGCTGCAACCGGGAGGACATCGAGCTCGCCGCCCGCGCGCTCGCGGATGCGCCGCGGCGGCGCGTCCACGTGTTCCTCGCGACCAGCGCCATTCACCGGCAATACAAGCTCAACATGGCGCAGGAGGAGATCCTGCGTACGGCGATCGAAGGAGTGAAGCTCGCCAGAGAGCTCTGCGACGACGTGGAGTTCTCTCCCGAGGACGCCTCGCGCACGGAGCTCGAGTTCCTGGCGCAGGTGGTCGAGGCGGCCATCGAGGCCGGCGCGAGCACGGTCAACATTCCCGACACCGTTGGCTACACGGTGCCGGACGAATTCGCGGAGCTCTTCCGTTACCTGCGCAAGAACGTGCGCGGCATCGACGGCATACGCCTCTCGGTCCATTGCCACGACGATCTCGGGATGGCGGTCGCCAACAGCCTGACGGCGGTGGTGGCGGGCGCGCGGCAGGTGGAGTGCACCATCAACGGTATCGGCGAACGGGCGGGCAACTGCTCGCTCGAGGAAGTAGTCATGGCACTGAAGACACGCGCAGCGTTCTTCAACGTCACGACCGGTGTCCAGACCAATCGGCTCTACCCGACGTCACGACTGGTTTCGAGCATCACCGGCATGCCCGTGCCGCGCAACAAGGCTGTCGTCGGCGAGAACGCGTTCGTGCATGAAGCCGGAATCCATCAGCACGGCGTGCTGCGCCACCACTCGACCTACGAAATCCTCCGCCCCGAGGACGTGGGCCTTTCCCGCAGCCACCTGGTATTGGGCAAGCACAGCGGCCGCCATGCCTTCCGCGACCGGGTGAAGGCTCTCGGGTTCGAGCTCGACGAAGCCGAGCTCAACCGCGTGTTCGAGGAATTCAAGGCGCTGGCCGACAAGAAGAAGGAGCTGTTCGACGGCGACATCGAGGCACTGGTGCTGCGCGCGGAGGGCAGCGCGGCAGGCCCCTGGAGCCTCACCAGCCTCGACACCATGGCGGCGAGCAACGCTCCCGCCACTGCGATGGTGCAATTGCAGCACGCGGATGGCCGCACGGTGGAGCGCAAGGCATCGGGCGACGGTCCCGTCGATGCGGCCTTCAAAGCCATCGAAGCTGCCACGGGAATCAGCGTGATGTTGCGGAAGTTCGAGATCCGCGGCGTCACCGAAGGCGAGGATGCCCAGGGCGAGGCGGTGGTCTACGTGGAATACAACCAGCGTACCTATCGCGGCTCGAGCGTCAGCACCAACATAGTGGAGTCGAGCACGAGAGCGTTCCTGGAAGTCGTCAACCGCATCGAGCTGGCACAGGCCGGCACCCGCTCGCGCGAGGAGCGCAGCGGCGCGGCACGCGCGGCGCAGACGGCGGTATAGGAGATCCCTCGATGGCTTCCCCGCAGACGCTTTTCGAGAAGGTCTGGCGCCGCCACGAGGTCGTGGCGGAAGCGCCAGACACGCCGGCCGTCCTCTACATCGACCTGCACCTCATCCACGAAGTCACCTCGCCGCAGGCTTTCACGGTGCTGCGCGAGCGCGGGCTCGCGGTACGGCGGCCGGAGCTGACTTTCGCCACGATGGACCACTCCACCCCGACCCGCACGGAGCAGGTCTTCGGCGGCGCCCCGATCGCAATCGAAGCCGCCGCCCGGCAGGTGCGGGAGCTCGAGGTCAACTGCGCCGCCTTCGGCGTGGAGCTCCTGGGGCTCCGTCACGCCCGCCGCGGCATCGTGCACGTCATCGGGCCGGAGCTCGGGCTGACGCAGCCTGGCAAGACCGTGGTCTGCGGCGACAGCCATACGAGCACGCACGGTGCGCTCGGCGCGCTGGCCTTCGGCATCGGCACGACCGAGGTGGGCCACGTACTCGCCACGCAGTCGTTGCTGCAGAGAAAGCCACGCACGCTGGCCATCAACGTCAGCGGGAAGCTCGCGGCCGGCGTCACTGCGAAGGACCTGATCCTCGCGATCATCGGCAGGATCGGGGTCGCGGGCGGCACCGGACACGTCATCGAGTACCGGGGCGACACCATAACCGCCCTCGACATGGACGAGCGCATGACGGTCTGCAACATGTCGATCGAGGCTGGGGCACGCGCCGGCATGATCGCCCCGGACGAGACGACCTACGCCTATCTCGAGGGCCGTCCGCGCGCGCCGCAGGGCGCCGCCAGGGAAAAAGCACTCGAGGAGTGGCGGCAGCTGCCGACCGACGCCGGCGCGCAGTTCGACAAGGAGATCGACATCGACGCTGCGACTCTCGAGCCGATGGTCACCTACGGCACCAACCCCGGCATGGTAATGCCGATCTCTGGAACGATCCCGCAGCGGCCGGGTGATGCCATGTTTGCGAAGTCCCTCGCCTACATGGGCTTCGAGCCGGGGCGTCCGGTCGCGGAGCAGCCGGTCAACGTCGTTTTCGTCGGCAGCTGCACCAACGGCCGTCTCTCCGATCTGCGCGACGCGGCCTCGCTCCTCAGAGGGCGCAAAGTGGCTCCGGGCGTGCAAATGCTGGTCGTGCCCGGATCGGGCGAGGTCAAGCGCGAGGCGGAGGCTCTGGGCCTGCACAAGGTGTTCCTCGAGGCGGGCGCCGAATGGCGTGAGCCCGGCTGCTCCATGTGCCTGGGGATGAACGGGGATCTGGTGCCCAAGGGCCAGTACGCCGTGAGCACCAGCAATCGCAACTTCGAAGGGCGGCAGGGCGTGGGCGCGCGCACGCTGCTCGCAAGCCCGCTGACCGCTGCCGCCTCCGCCGTGCGCGGCCGGGTCACCGACCCGCGCGAGTTGCTGTAGGAGCAGGCAGCAGTGGACCCGATCAAAGTGGATCCGATCAAAGTGGATCCGATCAAGACCCTCCGCTCGCGGACGGTAGTGCTCCCGGTGAGTGATATCGATACCGACCAGATCATCCCCGCGCGCTTCCTCACCACGACGACGCGTTCGGGCCTCGGTGCAAACCTGTTCGCCGACTGGCGCTACGCGAGCGATGGCGCGCCGAAGCCGGATTTCGTGCTGAACCGTCCCGAGGCGAAAGGGTGCCGCATCCTGGTGGCCGGCAACAACTTCGGCTGCGGCTCATCGCGCGAGCATGCGCCCTGGGCGCTGACGGACTTTGGCTTCCGCGCCGTGGTGAGCACGCAATTCGCGGACATCTTCCGCAACAACTCCCTCAAGAACGGGTTGCTGCCCGTCGTCGTGGATCAGGCCACGCACGGCTGGCTGCTGGAGCACCCGGGCACGGAAGTCACCATCGATCTCGACGACACGAGCCTCACGCTGGCAACCGGGCAATCGGTACGCTTCCCGCTCGAGCCGTTCGCGCGCTACTGCCTGATGAACGGGGTCGACGAGCTGGGATTCCTGCTTGGGCGCGAACAAGAGATTAGCGCTTACGAGCAGCGCCGGACGCTGTAATTGACACTCATGCCCCGGAGCCTCGATCGCAAAGACGGCTGCCGGGGGACGCCGTGAATCCGGTTGCGCGGGCTCGCGCCCGCTCACTGATCCCTGGAGGCTCTCTTCCGTCATCCCTGACTCCAGAAGCCCCCGGCAGCCGTCTTTGCGACCGATGCTCCGCTTTGCGCGTTTGATTCAACTTACATTCGAGACGTTCTGATGAAGGCGAAGATTGCTGTTCTGCCGGGTGACGGGATCGGGCCGGAAGTCATCGCGCAGGGATTGCGGTGCCTGCGAGCTGTTGCCGAGGTGTACGGGCACGACCTAGCGCTGACTGAATTACCGTTCGGCGGCGCGGCCATCGATTTCTGCGGCAATCCGCTGCCCGAAAGCACCCTGAAAGCCTGCCTCGAGGCAGATGCGGTTCTGCTCGGCGCCATTGGCGGCCCCAGGTGGTCGGCTCCGGAGGCGAAGGTGCGGCCGGAGCAGGGACTCCTCGGGCTGCGCAAAGCTCTGGGGGTGTATGCCAATCTGCGGCCCGTCAAGGTCCACCCCGCCCTCCTCTCCGCTTCTACCCTGAAGCCGGAGATCCTGGAGGGTGTAGATCTCGTGTTTGTACGCGAGCTGACCGGCGGGATTTACTTTGGCGAGAAGCGTCGAGACGCGCGTGCGGCTACGGACGTCTGCACCTATACGGTGGAGGAAGTCGAGCGGATAGTGCGCGTGGCGGCCCGGCTGGCCCGGCAGCGGCGGCGCAAGCTGGTGTCGATCGACAAATCGAACGTGCTCGAGACTTCCCGGCTGTGGCGTGAAGTGACCACCCGGGTCATGAAGGCTGAGTTTCAGGATGTCTCGCTCGAGCACATGCTGGTCGACTCGGCCGCGATGCACCTCATCCGGCGGCCGCGCGACTTCGACGTGCTGGTGACGGAGAACATGTTCGGCGACATCCTCACGGACGAGGCATCGATGTTGGCCGGATCGCTGGGCCTCCTGCCGTCCGCATCTCTGGGTGACGGTACCCGCGGACTCTACGAGCCGATCCATGGCTCGGCGCCCGATATCGCCGGCCAGGGAATCGCCAATCCATGCGGCACCATCCTCAGTGTCGCTCTCCTGCTCCGGCATTCCCTCGGCCTCGAGGCGGAGGCGGCAGCGCTCGAAGAAGCCGTGTCGCAGGCCATCGAGCACGGGGCGCGCACCCCGGACATCGCCGGCGACCGGCACGAGGCATCATCGACCCAACAGGTCGGAGACGCCGTGCTGAGCGGGATTCGACGCGATCCCTAGCGTCTATCGCCTGCGCATCGGCGGTCGATGCCCGGTTGATTCGGCGATGATTCGTCAGCAGGCGGCGGCGAGCGCCTCGACCCGATGCGGGCGGGCGCGGGTTGCACGCTCCAGGCCGGCGGCAAGGTCTGCCCGCAGATCTTCCAGCGATTCGATTCCGATCGAGAGGCGGATGAGGCCGTCCGCCAGGCCTGCCTTCAGTCGCGCGGCCGGGTCCATCGCGGCATGGGTCATGGTGGCCGGATGGGCGATGAGACTCTCTACTCCGCCCAGGGACTCGGCCAGCGAGAAGCAGCTCAGGTCGGAGCAGAAGGCCCGGACGGCCTCGTGTCCGCCCTCGAGCTCCAGGGTAACGATGGCGCCGTAGCCGCGCTGCTGGCGGCGGGCGATCTCGTGGCCGGGATGACTCGGCAGGCCGGGGAAGTAGACGCGCCTGACGCCGGGTTGCTCGACCAGCCATTCTGCGAGGCCGATGGCATTGCGGCCGTGATGCTCCAGACGCGCATGCAGGGTACGCAGGCCCCTGAGTGTCAGATAACTGTCGAAGGGCGCCCCCGTGATGCCCAGACAGTTGGCCCACCAGGCCAGTTGCTCGTGCTGCTCCTTGGTCCGGGCAACGACCGCGCCCCCGACCACATCACTGTGGCCGTTCAGGTACTTCGTCGTCGAGTGGACGACCAGGTCCGCGCCGAGAGTGAGCGGCTGCTGCCACGCGGGCGAAAGGAACGTGTTGTCGACCACCACGAGCGCACCGGCCGCATGCCCGAGCGCAGCAAAGTGCTCGACGTCGGTGATGCGCAGCAGCGGATTGCTCGGCGTCTCGATCCAAAGGAGCGCCGCAGGCCTGGAAAGGGCAGCTTTCACCGCCGCCAAGTCGCCGAAGTCGACGAATTCCACGTCGCGCTCGCCACGCCGCCGCCAAGCGTCGAACAGCCGGTACGTGCCGCCATAGCAGTCATGGGGCGCGACGATGCGCGCGCCCGCCGGAATGAGATAACCCACCAGGGTGATCGCGGCCATCCCCGTTGCGGTCACGACAGCCCCGGCGCCCAATTCGAGCTTCGCGATCGCCTCGCCGAGGAGGTCCCGGGTGGGATTGCCGGAGCGCGTGTAGTCGTAACAGCGTTTCTCGCCGAAGCCGCGGAATGCGAAGGTCGAGGTCAGATGGATAGGCGGGACCACCGCGCCCGTCACGTCGTCGGATTCCAGACCCGCCCGCACTGTCTGTGTCACCTGATCGGCGGAGTGGCGGTGTATCAGCTTGCTCATGCTCAGTACTCCAACGCCGCGGCGATGACAGCGCGCAGCTGCTGCGATTCCTTGAGGAAGGCGTCATGCCCGTAGATCGAGGAAATCTCGTGGAAACGGCCGGTGCGCAGGCGCGCGACCATGCCGCGCACGTCGGCTACCGGGACCAGCTGGTCCTCCCGCACGGCAACCGCGGTCGTCGGCACGAAGATCCGCTCCGCATCGACGCGATGCAGATCGATGGATTCCGACAGGCAGAGAAACGACTCCGGCCGGTGGCGCGCCGCATAGTCGCTGCCGCGAGCCATGAGATAGCGCTCTACCGGGAATACGAAGCGATCCGCCTCGAGCGCCGGCGGACCCGCGAAGCGCGCTCCCAACTCTTCGCTGCTGCGGTAGGTCGACATCGCCAGCGCACGCGCCAGCTTGAGTCCATCGGCCGCGCGGCCACTCGCGACCGTGAGCCGGACGATCTCGCGTTGCACGCTGCGCCAGGCCGTGGCGAGCGGATGCGGCCGGTCCGCGGCGCAGAGCACGATGAGCCGCCCTACCCGCTCCGGGTACCGCTCGCCGAAAGCAAGCGCCACCATCCCGCCGTATGAGCCGCCCGCGATCGCGCGCAGCGCCTTGATGCCGAGATGATTGAGGAGGCGCAGGAGCAGCTCGGCCTGGTCGTAACTCGAGACGCTGGGAAACGGCTCCGAGTCCCGCGGACCGGTGCTCTCGCCGCTGCCGCCCAGGTAATCGAAACCGAGAACCCGGTACCGATGGGTGTCGAGCGGCCGCCCGGGACCGGCGATATCCGCCCACCAGCCGGCGAGCTCACGCTCGCGATGGCGGCTCTCGGAGCCGTCCGCGTAGGGTCGCTCCTCCGCGAGGCAGACGCGCCGGCTCGCGGAAATGCCGCCGAGAGCGCAGACGACGGGAGCGCTGGCGGGCCCGACCAGGCGCCAGGCGAGGCGCACGCCACTGAGGCGGCCACCGTGGTAAAGAGCCATTTCGCCGGGGATTTCCAGCACCCCTTCGCGCACCGCCGGATCGGCGGCGGGAAGCACGGGCGCACGAATCCCTGGCGGGATCGGGACCGGCTCGGCTATGGCGTTCATCGGAAGCTCCGCTGTACTGGCTCGGCCTCACCGGCCCTCCTGCGGAGCGCCCGCCAGGAATCTGGCGGGTTGTTGCGTCCATCCCGGTCGCGCCAAAGTGGCAGCGCGGCAAGGCTACGCGAACCGCTCATCTGTCGATCCGGCCCGCGCGCCCAAGCGCTGCGCGGTCGAATCGCAGGAGTTGGCACCTTTCCAGGATGGTTAGTCCTGGCGGTTGCCCCGGCGTCTAAGGGCCTTATCCCTCAGCCGGTCTCGATGAGTGACCGGCAGTTTAGGGTGCGGGTACGCAACACGTCAAGCGATGCCCCCGAGACGCAGCTCACGTCGTTCCCCAGTGCCGCCCTCCCTTCGTGGGGCGGGTGCGGACGGCTGCCGTCCGTTCGCAATTGTGCCGGTCCCTTTTGCCTCGTCGTCCCATTCGTGCTAACGTACTAGCACGCTAATACACTATTACGATCCATGAAGACCCATCGCAGCCTCACTCCCCGCCAGGAGGCGCTCGCCGAGCGCAACCTCTACGCCGCCATCGCCAGCCTGCGCAGTGCGGAGGAAGTTCGCGCGTTCCTGCGCGACCTGTGCACGCCGGCGGAGTTGCAGGCGATGGCGGATCGCTGGGCCGTCGTGGATTACCTCGGACGGGGAATGCCTTACCGCGAGATCCACCGCCTCACCGGCGTCAGCGTCACGACCATCGGCCGCGTGGCGCGATTCCTTG
>Ga0134128_10007019_pt1 | contig 13616 bp, 11 predicted proteins | sample KB31754_FD_96462 | JGI IMG/M metagenome (GOLD analysis project Ga0134128, IMG submission 96462) | Terrestrial soil microbial communities with excess Nitrogen fertilizer from Kellogg Biological Station, Michigan, USA - KB3-175-4 | ecosystem: Environmental > Terrestrial > Soil > Unclassified ... | reverse complement strand
GCCGCACCAGTGGACGTAAGCTTGCGTGCATGGCCAAATTCTTCGACATCCATCCCCACGACCCGCAGTCACGCTCCGTGGCGCAGGTGGTGGCCCTGCTAAAGTCGGGCGGGCTGATCGCCTATCCGACGGACTCCTGCTACGCGCTGGGTGCCCAGATCGGCAACCGGGACGCCCTGGACCGGATCCGGTCCATCCGCCGGCTCGACAGCAAGCACCACTTCACCCTGGTGTGCAAGGATTTTGCGCAACTGGGCCAGTTCGTCATGGTGGACAACGACATTTTTCGCGCCATCAAGGCCGTGACGCCCGGGCCGTGCACCTTCATCCTGCCTGCCACCAAGGAGGTGCCGCGCCGGCTGGCCCACCCGAAGAAGAAGACGGTGGGTGTGCGCATTCCGGACAGCCGCCTCATTCACGCCATCCTCGACGAATTGGGCGAGCCGCTCCTCTCCAGCACCCTCCTGCTGCCCGACGAGGAGACGCCGCTGACGCAGGGCTGGGAAATCAAGGAAGCCCTGGACCACGTGGTGGACGCCGTCATTGACTCCGGTGATGTGGGCGCGGAGCCCACCACGGTGGTGGACTTCTCCAGCGGCTATGCCGAAGTGGTGCGGCACGGCATGGGCGACGCCTCCCGCTTCGAATAAGGAGCCGGCTGACGGCCAATCCGTGGCCAAGTTGCAATGCCGCCGTTCTGGCCGGGCGGTTCCGGCAATGCTTGACTGGGAGTTATTCACACAGTTCGGAGGTGAATGGCATGCGCGGAAACCGACACCCGCCGCGGGCCGGGCGCCTGCTCGCCGGCTTGGCAGCCACTGCCGTGCTGGTGCTGGGCCTGGCCGCCAGTGGCGTGTTGGCCACAGCCGCTCCCGCACAGGCCGTGTCCCTGTCCGGGAATGACGTTTCCTGGCCGCAGTGCCCCACCTCGTTGGGCGGCTATGGCCTGCCCCTTCCACCAGCGTCGGCCCAGTTCGCCGTCATCGGCCTGAGCCGCGGATTGCCGTTCACCGTCAATCCCTGCCTTTCGTCCCAAGTGGCGTGGGCCAGGGCCAACGGGAAACCGGCACAGGCGTATGCCATGGCCGCCTTCCCAACGGCGGCACAGCTTTCCACCTATGGAAGCCGCGGCCCCTGGGCCGCCACCACGCGGGACGCCCGGCTGTCCAACGCCGGCTATGCCGAGGCCGTGGCGGCTGCAGCAAGCCTGGCTGCCGCGGGCTTCCGGCCACCCGTGGTCTGGATTGACGTGGAGCCCCGCCCCGCGCAGCCGTGGCCCTCAGCTACCGCCGCGCAGCAACGCGAGAACCGCCTGGTGGTGGAGGGCCTGATGCGCGGGCTGCGCGATGCGGGCTTTGCCTACGGCCTGTACTCCTTTGCCTCGGGCTGGCAGGCAATCACAGGGTCATGGCAGTTGCCGGGCGTGCCCGTCTGGGCCACTGCCGGCCGGCTGGACTACCCCGCCGAGGCGCTGGACATGTGCGCCAGGCCCAGTTTCTCCGGCGGGCATGTCTACCTGGCCCAGTGGTATGACGACGTCCGTGACTATGACATCACTTGCAGCCCCTACGCTTTCGGGCCACTGGCCATTCCGGGTTCCTCCCTGGCGGCATCCACCGGCGATTTCACCGGGGACTGGAACAGCGATGTCCTGTCCAGGGTTGCCGGGACCGGCGCGCTGAGCCTTTATGCGGGAAACGGCCGGGGAGGCTTTGCCGGCACCTCCGCCATCGGCAATGGCTGGCAGGGCATGGACGCCGTGGACACCGTGGGCGACTTCAACGGGGACGGGTACGGCGACGTGGTGGCCCGGGAGGCTGCCACCGGTGCCTTGTGGCTATACCCGGGCAACGGCCGTGGCGGCTGGCTGCCGCGGGTTCACGTTGGCAACGGCTGGAACATTTTCAATGCGGTGTGGGGGCCGGGTGATTTCAATGGAGACCAAAAAGCAGACATCCTGGCCCGTGAGACTGCCACCGGCGCACTGTGGCTGTACCCGGGCAACGGGCATGGCGGCTGGCTGCCGCGCATCAAGGTGGGCAGCGGGTGGGGCATGTTCAATTCCCTTCTCGGCCCCGGGGACTTTAACGGTGACGGCACGGCAGACGTGCTGGCCCGGGAAACTGCCACCGGCACCCTGTGGCTGTACCCGGGCAATGGCCACGGAGGCTGGCTGCCGCGCGTCAAGGTGGGCAGCGGGTGGAACGCCATGACGGCCGTCATGGCGCCGGGCGACTTCAACGGGGACCGGACACCGGACGTGCTCGCCCGGGACCCGGCCGGCACCCTGTGGCTGTACGCGCGCAACGGGACCGCCTCCTGGTACCCGCGCACCGCCGTCGGCCATGGCTGGAACATCATGAATGCGATCTTCTAGCACCGCACTGCTACGGCAGCTCGGCGCCGCGGGCGGCCACCCAGAGCCCGTACCACTCGGTGCGGGTCATGGCCGCGGCCACACGGGCGGCATCGGTGCAGGCAGCAATGCGGGCCGGGTCCGTGGTGCCGATCACGGGGGAAATCCGGGCCGGATGCTTCATGAGCCAGCCCAAAACCACGGCCTCGGGGGTTGCCTTGTGCACGGCGGCAAGGGATTCCACCAGCGCGGAGGTGGCGGCGTCGGCCGGGCCAGCCGGCGGGCGCCCGGAGTACCGGCCCTGCGCCAGCGATCCGTAGGCCTGCAGCTCAACGCCGTGCGTGGCCGCATATTCCAGCGTCCCATGCGGGAATCCGGCGTCGAGCCCTTCGCCCCGGTTCACCAGGACGGTGCTTTCCACCCAGGCGCGGTTGCCCAGGCCCATTTCCAGCTGGTTGGCCACCACGGGCGTCTCCAGCCGGTCCTGCAGGTACGCAATTTGCGCACCCGACATGTTGGACACGCCCAGCGCAAGAACCTTGCCCTCGGCCATGAGCTGCGCCACTGCTGCTGCCAGCTCCCGCACGTCCATGAGCGGGTCGGGGCGGTGCAGCAGCAGGATGTCGACATGGTCGGTGCGCAGCCGCTGCAGGCTTTCGCCCACGCGGGCCAGGATGTTTTCAGCGCTGAAGTCGTAGCGGCCGGGCAGCCCGTTGCCGCCGTGCCGGATGCCGCATTTGGTCTGCAGCAGGATTTTTTCCCTCAGCCCGGGCGTTGCGGCCAGGACCTCGCCGAAAACGGCCTCCGATTTGCCGCTGCGGTAGATGTCGGCGTGATCAAAGAGTGCCACGCCCGCCTGGCGCGCCGCCTCGATGGCAGCCGCGGCCTGGTCCACCTGGGCCGTGCCGTAGTCGCTGCCGCCCCATTCTCCGCCCAGGCCCATGCAGCCGTAGATGAGACGTTGGGGCACTTGCTGTTGATCGTTGTTCATGGCTCCACTTTGCCATCCATGGCGCGCTTTGCCCTAGACGCCACGGGCCGGTTTGACTAGCGTTGTGCCAAAGCCGGGCAACGCTGCCGGCGCGAGCAACAGGGCTTGTCCGCACGGGCCTGGGTCTGCCGCAATTTCATGCAAGGACACACAAGGAGCTGCACATGGTAGTCAAGAGGACCTCACACACCGGATACACCGTCCCGGGCCTTTCCCTGCAGGACGGGCACAAGGTGGCCGAGGTTTTGCAGCCCCGGCTGCACGCCCTCAATGACCTTGCCCTGACGCTCAAGCACGCCCACTGGAACGTGGTGGGCCGGGACTTCATTGCCGTGCACGAGATGCTTGACCCGCAGGTGGATCAGGTGCGGGGCATGATTGACGAAACTGCCGAGCGCATGGCCACCCTGGGCATGTCCCCCAACGGGCTGCCCGGCGCACTTGTGGCCGCGCGCACCTGGGACGATTACGCCATCGGCCGTGCCGGCACCGCCGCCCACCTGGCCGCCCTGGACGTGGTCTACACAGGCTTCCTGAAGAGCCACCGAAAGGCCCTGGCGGAGATTGGCGCGCTTGACCCGATCACGGAAGACATGGTGATCGGCCAGTGCGCCAAGCTGGAGCTGTTCCACTGGTTCATGCGCGCCCACCTGGAGGACGACGACGGCGACCTCCTGAACGCGGGTGCCAAAACGGAGCGTTCGGCCGCCAACAAGGCCAAGTAGCCCGCCAGTGGGTGTCCCGGTGCCCGACATCGGCTCCCCCTCGCCGGCTACCCCCACCGCCATCGTGACCGGCGCCGACCGCGGCATGGGCAAAGCCGCGGCACTCGCCTTGGCGCGGGACGGCTTCAACACCGGCGTCGGGCTGTACAGTTCCGTGCTGGACACCTCAGAAGCCAATTGGCAGCGAATCCTGGACACCAACCTCAACGGCGCCTTCAGGTGCCTTCAGCAGGCGGCGCGCCCGCTGGTCGACGGCGGCATGGCCCGGATGGGAGCGCAGGCCAGCTCCCACCTACCGGACAACTCCTGGCGCGCGGCCACCCCACATGGCACCAGCCGGGCAGGCTGATCCCGCCGGCACGCTACATCTTGGCCTTCACCTTTGCCGTGGGCCGCGCCGTCCACGGGTCCTCGGGCCACGGGTGCCTGGGGTAGCGTCCGCGCATTTCGGCGCGGACCTGGGCATAGGGTCCGGACCAGAAGGACGCCAGGTCCGCCGTCACCGCGAGGGGGCGGCCGGCGGGAGAGAGCAGGTGGAACAGCACTGGCACCCGCCCGGACACCAGCCGCGGCGTCTCCGCCCAGCCGAAGCATTCTTGCAGCTTCACTGCCACCACTGGCTTTGCGTCGTCGTCCCCAATGTCCGGATAGTCGATCCTCACCCTGGACCCGCTGGGAACTTCCAGCCGCTCGGGTGCCAGCTCGCCCAGACGGGCGGCTTCGGGCCAGGGCAGCAGCCGCCGCAGCGGATCAGCCAGCTGGATGGAAGCAGCGGGCGTCCCTCCGGCGATCCGCTCCAGTTCGGGGGCCAGCCAGTCTTCAAGCCGGTCCAGGAGGGCCGCGTCATACATCGCGGGCCACGGCTCCCCCAGGATGCGGTGGAGCAGGCCCAGCCGGCGCCGCAGCGCATCTGCCGGGCCGGACCAGTCCAGCAATGCCAGCCCGTCCGTCTGCAGTGCCCTGGCAACGGCAGCCCGCCCCTGTGCGCGGGAGGGCTTGAGCGGGGTCGAGGACAGCCCGATGGCGCCAAGGCGCCGCTCCCGGCGGGCCGTGACCACGCCTTTGGAAAACTGCGCCTCCACGGATTCCACGAACAGCGCCCGTGCCGCATCCAGCGCGGCAGCCTCTTCCAACGGAGCGGCGGCCCGGATCACGGCGCCGGTGCCGGCAGCGTCCCGCCCCTGGGCGCGGGACACCTCGGCCACCGCCAGCCAGGTGTGTCCGGCCAGCGCGCTCCCGGCCGGCAGGCCCGCCCGGGTGCCCGACGCCAGCAGATACTGGTTTCCTGGTCCCGGGACCTTCCGGGCCACCCTGTCAGGAAATGCCAAGGCCACCACGAAGGCCACTGACTCCCCCTCAGCCACCGGGAACGTAGGGGCCGGCCGCGCAGCACCGTCCGCCTTCCGTGCGATCCCCTCAAGCCGCCGCACATCGTCGCCCCAGCGGGCGCCACCCGGATGGTGCCCGGCCCGGAGTTCACGCAGCAATGACGTCAGGTCAGCCCCGGGCGCGCGAAGGTCCCCTGCCACGAGTGCCACGGCCTCGGCCGCTCTTTTGACCCCGACGGCGGCGGCCCCGTCCAGCAGGGCCCGCGCCAGGCGGGGGTCGGCGGGTATGCGGGCAAGTGTCTTGCCAAGTGGCGTGGCCAGGGCGTCCACGGCATCCCCTCCGGATGCCACGGCACCCAGCCCGCGCAGCACGGCGGCGGCGTCGGCCACGGCTGCGGCGGGCGGCGGGTCGGGAAGGGCCAGGCCGCGGCCGGAGGGTGCACCCCAGCACGCCAGGATGAGGGCTGCCTGGGTCAGGTCCGCCACCGCCATCTCCGGTGTCTGGTGAGCCGGTGCTGCACCGAAAGCCCTTTCGTCGTAGCAGCGGACCACTGTTCCGGGACCCTGGCGCGCTGCGCGCCCGGCCCGCTGCCGGGCGGACGCCTGGGAACAGGACACCGTCACCAGCCCGGACATGCCCCGGGCAGCATCGCGGCGGGGCTCCCGGGACAGGCCGGAGTCAATGACCAGGCTCACGCCCGGCACTGTCAGGGACGACTCCGCAAGGGAGGTGGAGACAATGATCCTCGCCGGCCCGCCGGGTTCCCGTCCGGAGATCGCCCGGTCCTGGGCCGCCGGGGGGACCTGCCCGTGCAGCTCAAGGACCTCCGTCCTGCGGCTGCGCCCGGCGGTGAGCGCGCGCAGGCTCCCCGCAATGTGGGCCACCTCCCAGGCACCGGGGGCAAAAACCAGGGCGTCGACGCCTGCATCGTTGGCCAGTGCTGCGGAGTGTGCGGCAGCGGCGGTGCGGGCCACATGCTCCAAAAAGGACCGTGCCACCCCGCGCCCGTCCAGGCGGGGTTGTGGGGCGGGTGCCCACGTGACCTCCAGGGGGAACAGCGCAGACGGGCAGTCAACCACGGGGGCCGGCACGCCGCCGTCGTCCGTCAGGAGCGCGGCAAACCGCGGTGCGTCCAGGGTGGCGGACATGGCCACCACCGTCAGCTCGCTGCGCAGCTGGCGGACCTCGGCGAGCATGCCCACCAGGAGGTCGGTTTCCAGGCCGCGCTCGTGCACCTCGTCCAGCACGACGGCGGCCGTGCCGTCCAGCCCCGGATCGCCCAGCAGGCGGCGCAGGAGGATGCCCGGGGTGACAAACTCGACCACGGTGCCGGGGCCCGAGTGGCGTTCGCCGCGCACGGTGAACCCCACCCTGCCGCCGAGGGGGCTGCCGTCGAGGGCGGCCAACCGCCGCGCCGCCGCCCTGGCGGCCACGCGGCGCGGCTGTGTCACAACGATGCGCCGGCCCGGCCCCGCATCCAGCAGCGTGGCCAGCAGCGGCGGGACGAGCGTGGTCTTGCCTGTCCCCGGGGGCGCCTGGACCACGGCCGCCCCGGAGGCGTGCGGGCCCGTGAGGCTGCAGGTGAGTGCGGGCAGGGACGTGGCGAAGGCCAGCCCGGCACCGATTGCGTCAAGGTCGAAGGGCAATGGGGGTCAACCGAACTGCAGGCCGGCGGCAAAGTGCTGGAATTTCACCACTGTGGAGTACATGCCACCAGCTTAGGTGACGCGGCTACCAGCCCCGCTCGCGCCACTGGGGAAGGGCGGGCCGCTCCGCTCCCAGCGTGGTGGGATCGCCGTGGCCGGGCAGCACCACCGCGGCGTCGCCATAGCGGCCAAAGAGCCGCTGCTCCACGTCGTCCAGCAGGGAGGTGAAACGCTGCGGGTCCTGCTCGGTGTTGCCCACGCCGCCGGGAAAAAGCGAGTCGCCGCTGAAAATCAACGTGCTGCCGGCGTCGTGCAGGACGTAGGCGATGGAGCCCGGGGTGTGGCCGCGCAGGTGCACGGTGTCCAGCTCGATCCCGTCCACGGCGAGGACGCCGCCGTCGTGCAGTGGGCGGTCCGTGGACACGCCGCATTCGGCGGCAATGCCTGCGGCGTCATCGGCGCCGGCGGCGGTGGGCGCCCCGGTCTCTGACGCAATTTCCGCCAGCGCCCGCACGTGGTCCCAGTGGCGGTGCGTGGTGGCAATCAGCTTCACGGCCGGAACTGCCCGTGCATCCGCCGCCGCGTCTCGGAGGAGCGCGCGGATGGCGGGGGCGTCGTCGGCCGCGTCGATGAGGATCTGGGCTCCCGTCGCCTTGGCCGTGACCAGGTAGACGTTGTTGCCCATGCTGGAGACGACGGTACGCCGCACCGTAAAGGACGGGAGGTCGTGAATGAGGGATGAGTGCTCGGTCATGCCCCCACCCTAGCGTGGCTGCCGGGCCGCGTCCCCACCGCGCCCGGCGCCGCGGAGGAATCGCGGACCACCAGTTCCGTCGCCAGCTCCACGTGGGCCGAATCAAGCGCCTCCCCCTGGGAGAGCTTCATGACGGAGCGCAGGGCGGCCCGGCCCATGTCCCGCAGCGGCTGGGCCACCGAGGTGAGCCGGGGCAGGGTCTGTTCGCACAGCGGGGTTCCGTCAAATCCCACCAGGCTCAGGTCCCCCGGCACGGACAGCCCCTGGCGGCGGGCCTCGTCCAGGACGCCGAGGGCGATGACGTCATTTCCGGCAAAGATGGCCGTGGGGCGTTCGGCGAGGGCCAGCAGCGTGCGGGTGCCGGCCACGCCAAAGTCCTGCCGGAAAGTGCCCGTGAGCACGTACTCGGGGCGCGAGGCAATGCCGTGCCCCATGAGGGCGGCAAGGTAGCCGTGCAGCCGGGCCACGCTGCATTCGGCGGCGTCCGGGCCTCCCAGGAAGGCGATCCGGCTGTGCCCCAGGCCCAGCAGGTGCTCCGCCGCGGCCTTTCCGCCGGCAAAGTTCGTGGCGCCCACGCTGACAATGCCGGCCCGCGGCGGGTTGAGCGGGTCGATCACCACCACGGGGATGTTCCGGCGCTGGAAGGACTCCAGCTGCCGGGCCGTGACCTGCGAAGTGACCAGGATCAGGCCCATCCGGCCCGCCTCCACCATGCGCTGCGCCCATTCCTCATGGTTGGCCCGGTGCAGCTTGGCAGGCGTCACATTGCTGACCACCACTTCCACGTCGCTGTCTGCGGCGTAGGCCAACAGGCCCGCCAGGACCTCGATCGAGTAGTGGCTGCCCAGCCCGTCGATGACCAGGTCCACCATGGCCGGCCCCGCCGAGCGGGCCCGCCGCTGGACGGGTGATTCATAGCCCAGCTGGTCCAGGGCCGCCTGGACCCTCGCACGGGTTGCCGCCGCAACGTCATCCCTGCCGTTGATGACCTTGGAAACTGTGGGGGCCGAAACTCCGGCCAAGGCCGCCACTGTGGCCAGCACCGGCTTGGACCGCTGTTCACCTTTGCTCAACACAACTCCCGGTTTTCGAAATGTTTCCCTTCCTGAATTCTGCTGTCATCACCATGTTGGCGTCAAGTCCGCTAAAAATATCCTTGACATGTGACGCGGAACACGGCTACCTTTTTCCCAGTCGCAGAATTAGTTGCGAAATGTTTCGAACCGCCAATGACGGCCCACTTCCAACGGAGACACCATGGAACCAATTTCACCCTCCCGCAGGTCATTCCTTTCCCTCGCCGTGGCTGCGCCGCTGGCCGCCTGGGGGCTGAGCGCCTGCGGGACAGCCGGCCCGGGCGGCGCAGGCACCACCGGCGGAGCCAGCATGTGGTCGCTCACCGGCCAGCCCAACGAAGGCATCCGCAAGGACACCGTTGATGTCTTCAACAAGGCCAACGCGGACAAGCAGATCAAGCTCACGTTCTTCCAGAACGACGCCTACAAAACCAAGATCAAGACGGCCATCGGAGCGGGCCAGGCTCCCACCATCATCTATGGCTGGGGCGGCGGGACCCTGAAGTCGTATGCCCAGGCCGGGCAGGTGGAGGACCTCACCGCCTGGTTTGCCGCCAACCCCGACGTCAAGGCCAAGTTGTTCCCCTCGGCATTCGGCGCCGCCACCGTCGACGGGAAGATCTACGCCATCCCCACCCAAACCGTGGCGCCCATCATCTTTTACTACAACAAGGAACTCTTTGCCAAGGCCAAGGTCCAGCCGCCGAAGACCTGGTCCGACCTCATGTCCCTGGTCGCCACATTCAACGCCATGGGAATCGCGCCGCTCTCCCTGGGAGGGCAGTCGCGCTGGACCTCCATGATGTGGCTGGAATTCATGTTCGACCGGGTGGGCGGCCCCACGGTCTTCAACGACATCTTCGCAGGCAAGCCCAACGCCTGGTCCAACCCCGCCGCGCTTGAGGCGCTGACCAAGATCCAGGAGCTGGTCTCCGCCAACGGCTTCATCAAGGGCTTCTCCTCGATCACCGCGGACAGCAACGCCGACCAGGCACTCCTGTACACCGGCAAGGCAGCCATGATGCTCCACGGCGCGTGGACCTACGGAGGCATGAAGAACGACGGCGGCGGGTTCGTCCAGGCGGGAAAGCTGGGCTGGGTGGACTTCCCGACGGTGGAAGGCGGCAAGGGGGACCCCAAGAACACGGTGGGGAACCCCGCAAACTACCAGTCCATCTCGGCCAAGGCCACCGATGCCGAGAAGGAGACCGCCAAGAAATTCTTCAAGGAGGGCCTGTTCACGCCCGCGGAGATTGACGCCTACATCCAGAACGGCGGAGTCCCCATTGTCTCCGGGATTGAGAGCAAGCTGGCCGCCACCGCGGACAAGGACTTCCTGACGTACGTGTACACGCAAAGCAAGGACGCCCCCAATTTCCAGCAGTCCTGGGACCAGGCGCTGAGCCCCACCGCCGCCGAGGCACTCCTGAACAGCATCGACCAGCTCTTCGTCAAGTCGATTACGCCGGAACAGTTCGCCGCCACCATGAATGCGACGCTGGGCAAATGAGTGCCGGCCCCACCGCGGCGGCAGGCCCTGGCAAGGGACGCACAGGGCCCCTGGCCTGGCTGGCCATCCCGGCCCTCGTGTTCTTCCTCGCCTTTGCCGTGCTCCCCCTCCTGGGCGTCCTCCTGCTCAGCTTCACCACCTGGGACGGCATCGGCGCCATCTCCCTGGCCGGCCTGGCCAACTGGTTCGGCATCTTCACGGACCCGCTGATGTACAACGCGCTGTGGCTGACGCTGATCATCATGGTGGTGTCCTGGCTGGTCCAGACCCCCATCAGCCTGCTGCTGGGCACCTTCACGGCAGGGCACCAGAAGTACCGGGCACTGCTGGCGGTGCTGTATTTCCTCCCCCTGCTGCTTTCTTCGGCCGCCATCGCGATCGCCTACAAGGCACTCCTGGACCCCAACTTCGGCTTGGCCGAGGGGCTGGGGCTGCCCGTCCTGGCACAGGACTGGCTGGGACGGCCTGAGCTGGCCCTCTTCGTGGTCATCTTCGTCATCGCGTGGCAGTTTGTCCCCTTCCACACCCTGATTTACCAGGGCGGCGTCCGGCAGATCCCGAAGTCACTCTATGAGGCCGCCGAAATTGACGGGGCCGGGCGGGTCAAGCAGTTCTTCTTCATCACCCTGCCCCAGTTGAAGTACACCATCATCACCTCCTCAACCCTGATGGTGGTTGGTTCACTGACGTACTTCGACCTGGTCTTTGTCCTCACCGGAGGAGGGCCCGGCAACTCCACCAGGATCCTGGCCCTGGACATGTACCTCAAGGGCTTCAAGGCCAACCTGATGGGTCCGGCCAGTGCCGTGGCCGTCATCCTGGTGGCCATCGGCCTGGCCCTGGCCCTGCTCCTGCAGCGGATCGGCGGCAAGGACAACTCCGGCAGCCAATTGGAAGGTTCGTAACATGGCAACTGTCATCACCAAAAGGGCCGCAGCCGCACCCGCAAGCGACGTTCGCGTGCGGGGACGGGCCGGGGTGCGCCTGCGCAGGCTCAACCTGCCAGCCGGCGCGGCCGGCTGGCTGTGGCTGGCCGTCATCATCATCCCCATCTACTATGTGGCCATCACCAGCCTGAAGACCCAGGCAGGCTATTTCGGCCAAAACCCGCTGGCCCTGCCCAAGGCGCCCACCCTGGACAACTACAGGATGGTGCTGGCGTCGGATTTCGCCAGGTACTTCCTCAACAGCGCCCTCATCACCGCAGGCACCCTGGTCCCGTCGCTGGCCTTTTCCTTCATGGCCTCCTTTGCCATCGTCCGCGGCCGCGGCCGCTTCCTCAAGGCCGTCAACGGGCTCTTCCTCATGGGCCTGGCCATTCCGCTGCAGGCCGTGATCATTCCGATCTACCTGATGATCATCAAGATGCACCTGTATGACAGCCTGCTGGCGATCATCCTGCCCTCCATCGCCTTTGCCATCCCGCTCAGCGTGCTGATCATGGCCAACTTCATCCGCGACGTGCCCAACGAACTCTTCGAGTCCATGCGCCTGGACGGCTGCAGCGAGTGGCAGACCCTGTGGCGCCTGGCCCTCCCGCTCACCAAGCCGGCCATCGTCACGGTGGCCATCTACAACGGGCTGGGCGTCTGGAACGGCTTCCTGCTGCCGCTGATCCTGACCCAAAGCCCGGAATTGCGCGTCCTGCCCCTGGCCCTGTGGACGTTCCAGGGTGAATACAGCGTCAACATCCCGGCCGTGCTGGCCTCCGTGGTGCTGACCACGCTGCCCATCCTGGTCCTGTACGTGGTGGGCCGGCGCCAGCTGCTCAGCGGCCTCACGGCAGGGTTCAGCAAATGACGGCGGCCACCCGCGGGGAGTCCGCCACGGATCCGCGCCCCGCACTCCGCGTGGGCATGGTGGGACATGCCTTCATGGGCGCCATGCACTCCCACGCCTGGCGCACCGCGCCGCATTTCTTCGAGCTGCCGCTGGTCCCGGAACTAGCGGCCATTGCCGGACGCAACCGGGCCGGCACGGAACAGGCAGCAAAGCGCATGGGATGGGCCTCCGTGGAAACGGACTGGCAGGCGCTCATCGACCGCGACGACATCGACCTCATCGACATCTGCACGCCGGGCAACACGCACGCGGAAATCGCCATCGCCGCCCTGAGGGCAGGCAAGCACGTCCTGTGCGAAAAGCCGCTGGCAAACAGCGTCGCGGAGGCGGAGCAGATGACAGCCGTTGCCGAAGAAGCCGCCACACACGGGGTGTTTGCCATGTGCGGCTACTCCTACCGGCGCACGCCTGCACTGGCCCTGATGAAGCGCATGGTGGCGGACGGGCGGCTCGGCACCGTCCGCCAGGTCCGTGCGCAGTACCTGCAGGACTGGCTCAGCGATGCGAATGCGCCCCTCACGTGGCGCCTGGACAAGGCCAAGTCCGGCTCCGGGGCGCTGGGCGACATTGGCGCCCACAGCATTGACGCCGCCCAGTTCGTCACGGGGCTGAACATCACCGGCGTCTCGGCACTGCTGGAAACCTTCACGAAGGAACGCCCGGTGGGCGGCGAATTTGTGGGCCTGGGCGGCCACGGCGATGTCACGGCGGACACGCCGCGCGGGCCGGTCACCGTGGATGATGCTGCCCTGTTCACTGCGCGGTTCGACGGCGGCGCCATCGGGGTGTTTGAAGCCACCCGCACCGCCCTGGGCCGGAAGAACGCCATGCGCCTGGAAGTCAACGGCTCACTGGGCTCGGTGGCGTTCGACTTTGAGGACATGAACTTCCTGCAGTTCTATGACGGCACCGACGCCGAGGACGCGCGAGGCTTCCACCGCATCATGGTCACCGAGCCTGTCCACCCCTATGCCGGACACTGGTGGCCCACGGGCCACGGCCTGGGCTACGAACACGGCTTCACCCACCAGGTGGCCGAGCTCCTGACCGCACTGGGCAACAAAACCGCGCCAACGCCGTCGTTCCGGGACGCCCTGGGCGTGCAGCGCGTGCTGGCCTCGGTGGAGGACAGCGCCGCCAACAACAGCCAATGGACCACCATCGAGGAAAGCAAGCCATGAACCACAAAAATGCACTCATCGTCCGCGGCGGCTGGGACGGGCACCAGCCCGTCGAGGCCACCAACCTCTTCATCCCGCACCTGGAAGCCCATGGCTACACGGTCCGCGTCGAGGAAGGCCCGGCCGTCTACGCCGACGCCGGCTACATGGCCACGGTGGACCTGGTTGTCCAGTGCAACACCATGAACACCATTGAACGGGAGGAG
>Ga0134128_10007017_pt1 | contig 13619 bp, 16 predicted proteins | sample KB31754_FD_96462 | JGI IMG/M metagenome (GOLD analysis project Ga0134128, IMG submission 96462) | Terrestrial soil microbial communities with excess Nitrogen fertilizer from Kellogg Biological Station, Michigan, USA - KB3-175-4 | ecosystem: Environmental > Terrestrial > Soil > Unclassified ... | reverse complement strand
GCAGGCGCGACGCCGCGCTCGGTGATGATTCCGGTGACCAGGCGGGCGGGCGTGACGTCGAAGCCGGGGTTGGCGGCCGGGCTGCCGGGCGCCACCACCCGCACCCGGGCCGCCTCGCCCGCCGCGGTGGCGCCCGCCACGGTGGTGACCTCCTCGGCCGCCCGCTCCTCGATGGGGATGACGTCGGCGGCGCCGGTGATCGACCAGTCGATCGAGGGGGACGGGGCGGCGACGTAGAACGGAACGCCGCAGTCGCGCGCGGCCAGCGCCTTCAGGTAGGTCCCGATCTTGTTCACCACGTCGCCGGCGGCGGTGGTCCGGTCGGTCCCCACGATCACCAGGTCGACCTGCCCCCGCTGCATCAGGTGGCCGCCGGCGTTGTCGACGATGACCGTGTGCGGGACGCCGTGCTGGCCGAGCTCCCAGGCGGTGAGCGCGGCCCCCTGGTTGCGCGGGCGCGTCTCGTCGACCCAGACGTGCACCGGCAGGCCGGCGTCGTGGGCGGCGTAGACACCGGCCAGCGCGGTCCCGCGATCGACGGTGGCCAGCCACCCGGCGTTGCAGTGGGTGAGGATCTCGATCGGCTCGCCCGGCCGCCGGCGCGCGCCCGCGGCGCGGATGAGCGGGAGCGCCTCGGCGCCGAGCGCGCCGTTGATGGCGACGTCCTCGTCGGCCATCGCCTCCGCCGCCGCGCGCGCCGCCGCGGCTCGCTCGGCGGGCGGCAGCGGCGCCAGGCGCGCCGCCACCGTCTCCAGCGCCCAGCGCAGGTTCACCGCGGTCGGGCGGGTGGCGAGCAAGGTCTCGCGCGCCGCCGCCATCCCCGCGTCCGAGGGGACGGCGCGCGCCGCCAGCCAGAGCCCGTAGGCCGCCGTCACGCCGATGAGGGGCGCGCCCCGCACCTGCATGGTGGCGATGGCCTGGGCCGCCTCCTCGAGCGTGCGCAGCTTGCGGACCAGGTACGCGTGCGGGAGCGCCGTCTGATCGATGATCTCGACGCCGTCGGCGACGGGCCAGATCGTGCGGGTGGGCGTGCCGTGGACGTTCATGCCGGGCGGCTGAACCTTAGCGCTTTCGTCCCGGCCGCGAAACGGACTACCGGCCGGAGCGGCCGCCCGCCTGGCCCGAGAGCGCGACGCCCTTTCGCGCGGGGAGAAAGGCCAGCCGCTCGGCGCCGGTGGCGTGGTCGATCTGTCGTTCCAGCCCGAAGAACGCAGGGGGGGCCGTCGCGCAGCGCGGGTCGTGGACGACGGTCTTGCTCACCGTTCCCGGTCGATAGTCGAGCGTCACCGTGCTCGGCGCCGCGGCGTCCGGGCAGAGGCAGCAGTTCTGCGCGCTGTCCAGGAAGTCCATCGCGTCCAGCGAGTTGATGAGCGCGCAGAGATCCTCGGGCCGCACCCGGAGAGCCCGGCGGCCGATCACCCCGACGTTGGCGCGCCCGTCATAGACCGCGCTGCCGTCCGGGAAGATCGAGACGCTGTAGACCGGACACGGCTCATCCAGACAGCCGTTTCGCCTCATCTGGATGAGCGCCGCCGGCTCGTCCGGAAGAGAGATCTGGCCCTGGTGCCGGCCCACCATCACCGGGTGGTCGCTGGCGCAGGCGGAGAACGCCGCCGCTGCCGCCACGACCAGCCAAAAACGCCGACCTTTCCGCACCCTCGTCCCCTCTCCCCTCTCATTTAACGACGATCGTGGCAAAGCAAGTCGGCCCCTCGGCTCGAATCCCGGACGCTGATTAAGTTCGACCCATGGCCCAGGTCGCCCGCCACGCGGGGGGGAGGCATTGACGCCCGAGGAGCGAGCCGCGCGGGAAGAGTCGCGGCGGGCCGCGGCGCTCGCGCTCGCCGCGGGGTGCGTGGATGCGTACGCGCTGATGACGTTCGGCGTGTTCGCCTCGTTCATGAGCGGAAACACGACGTCGGCCGGCGTCCGCGCGGGAGCGGCCAGCGCGACGCGCGCGGCGCACCACTTCCTGCCGATCCCCGCCTTCGTGGCCGGCGCCTTCGTCGCCGCCCTCCTCTTCCGGGACGTCCGCCGCTCGGTGCGGCCGCTCTCGGGGCTGACCCTCGGCGGGCTCTTCGCCGGCGCCCTCGCGACCGCGCTGGCGCCGCGACACGGCTGGCTCGGCGTGCTGGCGCTCGCCTTCTCGATGGGCGTCCTGAGCTCGACCATCCGGCGGGTCGGCGGTCAGGTGCTGAACGTCGGCTTCGTCACCGGCGATCTGATCAAGCTCGGGGCCCATCTGGCGCTGGCCGCCCGGCGGGCGCCCGTCTCCGACTGCCAGGGCGCCTGGGACACGCACGCCTGGCGGGCGATCGTGCTGACGCGCATCTGGGCCTGTCTGCTCGCCGGGGCCGTGTTCGCCGGCGCCGCCGGGGCCCGGCTGGGCGTGCTGGTTTTGCTGCTTCCGGCGGCCATCCTGGTCGCCGTGGTCTTGGGGGCTGCGGAGCCCGCCGTTCGGTGCTAGGTCAACCAGATGAGCAAGCCGGTCTGCGTGGTGGTGGGGGTCGGTCCGGGCAACGGGGCGGCGCTGGCGCGCCGGTTCCACGCGGCGGGCTACGCCGTCGCGCTGCTGGCGCGGTCGACCGGCCTCGTCGGCGAGCTCGGCCGCGAGCTCGACGGCGCGCGCCCGTACGCCTGCGACGTGGCGGACGAGGCCTCGGTGGCGCGCGCCTTCTCGGCCATCGCGACCGAGATGGGTCCCGTGGAGGTGCTGATCTACAACGCCGGGAGCGGCGTCTGGGGGACGATCGAAGACGTCACCGCCCGGGACTTCGAGCAGTCCTGGCGGGTGAACGCGCTCGGCGCCTTCGCGACCTCGAAGCAAGTGATCGGCGAGATGAAGCGCGCCGGGCGCGGGAGCATCGTCTTCATCGGCGCCACGGCGTCGCGGCGCGGGAACGTGAAGACCGCCGCCTTCGCGCCGGCCAAGGCCGCGCAGCGCAGCCTGGCCGAGTCGATGGCCCGGCACCTCTGGCCGGCCGGCGTCCACGTGGCGCTGCTGGTCATCGACGGCGTGGTCGACCTGCCGCGCACGCGCCAGATGATGCCGGGCAAACCGGACAGCTTCTTCGTGGCGCCGAACGACGTCGCCGAGGCGGCGCTCGAGCTCGCCCGGCAGCCGCGGTCCACCTGGACGTTCGAGCTCGAGGTGCGTCCGTTCGGCGAAGCTTGGTAGGAGAAAGCCTGGTGACGGGTCGCCGCGCCGCTCAGCCCCCGGCGGCGCTGGTGCCGGCGAGCTCCTCGCCGCCTCCCGCCGTGGCGGTCTGGGCCGCGCGGCGGTGCCGCTCGCGGGCGATCATCTTCTCGTAGATGCGGACGTAGGCGGCGGCCATCCGCGAGGCCGTGAAGCGATCCTCGAAGTAGGCGCGACAGCGCTCGCGCGGGAGCGCCAGCGCGCGCGGCACCGCCGCCACCGCCTCGTCGACGGACGAAACCACGAACCCCGAGAGGCCGTCGTGCATGACCTCGGGCACCGAGCCGCAGGCGAACGCCACCACCGGCGTGCCGCAGGCGAGCGCCTCGATCATCACCAGGCCGAACGGCTCGGGCCAGTCGACCGGGAACAGGAGGGCCGCCGCGTTTCCCAGGAACTCGTCCTTGCGCTGCTCGTCGATCTCGCCCACGAACTCGACCAGCGGATGGTCGAGGAGCGGCTTGATCGTCGCGGCGAAGTACGCCTCGTCCACCCGGTCGACCTTGGCCGCGATCTTGAGCGGCATCCCCACCCGCCGGGCGATCTCGATCGCCCGATCGGGCCGCTTCTCCGGCGAGATCCGCCCCAGAAAAGCCAGGTACTGCCCGGGCCCGGGGTGAAACGAGAGCTGGCCCGCGGGCAGGCCGTTCCAGACCGTCCCCTGCCAGCCGACCGCCGGGAGGGGCGACCGCTGCGCGTCGGAGATCGACACCAGCGGCTCGTCGGGGAACCCCCGATAGATCGTCTGCAGATCGGGGATGTCCAGCCGCCCGTGCACGGTGGTGACCCGGGCGATCCCCAGCCGCCGCATGACCGGAAAGTGCAGATAGCCGACGTGGAAGTGGACCAGATCGAAGTCGGCCGCCCGGCGCACCACCTCCTCGATCATGAGGACGTGGGGCGCGATCGGATCGAGGCAGCCCTGGTCGAAGCGCAGGCCCCGCGGCGCGCAGGGAACGAGCTCGGCGCGCGTCACCGAGTCGCCGCTGGCGAACAGCGTGACGTGGTGCCCCGCCGCCACCAGCTCGTCGGTCAGAAAGGCGACCACGCGTTCGGTCCCCCCGTACAACTTGGGCGGGACACTCTCGCTGAGGGGACAGACCTGAGCGATTCTCACCTGGGCTCCTTTTCGAGCCGTCGTCTCACTTGCGACGGCGCAGAGGGAAGATAAGGATCCTCGCGTCGCTGGGAACCTTCCGTCGATTCCGGGTCGGCGCCCGCTTGCGGGGCGGCGGCGGGGCGCTTATCGGATACGGGACCGCGCCCTCCGTGTCGACGATGAAGGTTCCGTTTCGGCTCCTCGGCAGGCGCGACTTCGGGCTGCTCTGGCTGGGCGAGGCGCTGTCCCAGATCGGCGACAGCTTGAACCGGGTGGCGCTGCTCTGGTTCGCCTACCAGACCAGCCACTCGACGCTGCGCATGTCGTTCGTGGGCGTGGTGCAGACGATTCCGCCGCTCGTCTTGGGGCCGCTCATCGGGGTCACCCTCGATAGGCTGCGCAAAAAACCGGCGCTGGTCGTGATCAGCCTGGCGCGCGGCGCGCTGGTCACGGCCATCCCGCTGCTCTCTGCGGCGCACCTGCTCTCCTTGAACCTCCTCTATCTCATCGTGTTCGTCCTCTCGGTGGTGGGGGCGGCCGCCGGGCCGGCGCTCTCGACGGCGGTCCCGCTGCTGGTCGAGGCCAGCGATCTCACGGCGGCCAACGCGCTGGTCCAGGCCACCTCCACGGTGGGCGTGCTGCTCGGTCCGGCGGTCGCCGGGCTGGGGATCTCGCTGTTCGGGATCTCGCGCGTCTTCTACGTGGACGCCGCCAGCTTCGTGCTCTTCGCCGCCTGCGTCGGCTTCATCCGCCTCCCCGAGACGGTCGTCCCCGCGCGCGCGCTGCTCTCGCTCCGCGAGCTGGCCGGCGATCTGCGGGCGGGCCTGACGTTTCTGTTCCGGGAGCAGACCGGGATCCTGGTCCTCACGCTGGTGACCGGCTTTCAGAACCTGGGGGCCAGCGCCTTCATCTTCATGCTCCCGGGCTTCGTCAACAGCGACATCGAAGCGGGCTCGCTCTGGCTCGGGTTCCTCTGGTCAGCGTTCGGGCTGGGGATGTTGCTGGCCGCCGCGTCGATCGCCATGGTGCGGACGGGGTCGGTTTCCAAGATGCTGCGCATTGCCCTGCTGGCGCCGGTGCTGGGCGGCGTCTCCATCGCGGCGCTCAGCTTCGTCACGGTGAAGCTGGCCGCCGGCACGCTGATGGTCATCATCGGGTGGAGCAACGCCGCCTTCAACCCGGTGGTCATCTCGGTCGTCGAGGGGTGCACGCCCGCCGCGCTGCGCGCGCGCGTCCTCACCACCTTCAACAGCGCCAACATGGCAGCGGTCACCATCGGCATGCTGGCGTTCGGTTGGATCGCCGACCGGATCGGCAACGACCTCACGCTCTACGGCATTGCCGCCGTCCTGCTGGTGAGCGCGCTGGCGCTGGGGATGGTGATGCGCATCGCGACGACGCGACGGCTGATCGAGAACCTGGCCGTCAGTCCCTGAGCGCGGTGCTCATATTGACGACCAGGGGGGTGAAAATGATCCGCAAGCTTTCGTCCGGGCTCTACCGTCTCTACTCGCGCAAGCTCGACCCCAAGACCAAGAAACGGCGCAACCTGGGGACGTTCAAGACGCGCGCCGCGGCCGAGAAGCACGAGCGCGCCGTGCAGTTCTTCAAGCGCCGCTGACGGCGCGGCCCGCAGCGCTCCGCCGGGCGATGGCTAGGATTTCCGGTGAGGAGGGAGCGCCATGCCTGAAAGCTCGCCCGCCACGGCAGAGGTCACCATCAAGGGAGGGGTCTCGCAAGTGTGGGACGCGTTGGTAAGCCCCGACAAGATCAAGCGCTACATGTTCGGCGCCGACGTCGTCTCGGACTGGAAGGTCGGCAGCCCGATCGTCTGGAGGGGCGAATGGAGAGGGAAACCCTTCGAGGACAAGGGGCGCATCCTGGAGATCCAGCCGGGGAAGCGGCTGCGCTACAGCCACTTCAGCCCGCTGTCGGGCGAGCCCGACCGGCCCGAGAGCTACCACACCGTGACGATCCAGGTGGAGGGGATCGACGGTGAGGTCCACGTCGATCTCTCGCAGGACCACGCCGGCGACGAGAAGGCCCGCCAAGAATCGAGCCGCAACTGGAACATGATGCTGGAGGGTCTCAAGAAGACGGTCGAGACCGGCGCCTGACCTACTGCGCCGGAGTGGGCGGCGGGCTGACGCGGGGGCGACACTCGGCCGCGTACCGGCGGACGAGGTCGACGCTCTTCGCATCGTAGTCCCAGACGAGGGAGGTGTAGTCGGCGTACGCCGCGTTCGCCTCGGCGCACCGCCCCGCCTGCGCGTAGGTGTTGGCGCGCCCGTAGACGGCCACGGACTTCCCCCACAGATCGCCCGGGAAGTAACGCCGCTCGGCCTCGCGGAAGGCGGCTCCGGCCTCATCGACACGGCCGAGCTCGCCCAGCGCCATCGCCTTGTTGTAGTAGGGCCAGGGATCGTCCGCGTCGGCGCGGATCCCCTGCTCGGCCAGGGCCAGCGCCTCGTCGAGGCGACCGCTCGCCCGCGCGGTGGCGGACCGGGTGGCAAGCTGAGCCGACTGCGGCGAGGCCGGCGTCCCCTGCACGTTCCGCGGCGCCCGAAGCTGAACGGCGCCGGCCGCTCCCCCCAACGCGATCAGCGCAACGCCGAGCGCCCCCATCATGACTACCGGCCGTTCCATGAACCGCCCTCCGGTCTTCAACCTAATCACCGCGGCCAGCGGCGGCCGCGCTCTCCCGCTACTTCGCTTCGGCGATGCGGGCCTTGACCAGCTTGCGGACCAGAGAGGCCGACAGCGGTTTCTCGACGCTGAAATGCAGGGCGCTCTTGGTCTGGCTGTACGCCTCGACGTCGTGGGCCAGGGTCCTCAGCGTGGTTCCGCTGAAGGGGTAGTACGAGCAGCCCTTCGACGTCGCTTGGAAGCCGGCGATGATCCGTCCCTGGTAGCGAAAAGCCGGCAGGCGGTAGCTGATGCACTCCTCGGCGCCGGGAACCAGGGCGTGGATGCGCTTTCTGAGCTCGGCGAGGAGGGCCCGGTTCTTCGGGGACGCGGCGGCGAGGTAGTCGTCGATGGCGGGGTCGCGCTTCATGACGCCCCGAGGTTACTATCTGCCGGCGTGCTTCGCCTCGACGTCTTGGTCGTCCCCCGCTCGTCGCGGACGTCGGTCGGCCCGCTGGTGGGCGGCCGGCTGCGCGTGGCGGTCACGGCCCCGCCCGTCGACGGCGAGGCGAACGCGGCGGTCATCGACGCGGTGGCGAAGGCCTTCGGCGTCCGCCGCTCGGCGGTCACCATCGCTCACGGCGAGCGCGGCCGCCGCGAGACGCTGGCCGTCGAGGGCGCCGACGCGGCGGCGCTGGAGGCGCTGTTGCGCGCGGGCGAAACGCGGCGCCGCTGAGGATCACTCCTGCTGCAGCGACGCGCCGCCGGGCTCGCGGGGGCCGATCGGCATCTGGTCGAGGCCGGTGCTCTCGGCGCCCGGTGAGTCGGCCAGCCGCCAGGCGACGCGGTTGGTGCCGTCGGGGAGATAAGCGGTGACGCTCGGACCACCGAGGGTATCGACGTTCCACATCAGCACGGTGCCGTCGGAGAGCACGATCCAAAACACGCCGTCGCCGCACGTGATGGGAACCGAACGCACGGGGAGCCAGTTCGACTGCGGGTCGAGCCGGTAGGCGTCGACCTCGATCGGGCATTGGCTCATCAGGCTGTCGTACCCGAGGCGCGCGGCCAGCACGAAGGCGTCGTTGCCCTGCACGGTGATGCTCTCGGGCAAGAGCTCGTAGGGCGGCGCCAACCCGAGGTCGAGCGTCGAGAGGATGGTCCCGTCGGGCGCCATGGCGGCGTAGGTCTCGGTGTAGGGATCGCCGTACGGGTCGCTGACCTGCACGACCAGGCGCCCGTCACCCAGCACGCCGACGTAGAAGAACCCGGGCGGCGGGCCGCCGGTGATCGGCTGGCCGTCGCGCTCGAGGCCGTCGCAGTAGTAGTACATCCCGTTCTGCCCGTCGAACCCGAACGGCAGCTCGAAGTTGCCGGCCAGGATCCCGCCGGAGGTGTCGGTCGGCGCGCAGGGCGGCGTCGGCACCATGCTGTCGGCCGTGGTCGCCGAGTCGTCGATGAAGACGCCGTAAGGCTGGAACGCGTAGAAGAGCTGCCCGTCCGACGGCCGGAACACGAAGTACGGGTTCGCCAGCGGCTGGAACCCGGTGTAGTAGTTGGTGGCGCGCGTCGGCCAGATTCGCTGCAGCCCGATCTGCTGCTGCCAGATGCCCGGGAAATAGACGCCGCCCGTGAACGGCACGGTGTTCACCGCCGGCGGAAGCGGCGGCTCGCTCATCCCGCCGCCCCCGCCGCAGGCGGCGAACGCCAGGGCAGGGACGATCGCCAGGAGGATCGCGCGCGGGCGAGGTGCGGTCATGGTCTCGGCCCGCAGTATACGTTCGCCCGAGCCCCCACCGGCATGGTGCTAACTATCGGCAATGGCGCATGCAGTCACCGTCCGTGGTCGCCTCTCCGACCCTCGTCACATCGAGCTGGACCAGCCCGTGGATACGCCGCGCGGGCCCGTGGAGGTCGTGCTGCGTCCCATGGCCGAGGACCAGAAAGACGGAGCTTCGATCGTCGGGCTGTTCGCCGACGAGCCGGAGCTGATGGACGAGGTCTCGCAGGACGCCATGGCTGCGCGAGAACGCGATTTCCTGCGGACCCGCGGTGCGTAGGTCGCTCCTCGACTATCCGCTCGAGATCGAGGACTGGCGCTCTCCGGAATCACGGTAGCCGTCGATCTCGGATACGCCGCACTTCGTTGGCCACGCGGTTCACAGTGCGGATCATTTCTCGCGCCTCGAGCTCCGAGGTGCGGGGTGAGAACCCGCTACCCAAGAGGGTACCGAATATCGGGCCTTTCAGCGAAACCGTGCTTATCTGAACGACGATGTGTTTCTCGGCGACCGGCAGTTTCAGCGTCGCGGCGGTCCTGGCCGGGGTGGGGGCGGTCTCCGTCGCCCAGAAGAAGCTCGACACGCACCACATCCTGGCCGCCACCCCGCTGCTGTTCGCCGCCCAGCAAGTGGCCGAGGGGATGGTCTGGCGGACGATCAACGACCCGGACCAGGCCACGCTGCACCTCGCGGCGGTGGCGGTGTTCCTCGGCTTCGCGCTGGTCGTCTACCCGACCTGGTCGCCGCTGTCGCTCTTCGTCGCCGAGCGAAACCCGCGCCGCCGGAAGATCCTCGGCGCGTTGCTGGCGTTCGGCATCTTCGGCTCGATCTACGCCGCCGCCATGTTGATCCAGCACCGACCGGTCGCCCGCATCGCCAACCACAGCATCACCTACAGCTACCACGAGACCGGCAGCTCCCTGGTGCTGGCGCTCTACCTGCCCGGCTACGTGCTGGCGACCGTGGTGCCGTTCTTCGTCTCGACGATGAACAAGGCCAAGGTGATGGGCGGTGTGCTGGTCGTCGGGTTGGTCGCGACGTTCCTCATCAAGCGCCAGGAACTGACGTCGGTCTGGTGCTTCTTCGCGGCGGTGATGAGCGGAGTGATCGTGCTGAGCATCGCGGCGGAGCACAAGATCGCGAGGCTGGCGGCGGAGCACCGGGGGTCTGAAGGGCGGGCGTGAGTATCACGCGAGGTCCGGCTGTGCAGTCGCGCCAGACTTAGGACGCACACGCGGAACGCCGTAAGCGAGCGCGGCGCGCCGGGTTAGCTTGGAATTGAGACTAAGGACAGTTCACGCGCCGTTTGGTTCGTCAGGCATTCGGGGAGTTGAGGCGTGAACCACGCTGGTGGCAATCACTCGCCTGTTTAGGCCCTGCACCACCAAACCGCGCCTTCGTCGTCTTGGGATGGCGTCAGAGTGATTTGTCGAGTCCCCAGATCTCCAAGCGCGGCTCGACGTAGGCGATCAGCCGTTCGTAGTAGCCGTGTTCCTTGGCTCGGCCTGGAGCAGTCTTGAACTTGTCGCGGCTCTCATGCGCGAAGCGCCAAATATTCTTGACGACGTGCGGTTGCATTCCCGGCACCAAGGCTTTGAAGGTCTGTTCCGAGGTAGTCGATGCCGAGCGGGAAATCCGGAGGGTCCAGGGGATCCCGGTAGAGAATCTGCTTTAGGGTCGAAGCCACCGCGCGCTGGATGCGCAACGGTCCGGAGATGCTGGGTGCCTCCGACTCGTGATCGAGATATGCACGAAACCGCTGGCCGACTAGGATCCGAGGGTACCCGGCGCACTTTTCCAGGTTGACCGCCGTAACCGTTGCTCCGCTGTGAAGCTGCTCGAAGGCCCAAGCGCCGAATCCGACTTCGATACCGCCTCGCAGCGGCGATCCCAAGGAGAGATGCTGAGAAAGGGTGATGGCCGATGCCAAGACCGTCTCGTGGAGTGCGACGATCGGAGCATTTTCGACGCCGTCGAGCGGCGTCTCCAAGACCACGTTGTCTGCAAACCCAGTGGTGGCGACTCGAATCTTGCTCAGGTGCTTTTGGAGCCGTATTGCTTCGGGCGGCAGACCCTCGATGGTTTGATGAGCTGACGCGGCTGCAGCGAGGAACACCTTCGGTCCGTCTACCAAAGCGCGGCGACGGCCGATCAGATCCTTGAACAGTTCAAGCGCCTCGGCCTTGTCCGTCGGAGCTGGAAACACGTCGGCGGCTGCCAGTTGTTCGCGGTAACCCATCAGGTCGAGAAAGGCCACTCCCCACATTGCAAACTTGATGTTGCCTTGTGTGACGCCGAGGTCCGGCCTTTCATTCTGCATTGTCAACGTCCGCCCTTTGTTGTGTCGGCCTTCCCGATGGATTCGAGCGCTCTTGCCCATCCGTTCCCCGCTCAGCCTGCCGGCACGGCGATGAGGTGCGTGTCCTTGATGGTCCGCTCGCGCGCCAGAAATCCTTGGACGACGAGTCTGCCGGCAGTCGCCTCGTCCAGAATGGCGTCGGCCAGGTGCTTCCGCGTGACATGGTTCTCCTCCAGAATCGGCGGCCAGATCTGCCCGAACGGGAGTGGCCCCTCGGCCGCGATTCGAGCGCGCAATGTGGGGAGGGCGGCGGCCAGATCTCGATCGCGCATGTTCCGATAGCGGACGTCGATCCCCGGCGCTCCCAACAGAAGCTCGGTCTGACCAGTTCGACTCTCGCGCACACGACTCTTGGCCTTGTCTCGCACTGAACCAGCGTCTCGTCCGACTACCTTTTCCTCGACCTGGCGAAACAAGCGAACCACCTCGGCGTGGTGGCCACCGACGACCAAGCGGAAGAAGGTCCGATCGATCGTTGGGTGTGGCACAGCGAGGTCGGCTACGAATCCCAGCTTCGCCCGATCCTTGAGTTGGCTGCGATAGAGCGCCATCAACTGCTCCTCGCCGAGTCCTGACGGTAGGTCAGCATCGCCAAGTCCGAAGAGGTCCCGCATCTGATTGCGTAAGAACTCCCGAGGATCGTCCTTCCACCGGTTGATATGGTGGAACATCACGTTCACCAGCACGTCCCGCCACCGGCCGGCGGCGAGCGGCGCGACGAACTGCATGCCGGCGCCTTTCCAGCCGGTCGGATCGACGAACAAGAACGCGGCATCGTCACCTATCATTCCCTGGATCGCCGCCACCTGGCTGCCGAACGCGCCCACGAGAACCTTCCAGGCCACCCCTTTGTGGGGTCGTCCGCTCAGGAACTCCGTCAGTCGTGTTGCGGAGGTCGGATTCGCCTCGACGAAGATCGCGCCGGCCTCGACCTTCGTCGGCGCATCGGACCATGTCGACAGGGCCTCCTCCAACGCATTCATCCCGATGGCCACGGACGTGTCCGCGTGGTCTTCGGTTCGCGAGCTCCAGGGTCCGGCAAAACAGTCGACGTACCAGAGGCGAACGCGCCGGCCGGTCTGGCTCACGGACCCCAGCTTCTGGCTCCACGCGCGGAGATAGTTGCGCAGAACCTCGTGCTTGAAGAACGTCTGCTCGCGGCCGTCCTGGTATTCTGCCGGCACGTCCATCGTGACCTCCACCCGGACCAAACGAGACCGTCACCGCTGGCGCGGAAATCTTGACGACCGGCTCGCACTATACAATAGTTCAGTACGCGGGCAAGGGGAATGAGTGACCGCAGCGACATCGAGTGGACCGACGCCACCTGGAACCCCGTTCGCGGGTGCCAGAAGGTCTCGCCCGGCTGCAAGCACTGCTACGCGGAGACCTTCTCCGAGCGGTTTCGCGGCGTGCCCGGTCATCCCTTCGAACAGGGTTTCGACTTGCGGCTGGTTCCCGACGCGTTGGACCTACCTCGTCGTTGGCGAAGCGGTCGGCTGGTCTTCGTAAACAGCATGTCGGACCTATTCCAGGATGAAGTCCCGAAAGAATTTATTCAGCGGGCGTTCGCCGTCATGCGGGAGTGTCCGCAACACCAATTCCAGGTCCTGACCAAGCGGGCGGAGCGACTGCTCGCGCTCGCGTCGGAACTCGACTGGGCGCCGAATGTGTGGATGGGCGTCAGCGTTGAGAACGACGACTACAAATGGCGGATCGATCTGCTGCAGCGGGTGCCCGCTGCTATCCGCTTCATCAGCGTCGAACCGTTGCTTGGTCCGATTGAGAAACTACCTCTGAAGGGAATTCACTGGGTCATCGCCGGAGGCGAGAGCGGACCACGAGCGCGCGAGATGAAACCGGAGTGGGCACGATCGATCCGGGATCAGTGCGTGGATGCGGGCGTGGCGTTTTTCTTCAAGCAGTGGGGCGGCGTCCAGCGGAAGCTAGCGGGCAGGCGGCTAGATCGGCGCGAGTGGAATGAGATGCCGGCGACCGCCGTCGGTTAGGACCGCTGGTTACATGGACGGTTGAGGTGGACGGCGCTCACGGTCGTAACACTGGGGCCGGGTGGCGGTGCCGGTCGGAGGCCCGGAAGGGGGCTCGCGGAAGGTATAACGAGATGTGGTCGCGCGGTGCTCTGGAGCGCGGCGCCTCTCCTGACTCGCCCGCCACGCACCGGCCGCTCTCACGGGGTCGGAACGGCGGCAAAGGTAGGCCGCGAAAGCCGACGCGGCGCTGTCATTGCCCCCAGATCTCGACGTGCGCTCGCGTCCCGGCCGACACGCTTCCGCGTACCAACTCCACGGCTCGGATGAATCGGACGTGGCCCGGGAGGTCGATGGCGCGGCTGCGCGAGCCGTCGGGGAAGCCGTGGCGGAGGCCCGGCGACTGGCGCTGGCCGTTGCCGAACTGGAGGATGACGTCGCCGACCTCCAGGCTGCTCTCGGTGACGACCAGCATGACGCGCGCGGTGCGGCCTTCGGACTTTCCGACGTGGATGATCTCGCGCTCGAACTGACCCGAGACCCAGGCGTCGCCCAGCAAGCGCCAGCCCGT
>Ga0134128_10007016_pt1 | contig 13620 bp, 10 predicted proteins | sample KB31754_FD_96462 | JGI IMG/M metagenome (GOLD analysis project Ga0134128, IMG submission 96462) | Terrestrial soil microbial communities with excess Nitrogen fertilizer from Kellogg Biological Station, Michigan, USA - KB3-175-4 | ecosystem: Environmental > Terrestrial > Soil > Unclassified ... | reverse complement strand
GACGCGGCAATAGCGGAGTTTGAGGCTGCGCTGAAGCGGGCGCCTCAGGATGCGACGCTGCATTACGATCTGGGACTCGCGTTGAAGTTGAAGGACATGTTGACCGAGGCGATAGGGGAATTTCGCAAAGCGGCGGAGCTTAATCCGCAACAGGCGGATGTGCGCTACACGCTGGGAGTGACGCTGTGGCAGCAGGGGGATTTTCCGGCGGCGGTTGCGGAGTTACAGGCGGCGGTACGGCTGAAGCCGGATTATGCCGAGGCGTACTACACGCTGGGCACGGTGTTGCGGCAGCAGGGGAAGTTGCCGGAAGCGGCGAGCGCTCTACGAGAGGCCATTCGACTCCAGCCGGATTTTGCCGGCGTGCACACCACGCTGGCGGCGGTTTTGCGCCAACTGGGCGATACCGCGGGAGCGGCGGCGGAAGCCAAGGCCGGAAGCGAGATGAGCAAGCAGAAAACGAATCAGCAGGCGGCGCTGTTCGCGACGAATTCCGGGAAGCGCCTATTGAACGCGGGTGATCTGGACGGCGCGATCTCGCAATTTCGCTCGGCGATCGCGGCGACGCCGGAATACGCGCCGGCACACTATCAACTGGGCGTGGCCTTGCGGCGCAAGGGCGACAGGGAAGAGGCCGGGAAGGAGTTTCAGAAGGCAGCGGAACTTGATCCGAGGTTGAGCGTTCCTGCGCCGTAGCGAATGAGCATATCAACAGTGCGGATGGGCGGTGTGGGCTCTAAACGCGCACCCTTTGAACGGCGAAAAGGTGCGGCACCCGAAAAAACCGCGGCCAACGTTTCTACGATGGCACGAAACGGCTCGGCAATTCAGGCGCCGCCGTTGCGCAACGCGACCAGCTCGCTGCTGACTGGGACGCCGCGGGTGACTTTGACGCGAATCACCGCTTCAAACGGTCTCAGTTGCCCAGTCTGAGAAACGGAAAGCCTCAGTAGTAATTCTTCGACGGAACTTCGGCGGCATACGTACTCGACGGCGGCCTGTGTGCCCATGGTGGTGTTGCCGGCGAGAATCAGTACGGACTGACTGGGCTCGAGCCCGCGTATCAAGGCGATCAGCGCGTAGTCCTCGGTCATATTTTCGCTTCCAGAACTACCGAGAAATTCCTTGGGCTCACCCGGCTGGGGATGCACGTTGATGAGTTCCGGATCGCCTTTGCGCGGTCCGGAGTCTACGCGATGAAAAACAAATTCCTGCGAGCCGGGGATTTCCAGCAGCGTGAGATTCTCGAGCGGCGAGCCGACGAAGATCAGATTGTTGTTCTTGGCGTCATCGAGCGAGAACAGGCTGCCGCGCTTCACGCGGATCTGCCGATGCAGATTTCCGAAGAGGCGATCGAGCTCGTGAACGGCAATCACTTCGCCGACTCCGGTGTAGTGATCGAAGATGGGGTGACTGTTGGCGTCTTTCTGCGAGTCGTAATAGCGCAGGGCGATTTCCGGCCGGCCGATGAATTTGGCATTGCTGAAGATGACCCACGGCTCATCTTGTCCTGAGGTAAAACCGTTCCAGAAAACGCGGAAGGCGCCTGGAACATTGTCCACATCGTGAGCGGCCTGTGCTGCGTTGCGATTGGATACGAGACTCAAGATCACCATCGTGGAAGCGGCTAACAACACGCCGAGTGAGACGGTGGCGATGACCCAGTTGCGGACCCTATGGCGCGGGCCAGGCGACTCCCAATGGGGCTCGGCACCGTTGCCGGGATGAGGCTTGGTCTGCCCGGGTGCGCGGCGGTGGAAAGCTAGAACGTAAGTGCCGCGAGGGAGCTCGACGATGATCGGATCTTCGGCGCCGTCCGAGTTGTAGTATTCGGCGAGCTTTACGCGCAGACGCCCGGCCTGCACGCGGACCATGGAATCGAGCTGGGGATCGAAGTCCGGGGAGCGGCCGAAAACTTCGGTCGCAATTTGATACTCCTTGATGGGGGTGCCAGGATGGTCGAGAGCATGTTTCGCCAGATAGCGCAGGAGCTTACACAGCTGCTCCGACCCATGTAGGGCGTGGCTGTTCACCAGCTTATCGATTTGACCGAGATCTTGATCTCGTTCGGTCAAGTGGGCCCCCGTGACAAGCGGTTTAACAGGAGTGTAACAACGCGCGCATCTCTATGCAAGGCGAGGATTTACGGCGCGTAACCGCGTCAGACCTTTCGAGACTTAAATTTAGCACACCAAAAAAACTAATAGTAGTCAACATTTCTTTAGATTTGACTATCGAGGGCCGAGTTCCCTGTGGGTGCCGGTTGCCCCTACGGGATTCCCGGCGATAGCCGATAGTAAAGTGCAATTGGGTGAGTGCTTCCGTCGAGGGGCGGTTTGTCGTTTGGGGTGGGTGTGGCCAGGCAAATCTACTCTTTAACTTTTTGCTGTCCTGCCGCAGCTCCTTCATTCGTGCGTTCAAGCCCGTCCTATTTCTTGATTAATTTGAGCTTTAGCGTGTGAGCCATGAAAGCGCCTGGTTTCGGTTCTGGCGGTATGCAGTCGTCGAGGGCGAAGCGAAACCAGGCTTGATCGAAGGAGGAGTGAAATGGTGAGACGATGGATTGGGGTGGGATTTGTCGCTCTTTGCCTGGCGCTGGTGTTAAATGCACCTGCAGCCAAGGGGCAAGCGGTCTACGGCAGCATCGTTGGTAACGTAAGCGACGCTCAGGGAGCGGCGGTGGTAGGCGCGAAGGTGACGGTAACCAACGCTTCCAAGGGCACGACCGACGAGGCCATAACGAGCGAGAACGGCAATTTCACGGTCACGCACTTGATTCCGGACACTTACAAAGTGCGCGTGGAGGCATCCGGGTTCAAGGCCTATGAGGCCGGCAACGTACCGGTAGGAGCGGACCAGACGGTGCGCGTCGAAGCGCAGTTGCAAGTCGGCGACATGACGCAATCGGTGGAAGTGAGTGGTGAAATTCCGCAGCTGCAAACCGAGAAATCCGACGTATCGACGACCTTCAAGGCGGCTACGGTTGAAGCACTGCCCATTTACAACCGCAACTTCACCACCTTCCAGTTGTTGTCACCTGGCAATCAGCGCATGAACGGCTGGAACCATGCTGCCAGCGAGAACCCTCAGGGTTCGCAACAGATTTTGACGCAGGGCCAGCAATTTGCCGGCACCGCGTTCGAACTGGATGGCACCGACAACCAAGATCCGATTCTGGGCATTATTGTTATCAACCCGAACCTGGATTCGATCGAGGAAGTGAAGATCACCGCCCAAGATTACGATGCGGAATTCGGCAAAGCGCTGGGTGCGGTGGTTACGTCGCAGACCAAGTCGGGAACCAACGAGCTGCACGGATCGGCATTTGATTTCGAGCGTTCGAACGCGAACTTTGCGCGCAACCCGTTTACCGAACCGGTGACCGTTGCGAAAGGCAACTGGAATCAGTTTGGCGGATCCGCGGGGGCGCCGATCATCAAGAACAGATTGTTCATCTTCGGCGATTACCAGGGACTTCGCAGCCACGTTGGCGCGGCGGCTTCGGACCGTGTTCCAACGGCGGCAGAGCGCGCAGGCGACCTCAGCGATTTGGGCAGGGTAATTTACGACCCATACGTGGCCGCCGATCCTGGGCACACGACCTTGCTGCTGGGCCCCAACGGCCAACCAATTCCGCTTACCTCGTCTCAGCGTACTTCCGCGTTCGCGGCTTGTCCTGGATTTTGCGGACCGTTCCCCGGAAACATTATTCCGGCGTCGCGGTTGTCTCCCCAGGCGCAGGCACTCTTGGCTTTGATCCCCGGCCCGAACACTTCGCCGGCAAACCCGTTGCAGGATAACTTCTTCGGTTCCGGTAGCAACGTCCTGGATTCCGACGGCTTCGATTTCCGAGGCGATTTTGCGGCCACGAGCAAGATGCACGTCTTTGGTCGCTACAGCTATCAAAAGTTCTTACGTGCAGGTCCCGGTCTTTTTGGCGAGCTGGCCGGTGGCCCGGCACTTCCCGCGGACCCGTCCGTGGGCAGCTTCGCGGGTACGTCCAACGTCAAGAATCAGAGCGTTGCAGCGGGATTTGACTACACCCTGAGCCCGACATTGCTGACCGACTTCCGGTTCGGCTACATGCGTTATCACGTGCAGACCGCACCGGGCGCTGTGGGAACCAGTCCCGCGGCTGATGCCGGTATCCCTGGTTTGAACAAAGACGATTTCTTCACGTCGGGCATGCCTGGGTTCACGATTCACTCGCCTTCCTCAACGGACTTCAACTTCGGCTACGACCTGAATAACAACCAGTGCAATTGCCCGTTAGACGAGAGTGAACATCAATACCAGTTCGTGAACAACTGGACGAAAATCCACGGCAATCATTCGTTTAAATTTGGCGCCGACGTGCGCTACGCGTACAACTTGCGCGTGCCTAGCGATGCTCATCGTGCCGGGCAGCTTGAATTCAACAACGACATCACTCAGGGGCCGGGAGGCGATGGAGGATCCGGACTGGCGGGCTTCCTGTTGGGGTATGTCAGCCACTTCAACCGCTACGTCAGCGATTCCACGAACGCATACGAAACACAGCCGCGCATCTTCTTCTACGGTCAGGATACCTGGCGAATCACACCGAAACTGACCGTGAACCTCGGCTTGCGTTGGGAAATCTATAAGCCCGAGTCGGTACCGCGAACTGGCGGCGGCGGCTGGGTGGACCTGCAGACGGGTGAAATGCGAGTGGCCGGTCAAGACGGTGTGGACAGCACCGGAAACACTGACACCAGCTACACGCACTTCGCGCCGCGGCTAGGCATTGCCTATCAGCTGAACTCCAAGACCGTCGTGCGCCTAGGCTACGGCCGCAGCTACGACATCGGCGTATTCGGCACGGTGTTTGGCCATACGGTGACGCAAAACCTGCCGGTGCTGGCGCAGCAGGACTACACAGGCGGTGGCGCCGGTGCGCAGGACGTGAACACTGCATTTTTCCTGAACAACGGCCCCGTAGGTTTTGATCCTGCAACGGCTTTGACGTCCGGCAATTGCAATCCGATCACAGACCCCACGCTCACGTTGACCGAGTGCGTCGGGCCTAACAACCGATCGTTGGTGCCGAACGGCGTATTCTCCAGATCGCGGCCATTCAACAATCGGTTGCCAGCCGTGGATGCCTGGAACGCCTCGTTTCAGCGGCAGGTTACTCCTACTTTGACGGCCACGATTGCCTATGTTGCGAACCACGGTTCGCACACGCTGGTCGGCGACAACCCAGCCTACGGTGTTAACAACCGGACGGTAGTCGGGTATCAACCGGGCTGCCAGCTACTAGCGAAGTCCGCGACGCTTCCCGATCCGGTAACCTGCACCAATCCAGGTGCGCTGCCACCCCAACTGCGGACGCCTTACTACCTAAAGTATGGATGGTTCCAAGGAATCGATTACTTCGGAAACGACGCGAACAACAACTACAACTCGATGCAGTTGACCGTCGAGAAGCGCTTCTCGAACGGATTGAACTTCCAGGGTAGCTATACGTTCCAACATTCCAACTACTACGAGAACGGCGGCTACTACAATATCGATCCACAAATTCAATATGGTCCGAACCGAAACTACCGGAACCATGTGTTCATTTTCACCGAGGTCTATCAGTTGCCGTTCGGACGAGGGAAGGCGTGGGGCAACAACATGGGTCGAGCTGCCGACCTCTTGATTGGCGGCTGGTCCATCAACAGCTCTACGAACTTTTCCAGCGGTCTGCCATTCACTCCGAGCCTGTCGGATTGCGGCCCGGAAATCGACAATGGACCGTGCATGGCCAGCGTTTCTGGTCACGTCGCTGGCGGTACGCAGTCTGGCGATCCACGGGCTGGCGGTTACTGGTTCCAAACAACCAGTGGCACCAAGCTCGCGGCTAACGTCTGCGGCGGAGCGGCACCAGCAACTGCGGGTCCTTGGGTGCAGCCTGGCTGCGATTCGTTTGGAAATGTGGGCTTCGACAGCTTCCGTGGGCCGAAGTTCTTCAACACCGACGCGGCGCTGTTCAAGGACTTCGCCTTCACCGAGCGATTCAAGCTGCAGTTCCAATTCCAGGCCTTCAACGTGTTCAATCACCGAAACCTGGATCTGCCCAACACCAACGTAGACGCCAGCAACGGAGGCAGCATCACCGGCCTCGCGTTCGGTTCGCAGATGCGGCGTTTGCAATTCGGTCTCAAGCTGGCTTTCTAAGAAAGCACGCGCAACCACCCCAAACGAAACCGGGGAGCCCTCGCGGGCTCCCCGTTTTTTATGCTCTAATCTTTTTTGAACGCGCACGGACTTGTAATGCCATCTCTTATTTGCAGAGGTCTCTTCGTTCTCGCGTCGCTGATTGTCGGCGGGCCTGCGCGTGGCCAGAATGCGGCTGCCCAGCCGCCGGCTCAACAATCACCGGAACCGAGTCGCGACGATGCGATGTTCCAGGGGTCGCGGCAGCTTTCGCAACTGGGAAAGTATGACGAGGCGGTGGAAACGCTGCGGCAATTGGCGGTAAGCCATCCGGAGATGAAGGGCCTGGCGCATGAATTCGGCGTCACCTACTACAAGAAAAGCGATTTCATCAATGCCATCACGTATCTGAAAAAGGCGCGGGAGGAAGACCCAAACGACGGAGAAGCGGTGCAACTCCTCGGGCTCTCCTACTATCTGGCGGGGCACCCGGCGGATGCGATTGCGCCGCTGGAGAAAGTGCAGACGTGGTTTCCCAGCGCCAACGTGGATGCCGCGTACATTCTGGGCATCTGCTACATTCAGACCAAGAACTATCCGCACGCCCGCGCAGCGTTTGCAAAAATGTTTGGCGTACCGCCGGAATCCGCCGCAAGTTATCTTTTCACCGCGCGAATGCTGTTGCGGCAGGACTTTGGCCCGGTCGCGGAGGAATACGCGCGCAAGGCGGTAGCGCTGGAACCGAAGCTGCCGCTGGCGCATTTCCTGATCGGCGAACTCGATATCTACGGTTCCAAGATCCCTGAAGCCATCGCTGAATTTCAAAAAGAGTTGGAACTGAACCCCGGTTATGCACCGGCTTATTACAAGCTGGCCGACGCCTACTCGCGGATCTTGAAGTACGATGAGGCGGAAAGATTGCTGCAGCGCTCCATCTGGCTCGACGCCACTTCCACAGGTCCTTACATTTTGCTTGGAAAGGTGTTGCAGAAAAAAGGCGAGGCTGACCTGGCCGTGCGCGCCTTGAAGCGCGCCATAGCCATGGACCCCAACAATCCGCTGCCGCATCACTTGTTGGGCCAGGCCTACCGGGATTTGGGCCGAGCCGAGGATGCGGAACGCGAACTGAAGGCGGCCGCGCAGATGGAAGCGCACTGATCGACCGGTTGCGCATTCGAGGAAAACGTTGCAACGATTGAGTTGAAGGTGCGAGTTGCCAACTAAACGCGAAGGAACAATGAAACGATTCACTGTGGTGGGGCTCGGGGAGCTCCTCTGGGATATGCTTCCCGAAGGCAAGCAACTTGGCGGAGCGCCGGCGAACTTCGCGTACATGACCAGCTTGCTGGGCGATGAAGGCCTGGTGGCCAGCCGAGTAGGAAACGACGCGCTGGGGCGCGCTGCGGCACGGCGCCTGCAGCGCATCGGGCTCAAGAGTTCGCATATTCAACTGGACTCTGCGCATCGCACCGGCACCGCGAAGGTGGAAATAGATGAGGCGGGGCAGCCGACGTTTGAATTTGCCGAATCCATAGCCTGGGACTTTTTTCAGTGGACCACTGACTGGAACGAATTGGCGGAAAAAACCGATGCGGTCTGTTTTGGTTCGCTGGCGCAGCGATCGCCAAGATCGCGAGCGACCGTGCGTGCGTTTCTCCAGGCTGTCGGGAAACGCACGGTTCGCGTTTTCGACGTGAATCTGCGGCAGCCGTTCTATTCCCGCGAAACCCTGGACGAATCCCTGAAACTCTGCGACATCGTAAAACTCAATCAGGATGAGATCACCGCGGTGCCGAAAATCCTGGGTCACCCTGCGGACGGCGAAGAGGGTGCGGCTCGGTGGATTCGTGACACCTACAAGCTGAAGCTGGTGTGCGTCACGCGCGGCGAGCAGGGAAGCCTGCTGGTGGCGGAGAAACAGATCAGCAATCACCCCGGCTGCAAAGTGCGTGTTGCGGACACCGTGGGGTCCGGCGACGCCTTTACCGCCGCGCTGGTGTACCACTATCTTCGCGGCGCGTCCCTGGCTACCTTAAGCGAAGCAGCCAATCGCATGGGCGCGTGGGTCGCGGGACAAACCGGCGCGACGCCCAAGCGCGACAATCGGCAGTTGGAAAGAATTCGCTCCAGCAGTAGCGGAAAAGACGACTGACAGCTGCTCCGTTTTGCGATTAGTGCCCCGAGCCCGGAGCGGCGGACTGTTCTTTTGCCAGCTTTGCGACCGAGGCTTCCGGCAATTCGTGCACCAGCACCAGGAAGACTCCGTTGGTCCAGCCAAATCCCACGATGTTGATATTGTAGCCGGCAGTGACTTGCGTCTCGGAAGAGCGCGTGGCGGCGTTGTATTTTTCGCGAATCGTTCCGTCGCGCCGGAAATTTTCCGCCACATTCGAAAGAAATTCGTAAGAGACGCGATCGGCGTCTTCGTTGAATCCGTAGCGCCGGATGCCTTCGTCGGCAAGCAGCTGATTCGGCGCCCAGGCGTAAGGATAATCCCATTGCCCGCCGGTTTCGTTCGCGCTCATCACCAGCCCGCCGGGCCGTTCGAATATGCCGATATTTTTAATGATGGCGCGGGCTTGTTCCGGCGTTGCCAGGCCGGACCACATCGGCAGGAAGGTTGTAATGTACGGATAGGACGATTGCACCTGGCTTTGGAAGTCAAAATCGAAAAACATGCCTGCTTTTTCATCCCATAGATATTGCTGGATGCGCTCCTTGCGTTCCGCGGCGTGTTTTCGCCATTCGTCGGCCTCTTTCTTGCGGCCGAGCAACTCACTCATGCGCGCGAGATCTTGTTCGCTCTTGTAGAGCAGGCTGTTGAGGCATACCGGCGCGAAATGATGCGTAGCGGCGCCAAAGGGCCCGAACCGGAACGAAATGTCGTAGCCGGACTCGCGCATGGCGCGATCGCCTTTGTAATAGTCGGCATTGAGCGCCACGCTTCCCGCGGGCATGCAGTTCGAATGCGCCATCGTTGCGGTGGAATCGCAGACTTGCAACGCGAATAGAGGTCCGACGGTCTGCTGCGCGGCGTCGCCGGCCTGCTTCTGCATCAAGTGCCCCCGGCCCAAGCCGCGCTGGGACAAAAAGTAGGCTGCCACTTGCGCGTAGTGGCCGGTCTCATCCTTCACGCTCTCGGGCGCTGGCCCGTTCCCGAAATCGTAGTAGCGCGCCAACCCGGTTGTGCCGGCCAGATGCGGCTCGCGGGTCCACAGCTCGTGATCGCGAACCGCGTAGCCGTAGGCTTTCTCGATCCACGCGCGATCTTCGTGGCCGGCAGCTTTCTGCGCGTCGTATACCGCGAGGATCATCGACGTCAGAAACGGAGGCTGCGAGCGCGTCAGGTAGTAGGAGCGATTCGCGTTCAGCACCGCGCCGTAGTGCTCGATCTCAAAGAAAAAATTTTCCACCATTCCGCGCGCTAGCTCGACGCGATGATCCTGCACCAGGCCGCGGATGATGAAGTAGCTGTCCCAGCCATACATCTCGTTGAATCTTCCGCCGGGGACGACGTATTTCTCCGGCAGGTACAGCAAGCCCTCCGGCTCAATTTTGCTGGAATCGATCTCGCCGAGATGATGAATTACCTGCGGAAGCCGCTTGACCTGAACCTGGCATTGCTTCTGAAGTTGCTGCACGTCGTCGGGTACACTGATATCAGCAGGCAGGTACAGCACGGATGCGGCTGCGAGCTTGGGGTCGACCACCGATTTGCAATCCGCCATCGAGCGCGTGAGCGTGTCCCATCCGGCGGCGATGTACTTGCGAATGGGATCGAGACCCGATGCTGAAGAAGGTTGCTGCGCGTAAGTTCGCGCAGGCGCGCCGGCAAGGCACACCGCAACGGCCCCAAGTAGTGCGCATCGATGGATGCGCGCGAAAAAGGACGGAGGAAAGCCTCGACGGGGTGCAAAATGGGTCGTCATTGACGGCACGTTCCTTCTAGGGCTTTTGGAAATATCTCGTTTATCTAGAATAGCATAGCCGGGGTCTGGAGTGTTCGCTTCGGCGTGCCCCGGCTCGCCTGCCATGACTCCGAAATTTCTGAATCCCACTCGCTTCCCGTTCATCCAAACAAGGGCCAGCGCACCGGTGGGGTGACGCGAAAGTTCGATGCTATAGTGATGGCTGGAACCCAGAGTTGTTCCTTTCAGGGGTTAGCTATCTCTTGAGCACCGCTGATCCACACCGACTGCCTTCGTCCATCGCACGCGAGGACGAGCACCTGCTCGTAGCCGCCGCAAAAAAAGGCGACACCGCGGCGTTTGAAGAGCTTGTCAATCGCTACGAAAGCAAGATTTTCCGTTTGACGAGAAACATTACCGGGAATCGCGAAGACGCTGAAGATGCCATGCAAGATGCTTTCTTGAAAGCTTACGCTCACCTCGACGGATTCCAGGGCGACTCGCGTTTTTATACCTGGCTCGTGCGCATCGCCGCCAACGAAGCGCTGATGCGATTGCGGAAGCGGCGCCCGGGTCAGCTTTCGCTGGACGAGCCGATCGAAGGCGACGCCGACCTCATGCCACGCGAGCTCGAGGATTGGCGGCCCAGCCCCGAACGGGAATACGCGCAAGCCGAAATGCAGGGCATTCTCGCTGAAGTTATCGAGAAACTCGAGCCGGAATACCGTATCGTGTTGGTGCTGCGCGATCTCGAAGAACTCTCCACGCAGGAAACCGCCGATGCATTGGGAATTTCCGTTACTGCGGTGAAATCTCGTTTGCTCAGGGCGCGCCTCAAACTCCGGGAAAAGCTGAACCGCCATTTTCGTCAGGGTGGGACAAATTGAATTGCAAAGGCGTCATTCGCGAGGTATCGAACTATATCGATGGCGAGCTCGACCTCACCATCCGTCAGGAACTGGAACGTCACCTCGAGCATTGCGAAGATTGCGCGCTGATTCTCGACCAGACCCGTAAGAGCATAGAGATTCTCTGCGACTCCGAACCGATTCCCCTGTCCGCTGACGTTCAGTCACGTCTTCGCGCTGCTTTACGAGACAAGCTCAGCAAAAAACCGGCATAGCGTCGCAGCCCTGCTGTTTCATCGTTGTCCGTAACCCGTGCGGTTGTCGGCACCACTACCGGCTGATTGCACGCTCCTTATTCTTTAAGTTTGCCTCCAGTTCGACCACAATTGGCCGTGGAGGAGCTAATTCCGATGGCCATCAACATTGAGCACCTGAAGCACTTTCAGACGGAACAACTCGAACAGAAGAACATCCAGACCGAAGCGAGGATTCCTATTCACACCAGAACGGTCGAATGGGCGCTGATCGAGATCGTTATCCTCTTAACGGGTATCGGTGACAGTCTCAAGAGGATGGCCGACAGACCTTAACGCCGCATCCGCACTCATCAGTTGGTCGAATGGAAGCCGAAACTATCCGTGCGGACGGCCTGGTGGCGCATTTGAATCACCTGATGGCTGAGGTGGAGCGCCAGAAACAAGAAGCAGAACAGGCGAAGGATTACCGGACCGCGCTGGGATGCGTGCGGGGAATGATCCTTCTTCTAGAGCTCTTAATCCGCCTTACAGTGGATAGGCCAAGTTGCGGTCTTGCAGTAAGTCTTTCTGTTCGTTAGATTTGTACTGCCCGCGCCCGGGTGGCGGAATGGCAGACGCTGAGGACCTAAAATCCTCTGGCAAATGTCCGTAACCCGTTGAAATAAAAGATCACAGTTGGCCTTAATGCCCATCACTTTGACTTATCTTTGACTTAAGAAACACGACCGGGATCAGATTGAGATTGTTTTTGCAAGGAGTGAGGATTGGCGAATGGTGCCGGGGGCGGGAGTCGAACCCGCACGGTGGAGATCCACCAACGGATTTTAAGTCCGTAACGTCTGCCATTCCGTCACCCCGGCGACCCTGGCAGAACTTCAAGATAACATGGTTAGCGGTTTTTCCCGTACGCCGCGTCCATCTTGGAAAAGGCGCTCCGCATGCGATCTTCCGGGGAGCCGAGGTATCGCAACAGCATTGCGTGGGTCTTCCAACCGGCGATATTCATGATTTCATCATGCGGAACACCGCAACGGTCGGCTTCACGTGCAAACGTCCTACGGAGATCGTGGAAGCCTGGCTTACGGGTTTGGCCATCCTAAGTGGTAAAGCCTTCAGCGGTGCCAGCACGCTTACACGCTGCTTGAAACCGGTCTATTGCTCGGTCGTAGCTAACTTGTTTGCCCTCAGCATCCGGAAATACGTATTCGCATGAGGGGAATTTCTTGTCGTGAAGCTTGCGCTGCTCATGTATCAGCTTCAGCAAATCGCTGTCAAGGGTTATGGATTTAGGTTCCTTTCCCTTCGTACGTCGAGCAGGCAAGCGGAGAATTCGCAAGTCTAGGCGAACTTCCGCCCACTTCATACCCATCGGCTCTTGCGCCCGCATTCCAGTCCTGTAAAGAAATGTGACAAGGGGCACCAAGTAGCGGGTCCGCTCTTTCCCATCAAGTTGTTGAATGAGCGATGCGAACTGTTCGGGAGAGAACTCGCCTTCATCTGCTCGGTGTCTCTCGTCGGGAATCACAATCGAAGGCACACGCCGAACCATCTCTTTTGAGAACGCCAATTTGAAGGCCCTTTTTAACGCCGCGAGCTCGCGGGAAAGCGTCGGTTCGCTAGGCACAGGCTCTTCATTGCTCTCCGAAATATTTCTCTAGTCGTTTGAGCGACCGTTCTGCCTTGCTTACGCTTCTCCGCTCCTGACGAGAGTAGTCTGCACGCAAAAGATCGCATACTTGTTTCAGCGTCACTTTCTTGTATTTTTGAAAGTCCTCAAACTCACCACGGCTAATCTTAGTGAGCCGGTCACCCTGATCTTTCTCTGTCGAAACTGTCTGACGCTGGATCACTACCAGTGCCACTTCCAAATTCCCGCCGATATCAAGAAGTTCGTGCCGGCCGGTAGAACTCCGGGGCAGCCCTTGGCCCGTTTCCGAGGGAGGTGCGGTGAATGGAGAAAGGAAACAGGCTTCAAGCGGTGTCCGCAACGTCGTGCGATCGACTTTTCCTACTGTGAATGTCATCTGTTCCGGATACCCGAAAGCGTTCGCGAATTGCCAGCCTCTGCGAAGCAAGAAGACGTTGTTGAATGGGTCTGGTCGCCTCGCTGGTACAACAAGGTCTATCGCCGGATTAAGCGGGGAACGGTCCAACTGTCCGAAAATAGGTGGGGGGTCGTTGGAAATTTCTGAGTATATCTATAGTGAGAGGGGACATAACGCATTCCATTCCCCTCTTATTTTTGCGTCACAAAAACTAAGAAGAATTTCGTAGATGCTCACAAAACAAGAAATCTCGCTCAAATTAAAGCTCTTAGACGTGCCATGGACGACGGTAGCTAAGCTTGCCGGCACGCCGGTAAGCTTCGAGCTGGGTTCCTGGAATGGCAAGACCGTCGGGAAAAGCGTGCGGCCGATGATCGATGACGCTGCCTCGGAGACCGAG
>Ga0134128_10007015_pt1 | contig 13620 bp, 13 predicted proteins | sample KB31754_FD_96462 | JGI IMG/M metagenome (GOLD analysis project Ga0134128, IMG submission 96462) | Terrestrial soil microbial communities with excess Nitrogen fertilizer from Kellogg Biological Station, Michigan, USA - KB3-175-4 | ecosystem: Environmental > Terrestrial > Soil > Unclassified ... | reverse complement strand
TGGCATTGAGGCTCATTCCGGGCGCATGGCGGAAGGGGATGCGGTTATTTTCCACCACCGTGATCTGGCCCAACGGACTGGACCGTTCTTCGACCACCTGCGCTCCGGCAATATTGAGGGTTTGACTCAAATCCTTGTAGGGAGAAGGCTGCACTTGCAGCCAGTCGCCGGGCACCACTACCGCCACCAGCAGAGCCAGCCCAACAAATGCTTTAGTCAGCCATTTGGGCCCTGTCTTCAGCTCGATGGTGGCGATGGCGGCGGCGAGCAAGGCTGTTGCCGTCAGGATGATCAGCACTTTCTGGGGCGGCACGAGAAACAGCATGCCGATAACGCCCAGGCTGCCCGCCCCCGCACCCAGGATGTCGAAAGCATAGATACGGTGTGCTTCCCGGCCGAAGTACCACATGACGAGGCCGATGCCCAGCCCTCCGCAAAAGAAAGGCAGCGTCGTCAGCAGGTACACGGTGAGCAGTCTGGCCAACTGGGTGTTATCCCACATCAGTTCGAGCGGATTGAAGGGAACCTGTTGCGCCAGCAGAAACGTTGCGGGCATCAGAAAAGCCATTCCTGCTGCAGCGATGAGATAGACCGCGCCGACGTGCGGGGCAATCTTTTCCTTCAGCAATGCAAGCGCCGTGCCGCTGGCCCCGTAGCCCAGCATCGCCGCGCTGATGATCATGTAGGCGAAGTGATGCCACAGCACAATACTGAACAGGCGAGTCAGCAGCACCTCATACGCCAGTATGCAGGCCGAGAGTAGCCCGATGGCAATAAACGGCGGCCTCGGCAGCGGCATGACCACAGGGCGTGGCTAATGTCCGCCGGTGAGCGGCACGAAACCTACCGGCACAATTTGACGGCTGGTGACCGAACCATCCGCATGTTTCTCCACCAGCATCAGATACTGGGTCATGAACTGCGCACCGAGCGGAATCACCATGCGGCCTCCCGATTTCAGCTGCCTGATCAGGGGAGGCGGTACGTGGCTTGCGGCAGCCGTCACCACAATGGCATCGAACGGGGCTGCTTCCGGCCAACCATAGTAGCCGTCGCTCACCTTTACCTTGACATTCGTGTAGCCAAGCGATTCCAGCCGCTCGGCCGCCTGCTTTTCCAGTGGCTCAATAATTTCGATGCTGTATACGGATTTGACTATTTCCGCCAGTACAGCAGCCTGATAGCCTGACCCAGTGCCGATTTCAAGGACGCTATCGCCAGCTTTTACCTTTAGCAGATCGGTCATCAGTGCCACGATGGAAGGCTGCGAGATTGTCTGCCCGTGGCCGATGGGGAGGGGCCGGTTGAGATAGGCAAACGCGGCAAGCCAGGCAGGCACGAAACGATGACGCTCGACTTTTCCGATTGCGGCCGCAACGCTGGGGCTGAGAGCGAAACCCTCGTTGGCGGCAACATCGGCCACTATCTCCTCCACCATTTTATGGCGTTTCGCATCGAATTCCCCGCCGTGCGAAGGGAAGCTGCAGCAATAGAGAAATATACCCAAGGTGAAGTAGCGCTTCATGACTTCATTAAAGCAAATTCTGGGTAAGATGCGGGTGAAAATGTCAAAAAAGACGTCGCGGCAATATTTTCAAATGATTGGAAGCTTCATTGTAGAAGCCGAGGCTCCCATGTAGAATCCGGATTTGTTCAACGCGTCCCGGAGGAAAGCCGAATGAATATTTCTAAACGTCGTTCCCTGTTATTGAGCAGCAGCATTGCAATAGCGGTATTTTCGGGTTCCCTTGCAGCGCAAGGCTTCGGCCAGTTGAAAGACATCATGGGCGGAAGTGGCGGAAGCAGTGCCGGCGGCGCAGCTTCGTCGCTGGGGTCGCTGGGGTCGTTTGGATCGTTGTCATCCATAACGTCGGGAAGCACAGGAAACGTTGCGGGAATTATCGAATACTGTGTTCAGAACAATTTGCTGGGGGGCAGCAATGCCTCGAGCGCCTCTTCGGTTAAGGATCAACTGATGGGAAAGCTCTCCGGCACCGGTGCTGAACCGGCCCAGAGTAATCCCGACTATATCAACGGTGCGAAGGGCATATTAAGTGGCAGCAGCGGTCAGAGCCTGGATTTAAGCATGGCCGGCCTGAAGGCTGCTGCAACCAAACAGATATGCCAAAAGATACTTGACCAGGGTAAGTCTTTGCTTTGATTGCCGGGTGAGTGGCACCCGGCATCTTTCAGCAGGGTTCCGCGGTACCCTCTGCCGTGTCGGGCTGCATGTCCCCGTTTCTCCTGGCTGATGCTTTGGTCCAGGCCGTTTGGGTAATAACCGGGTCCGGCTGTTGCCACAGACGCCCATGATCGCGCTGACGGCCCCTGCCCTTCAATTTTCCGTCTTCCGTTGCGCCAGGGCCGTGACGCCGTGAAAGTTCGCATCCGGCATTCCTGTTGGTAATCGTTGTGACGGCCGCTGGGCTTTGGGAGAGCAAAGTTGCGCGAAGCCATATCGGGGATTGAAGGGGGTGAGCCGGTTATCCGGCTGATGTTCTTTTTCGCAATCCTCCTTATCGTGGGTATTGGAGAAGCGCTGGTGCCGCGGCGCCAGCGCAGCCTTGCGCGACGCATGCGCTGGCCTGGCAATCTCGGCATCGTGGCATTGAATACGCTGATGCTCCGTATGCTGTTCCCGGTAACAGCCATCGGGGTGGCGCTGCTGGGCGAATCGCGCGGCTGGGGCCTGCTGAACGTTCTCACCATTCCGGAATGGATTGCGGTCCCGGTTGCCGTCATAGTCCTTGATCTGGCTATTTATCTTCAGCACATATTATTCCACGCCGTACCCGCGCTCTGGCGCGTGCAACGGATGCATCATGCCGACCTCGACTTCGATGTGACTACCGGCGTAAGATTCCATCCGATCGAGATCACGCTTTCCATGGGCATCAAGCTGGCAGTCGTGGCGGCACTCGGTGCTCCGCCGTTTGCAGTACTGATGTTCGAAGTGCTGCTCAACGCTACGTCGCTCTTCAACCACGGGAACATGCGCATCCCCCGGCACTTCGACAGGATTCTGCGCTGGGTCGTGGTGACGCCCGACATGCACCGGGTCCACCATTCCTGGCATCCCGGCGAGACGAACTCCAATTTCGGGTTCAATCTTCCCTGGTGGGACAGGCTGCTGGGCACCTACAAGGACCAACCCCGGGATGGCCACGAGGGGATGACCATCGGCATCAATCAATTCCGTGAACCGGCCTGGGAGCGGCTTGATCGAATGCTGATCCAGCCTTTTGCCGGACCCACCACCAGTTACCCAATCCCTGCACGCGACATACCCGAGCGCGTGCCTTCAGGGGAACTTCTTGGAAAGGGCGGTGAGGAGCGGAAAGGCTGATCCGGCATAGCTCCCTCCCGCTCCCTTCCCCGCTCTGTCGCGTCAAAGGCAGAAATCTGACGTCGGCCAAAAGCCGCAGCTCTCATGGAAAGGAGGGGCCGAGGCCGGCTGTTTCCGCAGCGGGCACCAGCACGCGGATCTCGGATTCCCAGTCTTTGAGTTTCTTTACGGCATGTTTCCGTTGTGCGGCGGTCGTCATGTTATGGAGATTTGCCACAAAGGCGCAGTTATAAACCCACACCTGCTCCGCGTACTTCCTGTAGCCGTCATCCGGCGAGCGATAAATACGCTCCACATAGGCCCTGAGTGCCGCCTGCGCCTTATCCTGGCCGGGATTATCCGCATTCAGCCGCCGCAGGACCTGCACAAGATCCAGCTGGCGCCGATGACGCTCCGCATTCCAGATATTGACTTCGTAGGGCGAGCGTGTCACCCACCGCGTGATAAACTCCTGTTGCGTGTCGTCGAGCTTTCCGTAGAAGAATTCCGCCCGTTCAGCCGTGCGCTTGATCGATTTCCTGAGACGCCGGGACGCGTCGCCCTGAAGATGTTCGTCACGAAACTCCTCGTTGATCTTGTCATATCGCCGCTGGATATTCTGTATCTGCTGCGGCGTCAGCGTTAATGCCAGTTCGGCCGCCATTGGCAGCGCACGTTCGAATGCGCTGTCCATGTAACCGCGTAAGTCTGTCCACAAGCCGCAGGTGCGCTCGGGTGTAATATCTTCCAGCACGAGATTCTGCGAATTCACCAGTAAATTAGCGTACCCGGGCAAGTGCGCACGCCGGTGCCAGGCAAACCATTGCGCGAGCGCCTCACGGGCTCGCGGCTGCTGCGCCTCGTTGAAATCCACAAACCGGTCAACCCACCAGTAAGTCAAATGATTTGCCTGGTTGTAGCCGAAACGGACGACGCTGCATCCCGCAAACGTGGAGAGTGCCACGATCAGCACGACGATAATCGGCCGCTTGAAAGAAAATCGGGTCATGGAATAGTGGTCAAAGTGACCCTGAAGATAGACTAATGAGTGTGCATATCGTGTACCTTGCCCGATGGTGTCTGCCGCGGGGTGGCTATACCCGCTTATACAGGACGAAGCAGCTTCAGCAAAGCTTCCGCTCCGGGCCCTGAAGAGGCCGGGTTCTGTCCAGTCACCAGATTGCCGTCCACCTGGACGTAGGGGATCCAGTTATCGGTCTTGCTGAAGATACCGCCCCGCTCCTTCAGCCGGTCTTCCAATAGGAATGGCACGACCTTGGTCAAGCCCATCGCTTCTTCTTCCGTATTCGTAAAACCGGTCACGTGCTTTCCTTTAACCAGATATTCGCCATCCCTGCCCCGCACATTGACGAACGCGACCGGCGCATGACATACCGCAGCGACGGGTTTATCTGCGGCCACGAAAGCTTCGATCAATGCAATGGAAATTGGATTATCCGGCATGTCCCACATCGGACCATGTCCGCCGGGATAGAAGACCGCATCGAAATTGTCTGCAGATACCTCCGCCAGCTTTTTCGTGACGGCGAGCTCAGCCTGCGCAGCGGTATCCATGCGAAAGCGCTTCGTTAATGGCGTCTGGTATTCAGGCAGATCACTTTTTGGATCGAGTGGCGGCTGACCACCTTTTGGTGAGGCCAGCGTGAGCGCTGCACCGGCTTCCTTCAGTACATAGTACGGAGCGGCGAACTCTTCCAGCCAGAAACCGGTTTTTTCTCCGGTATCGCCGAGTTGGTCATGAGACGTGAGAACAATGAGAATCTTCATAGCAAACCTCCTTCCGTCTGAAACGCATTGTGTGATATGCCAGAGTAACGCCATTTCATGGCCTGGCTCATTTGCTTATTGCTCCATCCAGCCTCTATCCGGCAGTAACGAGATGTAAGTGTACGGACCAATCAGGTATTTAATCAATCAGTCGTACGCTGCTGGATGGAAATATCCTGATTCTCAGCACCCTTTAATTTTACCTTCATGTCTGGATCCCTGCAGGGTCTTCCCGGGAATCAATCGCATAATAAGCTATTTAACATATGTTTCATCTTAATGTTTTTATTAAAAATGTATGTACAAATATATGATATATATAATAATATGATTATATCATAATAGAGATTTCAGGCCATATCGGCAATTTAATTAAAATGCATATATGATGCGGGTTTGTGTGTAAATACCTGAATTCAAGTATTAGCAGGGCTGGAAAGTTCAATTTGCGGTACCCGGGCTAAATGCGGATTTGCCCGTTCGCCGGTATGGCGAGAAAAATCTCTCATGCTGGTGGCTATTTGGGAATTCCCGGGTTCTAAAATATATAAGTGAGTTGTATGCCTTTCCGGCTCCTTATCCGTTTAACGCTTATTTACCCCTTATTCCGACACCTTTTTAAATTTGGTCATGGAGAACCTGATATGTACCTGCCTCTGTTGCTGTCCCCCGCAAATCGACTGATCATTTCTGTTGCGCTTTTTATGGCGCTCGCATCGTCCACGGTGTTTGCGCAGGCGCTGCCGTCGGCGCAGGCGCCGCAAGCCGCTGAGACCACCATGAAAAGCATGATTTCAGCTATTCAGTCCAACTCCTTGGCGAACTTTGTGGCGCCTGGGGATGAAGCATTTCAGGCCGGAATGACCAAGGAAATGCTTAGCAGTATTAATCAGTCCCTCGCCTCGCGTCTGGGACAGGGCTATAGCTCTGCGTTCCTGACCAGGCTGAAGCAGCAGGGCTTCGAAGTCTATGTCTGGAAGATGGAGTTCAAGGACGGCAATGATGATGTCCTTGTTTTCATGGCCGTGAAGGACGGAAAGGTCGGCGGATTCTGGTTGCGGTAGTGCGTCCGCAAAAATCTAGGCTCGACAGTCAGATTTTCCAGTCAGGACCGGAGACGTATATGAAAAAGATCAAATTTGCGTGCCTTGTTCTTATCCTGCTTGGAGTCATTCCGAGCGCTTCAGTATGGGCGCGTGGAGGGGGTGGGGGTGGCGGGCATGGAGGTGGGGGTGGTGGGCATGGAGGTGGGGGATTTGGCGGTGGCGGGCACATGGGAGGTGGAGGATTCGGCGGTGGCGGCCATATTGGGGGTGGAGGATTCGGCGGCGGCTGGCGCGGCGGAGGTGGGGGTGGAGGGCATCCCGGAGGAATGCATTTTGGAGGTGGAGAGCACTTCGGCGGAGGAGTGGGTTATTATCGGGGTGGAGGAGTCGGGCTCTATCGCGGCGGTGGATTTGGTCATTTTCGTGGCCGAAGAGGTTTCTATCTTGGGTATGGTTATGGTCTTGGATATGGCTTCGGAGGATACGGGCTGGGCTTGGGGTTAGGGTATGGTCTGGGCTATGGCGGCTTTGGTTACGGCGGCTATGGCTATGGGTACGGGCCGTCTTATTCGCCCATGGCTGCCATGCCTGCGCCACCCCCGGTGTATATTCAGCGTGAGGACATGCCGCCGCAGGATGATATGCAGCCCCCCGGTCCGCTACCCGCTAACTATTGGTATTACTGCCGAGCGCCGGAGGGGTATTATCCCTCTGTCAAGAGTTGCCCCGATGGCTGGGAGCCAGTGGCTCCCCAGCCTGCTCAATAATCCTGGATCGGCAGTTTGGTGCTCGCTTATCAGGTTATCGCCACGATCAATGAAAATGGCTATCCTCACTCTTGGGTGGGACTGTCAGGACAGATCCCGCGCTTCCCCCACCACTGCCGGACTCAGGATAAATAACAGGCGTTACCGCATGGTTTTTTCACACTCCGGCCAGCAATTCATGCTGACAATCGATATCCGGCAACCCGGAGGGCCTGAGGTGCTGGTGCCTGCTTCACACCCGATTCCCCAGCCCGCGAAGGAATGCATTCTGATCAGAGTCGAGGCGGCCGGCGTCAATCGCCCGGACGTTATGCAGCGGCGCGGGCTGTATCCGCCGCCTCCGGACGCCTCCGAAATTCCCGGGCTCGAAATCGCAGGGGAAGTCGCTCTTCTGGGGGAGGGAGCGGCACGCTTCAAGGTGGGCGAGAAGGTATGCGCCCTTGTCGCGGGCGGCGGCTATGCCGAATATTGCGTCGTGCACGAAAGTAACGCGCTACCGGTGCCGCAGGGGCTCAGCATGGTGGAAGCGGCGGCATTGCCGGAAACTTTTTTTACGGTCTGGACCAACCTGTTCCAGCGAGGCAAGCTTGCAGCCGGCGAAACCGTGCTGATCCATGGCGGTTCCTCGGGCATCGGCACCACTGCCACGATGCTTTCCAAGGCATTCGGCGCTACGGTGCTGGTGACAGTGGGTTCGGAGGAGAAACGGCAGGCATGCCTGGATCTGGGCGCCGATCTGGCCATCAATTACCGCACGCAGGATTTTGTCGAGGAAACCCGGAAATTCACCGGTGGCAAGGGGGCCGATGTCGTCGTCGATATCGTGGCCGGCGACTATGTCGCCAGGAATTACCGGGCGGCTGCACAGAATGGCCGCATCGTCCAGATCGGCGTCCAGAATGGCCCGGCCAAAGAGCTGAACCTGATGCCTATGCTGGCCAAGCGGCTTACGCATACCGGCTCCACCTTGCGATCCCGCAGCGTCGCGGAGAAAGCGCAGATTGCACAGGAACTGGAGCAGCATGTGTGGCCGCTGCTGCAGCAGGGAAAATTGAAGCCTCTGATATTCAGGACATTCAGGCTGGAAGAAGCCGCCGAAGCGCATGCATTGATGGAAGCCGGCACGCATATCGGGAAAATCGTTTTGACAACGGCTGCGATGCGGGCCGGATAGCTACCACAGGTCTCCGAGCACCCGATTGATTACAAAGAGAACCACGGCGAGCGCAAGCAGGCCTAGCAATACACCCCCCTCTTCAAGCACGGTGGCTACAAAGCCGGTCATCCGGTCAAGGCGGCGGAAAAAATACAAGGCGACAAAAATGCCCACCACCATCGCCGCGTACAGGATTTCCACGTACCCAACCTTAAAATACCATTCGTCGCTGTCCATGCTGATGGGTCCCATTTTATTGTGCTCTCGTATGTGGCATGACGGTTGCGGCGCCCTTCCTGCGAGCCGGTATTCAAGTCCAGCTCCTCCTGAAAACGGCCTTTTTTAACCTAAATCCAGCAGTTGGACGGGGCGATCTACCCGTAGCGGCTCACCCGGAACGTAAGAGTCAAATAACAAAAAATATATTATTTATCATAAGTATACCTGATAATGAGCGGTCAATTGCCGGATTTTGGTTTAATCCGGGTTAGGGCTCCCGTTCCGGCATTTTTTCCCCATTTTTCCCATTTTGCATAGCACTCCAGCCCGCAGAAATGCAGTACGTAATCGACGGCCTCTTCGCTGGTGGCTTCGGATACAGGAATCTCCTTGAGGCATACCCAGCACGGAACCAAGTCCGGATCGGAGGGTATTTCCGGCTCACGCATTTTAAATCTCCTTTTCCAGTTCATCCATGTCCAGTCCATTGAGTGCCGGGCCAAGGCGTGAATTTTGGTATTCAGGCCAGTTGCGCGACTGTTGTTTCAAGCACTTGAATAAGCAGGGCTGGATAAACACCCAGCCCTATCAGCAGCAATATCAGCGCAGCCAGCGTTACGCTTTCCGCCAGGGAAACCGAACCCGCAAGGGTTGCCACCGGTCCGGCGGTTGCCTTCGGGTCATGGGTGCACATTGTGGCGATAATCCGCAGGTAATAGTACAGCCCGATCGCACTGCCAACCGCCAGGACGATGACAAGCAGCCACAAGGAGGCGCCGACCGCGGCCGCCAGCACGTAAAACTTGCCAATGAAACCCATTGTCAGCGGGATGCCTGCAAGCGACAGCAACATGGCGGTGAAGACACCCGCAAGCCATGGCCTGCGCCAGAACAGGCCGGCATAATCGGCCAGCGTGTCGCTGTCCCGTTCCGGAACCCCTCTCGACAATACCGTAACAACGCCAAAAGCGCCTAGCATGGTAACAAAATAAGCCGCAAGATAATAAGCCACGGCTTCGACCGCCATCGTGCCGAACGCCAGAAAGCCGACCAGCAGATAGCCAAGCTGCGCGATCGAGGAATAGGCAAGAATCCGCTTGATATTATCCTGCCGCAATGCAAGCAGGTTTCCTACCATTATCGTGACGGCTGCGATCATGCTCAGCGCCAGCGTGATCGATTGCAAGGGGTATGCGCCTGCCACGGCGAAATAGCGCAGCAGCATCGCGAGCACGGCGCCTTTGGAGACCGTGGCGATGAATGCGGACACCGGCGCAGGGGCGCCCTCATATACGTCGGGGGTCCACATATGGAAGGGTACCAGCGCCAGTTTGAATCCGACGCCGACCAGGATCAGTGCAAGCCCGGCAAGTCCGTAAGCATCGAGCCGCTGCCCGGGAGCAGCAAGCATGGCGCCGATCTGCGCGAATTGCATGGTTCCCAGCTGAGCGTAGATCAATGCCATGCCGAACAGCAGGAATGCTGAAGAAAAACCGGCCAGAACCAGATACTTGATGCCGGCTTCGAGCGGATGCCCGATGTTTCGCGGATAGGCTATCAGCGCAAAAAGCGAAACGCTGAGCAGTTCGAGTCCGAGCAGAAACGAGGCAAAGTGGCTGCTCGCCACCAGTACCGCGCCGCCCAGCGCGGCCAGCAGCAGCAGGATGTACAAGGCTTCATGGCGGCTTCCCCCGCCGCCGAAGTAGCGGTAGCAGAGCACCGTGACGACAAGGGTTGCAGCGAAGATGAGACCCATATAAAACAATGCATAATTATCCACGATCAGCAGTGGCGTAACCTGGCGGGGTCCGAAGCCGGCAGCCAGGGGCAGCGCGGCGCACGAAATGATCAGCCCGAGCAGCGTCAACGCCGCTACCGGCTGCGGGCGGCGATAAAATGCGGCCGCGAGCATTACCATCACCGCACTCGCCGCAAGGGTGATCAGCGGTAGCAAGGCCATCAGGTCCGAGCGTGTCAGGATCATTCCGCGTCCCCCTGGTATTGACCGGCCGCGATGTCCCGCAGACCATTTAGCGCGGGTGCGGCCGCGTCGAGGACGGGTTGCGGATACAGGCCAAGCCAGACCGTGACGGCGGCCATTGCGCACAGGGTCGTCATTTCGCGCACCGAAAGATCGGGCAGCCGCCAGCCATGCGTGTTCTCGCCGTGAAATGTTTTCTGGACCAGGGCGAGCGCATACACGACACTGCCGACGAAGCCGAGGGTTGCCGCCACCGTGAGTCCGATGCTGATCCGGTACGATCCGAGCAATATCAGGAACTCGCCCACGAAATTGCCCATTCCCGGCAACCCGAGCGCGGCAATGGCGAAGAATAGCCCCATCGCCGCAAGGCGCGGAGTGATGCTCCACAGACCGCCGAGGCGGTCCATGTCGCGTGTATGGGTGCGCTCCTGCAGGAGCCCCGCGATAACGAACAATCCCCCGGTGCTGATGCCGTGTGCGATCATTTGCATGACCGCGCCGCTGAGCGACCAGGAATTCCATGCGAATACGCCGAGCACGACGAAGCCCAGGTGGCTGATACTGGTATAGGCGATCAGGCGCTTGAGATCGGTCTGCGCAAATGCCAGGAACGCGCCGTACAGCACGCCGGCAGCTCCCAGTGCCATCGCCATCGGCGCGAATTGCAACGCCGCCTCGGGGAATAGCGGGACAACGAAGCGCAGTAGCCCGTATGCCCCGGTCTTCAGCATCACGCCCGCAAGGATTACGCTCCCCGCTGTCGGCGCTTCGGTATGGGCATCGGGCAGCCAGGTATGGAAGGGTACGACCGGCAGCTTGACCGCGAACGGGATGAAAAATCCCAGCATGATCCAGAATGCCGTGGATGGCGCCAGGATGGTATTCATCAGGTCGAAATAGTCGAAGGTTAGGATACCGCTGCTGCGGTAATGGGCAAATACCAGCGCCAGTATCGCCAGCAGCATCAGCAGGCCGCTTCCCTGGGTGAAGATGAAAAACTTGATCGATGCGTAACGGCGGTTCTCGTGGCCCCAGATAGCGATCATGAAATACATCGGCACCAGCATCAGTTCCCAGAAAAAGAAGAAGAGGAACAGGTCGAGCGCAAGGAAGACGCCGACGGCGCCAGCCAGGGTCCACAGCAGGTTAAAATAAAAGAATCCGGTGCGTTCCCGGATTTCCGTCCAGGAGCATGCCACCGACACCAAGCCGAGGAAAGCGGTCAGCATGACCAGAAGCAGGCTCAGGCCATCCATTGCGAGATGGAAGCTGATGCCGAAGCGAGGGATCCACGCCACCATGGTTTCGGCCAGCCACGTGCCAGGGGCGGACACGATGACGGTGTCCATGGCGTCCTTGTGCTGCAGCCAGAACCATGCCGCCAGCTTCAGCTCGATCACAGCTGTCACAAGTGCGATCCAGCGTGGCAGATTCCTATGCCAGCGCTCCGCGCTCCATGCCAGCAGGCCGCCGGCCACCAGGACGAAAATGAGTGCGGCAAGCATCACGCGGACACCGCGACGAACACAACGATGATGGCGCCGGCGGCAATTGCCGTGGCATACCAGCGCACCTGTCCAGTTTGCGCTGCACTCAGGCCGCGATAGAAAAACACGCAGAGCCGCGCCGCGCCGGTGTAGATACTGTCGATCACGTCGTGCCGGTCGATCCGTGCAAGCCAGAGATACGGCTGTACGAACATTCTGTCATAGAGCCGGTCGAACCCCCATCCGGCTTGCCAGAACTTGTGCAGTGCCCCGAAATGCGGTGTTTGCAGAAGCCTGCCGAGCCAGTGCGGATGGCGCAGGAACAGCAGGTATGCGACATAAATGCTGCCCAGCGATGCCGCCGCCGCGAGCAGTTCCAGGATCAGTTCCAGACTATCGGCGTCGTGGATAATTCGCGTTGGCGGCAAGGCTTGCTGCACAAAATCGGAGAACAGGGACAGGTTGCCCAGAAGCGGCGGCAGTTCGACCCAGCCGCCCACCAGCGACAGCACGGCGAGGATGAGGAGCGGGACCGTTATGCGCCGTCCGGGTGGTTTATTGACGACGACTGCTGCGGCAACTCGAGCGGTTTCATCTCTTGCTTCCCTTGCTTCGCCAAAAAAGACGATGAACACGACACGGAAGATGTAGAGGCCGGTAAGCAGCGCGCCGGCCCACCCCGCTGCCCACAGCCAGGGATTTCCGTCCGCCGCCGACCACGCCTGCCACAGGATGAGGTCCTTGCTGTAGAACCCCGCCGTTATCAGGGGCAGCGCGGCGAGCGACGCGCCGCCGATCAGGAAAGCCCAGAATGCGACGGGCAGTTTCTTGCGCAGCCCCCCCATTTTGAAGATATTGTGTTCCTCGTGCAGGCTCATGATGACCACGCCCGCACTCAGGAACAGCAGCGCCTTGAAGAAGGCGTGCGTCATTAGATGAAAGACCGCCGCCGACCAGGCGCCTACGCCCAGTGCGAGGAACATATAGCCAATCTGGCTGATGGTGGAATAGGCCAGTACGCGTTTGAGATCATGCTGAACCAGCGCACTGAAGCCGGCCAGCAGCAAAGTCAAGGCGCCGATCAGCGCCACGGCAAGCTGCACCGGCGGCGCCAGCGTATAGAGCACATGGGTGCGGGCGATCAGGTAGACACCGGCTGTCACCATGGTTGCGGCGTGGATCAGGGCGCTGACCGGCGTGGGGCCAGCCATTGCGTCAGGCAACCAGGTTTGTAGCGGGAGCTGGGCTGATTTGCCCACCGCGCCGGCGAGCAGCAACGCAGCGGCCGCGATGGCGAGTCCCGATCCTTCAGGCCACTGTTGCGCCGCTTGCTGCATGAGCGGCTGGATGTCCAGCGTGCCCTGATGGGTGAACAGAAGGAAGAGCCCGATCGCCATGGCCGCGTCGCCGAGCCGAGTCACGATGAATGCCTTGCGCGCGGCGAGCCCATTGGCGGGATTCCTGTACCAGAATCCGATCAGCAGGTAGCTGCATAGTCCCACCCCTTCCCATCCCAGATAGAGAAACAGCAGATTGTCGGCAAGCACCAGTATGCACATGGAGGCTACGAACAGGTTCATGTATGCGAAGAAACGGCGGTAGCCTTCGTCGCCGGCCATGAATTCGGCGGAATAGAGGTGGATGAGGAAGCTCACTACGGTTACGACCAGCACCATCACCAGCGACAGTGCATCCAGGTAGAAACCGATTTTCGGTGCGAAACCGGCCACGTCCATCCAGGTCCATGCCATCTGGCGGAACGCAAGTTCCGGTGGCGGTGCGGCAATGAAATCGAAACCGATCAGGACGGCGACGAGTGCCGAAAGTCCTACTGAGCCCACGCCGACC
>Ga0134128_10007014_pt1 | contig 13620 bp, 9 predicted proteins | sample KB31754_FD_96462 | JGI IMG/M metagenome (GOLD analysis project Ga0134128, IMG submission 96462) | Terrestrial soil microbial communities with excess Nitrogen fertilizer from Kellogg Biological Station, Michigan, USA - KB3-175-4 | ecosystem: Environmental > Terrestrial > Soil > Unclassified ... | reverse complement strand
CGCGATGCGAAGCCATCTTCTTCAGGCAGATTCAGTAATCGCCCGCCACTCCAGGCCGGCCTGCTCGGAGCAACTTCGGAGAGTGACGCAACTTCGTCCGGATATCGCACCAGGATGTCAGTGAGGTATTCGCTCGTTCCAAACACCGCAATTGTGCGAACGATGGCATCCTGATGGCGCAGCACGGCGGCGTATCGCTCAGAACTGGAGAAGGCGGCACCAAGGAAACGAAGCAGATTCTTCCGCGTCGGGGAAGCGCTTTCAACGGTGCGCAGTGTGTTGGACAGCGAAGGCGCATCCTCCGCCAGTTTTTGCATCAAGACCTGCGTCGACTGATCGCCAGTCGCAGCGACTCCGCTCTGCAGGCGGAACTCCGATTCTGAAGGCTCGAGTTCCTTACGCGCCTGCTGCTGAAAAATGATGCGATGATAAATCTCCGCAACTGCAGTCATTCGCTTGCGCACCAGCGATTCAAGGTGCTCAATTCGTGGATTCTCGGGGCTCAACGCTTCGATCGAACGCTGCAGAATCGCGAGATCGTTTGCCGATTGCGGAAGACGATGAACCTGCTGTCCGCGGCGAAGCTGCAGCCGGTGCTCGAGATGACGCAGGAAGGCGTAGGCTGAGGTTAGCTCGTGAAAGTCACGTCCGCTGATGTGCTGCTTATCATGAAGCTTGTGCAGCGAAAAGAGAGTACCTCCCGATCGTAGCCAGGGTTCTGAGCCGCCGTAGACGCGCTGCAGGCACTGCACCAGAAACTCGATATCGCGAATGCCGCCGCGATCGATCTTTACGTTGATGGCTTCATGACCCGGCGTAGTCTGAGAGCGGCGTTTGCGATCGATCTTTTCCCGTGAGAGAAGCGCAGTCTTTATCGCAGCGAAATTGACTTCCTCTTTGTAGACCTGCGGCTGCACCTCATGGATGAATTGCCGTGCCAGCTTTTCATCTCCCGCTGAGTAGCGCACCTTGATGAGTGCCTGCCGCTCCCAGTCATGCGCGGTATTCGCGTAGTAACGAAGGGCGTGGGATAAGCTCACCGCCAACTCTCCCTCATTCCCCTGTGGTCTGAGGCGTAGATCGATGCGAAAAACCGGGCCTTCAGGAGTCGGACGCGAAAGCACCTCGGTCACCTGCTGTGCCAGGCGGACAAAATATTCGCGATTGGAGAGTTCGGCATCTGGCATTTCCTGACCGTCGCCAAAAAGGAATAGCAGGTCGATGTCCGAACTGTAATTCACCTCGTTGCCACCAAGTTTGCCCATCGACAGGACCGCAAAGGTCGTGTCGGCGACGCGACCCTCGGCGTCGAGATGCTGCGGAGATCCAAAGCGATGCTGCATGGCGCTGGCAGCTTCACGAAGGGCCTCCTCGATCAGCACGTCGCTCAAGGCTGAAATCTCGGCCGTAGTTTCGGCTAGCGGCGCAATACGCAAAACATCGCGCAGCATGATGCGCACATACTCACGCCGCTTGAACCGCGCCAGCAGCAACGAGGGATCGCGCTCAAAGGAGCGCGATTGAAAGCGAGCGAGGCCTTCGGAGAAATCCTCCCGCGAACAACTGCGGTCTAGCCATTTGTCGCGCAAGAACGCGTGCAGGATGTCGGGATTGGCGATCAAGGTCTCGCCGAGAAACCAGCTCGTGCCAAACACCGCTACTGCATAATGCGCGACGAAAGGATGTTCTTCCAAAATCTCCATGACGTCCGGCGTGCCTTCAGACACCAGCCTTTCGAAAAGCAGAAGGGCCGAATCGGGATCGGGGCAATCCGCCAGAATTGAGATCAAGACACTCGCCAGGGTGTTGGAAATCCGCTTTGAAATTCGTTCGAAGGTGGAATGAGCCGCATCAGGATCGCCGAATGGTATGTTGGCAAGCCGATCAGCAGCATGTGCAGCGGATTGTGGGGAGGAGGGCATGGACGGGCGTCAGGCGTCAGGCTTCAGGCTTCAGGTTTCGGGTTTCGGGTTTCAGGGATCGGGCTGTTGGCTCTGGGCTCGGGGTTCTCTGCCGTTCTGGCTTCTAGGCTTTCGCCTTTCAATCGGCCCAAGGCGCACGTCACGACTAATCCATGGGCCTACCATCTTCTTGTGCCAAAGTATTTCCGGACGCCGATCGTGTTGTAGCGGCCCCAAGGACCGTTGGCGCCGAGGTCGGCTTGTCCGAGATAGCGGCTGCGGGCGCCAAAGCGATCAAACAGGAAGTGCTGTGTCACCCTCATCTCAAATCCCTTCCCCATGTAGATGGCGGCGCCCCAGGAATGTTCGACACCGATAGCATCCGGTGACCACGTGTACAACGTTTGGGGAATATTCTTTCCAAATAGGAAACGAGGTTCTCCCCATAACATGAACCGCCGAAGTTGTCCGCGGCCAAAGGGACGCACCTCAAGCAGACCTGAAAGCATGTAGCGGGCAAACATGCTGCAGGGCGCATTGGTACCTCCATAGGTACCCGCATTGGCGGCGCAGAGGTTGGGATCAATTTCGTTATGAGAAGGCGCAATTTCGAACTGCGCGTACCCCCAAAAGGTGTCACGAGGCAGGAAAAACCGTTCCTGAGCACCGCTTGACGGTTGCTGGGCCTGGAGCGTAAAGCAAAAACAGGCTACAATGAAAGCAATTAAGGTTGTCTTCATAGGTCTCCCCTACGCGAAGTTCGGAGGCTCTCCGAACCGTGCATTCTGAATTAGTTCATTTGTTTTTCGAAGGCGCTGCGGGTCTGCATCCGAATGCCGCATTGTACATCTGGACGGCGTTTTGGGGTTCCAGGTACTCTTCTACGGAAATCCATAGCCCGCAAGCCACGTTTCTCCAAGTAGTTGGATAGTACAAAGGCACTACCGGCGTAAGTGCCAATGAATCAGCAATCTAGTTTGGCTATCCCCGTGCAACAACGATGGGCAAGGAGTAATTCGAGACAATATGGGGCAGGAAATCTCAGTTTCGTACCAGGCCGTCAAGAGCAAGGTGTACCGGCTCATCGATAGCCTCGTGGAAGACTCCAAAACCCAGGGCGAAGTGCAGGAATCAGTAAAGCGGTGGTGGAAGCTGGTGCACCCGGCGGACCGTCCCATTGCCCGCAAGTACCTCCTGACCGTGCTGGCCAAATCGAACGCAACCTTGGAAGCCATTTCGGATGGCTTGACCGACTTGCAGGATTTCGAGGCGCACCCCCATCCGGCAGACAATCTGTCGAAGGTGCACACATTGTCGAGTGAAGCTTGGGGTCAAAGACTGAAAGCTTCCATCTAGACTTCTGCAGCAATGAGCCAGGCCCGGCGAAAGCCGGGCCTTTCGTTTTACTGCTGACTCCTAATTGAATCCTAATCTCCAGGCGGAACGTTCTGGCCACTGCCGAATCGCGTTCTCCGCCCATGCGGTCGACTTCCCTTCATGACACGATGTACAGGGGTTGGGAATCTTGTATCTGTCGGTCATCTCCGGGCTGATAAATCGAAATGTGTGGGCATGAACCAGGGTATTGGGAGGGCCCTCCGTCTCGATCTCAGGCATGTGACAGGCCACGCACTGGCTTCCGGTAGATCCCGCCTTGTGGTGCGTGTGCTGCTCGATGGTGGTGGCGCGCGGGCCATTCGGAGACATCGGGCCGTGGCAATCGAGGCAAAGGGTCGCGGCAGGCTTGATCAGCTGTGCATAGTTGCCGGTGCCGTGGACATCGTGGCAACTGAAACAAGTGATTCCGTGTCGATACATGACGCTCTGAACAAAGTCGTTACCCTGCATCCGGTTCTTGTGCGCTGTGCCATCGGCGAAGTAGTAGAAATCGGTAGCGCCGAGAGTTGCTTGCTCCAGCTTCCAAAAGTCCTGGAGTTTGAGACCCACTTGATATCCCACCGGCCAGTCATAATATTTGTCTTCGATCGGCACGGTTAATGGACGGCCCTGAGAGTGGCACTGGATGCAGACGTCGCTGGCGGCAACATAGTCGGCATTTGAGGGATTGAAAGTGTTCCCCCGGGTGGGATGCGCGACGTGCTCGCTGCCGGGACCGTGGCAACGCTCGCAGCCCACATTCCATTCCGCAACTTGCTTAGTGTGGATGTTGTAACCAACCGAGTGGCAGCCGTCACAGGTTGGACCTGTTGGACGTTTCATGTTGTCGGGAGGATAGAATTGCGCCCACCAGTCTGTACCTGGACGTACGAAGTATTTACTCCACTTGTGATTCTTGATCTCCCATTGGACCGGCAGGGGGAAGTAATCGTCGCCCAACTTGGTGAAGTAACGCTGCTTCCAAATACTGCCGTAAACAAATGCCACCTGATCGCGTGAGAACGGCGCAACCGTGTTCGTTGCGAGGTCCGGAATGATGGCGTCGGGATGGTCCTTCAGCGTGCGCACGATGTTCGCCATGGGAGTGTTCTTCCATCGGGCGTAGATGTCCTGGTGACATTTTTCGCAGGCGGCTGATCCGACGTAGTGGGCGGAGGTGAGAGAGGCTTGCTCCGTTTTTTCGCTTCCGGAGAGCTGTCGCAGGCTGCGAACGTAAAGTACCAGCTGCCATATCTTCTCAGGCGGTTGGTGGGCGGTCCCCCAGGCAGGCATGCCGGTGAGTTGCACGCCATTCTGAATGATGTAATGGATTTCTCCGTCAGAGAGGCTTTGCGTTTCAGGGGAATGGAGATCAGGAACGCGTGGATAAAGATTACTTCCCACAGGCGTCTTGCCCTTTGCATCGACACCGTGACAATTCGAGCACTGGGTCAGGAAGAGTTCGCGGCCAGCCTGCAAATCCTTGTCCGAGGCCTTCAGGGGATTTTGCTCGCGACGCGCCGACCGGGGGATGGCAAAATCTCTTACACCACGAGCAATGATCCGTTCCGGTTTCGACGGCTCACTCGTGGCGCGAAAACCGCGATGTACGAGTGTGCCCACAACAATCGCAAGAATCGATGTTGCGACGAGAAGTGTTATCAGGACCACCTTCACGGGCTTCATTCAGATTTCGCGCTCCCACGACCAGCAACAAACTAAGATCCCAAGGTTCAAGCCGGGCTCAATTCTATGCCAATCGTTCGCCGCAAGGGACGAACTGCTGTTGGCACCAGCGGCATCATCAACTAGGATTACAGGGCTTAAACATCCATCACATGTTGTAGAACTGCGAAAGGTCATGACCATGTTCCGCATACTTGCCTCCGTGCTTCTAGTATTCGCCTCGCAGGCATTCGCCCAAGTGCCTGTAGAGCAATTGGCGAAGCCACCCGCTAACGCCAGGATCTGGACAATAACTTCCAGCGGCGGCGCGGCGCGTCACGGACAAGTGTCGATGTGGACCAGCGCCGATGGGACGCATTGGTCGCGCTTCAGCATGAACCTGCGCGGGTTCGTCTTTGAGGTTGACGAACAGAACCGGTTCGCGCCCGATGGACAGTTAACGAGCATGATCGTTCGCGGAAAGGTGCCAGAGGGTGATGCAGCAGAAACCTACGAGGTAAAGGACGGAGCCTACAGCTTCAAGAGCCCGGTCGATCACGGGACGGGAGCAGCGCGTGCGGGCCTCGAATACGTAGCTTTCGGTGGAACGCTCGATTCCATTCCCTTCATTCTAGACCACCTGCTGAAAGCATCGACTCGCGAGGTTGATCTACTGCCGTCAGGCCGTGCGAAGCTGGAACTGCTCACCACACTGGAAGTGTCGAACGGGTCGCTAAAGAAGACGCTGACCTGTTATGGCATCACCGGGTTCGGGCTGTCGCCTCAACCGGTTTGGATGGACGGAACAACCTTTTTCGGCCAGGCAGGCATTCTCAGTTTCCTGCCGCAAGGATGGGAAAAAGTCGAGGCAGCACTCTCCAAGGCGCAAGATGAAGCGCTGGCGAAACGGGCTCCGGCGCTGGCAGCCCAGATTGCCCGTCCAGTCCAGGGAGCGCTCGCGTTTCGAAACGTCAAGCTTTACGACGCGGACGCGCGGAAGTTTCGCGACGGCATGACCGTCGTGATCGCAGACGGAAAAGTGCTGGCTGTGGGTCCGACGAGCACAACCGAGGTCCCGACCGAGGCGCAGGTGGTAGAGGGCACCGGCAAAACTCTCATTCCGGGGCTCTGGGACAACCATCAACACTACGGGGATGACTCCACCGGTCCTCTGCTTCTTGCTACGGGAATTACCAGCGTTCGCGATCCCGGGAATCAGATTGACGAGTTGCTGGCGCGAAAGAAGCGAATAGATACCGGTCAGTTGCTCGGACCGCGCATTCTGCCGTCGATGTTGATCGACGGTTCTGGCCCTTACACGGCGCAAGTTGCAGTCGTCGTGAAGAATTTGGACGAGGCGCTCGCCGCTGTGCACAGGGCAAAAGATAGCGGCTACTTTGGGATCAAGCTTTACGGCACTATCGACCCCGCCTGGGTGAAGCCGATGGCCGACCTTGCCCATCAGCTGGGGCTGCGAGTGCATGGACACATCCCGCACGGAATGCGTCCGCTGGATGCGGTGCGTGCCGGCTATGACGAGGTCACGCATATCAATTTCGTGATGATGCAGGCCATGCCGGACGATGTGGTTGCGACGTCGAACGGCATGAACCGATTTATCGGAACCGGAAAGTACGCGGCCGGCGTGGATGTGCATTCGCCGACCATGTCAGCGTTTTTGGATGAGCTGGCGACTCGACACATCGCCGTGGATCCGACCGTGGTGACCTTCGAGAGCCTATACGTGCCAGATCGAGGCACAATGCCTCCCGCCGAGGCGCCCTACGCAGACACGCTGCCTCCGCAACTTTCACGTGCGTTTCTCTCCGGCGGAATGGCGCCGACATCAGAGCTATCGCGCCAACGGATGCGCGCGAGCTTTGCGAAACTGGACGCCCTCATTCCCGAACTCTACAAGCGGCACATTTCAGTGCTGGCGGGAACGGACGGTTTCGGATTCGACCTCATCCGAGAGCTTGAACTCTACGTAAATGCAGGCATGACGCCGGAAGATGCGCTGGCGACCGCGACGATTATCCCCGCGCAGACGTTTCGCCTGGGCAATCAGACTGGTTCTCTCGCAAAAGGCAAGCTGGCCGAATTGGCTTTGATTGACGGCGATCCATCGAAAAATATCGGCGACCTGCGGCAGGTCGAGTTGGTGATGCGGGATGGCAAGCTGATGAAAGCGTCAGAGTTGAGAGAAGCAATTGGAATTTCGGGACCACCAAAGAAGGGGCAGTAGCGGAACGTAACAGTTGAATGTAGTAGTGGAACGCAGTGCTTGGCGCCTAATTTCTGCGAGCCATTCCACTTCCCTTCCTCATGTCATTCCGAACGGCTTCAGCGGTGAGGAACCTGCTTTTCGCTGACGACAGCGGTGGCGCACGGGACAAGCAGGTTCCTCGTCGTTCCGCTCGCTCCACTCCTCGGAATGACATCAGAGGATTAGGGGGCTCAGAAACATAAAAGGCCCGGCTTGCGCCGGGCCCGGAGCTAAAGGCTAATAGCTAAGGGCTTCAAAAATCCCCACATCTCGCCAAAAACGCGAGGCATGGGGCACCCCACTTATATTCCTACTTAACTTATTCCTAAATGTCGTAATACAGCGCGAACTCGTACGGATGCGGGCGCAGGCGAACCGCGTCCACCTCCTTCGAGCGCTTGTAATCGACATAGGTGTTGAGCAGTTCCTCGGTGAAGACGTCGCCTTTCAACAGGAACTGGTGATCCCGCTCCAGCGCATCGAGCGCGTCTTCGAGGGAGCCGGGCATCGATGGAACTTTTGCTAACTCCTCTGGACCGAGATCGTAAATATCCTTGTCGAGCGGCTGGCCGGGATCGATCTTGTTCTCGACGCCGTCGAGTCCTGCCATCAGCATGGCTGCGAATGCGAGATACGGATTGCAGCTCGGATCGGGCGGACGGAACTCCACACGCTTCGCTTTCGGCGATGCCGAGTACATCGGAATGCGACACGCTGCCGAGCGGTTGCGGCGCGAGTACGCCAGGTTGACTGGAGCTTCGAAGCCGGGTACCAGGCGCTTGTAGGAGTTCGTGGTCGGAGCAATGATCGCCGCCAGAGCCGGACCGTGCTTGATGAGTCCACCGATGTACCACAGCGCCATCTGTGAAAGTCCGGCATAGCCATCACCGGCAAAGAGCGGCTTGCCGCCCTTCCACAGCGACTGGTGAGTGTGCATCCCGCTGCCGTTGTCCTGGAAGATGGGCTTCGGCATGAAGGTCACAGTCTTGCCGTACTGGTTGGCAACGTTCTTCACCACGTACTTGTAGAGCAGCATGTGGTCGGCTGACTTCACCAGCGAATCGAACTTCAAGTCGATTTCCGTCTGCCCTCCAGTGGCGACCTCGTGGTGATGGCACTCGACGTCGAGGCCGCAGTTGATCATGGTCATCACCATTTCGGTGCGGAGATCCTGGTAGTGGTCCATCGGCGGCACTGGGAAATAACCTTCCTTGTAGCGCGGACGGTATCCCAGATTGTTCTGCTCGCGGCCGGAATTCCAGCGGCCTTCTTCCGCGTCGATGAAATAGAAGCCGTGCTGCTCGCGCTGATCGAAGCGGATGTTGTCGAAGATGAAGAACTCGGCCTCCGCGCCGACATACGCGGTGTCAGCCAAGCCGGTTGAACTCAAGTACAGCTCGGCTTTTTTGGCGATGTAGCGCGGGTCGCGGTCGTAACGCTGTTTGGTGACCGGGTCGATAACATCGCACACCATCACCAGCGTCGGCACCTCGGTGAACGGGTCCATCATGTGGGTGCTCGCGTCGGGGATCAGCAGCATGTCGCTCTCGTTGATCGCCGCCCAGCCGCGAATGGACGAGCCGTCCATGCCGAAACCTTCTTCAAACGAATCTTCCGTCAACTGGTTAATGGGATAGGAAACGTGTTGCCACAAGCCTGGCAGGTCCGTGAACCGGAGATCGAGCAACTTGGCTCCGTTTTTATTCGCGAACTCCAGGACGGTTTTTGGATCAGCCATGGGAGAGCTCCTTATATAAGGTCAAGCGAGGGTGAACACGGGAGACACCGCGCGAACATCCTGATGCCGTTGCGTGCAAACTTTCCTTGGAATCGGCAAGAATTGTACACCTGCTACAATCTGTGCAAAGTCTAGTTCTTCAGCCACGCCAGCGGAAATTGATAGTTTTTATGGTTGGGGTCGCCGTCTGTTTATGGCATGCTGAAAAGCAATCAGCACTCAGCAATCAGCATTCAGCCCATTGAGATTCGCCGCCGTAGAAGAAGCGTTGGGCTGCAAGACTTCGCTGTGCAAACTGGATGCTGAGTGCTGACTGCTGATTGCTTCTATGGATTTCGATCAACTAGAGACTTTCATTGAGGTAACGCGCCTGTCGAGCTTCTCGCGCGCGGCGGAGAAACGTTTCCGCACGCAGCCGGCGATCTCATCGCAGATACGCTCGCTCGAAGAAGAAGTCGGCGCCAAGCTGCTTGATCGCTCAGGTGGAAAGGTCTCGCTGACCGCATCGGGGAAACTGTTTTTGCGATTTTCGGAAGACACTCTTGATGCCCGCAAGGCGGCCATGACGGCGATTGCTGAAACCGAACGCGTGCCTCGTGGCGAAATCGTGGTCGGAGCCAACGAGGGCACGTGCCTACACATCCTGCCCGAAGTCTTCGCTAATTTTAAGAAGCAGTATCCCGACGTGTCGGTCAACATCAAGCGGGCGGATTACTCGAAAGTTCTGGAATCAGTTATCGACAACAGCGTGGATTTCGGAGTCGTTTCACTTCCGGTGACAGACAATCGGCTCACGGCTGTGCCGATCCATAGAGATGAATTGGTGCTTATTGCTCCGCCGAAGCACGCGCTGTCCAAGCTCAAAGCTGCTACGGCGGAAGATATTGCGCAATACCCTCTCGTCCTGCCCAAGGTTGGGCACACCCGCGACGCCATCGAGGAGCTTTTCCATCAACGCAAGCTAAAGCCGCGCTATGCGATGGAGTTGGATTCGAGCGAATTGCTGAAACGGTTTGTCGCTGCCGATATCGGAGTTGGATTCATTGCCAGCTCCAACGTGCTCGAAGATGTGCAAGCGAAAGTGCTCTGCGCCGTTCCGCTTGCCGAAGCTCATATCCGGCGCGACCTGGCTTTGGTCTTCCGCAAAGATAAAGCGCTGAGCCGCGCGGCGCTGGCATTCATCGATATCGCAGTGAAAAGCAAAGTTGCGGAGCATACGGCAACAGGCCAGTGATGACTTGGGGCGAAATACGCTTCTACTCTGCCGTCGTCGTGCAATAAAACCGGTGCCGTCCCTCCGGGACTGCCGCGTTTGCTTCGCTTACCCCAGCGCTTACGCGCTGGGCTATTTAAGTTCCGCCCGTGATTGCGGGCTGAGGCGGCAGTTGCGACGGCTTTATTCCAGGCGCTGCCTTTCAAAACATCCTCCCAGGATCTGACCTTTTCAAAAATATCCTCGTCCTCCACGCTTGCAAACCAGGGTGTGGATCACACTCGCTTCTTCGGGGTATCAACTGGAGATTCGATCGTGTTCTAGCGCTGGGCCAGATCGACGTCTGAGCTCATCACCGACCAACTGGTCTGTGGAATTCAAAATACTTCTTCTGAAAATCGCAGCTTGAGCGATACAATTCTTCCGCTCAGCCTGGACCGGCGGACTCGTGCGACCCGGCAGGGCCACTTCGATGCGAGGAAAGCCACGCCTCGCCATCCTTCGTGGGAGAAAACATGGCAACTGCAGTCGTGCCTGCGCGCCGCGCGCGCTCACAGAAGAAACTCATCTTCTTTTTGGTCTTCGCAGCGCTTACCGTATTCGTTACCTACATGAAGAACGCGCGGATCTTTGATCCGTCGTCTCCTATCGCGCAACACTTCGCGCCGGTGAAGTGGTACCTGGTGCTCCATGCATTTTTTGGAGCGCTGGCGATGGCACTGGGCGCGTTCCAATTTTCTAATCGGCTGCGGGCGCGCTACTTGACCGCCCACCGCGTGATGGGCTACACCTACGTCGTTAGCGTGTTCATTTCAGCCCCGTTCGCCATACCCATGGCGATGAAGATTCATACCCTATCAATCGTGGGAGCGTCGGCGGTGCAGTCGCTGGGTTGGATGTTGACCACAGCCATCGCTCTGCACTGCATACGGAATGGCAATATCACGGAGCACCGCCGTTGGATGATGCGCAGCTATCCCTTCGCCATGGTGTTTACGGTGGCGCGGGTCATCATTCCGATCCCGCCGATTTTCAGACTTGGCGAACCTGGCATTGAGTTCGTGGTATGGACCACCATTGCGTTGGCTGCACTCTTGCCAAATATCTGGATCGAGTGGCCGCAAATTCGTGCCAAACGCAAAGTTGCTGCAGCCGCTTAATATCAGGCCAGCACGATTTTGGAATGGAACAATGTGCCCGCGACTCGGGTCGCGATGGCAATCAGTTCGCGCTGTCCGTAAAAGACTTTCACTTCGCGGGCGCGGGAAAGTTCCGGCAGGTTCACCGCTTGGCCGTGGCGGATGCGCGTGAGGTTTTCGTCCGTCGCAGTCACCCCGGGCATGTTGGGTAGCAGTTTGCGTGGATGGACCAGGATCGATTCCAATTCCCCGCTCTTGACGGCCCCGTCGAAGTCTTCCAGTGTGTGCGCATCCTCGAGCGTGAATTCCGCCACTGAGGTTCGGCGCAGGGATTGTAAATGTGCGCCGCAACCGGCAAGTTGCCCGAGATCATGGGCGATCGAACGAACGTAGGTGCCAGAGGCCACAAGCGCACGAAAGCTTGCCTGTGAATCGTCGAGGGCCAGCAGTTCGAACTCCTTGATCTCCACCTGAACGGGTTGGAGCACAACGTCTTTCTTCTTGCGGGCAAGCTTGTAGGCCGGGACACCTTGAATTTTCTTGGCCGAAAATGGCGGCGGCATTTGCTCGATGATGCCGTGAAATTTCGCCGACATTTGTCGCAGCCGGTCGAGAGAGAGTGTCAGTTCCTGTGGGGTGCTGGCCGCCTCGCCTTCAGCGTCGTACGTATCGGTAGCGAACCCGAAGCGGATCACGCCCTCGTAACTCTTCTCCGACTTGAGGTAGAACTGTGCGAGTCTCGTCATATTCCCCAACACGAGCGGCAGCACACCGGTGGCCATGGGATCGAGGGTGCCCAAGTGCCCTACCGAGCGCTGTCCCACAATGCGGCGCACCCGGTGCACGACATCGTGCGAGGTCAGGCCCGCGGGCTTATCGATGATCAGAACTCCGTTAGTCGATTGGGTCATCGAATCATTGAGTGATCAATCATTGTAGAATCTGCATAAGTTGGCGATTCGTCATTGATTCAATGACTCAATCCTCCGATGATTCAATCCCATGTTCTTTCCCATCCGCGACGACCAGCCGAGATTCAGTAAACCATTCATAAACTATTTCATCATTGCGCTGAACCTGGTGGTCTTCATGTTCGTCGAACTGCCGATCCAGGCTCAGGGTCCACGCGCGATGAACCTGCTCATAGAGCAATTTGGGCTCATTCCGCACGATCTCACTCGCGCAATTGCTGGTGTACCGCAGTATCCGCTGGGAGCGAATATTCTGACAATTGTGACTTCGATGTTCCTGCACGGCGGTTGGTTCCACATCCTCGGCAATCTCTGGTTTCTTTACATTTTCGGTGACAATATCGAAGACCATATGGGGCATCTTCCTTACCTGGTCTTTTATCTCGTATGCGGGATTGCGGCGGCCTTGACGGATATCGCGCTCGCACCTACGTCGAATGTGCCTACGGTCGGGGCCAGCGGCGCAATTGCTGGCATCATGGGTGCGTACATTGTTCTGTATCCGCGAGCGCGAGTTCAGACGCTGGTTGTACTTATTGTGTTCTTCACATTCTGGTGGCTTCCGGCCTGGGTCTTCCTCGGCTACTGGTTCCTGCTTCAGTTCGTCGCAACCACCGTGACAGCCAGCGGGGCTCACCATCAGACCGGCGGGATCGCGTTTGCTGCGCATGTCGGCGGATTTGTTGCCGGGCTGCTCCTTATTAAAGTGTTCCCGCGACGCAGGGTGGCCCAAAGATATGCGAGTTGGTGAGAGTTAGTGGCTAGTGGCCAGTGGCGAGTTGCGAGGAGATCAAGCTGCATCTCTGGGATTGGAGATTTTAGATTGAAGATTTTAGATTGCAGATTGAACTACAGACGGTCTGAAATCTGCAATCTGAAATCTAGAATCTTCAATCTGCGATCAAGCTTCATCCTATGGGCCGCCCCAACCCGAGGTACACACATGGTTCTTACTGGCCACTAGCCACTGACCACTGGCCACTGCTTCTATAATGTTTTTGTGAGCTCATTCGCAAAGCAGTTGGCGTCGGCGGACTTTCCGACGCGCTGGGGGCAATTCCGCATTTACGGATTCCGCCTGGAACCGGTGCAGAACGGCAAACCGGAAGAGGCGGTCGCGCTGGTGATGGGCGATGTGCATTCCGCGCCGCCACTCGTGCGGGTGCATTCTCAGTGCTTGACGGGAGATGTTTTTGGATCCTTGCGCTGCGATTGCCGCCAGCAGCTCGAAATGGCTTTGTCACTCATCGCAGGAGAAGGCTCGGGCATTCTGATTTATGAGCAGCAGGAAGGCCGCGGCATAGGCCTGATGCCAAAGTTGCAGGCGTACGAATTGCAAGATGCGGGCTT
>Ga0134128_10007013_pt1 | contig 13621 bp, 7 predicted proteins | sample KB31754_FD_96462 | JGI IMG/M metagenome (GOLD analysis project Ga0134128, IMG submission 96462) | Terrestrial soil microbial communities with excess Nitrogen fertilizer from Kellogg Biological Station, Michigan, USA - KB3-175-4 | ecosystem: Environmental > Terrestrial > Soil > Unclassified ... | reverse complement strand
CCCGCCGCTACCACACCTACGGCGAACAAGCCCGCGACACCTACACCAAAAAATTCGACCCCGACCGCAACATCGACCAGCTACTCGAGATCTACCGCTTCGCCATCACCAACCCAGCCTGACGCGCTCCTTTCACAGCCGTTCTCAGGCGGAAAAATTTGCGGTGGTTTCTGACCGATGCGGCGGAGCCGATCTCGCTGGATGTCATAAAAACAGCTCAGGGAACGACCTCGGTGCGATGTCAAGCTGCCGCCCGGGATTCGGACTGGCCGCGTGCCCCGGCCAGCCTTCCGGCAGCGGCGGCGGGTCAGCGCTGCAGTTGTCGCGCCGGGAGTTGCGACAGCGTGGGCCCGCGGGCGTTGTTCCCGCGACGGCTCGGGGTCAGCGCTGTCGTGGCCCGGAGGAGAGGCACAGCGGTCCGGGGTCAGCGTTGTCGTCATTTCCGCCGTCGGCTCGGATCGGACTTCTCCGGCCGGGCGGCACGACACCGGCGCCCACCTGGTGTTGTTGCGTCCCGGGAAGCTACGGCACCGGCGGGGCACAGGTGTCGTCCTGGCCGCACCGGCGCCCACCCGGTGTTGTTCCTTCCTGGGTAGCTACTACACCAGGGAGCCTCTGATGCTGGTCAGAGCCCGTGCCGCGTCAAGCCAAGCCAACCCCGGCTGCTATTGCTCGCAGCAAGGCTGCGCCTCACCGTATTCGTCGAGCAAAAGAACCCTCAGCCGCGAACAGCGGCCAGAAATGGTTCGGGCGCAAGCTCAGCGCGGCGCTGGTCGTACCGGTTACTCGCGATCTGCCGTTTCGCCGTCGCCGACCCAGCCTGGCCGGCCCTTGCCGGTGGCCAGCGATGCGACGATGCGGTCGCCGTTGCTTACCGCCCTTGTCTCGTGGTTAGGGCTGCGGCCACCCTGATCAGGGCCCGGGCTCCCGCCTCCGCGCGGCTGTGACTGCTGGGGCTGCGGCTGGGAGTGCTGCGCCTGGGAGTGCTGGGGCTGGGAGTGCTGCGGCTGTGACTGCTGCGGTTGTGATTGCTGGTCGGGCGCGGGCCGCTTGGTTACGGGCGGCAGCTTGGCGGCGGGATACTCGGGCTTGGATTCCTCGGCGCCGGGCTGAGCGAATCCGAGGCTCTCGTCGCCTCGATCGGCACCGATCAAGATGGCACAGGTAAGCGCCGTTCCGGAGACCCTGATCATCTCGCCGATGGCATGCACCTTCATGATCGACGACTCGCCCGCTGTCACCATGACGACGGCGTCACTGGCCCAGGTCGGCAGGTGATCGCCGCCTTGAGCCGGATCGAGGCTTAGCAGGGTGAGCATGATGTCCGCGGTCCGGTATGCCTTGTCGACCTGGGTGTCGAAAGGCGACGGTGGCAGCAGGCCAGCCGGATCGGCCTGCTCGACCGGCCCGGTCGGCACTCCGCTGCCCAGGTCAGGGATCGCGATCAGCACCTCGTGCCCGTCGGCTTTGGTCAGCGTCACGCCGACCTCGGTGACGTTGAGCAGCCGACCGGCCACCTGGCCCGGCGTCAGGTCGGTGATGAGGACCCGCTTGCCTGCCCGTGCGTAGCCCGACGCGAGCGAGACCAGCGAAAGCGCGGGCGCTCGAGCGTCGTCGACGGCAACGACCGCCATCGTCGCGGTCTGGTCGCTCGGCGGCAACGACTTGCGCAGGTGCGAGACGATCTGCCGTACCGCCGGGCGCTGGGCAGCGGCCATGGATGGCCGGCCCAGGAAGCCGAGGCGGCCGGGACGGCCGACACTGAGCTGCACGGGACCGCCGAGCGCACGGGCAACGTCGTCGCGGCGTCGCAGCCGCCTGGAGATCAGCGCCAGCAGGATGACGAGGCCAACTCCGACCGCGGAGCCGCCGATCAGGCCGCCGCCGTAGTACAGCACCGGGTACTTCAGGTGCGAGCGCGGAATCGCGGTGGCCGGGTCCAGCACCTGACTGCCGTGGATCATCGAGCTGGTGTTGACCGCGGCGTCTGCCTCATAGGCGGACGCGCTCGTCACAAGCCCGGTGAGCGATGCCTTCTGGCTGCGAAGCTTGCTGTTCAGGTTGGCCAGCTCGGTCTGCTGCTCGGCCGACAGGGCAGTGGACGGGAGCTCGGCGATCTTCGCGGTCAGCGAAGCCACCCGCGCCTTTCCCTCGTCGATCTGGCGGGTGAGCGCTGCAGTAGTGAGCTGCTCGGCCGATCGCAGCTCGGCATCCCGGACTTCCAGGAACGCCGTCGCGGTCGCCCGCGCGGCGTTGACCGCGGCATCGGAATTGGTCGCCTTCACCGTGATCTGGATCACTCGGTCGGTGACCGAGGAAACCGACATATTGGCGGAGAACTTTTCGACCGCCTTATCGGAGATTGGCAGCTTGAGGCTGCGCATCGCGACCAGAGCAACGGTGCGGCTCTGGACCAGGGCAACCTCGGTGAGGATCTGGTCGGTTGGCGGCAGGGTGGGGCTCTGGGTCACCAGCACGGAGGTCGTCGCCTTGTAGGGCGGCGGTATCGCGACGAAGGCGGCCGCGCCGAGCGCGAACCCGACTATCGCCATGAGCCCCACGACCCAGAACCGACGCCGGATCGCCGGAATGAGGGCCGGCCTCGATGGCGTGCTGATCGCCAGGCCCGGGCCGTACTCGCCGGCACCGTACTCAGCGGCGTAGTCTCCGGAGGCCGTGAAATCGTCATCGGTCCACATGGCCGACTCGTCGCCGGCTCGTGATCTCGCGACCGCGCTGTCATGGCCAGCCAGATCGGCCCGGCCCTGAACCTCCGGTTCATCGGGGTTGCGGCGGTTCATCCGCCCTCCAGCGAAGGTCATCGGGTGCTGTGCCAAACGGCGTCGGCTGTCAACCATGATACGGCGACCAAACCACCACCTGACGATCTAGCTTTAGTCGTATCAACGAACTGAAGCCTGGTACATAGCGGAATATCTGCTGCCGAAACGCCCGTTCCGACTAGCGAAAACGCGGGGACGCGCCGACCGAGACCCTCCGAATACCAGCCCAGAATCTGGTCCTCCTCGCCCTTATGCAGGTTCCAATCCAGGCTTTCCGGCAAATCGATCCTGGCCGACCCCGGGGCCAGTTCGCCGGACCAGCTCAGCATCGCGTTGTGCCGGAAGAGCTCGACCTCGATCTGGGGGCCGAAATGAAAGGCGAGCCTGATCTCATGCTGGCCCCCGTCAATCTCGTCGACGATGTCGATGCCGCGGGCCGCCCGGTCGAGCCGGACGCACCGGCGGTGGTTGGCCGGCGGTCGCAGCGAGGCATAGCCCCCATGCTCGGCCGTCCACTCGACCGCGTCACCGACATCGCGGACGTCTAGTTCCCTGGCGTCGGCGTGCCGCACCCACAGGAACGGACCGCCTTCCCTGGACTGACTCTGGCCGCCTATCTCGACCGTGTTGTGAGCGATCGTCGAGCGGAAGTAGGACCGCCACTCGGGTTCACCGTGGTAGCAGTACGTACCCGGGTCAGCCAGCACGTCGACGCCGCCGTAGCGGACCTCGACCGACAGCGCGTCCGCGTGTGCGTGCGCCGCGATGGACAGGAAGCCGTGCGGTCCGCCGTCGCAGCGGCACCAGATCTCCGGGCTGTCGTCCTCGGCGGTCCGCAGGATGGTCATGCCAGCATCAGCAAACCGCCACGGCCGCTGCTCAGGCCGGCCGGCGGTTGCGCGTACCCCGCCGGGCAGTGCCCCGACGAACGAGCCCGTGATGGAGCTGCGAACGTCGGCGACCACCGGTGGCCACCAGTCGAGCGGTCCAAGGGTCGCCGCCGCCAGCGCGACCATCGACGGCACGCCGTTCGCGGCCGGAGCGTCGAGTACCAGCACGCGCCCCTCATCGCCGTCACCTTGCCGAGGCGCCCGCCCGGTCTCATCGGCCATGGCTACCCCGCTGTCGACGGTGGCGACCAGCCGCTGCCAGGCAGCTTCGCTGAGCGGACATCCGGCCGACTGCGCCTCGATGGCGGCGACCAGGGCGAGTTCGGCCACGAAGTACTGGTACTCAGAGGCCAGCTCGCGATTGACACCAGAAGAAAAGGTATTGGCCAGCAACTCACGTTCGAGCAGCCGGGCCGCGTCCAGGCGCCACTTGGCGCTCTCGGCGAACCATCCGAAGGCGCAGCTGGCGACAAGCAACCCGGCGGCCTCGGCGATCACGTGGTTGTTAGCCGACGAGCCGCGGCTGCGGAACGCGGCCAGGAACTGCTGGTGCCAGCGGATCTGCGCGAGCGCCAGGTCGTTCCGCTCGAACAGCTCGCTGACCGGCGTCCAGTCATCGAGCAGCCTTCTGATCCAGGCAAGGCTGATCAGCCGGATGCCCACTTCGATGCCGCTCGTCCAGTGCACGCCGGACAGGAACGGATTGCTACGCCACCACGACCGGAGCTGGTCCGCCACCCGGTCGGCGTAGCGGTCATCTCGGCTGACGAACCAGGCCGAAGCGAGCAGCGTGAGATGGTGCAGCCTGGAGATCTCCCAGACCAGCTTGATGTTGCCAGTCTGCTCTTCGCTGCGGTGGTTGATGCTGAACGCGTACTGATCGGCTGGCGCGCGCTTGCCGGTGACCGGGTCGTAAAACCAGTCGGGCGCGACGAGGTCGTCCCGGTGGACGCCGAGCACCTCCCACTGGCCGTCCATCAGGCGGTCGGCGACGGCCAGCAGTTCCTTCCTGGCCGCGACCGGCACCAGGTCGCGCGCGCCGGCCGGCAATGCGACCGCCAGCCGACGATCCTGCGCCATCCCAGGTGGAACGGCGCCTTCCTGCCAGCGCTTGACCTGCCTGGCCGACCATGCCTTGTGCAGCACCTGGTCGCGCGTGCGCCAGCCAACCTCGGCCGGCGACATCCGCGCTGCCCTTTGCAGGTACCAGCCAATGCGTGATCGGTCCATTACGCTCACACTCGCTCGGGCTTGCCGCTCGCGAGGCTCTCGCCGATCGCGAGCGTGGCCCGCGTGGTTGCCACCAGCGAATCGAGCGAGATCGGCATCGGCCCACCGGTCAGGCAGGCGGAGACGAACTCGGCCATCTGAGCGGCCTGGCCCTTGTCCAGGCCGCGGGTGCGGATGCCAACCGTTTTCCTGCCCGCCCAGACGCCGGCGCTCTTGAAGTTGTCGAGACGAGCGTTCCGGCCGCCACCGGTCGCGTCGAAGGTCTCCTTCGGATACTTAGAGTTACCCCCGGTGAGATAGGCGAGCGTGCCCACCGCGCCGTTCTCGAACCGCACGGTCGCCTGCACGTCATCGCGCTCCAGGCCGCCGACGGCGTAGACCTCGACCGGCAGGCTGTCGGCCCACCAGCTCAAGGTGTCGATGAAGTGGCCGCCCTCGCCGGCGAACCTGGAGCCTTCCAGCTCGTCGTTGAGGTACCAGCTGCCGGATTCGAGCTGGCCGGCATTGACCAGGTAGCGCATAGCCGAGCCGCCCGCCGCCACGCCGAAGTGCGACTTCAGCTGCCCGAGCATCGGCGCGAACCGCCGGTTGAAGCCGACCATCAGGCGGTCGTTTCCCGTCTCCGCGACGGTCTCGACGATTTGGTCGAGCTGACCGAGGGTCAGCGCGAGCGGCTTCTCGACGAACACCGTCTTGCCGGTGCGCAGAGCCCGGCAGACGAAGTCGGCGTGCGTGTGGTGGCGGGTCACGATGAAGATCGCATCCAGCGCCGAGTCTTCGAGCACGGCATCGGCAGTGGTCGATGCCTCCGCGAAGCCGAATCTCTTCTGAGCGTTCACCGCCGACAGCGACTTCGTCGTGGCGACGCGCGCGAGCCGTACCCCGTCCAGCTTGGCCAGATGCGGCAGCAGCATGGACGAGGCGTAGTTACCAGCTCCGATGAACCCGACGGCCAGCTCGCCCCGTTCGCCCGGGCGCGGGACTTGGCCGATGTCCGCCAGCTTGCGGCTGGTGGCCGGGGCGTCCTGCGCGGCTTCACCCGCCGGGTACTCGAGCAGGACGCCGATACCGCCGAGCTTGCCTGAGGTCAGGTCGCCGTAGACCTCGGTGGCTCGGTCGAGCGCGAAGACTCCCGAGACCAGCGAGTCGACCTCGAGGTCGCCCCTGGCGATGAGGTCCAGGAAGCAGGCGAGATTGCGCCGCTCGGTCCAGCGGACGTAACCGGCCGGATAGTCAATGCCCTCGAGCTCGTACCGGTCGTCGTAACGGCCAGGACCGTAGGACCGGGAGAACCGGACGTCGAGTTCCTTGTCGTAGTAGGCATTCCACGGCAGGTCGAGCTTGGTCTTGCCGATGTCCACGATCGTGGCCCGGTCGCGGGCCAGCCTGGCGGCGGTCTCCACCGGCCCGTTCGACGCCCCGCCCGCCGCCAGCAGTACCTGGTCGGCGCCTCGCCCGTCGGTAAGCTCGGCCAGCGCGTGCTGAACCGCCGCGATCCCGTCGTCCGTAGGCGGCGCGCACAGCACCGCACCCGCCTTTTCTGCGAGCCGGCAGCGGTCCTCGATAACGTCGATTCCGACGACCCGCACCCCGGCCGCGATCAGCAGCCTGACCACGAGCTGACCGACCAGGCCAAGCCCGATCACGCACGCGGCGTCGCCCAGCGCGGGCTCGGCGCGCCGGACGCCCTGCATGGCGATGGCACCGACGGTCGCGAAGGCGGCGTGCTCGGCCGCGACGCCCTCTGGCACGGGGACGCACAAGTTCACCGGGACCCAGTTGTACTCGGCGTGCAGCGCGTGCTCATTGCCGGCCGCCGCGACCAGTTGCCCGACCTTGAATTCCTCGGCGCCCCGACCCACCTCCGTCACCACGCCGCACAGCGAATAGCCGAGCGGGGTGTAGGAGTCGAGCCGGTCCATGACCTTCTTGTAGGTGGCCATCGCGCCCTGCTGCGCGACCGAGTCGAGTACCTTGCGCACCTGATCAGGCCGCGCCCGGGCCTTGCCGATCATCGACAGCTTGGCCTCGGTCACCTTCATTACCTCGGTGCCGGTCGAGATCAGCGAGAACAGCGACCGCACGAGCACGCCGCCCGGGCGGCAGGACGGGGCGGGCACGTCAAGCACCGCGAGCTCGCCTGACTTGTAGTTCTGGGCTATCTGCTTCATTACGTCCTCTTGTCAGGCCGACCGACTACGCCGAAACACCCATCGAGCGGGCGTGGCGGTACCAAAGCTCGAGCGTCAGCAGCTGCCAGATTTCCTTGGAGCGGTCCTGTTGGCCGGCTTTGTCCTGGTCGATCAGGCGGATCAGCGCCTCGCGGCGGATCATGCCGCAACTCGCGAGTTCCCCCGCCACCAGCACGTCCTGGATCACTTCGGTCAGGTCGTCCTTGACCCAGGCCCGGAGCGGAGCGCTGAAGGACGCCTTCGGCCGGTGCACGATCTCGGCGGGCAGCCAGTTCTCCGCGGCCTGCTTGAGCGCGACCTTGCTCTTGCCGCGCTTGATCTTGTCGTGGCCGCCGATCGAGAACGCGGCGGCCGCGACGACGGGATCGACGAACGGCACCCGCACCTCGATCGAGGCGGCCATGCTCGCCCGGTCGGTGTAGGCCAGGTTCAGGCCAGGCAGGAACAGGCGGGTGTCGGCCAGGCACATCCGGTTGACCATGTCGGACAGCGCGTTGTCGTCGTAGATCTCGGTGTGCTCGTCGATGACCTGACCCACGTGGGCGGCCAGGTCGGGGCTGATCAGCGCGGTGAGCTCATCGGCGTCGTAGAGCGTGTAGCTGCGCCTGAACCTCGGCTCCTCTGGCAGGTCGGCGAAGGTCATGAAGCGCTTGGCCCACCGGCTGTACCGCACTCCCCGGCTGCCCAGCCGGAGCGGCAGTCGCTCGACGGCCGGCTGCATGACGTGGTGACGCAGCCCAGCCGGAAGCCGCCCGTAGCGACTCGCGAGCAGGCACGCCCAGTGCTTGCGGTAGCCGCCGAACAACTCGTCGGCGCCCATGCCGGACAGCACGACCTTCACGCCGCGTTCTCTGGCCGCCTCGCACATGAGCAGCGTGTTGATCGCGGCCGGGTCGCCGATCGGCTCGTCGAGTACCTCGACCATGCGCGGCAGCAGGGTGACGATGTCGGGCGAGATCTCGATCTCGTGCAGGCTGATGCCATATTTCGCGGCGACCTTGCGCGCGTAGATGGCATCGTCGGGCATGGCCTCAAGCCGCTGGTCTTCTGGCCGGAAGGTGATCGTGTAGGCGTCGATCGCGGCGTCGGCCTGGTGGGCGAGCACCGTGATGATGCTCGAATCCAGGCCTCCGGACAGGAAGCTCGAGACCGGGACATCGGCGACCAGGTGAGCGGTGACCGACTCCTCGATTACCGCGCGCAGGTCAGCTGGCGGTCCGTCGGCGGCTTCCGCCGCTACGTCGGCGATATTCCAGTACTGCTGCTCGGTCAGGGCGCCGTCCGGCGTGCACCTGGCCCAGGTGCCGGCTGGCAGCTTTCGCACGCCGTCGATCGCGCAGCGCTGCTCGGGCAGCCAGTAGTAGAGCATGGACGCCACCAGGGCGCCCGGCTCGATCCGCATCTGGGACCCCGACGCGGCGATCAGCGCCTTGAGCTCGGATGCGAACAGCACGCCGTCGCCGCGGTGCAGGTAGTACAGCGGCTTGATTCCGAACGGGTCGCGGGCGAGGAACAGCTCGCCGGTGGCGACATCGGCCAGCGCGAAGGCGAACATGCCGCGGAACCGCTTGAGCGCGCCAGGACCCCAGCAGCGCCAGGCCTCCAGCACGACCTCGGTGTCCGACCCGGTACGAAACCTCGCGCCCCGGCTGGCCAGCTCGGTCCGCAGCGCCCGGTAGTTGTACAGCTCACCGTTGTAGACCAGGGTGAAGCCATCCTTGGAAAACGGCTGGTCGGCGGCGCTGGACAGATCGATGATGGACAACCGCCGGAAGCCGAGCTGGACGGAGACCTGGTCGTCTTCGTGATCCCAGATCCCGCTGGAGTCCGGACCGCGATGCCCGATCTTGTCGGTCATGACGTCGACCAGCTTCTTGCCGTCGACTTGCTGGTAGCAGCCAGCGATTCCGCACATATCAGACCTTGGCCTGGTGCCTGGTCGCGGCGTCGCCGACCAGATCGCGGTAGACGCCCAGGTAGGCGCGCTCTTGATGGGTCCAGGCGAGCTCGGTTTCGACCCTGAGCCGGCCGAACTTGCCGAGCCGGTGGCGCTTGGGCTCGTCGTCCATCAGCGCGACGATCGCCTCGGCGTACTCGCGCACGTCGTTCGGGGTGACGTAGACGGCCGCCTGCGCGGCCGACACCCTGGTCTCGCGCAGGTCGAAGGCGACAACGGGAAGCTCATAGGCCATGTACTCCATGGTCTTGTTCATAGTAGAGACATCATTGAGGGGATTTTTCGGGTCGGGGGAAAGGCCGACGTCAGCGGTGGACAAGATCTTCGCTACGTCCTCGTCGGGGGCGCGGCCGGTGAACTCCACGTGCCCGGCCAGGCCGAGTTCGTCGCGCAACGCGATCAGATCGGCGTAACAATCACCCTTGCCGATAAGCGTGAAGGCGATATCGGTCCGGCCCAGTTCGGTGACGATCACCTGGGCGGCCCTGATCACGATGTCGACGCCGTCCTGCGGGCCCATCACGCCGATATAGGCGGCGAGGTACTGCCGGCCGCGCCGCAGGTCGGGCTGGGCCGGACCGCGCCAGAGCCGCTTCGGATCGGGCCCGGTGCGCACGACGGTCACATCCTCCGGCTTCTTGCCGCCGCGCTCGATGGCGATCTGCCGGTAGGACTCGTTGGTCGAGATCACGTGCCTGGCGGTGCGGTGAGTGCGCCGCTCGAGCCCGACCAGGCCTCGGTAAGGCAGCTTCGGCCCCTCAGGAAACCTGGACTTATACAGTTCAGGGCACAGGTCGTGGTGATCGAACACGAACGCGGTGCCGTCCAGCAGGCGGAGCATCAGGGCTATCGGCCAGAAGATGTCGGGCGGGTTGCACGCCTGAAGCACGGCGAACTTGCCCGACCTGCGGGCCCTGGCGGTCATCAAAGCGGTCATGAGGAACGAATAGATGTACTCGGCGATGAAGCTGATCTTGCTGCCCCCCGGCGCGTACGGCCGGTACTTATACAGTCGGACGTCGTTGACCACGTGATATGACGGATCGCCGTCGCCTTTCGGGCAGACCACGCTGACCCGGTAACCCGCCGAGGTCAGCGCCTGGCACTCCAGCCACACCCGCCGGTCGAACGGCACCGGCAGGTTCTGGACGATGATCAGGATGCGAGCACCGGCCTGCCCTCGACCCCCCACTGCAGCCTTCATCACACCGCCTTTAGTCAACTTGCCTGAAATCGATCGCTGCTTCGCTGATCTGGGCACCCGTCCTGCATAGGAGCATTCATTCGGTTGCCGTGATACGACGAACTCGGCGTGTCGGGGCAGGAAGGACAGAACGCCCGCGATGTATCAGGCCGTGACCGCCGTAGATCCACTTAGGCGTGGCCAGCAAGCGCCAGCAAGCGCCAGCAAGCGGCCCGCCAAGCTGAGCACGTCCCCTGAACTACCCTCGGAGGCAGATCGATGAGAGTCCTGGTTGCTGGTGACCGCGGTTACATCGGAGCGGTCATGATGCCGTTCCTGCGTGCCGCCGGACATCAGGTAGAGGGCCTTGACCTCGGCCTGTACGAGGGTTGCGACTTCGGCCGCCCGGCCGGGCAGATAGCAGGCCGGCCGGCCGCCGACATCCGCGACGCCGAGCCCGGCGGCCTGGCCGGCTACGACGCCGTGGTGTGCCTGGCCGCGCTTTCCAATGACCCGCTAGGACATCTCAACCCGGCGGCCACCTACTCGGTCAACCTGGACGGGACGCTGGCCCTGGCCCGAGCCGCCAAGCAGGCAGGGGTGCCGCGGTTCGTGTTCGCCTCCTCGTGCAGCCTGTACGGCGCGGCGGGCTCGTCCGCGGTGGCCGAAGACGCCGAACTGACCCCGGTCACGCCCTACGGGGAGACCAAGGCCATCGCCGAACGCCAGCTCAGCGAGCTGGCCAGCGATTCGTTCAGCCCGACCTACCTGCGCAACGCCACCGCCTACGGCGCCTCGCCCAGGCTCAGGCTCGACATCGTGGTCAACAACCTCACCGCGGTCGCGACGACCACCGGGCAGGTGCGGATGGAGAGCGACGGCTCCCCGTGGCGGCCGCTCGTCCACGTCGAAGACATCTGCCGCGCCACCGGGGCCGTGCTGAGCGCCCGCACGGAACTGGTGCACGACGAGGCGTTCAACGTCGGCCGGCCGGAGGACAACGTCCAGGTCCGCCAGATCGCCGAGCTGGTGAACGAGGCGGTACCGGGCTCGAAGATCTCGTTCGCCGACGGCGCCGGGCCGGACCTGCGCAACTACCGGGTGGACTTCTCCAAGCTCAACGACACCTTCCCCGACCTGCGGCTCGGCTGGACCGTCCAGGCCGGTGTCGATGAGCTTGCCACCGCTTACGTCGAGCACGGCCTGACCCACGACGACTTCCTGTCCTCGCGCTACGTACGCCTGCGCCGGATCAAGGAACTGCTCGAAGACGGCACCATCGACGACACCCTCCGCCGCAAGACGGTGCTGGCCCGGGGGGACGACCCCCCGGAACCCCCCGCGAGGAGCGACGCCATAGGCACCGCCTTCCCTCCTCCCTCCTCCGCTTCGCTCCCCCGCTCGTCAGTCCAGGCGGCGCCGCGCCGCTCAGCGACGGCCTAGAGACGTGGAGGTTACGCCAGCCCGCAGGATCGCAGGCGCGCTGTTGTTCACTCCCACCCCGCACGTCGACGAACGCGGCTTCTTCAGCCGCACCTTCGACGTCGAGATCGTGCGCGCGGCCGGGATCGACCCGCATACCTTCACCCAGGACAGCCTGTCCAGGTCAAGGCTGGGCGTGATCCGCGGCCTGCACCTGCGGCGAGGCGCCGGCGAGGCGAAGCTGGTGCGCTGCTCCTACGGGGCGATCTACGACGTCATCGTCGACCTGCGGCCCGATTCACCGACCTTCCGCAACTGGGAGAGCTTCGAGCTGACCGGCGAAACACAGGTCTCCCTCTACGTCCCGGCGGGCTGCGCGCACGGCTTCCAGGCCCTCACCGACCCGGCCGACACTTCGTACCGGATCGACCGGCCGCACGACCCCTCCGAAGACGTCACCGTAGCCTTCGACGACCCGGAACTGGCCATCCCCTGGCCGCTGCCGGTCACCGTCAAGTCCGCGAAAGACGCCAGCGCCCCGTCACTGGCGCAGGCGCTGGCCACCCTGGCTTGATCAGCCGCGACTCGATCTTTGCCGAACACGCTCACGCCCAGCCCGCCTGCGCAAGTAACGTCAAAATCAAGATCATTTTCCAGGGAGAAAGCAAGGCCACGGGTTTGCTGCCGACCGCCCAGATACCGGTCCAACCGATCCGACTCCCGCGATCTAGCTTTGACCAGCCGGCCTGCCGGCCTGCCGGGCCTCCGGCCTGCCGGGCCTCCGGCCTGCCGGGCCGGCCTACCGGGCCTGCCGGCCTGCCGGGCCTGGCCGGGCCTGGCGGGCCTGGCGGCCTGGCGGCCTGCCGGGCCGACCTGGCGACAGTCGCGCACAGCGACCTGGGAAAACACCCGGTTCGGGCGAAGCGGCAGCGCATCAGGCCGCCGAATTGCCGGGGCCACCACCCGGGACCCGCACTTCCCCATGGTTAGGGTCGACTTACCCATGGTTGCGCTGACTTACTCATGATTGCGCCGTCACTTCGTCGGTTTTAGTATAATTTGCACCCGCCCTAATCATAGGGAAGTCAGCGCAACCATGGGGAAGTCGACCCCAACCATGGGTAAGTGGACCCTAATCATGGGTAAGTTCGGCCCAGTCGGCGGGAAATGCCGTCTTAGCGAGCGGTCGCTCCCGGGAGCGGCACGCGGTCGCGGAGATCGCGGGCCCGGCTAGTGCCTCCCGGAACTATCCAACCAGCGGCCGGTGCCGGTTACGGCAAGGTCTGCCAGGATCGCCAGCGCCCCTCACTCGCCGTCGCGCTGGCCACCCTGGCTTGAGCAGCCGCCTCAGCCGCGCTTGCGGAAGACGAAGTACTCGCTCTTGGCACCGCTCAGCGGCGCGAACGAGGTGCCGGCCAGCGACATCTGATGCCGGTCGAACAGGTCGATGACCCACTGGCGCGGAAGCATGTTGTAGATGATCGCGTTCTCGGTGACCCACCGGTCGGTGGCCTCGGCATCGAGGCAGTCCTCGGTCACGATGTCGAAGGCGGCGACGCCGCCAGGCCTGGTGACCCTGGCCATCTCCTTGAAGTAGCCGAGCGTGATCACGAGCGGCAGGTAGACGAAGACCCGGTGCGCGTGAATGAAGTCGACCGAGTCCGTCGCGGTCGACTTAAGCGAGTGACCGTCGGCCGGCCGCAGCGTGATGCCCGGCACGCCGCGCAGGTGCGCCCGCCAGTCGGCCGCGGTCTCGTAGGCCTCGTAGACGTCCGGACGCAGGGCGGCCATGACCGGCTCCGCGAACCGGCCGGTCCCCGGGCCGATCTCGCACACCCGCTCGACGTGATCGCCGAGGTCAGCCAGCTTGAGCATGGCCTCGACGGTCGCGGCCGTGGTACCTGGCTCGGCGCTGTACTGGTCGATGTACTCACATAGAGACAGGCCTGCTCGCTTAGCGGCGT
>Ga0134128_10007012_pt1 | contig 13623 bp, 5 predicted proteins | sample KB31754_FD_96462 | JGI IMG/M metagenome (GOLD analysis project Ga0134128, IMG submission 96462) | Terrestrial soil microbial communities with excess Nitrogen fertilizer from Kellogg Biological Station, Michigan, USA - KB3-175-4 | ecosystem: Environmental > Terrestrial > Soil > Unclassified ... | reverse complement strand
TCGCCATAAGAATGGCGCGTGGTTGGTACTCGAATCCACCTCGAGCGTTATCCGAAATGACAGAGGCGAGCCGGAAAAGCTGATCATCGTGAACCGCGACGTCTCCGAGCGTAAGCGAGCGGAAGAAGCTCTGCGCAGGTCGGAAGTGGGTTTTCGGTCTGTGGTGGAAGATGCACCCTACGGGATTTATCGCGCGAGCCCGGCCGGCCGGTTGCTCCAGGTGAATCCCGCGCTCCAGAAAATGCTCGGTTACGAGTTGAAGGAAGAACTTCTCCAGAGAGATATGCCGAGCGAAATATTCCGGCACCCTGGCGAATATCAGCGATTCGCCGAACTGCTTGCCCGCACGGTAGAAAGTAAGGATGTCGAAATGGAATGGAAACGGCGGGACGGCACGCCGATCACAGTCCACTGTTCTGGCCGTCGCGTCAACGATGAAAATGGCTCTCCAGCTTACTTTGAAGTGTTTGCAGAAGATGTCACGGAAAAAAGAGTCCTCGAAAAACAGTTGCGCATGGCGCAAAAGATGGAAGCGATTGGGCGGCTCTCGGGTGGCATCGCCCACGACTTTAACAATCTCCTCGGAGTAATCATTGGCTATAGCCGAGTGTTAAAGCGGGAGTTGGGGACAAACAGCGCTTTGTGTGAGCACGCTCTGGAAATCGAAAAGGCGGGTCAGCGAGCGGCGTCCCTAACCAAACAGTTGTTAGCGTTCAGCCGGCAGCAGGTCTTGACGCCTGCCATTCTAAATCTCAACACGCTTGCCTCTGATATGGAAAAAATGCTTCCCCAACTCCTCGGCGAAGACATCGAGGTGTCTATGGTGTTGAACCCGGAGCTTGGCAATGTGAAAGCGGACCAGAGCCAGATTGAACAAGTCATCATGAATTTGGCTGTTAACGCGCGTGACGCTATGCCGGCGGGCGGTAAATTGAAAATCGAGACCACGAACGCGGAGTTAGACCAAGCTTACGTCTGGGACCACCCGGGCTCCAAAGCTGGTTCCTACGTGCTCCTGGCGGTAACCGACACCGGCACGGGCATGGACGCAGCAACCCTCACGCACATATTTGAACCTTTCTTCACTACAAAGGAACTAGGCAAAGGCACCGGACTCGGACTCGCCACCGTTTACGGCATCGTTAAACAAAGCAACGGATATGTCAGCCTCGACAGCGCTCCGGGGCGAGGCACGTCCTTTCAGGTTTACCTGCCGCGGTATGCCGGCCCGCCTGCAGTCGACGAACTGAAACCCGAGTCCGCGGATAATTTGCGCGGTACCGAAACTATTCTGCTCGTGGAAGACTCTGAGCCCCTGAGAAAGCTCGCCAAGACTTATCTTGAATCCAGCGGATTTCACGTTCTTTCCGCGGAGAGCGGCGAAGACGCTCTGGAAGTTGCGAGGCGCTCTGGCGCGACCTTTGATCTCCTTCTGACGGATGTTGTTATGCCCGGCATGAACGGCCGCGTCCTGGCCGAGCATATGTTGCTGCGACAGCCGGAGATGAAGGTCCTCTACATGTCCGGCTATACCGACAGCTTCATCGCCGGTCACGGTGTTCTGGATCCCGGTACCCACCTTCTGCACAAGCCCTTCATCGAAGAGGTTCTCATCCGAAAAGTTCGCGACGTGCTTGATGGTGGCAAGAAGCCCGCGGCCCGTGCAACCCCAGTGACCGAATTTGTTGATAGCCACATCCCCTCGGCCTGATAGGAGAAGCTCCGCGATGGATAAATTGTTGGTTGTGGATGATGACGAGGCCTTACGGCGCTTGATTCGTGTTGAATTGAGCGATACCTTCGAAATCATCGACTCAGGCGTGCCGGAAGAGGCTCTAGCTCTCGCTCTTGAAAACAAGCCGGACGCCATCCTGCTCGACTTGCGGATGCCCAAGTATTCAGGCTATGAGCTGCTTCAAACATTTACAGCCTTCAGCCATACCCAGAAGATCCCGGTAATCATCGTCAGCGGCGAGGCTGGCGGACAGACGAAAGAACATTGCAAGCAACTCGGGGCTTTCTCCTATTTCGAGAAACCCATAGATTTCGATGCGTTGCGAACCTGCCTTACACAACTCACGAAAGTTCGCCGTTTTATCCCTCGAGCTGAAGTGCGCGTGCGTTTACATGTTCCCCTTAAATTGCGCGCTATGGACAACCACGGGAAGCAGATGGACTACGAGACGACGACCGAGGATGTTAGTCTAAGCGGCTTTCGGTGCGGCTGCTCCGCCGCTTTGCTTGTCGGCTCCATCGTAGAGGTTTATCTCATGAACTCCGGGACGCAGTACGTGGGAAAGGCCGAGATAGTTCACTCGGAACGAGCGGCTTCTGCCCTTCGGCAGTTCGGATTCCGCTTTATCGAAAAAACTGGGCCGTGGGTGCTGAGCTAGGGTTGTAGGTGAACCCTTTTCATGTCAAATGCTGAAGTCCCTCTTTCTCCACAAGTCGAAGCCATCTCGGGTGCGGCTGCCCTAGGCCGGCCCTCTGTTGTCCGCGTGCTCGCCGTCGACGATGAGTTGGCTGCTTCGAAGCTCATTGCCCTGATGCTTTCTTCGCCGGCTTTTCACTGCACAACCGCCTCCAGCGGTGAGGAAGCCCTTGTGGCTTTGCAAGGCGAGCGATTCGATGCCGTTATCTCCGACCTTCAAATGCCCGGGATCAGCGGTCTGGAACTGCTTACTCAGGTTCGTCGCTCCTACCCTCACATGGCGTTCCTGGTCACCACCGGCGTCGACGACCTGGAGGTCGGCGTGCAGGCCATGCGCTGCGGCGCGGACGACTATCTCGTTAAACCTCTTCGTGAAAGTGCCATCCTTGTAAGTCTGGAGAGTGCCCTGCACAAGCGGCAACTCGAACAGGAGGTCGAGAACTACCGTCAGCATCTCGAAGAAATGGTTGTAGAACGCACTGGCCGGCTTCATGCGGCGCTTCACCAGCTCGAAAACAATTACGAAAGCACCCTGCAAGCGCTTGGGGCGGCGATTGATCTCCGCGACAGCGAAACCGCGGGCCACTCCCGGCGTGTCTGCCGCTATTCGCTTGAAATTGCACGCGCCATCGGATGGTCTGAGAAACAGTTGGAAAATCTCGCCAGAGGCGCCTATCTCCATGATATCGGCAAGTTAGGAATTCCCGACCGCATCCTTCTCAAACCCGGACTTCTCTCTGTGGAAGAACGAAAACTCATGCAGCGGCACGTACAGATCGGTTTTGATCTCGTCAAGGGCATCGACTTTCTTTCCGAGGCGTCTGAAATCGTCCTTATGCATCACGAGCGATACGATGGGGGTGGCTATCCGCGCGGCCTCCGAGGAAGTGAAATTCTCTTAGGCGCGCGGATTTTCGCGATAGCGGATACTCTCGATGCCATCACTTCCGACAGGCCTTATCGTCGCGCCTCCGCGTTCGAGTCGGCACGCGAGATCATCCGGCAATGTTCGGGTAGCCAGTTCGATCCTCTCGTTGTAGATGTGTTTCTGAATGTTCCCGAAGAAACTTGGCCGGCTCTCGCAAAGGATCTGCGTCAAGTTGATGCACTGTCCTCCGAATTGCGTAAGAAAAGCCGCATGCTTCACGTCAGTCCTGGCGAAATCCGTTGAGTGACTTTGCCAAGCCGCTCTCTCGTTTCTTCTGTTTCCGTCCTGTCTCACCAAACTACGAATTTCCCGTCAACTCCTTCCAACCATTCCACTTCCCCCCGTCTCATTCGAATCCCCCACCGGTCTCCCTGCCCGTAACAAACTATTTATAGTTATAGTACTTTATTTCCCTTGACAATAGATATTGAGCTGCTTAAAACCTTCCCCATTACTTCCTGTGGAGGCATCCATGTCCCCCTCTCGCCCCGTTTCGCCTCACGTCCAATTCCTTGCAGTCGCACTGGGAATGCTTTCTCTACCTTCAGTAATAAGTGCCCAATCACAAGGCATTCCCTGGTACACAATCCCGCTCCCGATTCCCAACGGATTTGTGGATGCCGCAACAGGGAACGTTCATCTCGAAATTCCTCTCGCCTCAATTCCCGAACGCAACGGAGACCCCTTAGTTTCCAAAGCCATTTTCGACTCAAGTGCCTGGGGATATAACGGCGGATGGGGACCACTGGGCCCGGGTTGGCAGGTATTTACCGGAAACACGCACTCAGGATCCGGATCTTATAACTCCTCATATCAGGACTGTACCTCGGCAGGCTATAGCCCGTACACCAGTGGTCAAGTCACTTCAAACTATTTTTATTTTATCGATGACCACTCGACGTCACACGGGCTCAACGCTCTCAACTACACCAAGCAGGTAAGCTGCTATAACCCCTCGACAGGTATCTACTTCGGATCCGGCAATGACATCCCTTCAACATCTGGTCTTGCCAGTGACGGCTCGGGGTATAGTTTCACCGTAACGAATTATACGGTTCTCCAGGTGCATGCTCCGGACGGCACGCTGTCCTACGGTGACCCTAGATCTCCGGTCGACACCAATGGCAACTACAGTAACTCGCTAGTAGGTTCTCAGCCGGACATGTTGGGCCGCTCGCCCTTCCAGTTCCATCCTTCTTTTTTCATTCACCTCTGTCCTTCGAGCCCCACTAGCATCGGTATCCGCGCATCCGACGGTTCAACCAATAACTACACTTTTACGTGCAGCTCACTAAGCGTTGCCGAGATACTCTTCGGAACCCAATATACGGGCACCGAGAGTTTCCTAACGAGTATCGGCCTCCCGGACGGAACTCAATATTCGTTTATCTACGATACGGGTACGACAGGCAACCATGGAGGCAGTCTGCTTTCCGTCACACTTCCTGACGGCGGCGTAATATCATTCACCTATTCGGGTTCCTCCAGCACGGTAACGACGGTAACGTTCGGCGGGGCCACATGGAACCTGAACCGTGTCTTCGATAGTTCCTCTCGCAAGACAACAACTACGGTTATGTCGCCGCTCCGATACGACAGCGTCTCCAGTACCAATGTTAGCGACAAAGCTGTATTCGTTAGCGTCCCAAATTTTTCATATGTCCAGACTGCCCAATACTATAGCGGCACCTCCACACTGCTCAGGACTGTAACCACGACATACGACAACAGCGGCATTTTTTTCTTGCCGATGACGATCACGACCGTCAACGACATAGGTCAAAGCTCCTCCGTCTCGTATCAGTATCTTAACAATATCATGCGCGATTATCCGACCCAGAAGCAGGAAACCGACTTCACCGGAGCCGTTGCAAGGACGACAGTCACCCAATATAACGGCCCTTATTCAAAGCCCTCCAGTGTCAACGTCTATGCTGGCGCGAACACGAATGGCACGCCGGCTTCCAGTACCCTCTATTCGTACGATGAATATGGCGCAAATTATTGCAAGAATGGGGTGCCAGGCCTGACCAACTTCACCGGCGCGACGAGCCACGATGACACCAATTACGGCATTGGATGGACAGCACGCGGTAACCTCACTACCATCCAGCGACTAATTTCCGGCAATAGTTACGCGACCACCCACATGTGCTACGACACTCTGGGAAACGTGACGCAAACAGTTGACGCCAACGGCAATCCAACCAGCTACGACTACAGCGATTCGGGCAAATGGGCAGATTCTTTCTGCATTCCTTCTGGAACCATCACACATGCATTCCCAACCACTGTCACAGACCCCTTAGGTCATCAGTCCAAATATTCCTATTTTTCCTGCACAACCCTCAAACAAAGCAACGCGGAGCAAAATCAAATCAACGCTGGGAAGAGCACGACCTACTCCTACGATATGTTCAACCGTCCCATAACCATAAACTTTCCGGACGGAGGCCAGATTACATATTGTTACAGCCACGATCCAAACCTCCCTTGCTATTCAACCGCTCTGCCGCCATTCTCCACCACGTCGCAATTGATGACCGCTTCCACAAGCCTAACTACAAAGACTATTTTGGACGCGTATGGCCGTACCATTCAAACCAAAGTCACATCCGACCCAGACTGCCCAGGCGGCGACAAGTCCGACACCACCTACGACGGCCTCGGCCATGTTCTCACAGTCTCCAACCCGTACTGCACCACGAGCGACCCCACTTACGGCTTAACCATCTACTCCTACGACGCCCTCGGTCGAACAACCCAGGTCGCCAATCCCGATGGCACTGCCTCAACAACTGCCTATGTGGGCTCCGCAACGAAAGTAACCGACGAGAGCAACATTCAACGCATCTCCCAAACCGACGCGCTAGGTCGGCTCACCTCACTTTGCGAAGTCGCCCCAGGCCCCTTCGTCGGCGCTGGCGGCGCCCAGAGTTCCTCCCTAATCGGCTCGGCCGGCGCGCCCGCCTCCTGCGGGCTCTTAATAGCAGGGACGGGTTTTCTTACGACTTACCAGTACGATCCTCTGGACAATCTACTGCAAGTCAGCCAAAGCGGTATCGCTTCGCGCACGTTCGCCTACGACTCACTGAGCCGTCTCACGAGCTCTGCCAACCCGGAATCAAACACCCAGCCTGTTAGCCCATATACAACTGTCCCAACCACATACACCTACGACTCTAATGGCAACGTGCTCACCAGAGCCGCCCCGGCCCCCAACCAAACCGGCACCGCCACAGTCACAACTACAAACACCTATGACGCCCTCAACCGTCTCACACAGAAATCCTACAACGATGGCACGACTCCGACATCCACATTCTTCTACGACTCATCGACCTATTTCCCCAATAACACGAACACTATCGGTCGACTCGTCTACCACAACACCACATCCTCTGCGGGTGGTTGCATCCAAACCATTTTCGAATACGATGCCACGGGTCGAGTCTCTGAAGACTGGCAGAAAACTCCTCAGGGAGGGTGCGCCAACACTTACGCCCTGCCTTACACCTACGACCTCATGGGAAACATGACTTCCTCGTTCGCCCCATGGCAAAACAGCTTCACCTATACTTACAACTCAGCCGCCCGCCTCACCGCCGTGACCGGCTCGTATTCCGATTCACAAAATCCGCCCAACCTTCTCTCGGGCGCGCACTACAACGCCGCTGGACAGATCATCTCGGATACTCTTGGGACTGGCGAAACCGAAACCTACAGCTATACCAAGCGCAATCAATTGCAGGCGGAAAGCGCGACTTTGAACAGCACCACCATTTACTCCTACGGCCTAACCCTTGCTCCCAACGGCGACGTGACCGCCGCCAACGATAGCGTCAATGGCAACTGGAACTACTCTTATGACCAATTCAACCGGTTGGTCTGCTCAAATCTCGTAACTAACGGCACCTGCTCCAGCCCCACAAACGGCACACCCACCTACTCTTACGTCTACGACCGTTTCGGTAATCGCTGGCAGCAAAATGGCCCGTACACTTTCGCTACTACCTTCACGGGCAACGCTACCACCAACAACAACCGCATGGACCTCCACTCCTACGACACCGCCGGAAACCTCTTAAGCGACGGAACGCACACTTACACTTATGATGCCGAAAATCGCCTGATCTCCGTCGACAACGGAACCACAGCCACTTACCTCTACAATGCCGATGGGCGTCGCGTTCACAGAACCGGCTACATTTCCGATACTTGCGATTCCGTGGGCAAGCGCGACTACGTCTACGACCTCTCCGGTCACGCCATCGTCGAGAACAACGTTAATGGCACGGCCTGCTACATAGAGGTATATGCAGGTGCTCGCCAACTCGCTAAGCAGGGTGGTGGCACCTTTTTCCATCACTCCGACTGGCTCGGCACCGTCCGCTTGCTCAATTACTATGGAACTCCTACCTCCGGCTATGAAACCTGCGCCAGCCTTCCCTTCGGCGACGCTTTGAGTTGCAACGCGAACCAGGACACTCTCCACTTCACCGGCAAAGAACGCGACTCCGAATCCGGCCTCGACAACTTCGGCGCACGCTACAACTCCTCCAATTTTGGCCGCTTCATGTCCCCGGATCCTGAGAACGCAGGCGCGTCGGACGATAATCCTCAAACATGGAATGGATATGCCTATGCGACAGACGATCCGATGAACAACACCGACCCCGACGGAAGGGACTCCTGCGATGGCAGAGACCCTGGGGGCTGTGTGGAAGTAACGGCCAGCGGTCCAGCCGACGAGATCACAGTGTCGTACCGCTTCAGGAACATCATGAAAAGGATCGCGGGTGCTTCGCAACGCGCGAACGATCACGTAAACACAGCGTGGGACTTATATAGAATAGCGTGCGTCGCGGCCTGGACTGCTGGAGGAGGCTTGGCGGGCGGCATCGCTGGCGGTGGCATTGGGGGCATCGCTGGTGGCGGGGGAGGAGCGCTCGCGGGGACGGCAGGCGGCCCCTTTGCACTCGTGACAGTACCCACCGTCGCCCTGGGTGGCGCTGCACTTGGTACCACAGCCGGAGCTACACTTGGTACAATCGGTGGCGGCTATTTCGGTTATTTATACGGAATGAACTCTTGTGGAGGCGGAGGGAGCGGGAGCGGCGGCAGTGGAGGCCAAGGTGGTGGGAAGGGGCTGAGTAAAGCCACACGCAAGAAACTTGGGAACCTAGCAGACAGGGCAGGAGAAAAAGTTCGAGACGTTATTCGGAGTCGGGGCGGGACAGCAGCCAACGTGAATCAAGCTGGTCCATGGGCCGATAAGACACTCGGAGAGACCGCAGAACAGGCGGTCGCTGGGAACCCGACGGCCGAAACTGCGATCAAAATAGCAAAACAGGCGGGTCGGCTCGGCCAACAATACTAGACGCCAAGCTAGGAGGATATGCATGTCCGCTATCAAGAGTAAGACTGCCGAGGCGCTCGCGCCAACGCTTGCTTGCTTTCACTCTGTCAATGATCGGCTCCTTCAAGCCGTACAGTACTTTTATACTGATGCATCCCTAGATAGGCTCGTGCTAGACTTTGGTGCCATTTGGCTCGTCATCGAAGCCGATGAAAACGACGATTCCGTCGATCTCATGGTTGTACAGGCTGGCACGCTCGACGCTAAAAGTGTTAGCGGAAACCATCTGGATGTCTGGAAAGACTGCATTGGAAAGCCATTTGGTTGGGGGTGGATTACAATAAACCAGCAAGGCTATTGTGATGGGCTACTTTTGAGCTTTGGAGGTATTGTTCCGCAAGTCGTAGTGAGCGTGGTGGCATCATCGATCAAAGTTGCGATGATTTCGCCCTTTGCCTAGGCTGATCAGATAACGGCGTCGTCCCCTACTGCCGAAGGCACTTAGTAAATGGACGACTCACGTGTTTAGATGATTTTGACTTTGTCTTACTCCGTGATTGGATGACGGCGTCGGCTCCTTCCTCCGAGTAGACTTGATTGCACCTGATCTAATGGAATGGACCTGAGCTGCCCCTAGCTCCGCGCACGGGATCATACGACACTTGACTTGCCTGTGATCTGCCCCTGATCTGCCCCTGATCTGCCCCCATTCTCCGCGCACAGGATCATACGACACCAAAATCTCCTGAAGTTATGATTTTTGCCTCAGCCAGTTCTTCGAGTGGCGGCGCACAGGGAGCCGTAGGCGGGTGGACGACCCTTAACGCGCTGAAATGATTTTGACTTTGTCTTTTTACAGGGGTGGCCCACCCTTTGCGGTTTTGTTTCTTGCAAAGGTGGGTCACTCGACGGGACGCTTCCAATACTCCGGCGCTAATTTCTCCCAACCAACCTCGCCGTTCAATCCTCCAAAATTGCCATTCAACCCCCAATTTGGACCATTCCCTGTAAAATACTTTACCTTTCGATACTCCGATGCTACCATTCCCTATGTTTCGCCCACGCACTACTAGTCCTTCCCTCGTCCTGCCAGCTGAATCTCCCCGTCCCTCCTTCTCCTCTTTCCAGAACCTTCGAACCTTCCAACTTTCAAACCTCCCGACATTTCCGCGCGCTATCCCCTTTAGAATCCGCACTTCCAAAACACAGGGCTTAAAATCCTTTAGAATGAACACTTACGAGAAAAGGGGGAGGGGGGCCCACCCAGCTTCCAAATTGGTCTCGAAGGATTGTCGCGGTGTCAAAATGACAATAGACAGCGATCACCCTGGCCGACGGGAACTCTATCCACTTTATTTTCATGGGACTCCTCAGTCACGCGCTCGTGTGACGCGTGTCACAGACGCGGAACCAGGCTTGCTTTAGCTTCAGGATACGCAAGTGTCATGGTCTCCGTGGTTTGAGTGGAGGGGTGATGATGGGTGGTCAACGGCAGAAGCACAAGTTCATGCTTTTTGTCGGTCTCCCATTCTTACTTGCGGCCTCGGTGCCAGCGTTTGGGGGACCGCCTCAGAAAAACTCTTCAAACGGCAAGTCGGATCAAAAACCCTACTCGCGCCCGACGGATCCCTCTCTTTACGTAGGCGCAGAGACCTGCAAGACCTGCCATGCGGACATGCCGACAAAGGATTTCTTCAAGAACTTTGAAGATACCCCGCACTTTGTGACGACCATGGATAAGAAGAAAGGCCCGGAGTGGCATGGTTGCGAAGCCTGCCACGGGCCAGGGAAAGCTCACGTTGAGGGCGGAGGAGATAAGACCAAGATTTTTACTTTCAAAGGCTCATCGGCGCAGGAGATCAGCGCCCGCTGCCTCGATTGCCATCAGTATGGAGAGGAGCACAGCAATTATGCACGCTCCGTCCACCTTCAGAACGGAGTGGCCTGCACCGATTGCCACGACCCCCACCATGCAAAAGAGAGCCAATTTCTGCTGAAAGAGAAGCAGCCAACACTCTGCTACGGCTGCCACCTGGATAAGAAGCAGCAGTTCAACCGGCCCTTCCATCACCGTGTGAACGAGGGGTTAGTGAATTGCACCGATTGCCACAACCAGCATGGCGGTTTCCAGACCCGCCAATTGCGCGCGACAGGAACGCAAGACCTGGTTTGCTTCAAGTGCCACACGGACAAAGCCGGCCCTTTTGTGTACGAACATGAGGCCGTCAAGATCGAAGGCTGCGCGGCTTGCCATATGCCCCATGGCTCTTCCAATCCGCGACTGTTGAAGCGCGCGCAAGTGAACCTGCTCTGCCTGGAATGCCACGCTTTCTCAGCCGACGCGGGTGCTCCAGCCACGCCCACATTCCACAACCAAGCCCAGAAGTATCAGGCCTGCACAATGTGCCACACGGCCATTCATGGTTCAAACAGCAACCACGTTTTCTTCACCCCGTGAGGGAGAGCCGCCATGCGAGGAGTCCAACAGCTATCGAGAGTCCTTATGAAGAACCGGATGATAGGCGTTGGCTTGCTCTTGATCGGCCCACTGCTCGCAGGCGGAGTACCCCAGGCCGAAGCCCAGCAGGACGAGGAACAGAAGGGCATCGATCAGGGAAATTACAATGTGAAGCAGTCGATCGAATTTGGCGGGCGATTCACCAGCATCTCGGGAGACACGCAAGCGTACGACACCTTTGTGAATTTACAGCAGGGGGCGCGCCTCCTGGGATTCACCACGGAGATGAAGTCACTCGATCACCATGCAACCCTCTTCGATCGGTTCTACTTCAGCAATTTTGGTTATGGCGGTGATCCCAACCAGGTGTCGCGGCTCCGGGTGGCCAAGAACACCTGGTACAAGTTGGACGCGCTCTTCCGGAAGGGCGAAAATTTTTGGAATTACTCGCTGCTGGCCAATCCACTGAACCCGACCACGCCGTTTGCCAACGGACCGGCCGGTTTCGGCGGCACGGTTTGCACAGCGTGCGTACTCAACTTCTCGCCGCATAACATGAACACGCGGCGCAAGATGGGCGATTACAACCTGATCATTCGCCCGGAATCCGCTCTACGTTTTCGCATGGGGTATTCGAGAAATATCGTTCAGGGCCCCGCTTTCACCACGATTCACCAAGGTACCGAGCAGTTTCTGTTGCAGGACGTCAAGACCACGGTAAACGTGTATCGCCTGGGCATGGATATCAAGCTCCTCCCGAGAACTAACATCAGCTACGACCAGGTGTGGACCTACTACAAGGGCGACACGGGCATTGGCGATTTCGCTCAGCCTTTCCAAGTCAATCCCACGCAGAACGTGGACATAGGTGTTTCCTTGAATGCCGGGGCGAGTCAGCCTTGCGCAGGCACGTTTCTGGCTTCGGGGTTTGTGAATCCAACGTGTAATGCTTATTTCAACGGCTACCTGGATCACGGGCGCACGCGCACGAATACACCGACCGAGCAGCTCACCGTGCAGTCGAATTACTGGCAGAATTGGGACCTCACGGCGCGGATCAGTTACTCGAGCGGGGACACCAACGTATTCGGCTACAACCAGACAATCTTCGGCCGCGAGTCGCGGAGCAATCTTCGTAACCAGGCCAACACAGGGCCAGTATTTGGACGCCGTGTGGCTGCCGTTGGAGATTTCGGGGCGACCTGGCACATCACCGAAAAGCTAAGCTTCAATGAAACTTTCCACTACTCGAACTGGCACAATCCAGCCGAATTCGACGCTTCCAGCTGCTCTTTTTTTAGCGCCAACCTGAATACCTCGGCAAATTTCTTCACGCCCACCGCGCCGGTTCCGCTTACCTGCGCACCGCCGCTCGGTTCAGTTGCTGGAACGGTGGTTCACAACACGAGCTCGTCGGCAGACGTCTCCTTAGTTACTGACAGCAACTTCCTGAAACAAGAAGAGAAAACCAATCTAGCCGAGATCGATTACCGCTTTTCCCGAAAGGTTGGGGTGCGGATCGGATTCCGCTACCGGAACCGCTACATTTCCGACAATTTCTACGAAGCTTTGAACCAGGTCTTCTACCCCGGTCCCACCGCCGTGACTGCTGCGCGAGGCGCCTGCGCCCGTTTGGATACTACACAGCCGGTGTCGCAAGCCAACCTTCCCGCCGATTGCACGCTGAATGCAGATACCTCCATCACTCTTGTCTCAAACACTGGATTTGCGCCCGCGGAAGCGGCTGTTCCGCCGATTAACGAATACTCCGGTTTGTTCGGCGTCTGGGCCCGGCCAACGCAAAGGTGGAAGATCAGTTTTGATATGGAGCTCATGAGCGCAGACGGAACGTTCACCCGCATTAGCCCCAAGCAGTCGCAGGAATACCGAGTTCGCACAAAATATGAGGTGACCAACTGGTTGAACCTGGACGGCAACGTGTTGATTTGGGAAGGCCGTAACAATCAGTTCCAGCAAGCAGACTTGCAGCACAATCGCAGCTACGGCGTGTCGGCGATTCTTCAGCCCAATGGAAAGTTTGGAATGGAAATTGGATACGACTATAACGACGTCTTCTCGCAAGTCTTGATCTGCTATATCAGCGTCGCGGCCGGTCAGAACGGCCCGGGCATTCAAGCATGCCCGAACGTCCCAGGGTTGGTCCAACAACTTTCGACCTATATGAACAAATCCAGCTACGGTTTTTTTGACATTTCTTTTTCGCCGGTTCACCGGTTCACCCTGCGTTTGGGCGCCAACCTTACCGGCACCAGCGGTTCTCAACTGCGTCTTGATCCTCAGCAGCTTATCCCTAATCAAGTGACTGGCCCGCTCAATTCCAAATGGCTCCATCCGTACGGAGGGTTTGACTACAGGTTCTCGAAGCAGTGGACCGGAAAGTTTTTCTGGGATTATTACGGCTACCATGAAGATCCGACCATTGGAGC
>Ga0134128_10007011_pt1 | contig 13625 bp, 10 predicted proteins | sample KB31754_FD_96462 | JGI IMG/M metagenome (GOLD analysis project Ga0134128, IMG submission 96462) | Terrestrial soil microbial communities with excess Nitrogen fertilizer from Kellogg Biological Station, Michigan, USA - KB3-175-4 | ecosystem: Environmental > Terrestrial > Soil > Unclassified ... | reverse complement strand
GTGTGGCAGGAAACGGGCCGCACCATCATCTTTGTCACCCACAATGTCCGCGAGGCGGTGCGGCTGGGGCAGCGGGTACTGCTGCTGTCCTCACGGCCCGGGCGCGTGGTGGCCGAATGGCAGGTCTCCGAGGAACACCGCACCAACGCCGCCGCCGCTGGGGAACTGACCGCGGACATTACTGCCCGTTTGCGCGAGGAGATCCGCCGCCATGCCTGAAACCGTGACATCGCCGCTGCTTAAAAGCGGGAACGCCGAAGAAATGCGTTCGCTGGAAGCCGGGCTGGATTCGCTGCAGTCGGAGTCCGTTGAAAAGACCGGGATCGATTGGTCCCGCCTGCTGCTGCCGCTGGTTGCGCTGGTGGTGCTGTTGCTGGCGTGGCAGTTCTATGTCTCGCTGGGCCTGCGCCGCCGCGACCAGGTGCCGGGCCCGCTGGACGTGCTTGGCTCGCTGGGGACGCTGTGGCATGAAGGCACTGCCCAGGAGGCCATCTGGACATCGCTGCAGCGCGGCTTCGTCGGTTTTGCCATCAGCATTGTGGTGGCCACCCCGATTGGCCTGCTGCTGTCCCAGGTCCGGATGCTGCGGCGGGCATTTGGGCCACTGATATCAGGGCTGCAGGTGCTGCCGTCCGTGGCGTGGGTGCCGGCGGCCATCATTTGGTTTGGGCTCACCGACGCCACCGTCTACTTCGTCATGTTCATGGGCGCCATCCCCTCCATCATCAACGGGCTCATTTCCGGCGTGGACCAGATTCCCCCGCAATACCGGCGCGTGGGCCAAATCCTGGGTGCGTCGCGGTGGGAAATGGCCGTGAACGTGGTGCTGCCCGCAGCGCTGCCCGGGTATGTGGGCGGGCTGAAGCAGGGGTGGGCCTTTGCCTGGCGCTCGCTCATGGCCGCCGAGATCATTGCCGTGGGCGGAACGCTGGGCTTCGGGCTCGGCTCGCTGCTGGAGCAGGGGCGCCAGCTGGCGGACATGGGCATGGTGATGTCCGCGATCCTGGCCATTCTGTTTGTGGGCATCGCCGTGGAGCTGCTGGTGTTCGCCCCGGTGGAGAAGCGGCTGCTGCGCGGTCGCGGCCTGCTGGTTGGCAGCACGCGATAGACAGGCAGCATCGGTCTGCAAATATGTCCCCCCGTGACGCCGCGTGAACGGGCGTAACGAACGTCTTGAACCCGAATATTCCCTTTCCCTAAGGTCAACCCATGGCAATTGTGGATCTTTACCCAACCTCGCTCCGGCTGCTGGGCCGCCCCGTACTGGTGGTGGGCGGCGGCACGGTGGCTGCCCGCCGCGCCAAGGCCCTGCTCGACGCCGGCGCCCAGGTCACGCTGGTGGCCCCGGTGCTCAGCGCCCCCGCCCGGGAACTGGTGGAGCTCGTGACATGGCGGGACCGGCCCTACGAGAGCTCCGACATGGACTCCGCCTGGTTTGCCGTGGCCGCCAGCGGTGACGATGACATCGACGCCCTCGTGGCCGCCGACGCCGAGTCACAGCGCGTCTGGTCCGTCAACCACTCCCATGCAGCGGAATCGGCCGCCTGGACGCCCGCCGTCGCGACGGTGGAGGACGTGAAGGTTGCCGTCAATGCCGGGGGAGACCCGCTGCGCGCCATCGCCATCCGCAATGCCATCGCGGCCGGCCTGGAAACCGGCGAACTGCCGCTGGGGCGGCACCGCCGGAATCCCGACAAGGAAGGCCACCGGGGCTCAGTGGCGCTGATCGGCGGAGGGCCCGGCGCCGAGGACCTCATCACCGTCCGGGGGCGCAGGCTCCTGGCCGAGGCCGACGTCGTCGTGGCGGACAGGCTGGGCCCGCGTGGCCTCCTTGAAGGACTGGGCGAAAACGTCAAGGTCATTGAAGTGGGCAAGACACCCGGGCACCACCCCGTTCCGCAAAGTGAAATCAATGCGATCCTGGTCCGCGAGGCCAAAAAGGGCCACCGGGTGGCGCGGCTCAAGGGCGGGGACCCCTACGTGCTGGGCCGCGGCGGCGAGGAAGCCATTGCCTGCCGCGACGCCGGCGTGGATGTCGAAGTGGTCCCCGGTGTCACCAGCGCCGTCAGCGTTCCGGCCGCGGCCGGCATTCCCGTCACCCACCGCGGCCTGGCCAAGGCATTCACCATGATCAGCGGCCACGAGGAACTTGAAAACGTCCCGCACGGCAGCGACCACACCGTGGTGCTGCTGATGGGGGTGGGCACGCTCAACCGCTCCATTCCCATCCTGCAGGCGGCGGGCCGCGGGGCTGGCTGCCCCGTGGCCATCATCGAAAATGGTTTCGCCAAGGACCAGCGCGTCACCATCGGCACGCTGGGCACCATCGTGGCCCAGGCGCAGGCGGGCAGGGTGCGCAACCCGGCCGTCGTCGTCGTCGGCGACGTGGTGCGCGTCAGCCCGTTGGCGCCGCCGGAACTCGCAACGGCCCACTACGGCACGCGGGAAACCGCCAGCAATCTCTCCTAGACTTGTCCTTAAGTCCCACGACACTACAGAAATGAGCACAGCCGTGTCATCAAGCACTCCCGTCTCTCCTGCAGCCAGCATCCCTGGAACCGAAAACCGCGGAACGGCGGATAGCCCGCTGCGCATCGCAGTCATCGGCTCCGGCCCGGCAGGCGTCTACGCCGCGGACATGCTGACCAAGAGCCAGGAAGTGCAGGACGGGCTGGTCCTGGCGATCGACCTCTTTGACCGCTACCCGGCGCCGTACGGCTTGATCCGCTACGGCGTGGCGCCGGACCACCCCCGCATCAAGGGCATTGTCAACGCCCTGCACAAGGTGCTGGACCGCGGGGACATCCGCTTCTTCGGCAACGTCGATTACGGCACGGACCTCTCCCTTGAAGACCTCCAAACGCACTACGACGCCGTGATCTTCGCCACGGGCGCCATCAAGGACGCGGACCTGAACATCCCCGGCATCGAGCTAGAGGGCTCCTTCGGCGGCGCCGACTTTGTCTCCTGGTATGACGGCCACCCGGACGTGTCACGCGAATGGCCACTGACGGCCAAGCAGATCGCCGTCATTGGCAACGGCAACGTGGCCCTGGACGTGGCGCGCGTGCTCTCCAAGCATGCCGATGACCTCCTGGTCACCGAAATTCCGGACAACGTCTACCAGGGCCTATTGGAATCGCCGGTCACTGACGTGCACATTTTCGGCCGTCGCGGCCCCGCCCAGGTGAAGTTCACGCCCATGGAGCTGCGCGAGCTGTCGCATTCCCGCGACGTGGACATTGTCCTCTACGAGGAGGACTTCGACTTCGACGAGGCCTCCGATGAGGCAATCAAGAGCAACAACCAGATCAAGACCATGGTCAACACCCTCACCAACTGGCTCGTGGAGCAGGAGGACGACGCCGCCGACCCCGCCACGGGCGCCTCCCGCCGGCTCCACCTGCACTTCCTCCACAACCCGGTCGAGATCACGGGTGAGGACGGCAAGGTCGCCGGCATCAAGTTTGAGCGCACGGAGCTGGACGGCACGGGGAACGCGCGCGGCACCGGCGAGTTCATCGACTACCCGGTGCAGGCCGTCTACCGTTCGGTGGGCTACTTCGGCTCCGCCCTGCCGGACGTGGAGTTTGACCACCGGAGAGGCGTTGTCACGAACGACGGCGGCCGCGTGCTGGGTGCCGACGGCACCCAGGTGCCGGGCATCTATGCGACGGGCTGGATCAAGCGCGGACCGGTGGGCCTGATCGGCAGCACCAAGGGCGATGCCCTGGAAACCATCACCCACCTGCTCAGCGACCGCGAAGGGCTGCCGGCCGCCGCGGTCCGTGAACACAACGCCATCCTGGAACTGCTGGAGTCCCGCGAGGTGGACTACACCACGTGGGAGGGCTGGCATGAGCTGGACGCCCATGAGAAGGGCCTCGGGGCGGCGGCCTCGGAAAACGGACCTGTGCAGCGCGAACGCGTCAAGGTGGTCTCCCGCGAGGAAATGGTGCACGTTTCCCGCGGCGCCGCCGTCCTCGGGTAGCAGCCGCAAGAATGCCGCCCGGAAACGTTGGTTTCCGGGCGGCATTGTTGCGGCTGGAAGCTGGTGGCGCTACTCCGGCACCACCAGGGCCGGGGTGTCCTGCTTCAGTGTCTCGCCGCGGAAGAATCCGGGCATCCGCCAGTGCGCCACGGCCATGACCACGGCACCCAAAACCAGGATCCCCACGCCGATGACAAAGACCAGGCCCACGCCGAACAGTTGCGAGCCGCTGCCAAATGACGGGTCCCAGCTGTCCGCGGCGGTTTGCAGGAACACCACCACCAGCCCCACCCCGCCGAGCAGCGGGAACACGAGCCTGAAGAAGAAGTTCCGCGCGCTCGTGAACAAGGAGTGCCGGAAGTACCAGACGCAGGCCAGCGCGGTGATGCCGTAGTAGAAGCAGATCATCAGGCCCAGAGCTTGGATGGTGTCATTGAGCACGTTGTCGCTGAGGTAGCGCATCAGGGCGTAGAAGCCCGCGGAGACCACCCCGGCCACCACCGTGGCAAACACCGGCGACTGAAAGCGCGGGTTGACGGAAGCAAACCGCGAGGGCAGTGCCTTGTAGTAGCCCATGGCGAGCAGGCTGCGCGCCGGCGACACAAAGGTGGACTGCAGTGATGCGCCGCAGCTGGAGAGCACGGCCAGGGACAGCAGGATGGCGAACGGGCCCATGACCGGGCTGGCGATGGCAGTGAACACGTTTTCGGCAATGTCCGGGTTGGTCAGTCCCACACCGGTGTTGCCCACGCCGGCAAACATGACGACGGCGATCGAGCCCACCACATAGATGACCAGGACGGCAATGGCGACGATCGCGGCGGCCAGCCCGGACGTCTTCTTCGAGTTGGTGGTCTCCTCGCTCATGGTCAGGCACAGGTCCCAGCCCCAGAACGAAAAAATGGAAAGGGACAGCCCGGCGGCAAAAGCGGAGAAGCTGCCGATGTCCAGCGGGTTGAACCAGCTCCAGCTGAAGGCCATGGAGGTGGCGGCCTGCCCAGCGGCAACCTTGGAAAACGCCCCGATGACAAACCAGGCCAGGACGCCGAGCTGGAAGGCCACCAGCAGGTACTGCACGCTCTTGGTGGTCTTGACGCCGCGGCTGGACACCCAGACGGCTGCTGCCACGAACACCAGGCAGGTCAGCACATTGACGGGCCTGTTGGCGGCCAGGCCGGCAATCCATCCCTGGCCTGTCAGCTGGGAAACAAACAGGTAGAAGAAATCCACTGCCACGCCCGCCAGGTTGGAGAGCACAATGATGTTGGCCGCCAGCAGCCCCCACCCGCCCATCCAGCCCATCACGGGGCCAAACGCCTTGGTGACCCAGGTGAAGGTGGTGCCGCTGTCGGGGGAATCGGCGTTGAGTTCCCTATAGCCCAGTGCCACCATGAACATGGGGATGAAGCCCACCACGAAAATGGCAGGCAGGTGGGCGCCGATGGCCTGGACCGTGGGTCCCAGCGTGCTGGTGAGCACGTAGGCGGGGGCAATGGTGGAAATGCCAATCACGACGACGGCCAGCAGGCCGAGCTGGCCGGCGGCCAGTCCCTTGCCGCCAGGGGAGGGGGACGGCACTGTCCCCCGCGGGGCAACAGTTTTGCCACGCAATTGTGTCTGACTCATGGGGGAGCCTTTCTAGGGAAGCAGCGGTTGTTGCTGCGTGATGCAGTGGATGCCTCCGCCGCGGGCGTACAGTTCTCGGGCGTCAACGCTGACCACCTTGCGGCCTGGATAGGCGTCGGCGAGGATTTGTTGGGCCTTGGCGTCCATGGGGTCGTCAAAACTGCAGGCGATCACGCCTCCGTTGAGGACAAGGTGGTTGATGTAGCTGTAGTCCACCCATCCCTCGGCGTCGGTGGTGGTTTCCGGGGCGGGGACCTCGATGATGTTCCAGGCCCGGCCCGCGGCGTCCCGTGTGGTGTGCAGGAAGTCGATGATGTCACCGGAGATGGCGAAGTCGGGGTGGTCCGGGTTGTTTTGCCGGTGCACCAGGAGGGTGCCGGGACGGGGGATGGTGGCCACAATGTCCACGTGTCCGCGGGTGCCGAACCGTTCGGCGTCCCGAGCCAGCCCGCGCGGCAGCCAGATCACGTGGGTGGCGCCGATGGTCCGGGCCAGCTCCGCTTCCACGTCCGCCTTGGACAGCCCGGGGTTGCGGTGGGGATCCAGCTGCACTGTTTCCGTCACGAGCACCGTGCCCTCGCCGTCCACGTGGATGGCTCCGCCTTCGTTGACTAGCTTCGAGCCAACGCGTTCGGCTCCGGCCAGCCCGGCCACTGCCGTGCCGATCAGTGAGTCCTTGCCCCAGGAGGCCCAGTCCTGGGCGCCCCAGCCGTTGAACACCCAGTCCACGGCACCGAGCCGGGTGCCGCCGTCGTCCGCCTTCCCCACCACAAAGGTGGGGCCGATGTCGCGCATCCAGGCGTCGTCAAGGGGAGCCGTGCGGACCTCGACCTCGGGGGAAAGGTACTGCGCGGCAATTTCCTCGTCGCCGGGTGCCACGATCATGGTCACGGGTTCAAACTCGACGGCGGCGTTTGCCACGGCCGCCCAGCAGCTCCGCGCGGCGTGCGCCTCTTCCGGGGTGTCCCCGAGGGCATAACCGCCGGGAGGGAATGCCATCCAAATCCGCTCCTGCGGGTCGGTCTCTGCAGGCATCACCCAGCGCATCAGAGCGCCTTTCCGTAGGGGTGGCCGGCGTCGACCGGTTCAAGAAGGCGGCCGTAGGTTTCGGGGCGGCGGGTGGCCAGGAACGGGAAAAGCTCCAGCCAGTCGGCGCGCTGGGCCAGGTCGAGGTCGGCCACCAGCACGGCGGACTCGTCGCGCGGGGCCTGCACCAGGATGCGGCCGTAGGGGTCGGAGATGAAGGAGGAGCCGTAAAACGTGACAGACCCTTCGTTGCCCCAGCGGTTCGGGACCACCATGAACAGTCCGTTGGCGATGCCGTTGCCGACAATCACCTGCTGCCACAGCGGCTGCGTGTCAAAGTCCGGGAAGGACGGTTCCGAACCGATCGCCGTGGGGTAGGCGAGCAATTCGGCGCCACCCAGCGAGTACATCCGGGCCACCTCGGGGAACCACTCGTCCCAGCAGGTGGGCATGCCCAGCCGGGCGCCGCCCAGTTCCGCGGGCGCATGCACAGCGTAGGCGTCCTCGGCGGCCGGGCCGGGACGGAAGAACTTGTCCTCGTAGTAGCCGTCGGTGCGCGGAATGTGCAGCTTGTGGGTCCGCGCCAGCCGCTCGCCTTTCGGGGAGACGAGGATGGAGGTGTTCAGGCCCAGGCCGTCGCCGGCGTCGGCCCTTTGGTAGAGGGATGCGTGCACGCAGATGCCGAAATCGCGAGCGGCCTGGGCGGCAAAAGTGAAGGTCGGGCCGGTCAGGAGGTCTTCCGCCGCTGCGCTCGGGGTTCCTTCAGGGAGGGTGTCCGCCGGGTAGCGGGAAAGAGTGAGTTCCGGCAGGAAGACCACGGCGGCACCGTGGGTGGCGGCCCGGGAGATGCCATCACGGAGCTCTTCGCGGACAATTGCCGGGTCCGCGTTCCAGCGGTGCTGCACCAGGGCCACGCGGAGCGGCGCGGAGTTGTCGCCCTGCGATGGCCGGGCCCAGGAGACGGGCGGATTGAAGGCTGTCAGTTCAAGCATTTTGCATCCTTGGGGAGATTGGAATCACATAAAACGAATGTTGTTCGTTTTATTATGAATCCAAGTTCCCGGGGTGCGCAAGGGGTTAAACGAATTTAGTTCGTTATCCTTGGAGAAACCTTCCGGAAGGATCCCCATGGCCCGCCCGCTGACCCCCAAGCTCTCCCCCGAACTTATTGCGCGGGCCGCCCTGGCCATGGTGGACGCGCAGGGCGAATTTACCGTCCCCGAACTCGCCAAAAGACTCAAGGTCAGTCCGTCCTCGCTCTACAACCACGTCACGGGCAAGGGCGACATCATTGAGCTGATGCGCGGGGCCGCTGTGGCCCAGATCGACTTGGCCGGCGCCACGGCCGGCGATCCCCACTGGAGTGCAGCCATCCGCGGCATCGCAGTGCAATACAGGAATTCCTACGCACTGCACCCCCGGCTGATCCCGCTGCTGACGGCGTATTCCGTCCGCGATGAAACCACCATTCGCATGTACAACGTGCTGGCGGAACAATTTACCCGTGCCGGATTCACCCCGGCACGGACCTTGGAAGCTATCACTGTATTGGATAATTACGTGCTTGGTTCGGCCCTGGATGTTGCGGCCCCGGAGGACGTGTGGGACCCCGGGGAAACGGCAGGGCCGTCCCTCCGGGCCGCCCTGGACGCCGGCCTTGGACGTGCTGAACGGGCCGACGAAGCATTCTTGTTTGGCCTGGACCTGATCATGGCGGGCTTTGCACGGCTTGCCCCTTAACAGCTTTGCTTGGCCATATCCATGGTTGGAGAGAATTGATCTTTTTCTGGCAGAACTGGATGGGGAGTCGTACAGTGGGAGCACGGTGACTCTGGGGTGAAGTCAGCGGCCCGAGCTTTTCTTGGGGTTCTTGGCGGTCTCTATAGCGGTCTCTAGCAAGTCGGTCTCAGTCGATTCATGGTGGGGGTGAGCGCGGTGGGCGATGGCATTCGGCTATTGCTGACGGGCAACCCTTTGGCGCGCATTATGCGCATCGCCATCGGCGCCGCACTTTTTGCCGCCATCATCATTGTGCTGAACTCGACGGGCGCGTTTGCCGACTCCAATGGGAATGACAAGGCACCCAGTACTTTGTTAGGCCAAGAACATCCGCTGCATGCCGTTTCCTCAAATTCAGGCCCGATTTCGAAACTCCTCCTGCCAATTGCCAATGGCGCCGGCCAGACGATCTCAAACGTTTCTGTTGTCAAGGACGTTCTGGAAGGCGGGACCATCACCTCAATTACGGAGCCGGCGGCATCCGTAGCGGAGAGTGTCCTTGCCCCGGTCACGGTCGCCGTTGAACCAGTTTTAGCTCCCGTGGTGACACCGGTGGTTGCGCCAGTGAAGAAAGCCTTGGCGCCGGTGGTGGCCATTGTGGCCCCGGTTGTTTCGCCAGTGGTTTCGCCCGTGACAACTGCCCTGGCGCCAGTCATCACACCCGTAACAGCCGCCATCGCGCCGGTGGGGCAGTCCGTCCTTCCGGATCTTGTCGCCTCAAGTCCAAACAATCCGTGGACAGCCTTGCCTGATGCGTCGGCTGCTTCCACTGCCCACTCGACGGCCGCTTCTTCGAGTCCCGCTGAGGGCACCCGCGCGGCGGTTCCAGTTGTTTCGGACGCTGTTGCGGTCTCGCCATTCTCAGCCAGCTCGGCCTTCGCGTCTACAGCGCACGGCCTGCCCGGGACACGGGTCGTTGCCCGTTCCCTGTCGGTTCCGAATCCTTCCGGCACGGCATGCTCGGCGTCCTTGCCGGATGGGGCCGCCGGTCCGTGCCTGCCTGAGCCAGCCCTGGCAAGTTCTGCCGGTGCCAGTTCATCCGCTGGCGCCTCGGGCGGAGCCGCGGGGTCCGCTGCAAATGAATGCTCGGCGCTTTCCTTTCACGCGGCAGTTGCCGGATTGGCGGATGCAATCGTCGACTGGGCACTGCCTGCTTCCATGCCCTCCAACCCCGGATCAAGTCCTGACTAGTTGACCCTGTGCCGCTTCGTTTATCCGAATCGGCCACGGTATTTCCTTCGGTTGCCTTTTGCGATCAAGGTCAAAAATTCAAGTCAGGAGTTGAGCATCATGCACGTGGTTTTTCGCCGATCGCTCTATGGAGCGGTCGTCGCCGGAGGGCTCCTTGCCTTCGGCGCAGGAGCAGCAAGTGCTGCAGACAATCATGATCCGGGACCGGAAGCCGCCAAAACTGGCGTCCTCATCCCGGTGTCCACTGCCTCAAATGGCAGCGGCATCCTCAGCGGAATTCTGGGCCAGGGCTCGGAGCTGGGGACGGGTTCAGCGACGGGGTCGGTCCACAATGCTGGGAAGTCCATATCCGGCGCCGTAAATGTTGTGGGCAAGGCAGTACAGTCAGCAGCCACAGCGGTGCCGGCCAAATCGCTTGCACCGGGTGTTGCTTCCAACGTTGGTGAGGTCCTGAGCGGTGTCCTAGGCAATGGTTCAAGGCTTGGTTCAGGGCCGGGTGCATTACCGGTGCCGTATGGAAACATTGGACAAGAGGCGTCAACGGCAGGTCACGCCGTTGAAAATACACTCCAGGCAGTGGTCTCGCTGTTGCTGGCAGGTCAGGTTTCGCCGCGGGTTCCCGGGACACCGGCGACCCCTAAACTGCCTGCTGTTGGGGACCTTGGCAATGGGACGCTGAACGCTCTCCTTGGCGATGGCCAGGGAATTGGTTCAGGTTCTGCTGCAGGTTCTGCAGGGACGGTTGGTAAGGCTGTATCCAGCATTGGTCATGTTGTCGGTGCTACGACCCGGACAGCATCAGCAACCCTGCCGTCACTGACTACATTGGCTGTTTCGACGACACTCCCGGGTGTTCCAGGTGCTTCGGGACTGCCTGGTCTGCCGGGCGTCCCGACGATTCCTTGCGTTTCGGCGCTGCCGGTTGATCCTGCCGGTGTGGTTGGGTCGGTTGTCGCGGGTCTTGGCGACGCGGCTGGGGATGTGGTGAAGTCGGTGACAGCTGCCCTGCCGTCCTTGGCGGCGCTGCCGAACCTGCCGGGTGCTCCGAACGTGCCGGGTCTGCCCGGTGTTCAGTCGGTTCCTGGTGTTCCGACGCTGCCGGTTGATCCTGCCGGTGTGGTTGGGCCGGTTGTTTCCGGTCTTGGCGACGCGGTTGGGGATGTGGTGAAGTCGGCAACGGCTGCCCTGCCGTCTTTGGCGACGCTGCCGAACCTGCCGGGTGCTCCGAACGTGCCGGGTCTGCCCGGTGTTCCGTCGGTTCCGGGTGTTCCGACGCCGCCGGTTGATCCGGCGGGGGTTGTTGGGCCGGTTGTTTCCGGTCTTGGCAACGAGGTTGGGGATGTGGTGAAGTCGGCAACGGCTGCCCTGCCGTCTTTGGCGACGCTGCCGAACCTGCCGGGTGTTCCGTCGGTTCCTGGCGCGCCGACGCTGCCAGGCCTTCCTGCTGTGCCGGGTGTTTCTGCCGGTAACGGTGGATTGGTGAATGTTGGTTCGGTTGCTGTTCCGGTGAGTGCTTCCGGAATCCCGATGGCTGTTTTGGGGAGCGTGGCGGGCAATAATGCGCCGGCCACGAACACCACGACGATACCGGGCACGCTCGGTGCGCCTGACACTTCTGGAACTCTGGGTACGCGTGGAACTCCGGTTACGCCAGGATCTCCGCTGACGCCAGGAACGCTGGTAACTTCTGGCTCCATGGTGACCCCGGGTACGTCCAGCCAGCTGGGCGCCGGCGGCCACCTCATGGCACTGGGTGCTTCCGCAACCGTTGTTGACGCAACCGCGCCCACGGCGCTGGCCAGCACGGGACTGGGAATCTGGCCCGTGTATGTCGGGTTATTCTTCGTGTTTATTGGAGGTATTGCCCTGATCATGCTGCGACGGTTCATCTACATGGAACCTGCTGCCAAGTGATGCCTTAGTCATGGAAGGTGCCCGGCATGCCAGCGAACCATCGGTTCCCTGGCATGCCGGGCACCTTTGTGCGCCGCAAAACAACACGCCAACAGGATCCATCAAGCGTTCCGGCCAGAGCCGAATCGGGCTGGAAGGAGCTTCGCAGTCCCGGGTCCGTCCCGTCAGCCCGGGGGAGACAGCCGCCGCACGGACAGGGCCAGCCACAGCTGGACTCTGTCCGGAGTCACGGCTGGATCGTAGCCGGTGAGCTCGGCAATCTGCGTTAACCGGTAGCGGACCGTGTTCCGGTGCAGCGTCAGGGCATCGGCCACGGCTGCCACGGAACCGTTCAACCGCAAGTACGATTCCAGCGTTTCCACCAGCTCCGCACCATGGGCGGAATCAAAGGCCACCAAGGGACCCAGCGCCTCAGCGGCCATGTCCGCCATTGGCACGTCCTCGCTGGCCAACAGGAGCGACGTAAGGCTCAGCCGTTCCGGCACGTTGACGTCAAGGCCCCTCGTGGCGGCTTCACGCGCCTCAAAGTAGCTCCAGCGCAGCCCGTTGGCCTGGGAATATGCGCCGCCGATGCCCACCGGGGCGACTATGCCGACGTCGTGCATCTGCCGGCTCAGTGCCCGCCCAAGTACGGCAGGGTCTCCCAGCTGGGACGGGACAATCAACAGCAGTTCGTTGTGCTCTCCCGTCTTGACCACTGCGGCGACAGTGGATTCCAGCTCCGGCGGCAGTGTCATGGCGGACAGTGTGGTGAATTTTTCCTCTTCCGCGTGGACCAGCAGCACAAAGTTCTTTGCAGCCGGGTTCACGTGCAAGTTCTCCAGCCGGGCGGTGGCGTCCGCTGCCTCCAGGGTGCCGCGCACGATGTCGGCCAGGACCTGTCCTGCTATTTGGCGTGCCGTGTGGCGGCGCTGGACCAGGTTGTTCAGCTCAATGCTGATCAACCCCCGGGCGTAATCCACAATGCCGTCGTCCTGGAAAGGCTTGCGCAGCCACAAGGTGCTGGCGTCGCGCTTGCCCGTGGACAGGGCCACGGCGTGCCACTCCTCGCCGGGGCCGGTGCCGGGGGCAGTGGAAAACACCTCACCGCCGTATTGGGTGATCATAAGGTCCGCGGCGACCATGGCGGCAAGCTTGCGCAGCAGTGCGGGCAGCCCGCCCCCGGTCAGCAGCGAACGGGCCAGCACCTGGTGTTCACGCAGCAGCCTCTCCAACTTGCTGTAGTGGTCAGAGGAACGGGCATCCGCCACAAGCTTGCCGATGGCAATGAACGGCGTGCTGTAGGGGACCTCCACCACGGGGACGGCCCAGCGGTTCGCCTCCGCAATCAAGGCCGGCGGCACAGTTTCGTGTTCAAAGCCAATGCCAAAGCCGATTCCGACGGCGCCAGCCCGCCGGATCTGCCGGACAAAGGAACGCTGGGCGTCCGCGGTGCCTTGCCTGGCCCCTGTGGTGAGCACCAGTTCGCCGCCACTCAAGAACGCCTGCGGATTTTCCAGCTCGGTCACGGCCACCCAGTCAATGGGCGTGGTCAGCGGCGTCCGGACAGAACCCATGTTCTTCAGCGACAGGGCGGGGACAGTCAGCAGGTCAGCCAGGGAAAGTGCCATGTGACAACTATACAAACGCACTACAAGTTCAGGGGGCGGTGGTGCAAACGGCCATTCTCGTTCCGAGGCTGCGGGGCTTAGGCTCTCCTTAAGCGGAAATGAAAGCCGCGTCACACTCACAGCTAGCTAAAGAGGTTGAACACTGTGGTCCAAACCTTGCAGAACTTCATCAACGGCGTTTTTGTGCCTGTCACGGGCACCGAGTCCCTGGACATTATCAACCCCACCAACGGGGAAGTTGTTGCCAAGGCACCGATCTCCAGCCAGGCTGATGTTGACGCGGCAATGGACGCTGCCGCTGCCGCCTTCAAGACGTGGAAGCACTCCACTCCGAGCCAGCGCCAGGCGGTCCTGCTCAAGCTGGCGGATGCCATCGAGGCCCGCAGCGACGAACTGGTGGAGGCGCAGCACCGAAACACGGGCCAGGTCAAGCAGATGATCGCCGATGAGGAAGTTGGTGCCGGCGCGGACCAGTTCCGTTTCTTTGC
>Ga0134128_10007010_pt1 | contig 13626 bp, 14 predicted proteins | sample KB31754_FD_96462 | JGI IMG/M metagenome (GOLD analysis project Ga0134128, IMG submission 96462) | Terrestrial soil microbial communities with excess Nitrogen fertilizer from Kellogg Biological Station, Michigan, USA - KB3-175-4 | ecosystem: Environmental > Terrestrial > Soil > Unclassified ... | reverse complement strand
TCGGCTTCCTGGTCGTGCTCGTCAATGCTTCTCTCGCCGAGGCGTGGGTGGAGGCGCAGGCGGGCGAGCGCGGGCCGGCCGTTTGGCCGCTCGCCGGGGCCTTGGCGCTCACGGCCGCCGTTTGGATTCATGGGGAGTGCGTCCTTCTTCAGCGCCCCGCCGATCGGGGAGCGACGGCGCGCGTGGAGATCCTTCAGCCCGACATCGACCAGTACCGCAAGTGGGACCAGGCGTACGTTCAGCAGATCCTCGACGGCTTCGACGAGCTCTTGTCGCGTCCGGGCCCGAAGCCGGCGATGGTGGTCTGGCCCGAGACGGCGATCCCGCGCTGGATCTCGCGCGGAGCGGCGGCGCCGGAGGCGGCTCATTGGGCGGAGAAGCAGAACGCGATCCATCTCGTCGGCGTGATCGCGCGGCCCGACGAGGAGTCCGGGCCGACGAACGGGATCCAGCTGGTGGAGCCCGACGGGCGCGTGGGGGGGTTCTACGCCAAGCGCGAGATCGTGCCTTTCGGCGAGTACGTGCCGTTCCGCTGGATGGTGCCGCGCTTCGTGATCGAGCATTGGCTGCAGGTCCTCGACAACCTGGGCGACATGAGCCCGGGGCCGAAGCGGCCGCCGCTTCTTCAGACGCCGTTCGGCCCGACGTCGGCCACGATCTGCTACGAGGCGATGTTCCCGCGCTGGGCGCGTCTGGACGCGTCGCGCGGGGCCAAGCTGCTCGTCAACGTCACCAACGACGGCTGGTACAAGGACACGTTCGGGCCTTACCAGCACTTCGGCGCCAACGTGTTCCGCGCCATCGAGAACCGCCTCACGGTGATCCGCTCGGGAAACACGGGGATTTCCGCCGTCATCGACCCGTGGGGCGTGGTCACGGCCGAACTGCCCCTCGGCGCGCGCGGGCGCCTCGACGCCGACGTGCCGCTTTCCGACCCATTTCCGGCGCGTTCCTTTTATAGCCGGCACGGCGACTGGCTGGGGATGCTTTGCCTGCTTCTGACGCTTCTCGCGTGCGCCGGTCGCGGCCTGAGTTCGGCGCGAGCGGACTAACCAGCGATTCTCCCTTGCGCGCATTTATGCCGTCTGTTACATTTCTGACCGCGCCATGGCTAACGACGATTCGCAGTCGGCCGCGGGACATCCGAACGTAGGGCAAAGCTCGAACTCGTTCGACCGCGCGAGAGCACTCAAACTCCTCGGGGCCTGGAGCGCTGTCCTGCTCCTCCGACTGGCTTTCGATACGCAAAGCCGCGCGATCGGAATCTTTTGGGTCGTGTATGTGGGCATTGCCCTTAGCGCCTCCACCTATGCCCTCAGTTTTCTCAAGCGGAGGGTCCCGGACCAAAGGACGCAATTCCGGGCGCTGACGGCGATCTTCGGCCTCCACGCGATCTATCGCGTCTTGAAACCGGTTGATTTCATCTATCACCCGCCCCCCGACCTCCTGGGATATCTGCCCTTCATCGGCTACGAAACGATGAGCTCGGCGTTCAGCCGCTTCTACATCGCCGGAATCGTCCGCAGCCTCGGGGCCGCCGCGCCTTCATTGATCATGGATGCGGTCTACGCATGGCTCGCGGTCACGTTGGCCGGCGCTCCCGCGGTGGCGGCGGAGGAGGCGGTTCGGGCCGAGGAGGCGAGCCAGCGCTTGAATTTCGCAGCCGCGCAATTAATCACGATCGCGCTGTCGTTCGCGGGAGCCGTCGGCTTTTACGTGGTGTTCCCGAAGACCATGGACATGGGGCTGTCATCGCACCCAGTGGTCTTCCTGACTTGCGTGCTTCTTTTCCCGGGGATCGTTTCGGGTGCATTTCTCGGGATGACACGTGTGCGTCGACTGCGGGACATGCCGGAATTTCTCATCGCGCCCGTGGCGACGTTGATCGCCCGAACTGTCTTGGTGCACGCCGGTCCTCCGATGCGTCTGGACTGGGCTATCGAACTTTACATGGCAGTCGGGGTGTTTCCCGCGGCGCTGATCGGAACCCTCGTCGGCTGGGCGGCGTATCGTCAGCGGGTATGGGCGACGCGGTTAGCAATCGCCGCGGCGCTGGTGGTCATCGGCGATGTCGCCGTCCTTTCGCGCTTGCCGGACGTTAGTCCGAATTATCTGCATCCCGAGGCGCAGGCGGGGGAGCTGCAGCATATCGGCCGCTTCCGGGCCGCGCGCCTCGGACGAAAACTGGGGCAGGCGCTCGACAACCCCGATCCCGCGGTCCGCCACGGCGCCTTGGTCCTTCTCGGCGCGAACGATTTCGCGGGAATGGAGACGATCGACAAGGTCTCCAAGATCATCGTGGACGGCGACGAGAACGAGTTCCCCTACGCGGTACGGGCTCTGCCGATGGTCGCGGGTGATTATCCGTACCAAGGGCTGCGTCCTTTCGGGGCTCACGGGACGGATTCCGAGAAGCTGAGAGTGGCACGGGCGATTCGCTTGATTCGCGGCATGGGTTGGTATCGTGAGGCGCCGGCGGCCGGAATCCTATCGCCTCTTCTTCAAGATCCGAACGCTTCGATAAGAAAAGAGGCTGCGGTATCGGTGGGGGCGGGAGGACAAAGCGCGCTGGGGATGGCCCCAACCCTCATGGTTCTCGCGACGGATTCTGACGCCGAGGTGAAGGCGGCGGCGTTCGATGCGCTGGTCGGCGTCGTCGATCCCGAAGCGAAGGAAATCCTCTCCGACTGGTGGGCTTGGAGAGGCGGGGATCATTCGAAGGTTCTGCGGCGCCGAATTGCTGTGCATCCGCCGGAACTCACCGCGGGGCTTGTCATCCGTCTTTATCGCCTCGGCCATACGGCGGCGTTCGGAGATCTTACTCCGCTGCTGACGACTCTGATGACGGCTTCAAACAAGGCTACGGGCCCGGTCATATGGGCGGAGCGTGCGGCTGATCTACGAAAACAAAAGTCGATGGGCTGGAACATCACGAGGGACCAGTCCGGTGTCGTCCAATTCCCCTATCACGACGGGATACAAGAAGCTTTGCGGCTCCTCGGGGCGCCGCCGTCATGAGAACCCGGCTCCGAGCGTTCCTGATCGCGCCGTTGCTTTTCGCGGGCTGCATGTGGCCCTCGCGCTACTCGAACCGAAGGTCCGGCCGTATCCTCGATCAGAGCGGCAAGCCATTGCCGGGCACCTATATCGACACTCGCGTCAACAAGGTCTGCGGGAGCCTCGGCGGTCGAAGCACTCAGATCGTCAAGACCGCCTATACGGTGACGGATCCCGAAGGTCGCTACTCTCGGTCGATCTCCGGCGTCGGAATGGTGAGCGACATGATCATCGGAGGGTGCGGCGGGTTTGAATTCGAAGACTTCGCCTGCCGGCCGGGTTACGGGTGCCAGCTGATTCGAAATGACGGCGATTTCACGCTGACTCCGGGTAAGGACCTTTCTTTCATGCTGTTCGACATGCCCCAAGAGATTCGCGCCGCAATGGCCGGCTGTCCGCAGGAGCAGTTCGCCGTGCCGCAGGAGCTGCCAGGATGGGAGCGGGGCTTTGGATTGCAGGTTCGAATGTACTGCACCAAGGACGGGAAGCCTTCAATCCAGATCGCCGCGCCCGACACCTTTGGGTGGGTGCTGTATTCGCCATTGAAGACCGGTAAGGGTTATGGGCGTTTCCATAGCGAGTGGCTCCCGCCTGGCCCATATCAGAAGCCTCCTTCGGGCGTCAGCCCCACGGGAGGGGAATACGAACTCTTCGCTCTGGCCGCGCGCAATGGGATCCTGCGTCCGGTCGCGGGCGTCCGATGGCTCGACCGCGATTCCCCCGGCTTGGCGGTCGTCGGCAGATACAATTGGAACCTGGCGTGGGTGAATTCGGACACCTCGATCCCGTTGGATCGCCGCAAGCTCTTGCCATCCGTCGCGCACGCGCCGGAAATCCCTCCAGAGGTTCTGATTGCATCGGAATCATATCGGAGCACGTTGATGAAGGAGCAGCCTCCGGGAGTGCCGATCACCATGGGGGACTTGCCGAGCTGCGGTTTCGTCGAGGGAACCGAGTATCCGGTGCGGTATGAGTTGACGCTGAAGTCGTCCCATGCTTCGAAGGTTGGCGAAGAGGCTGTTCGCGTATTAGACGCCCGCGGTGCAAGGAGCATCGATGGAGGATTCCAGGTCACGGAGCAGGACTCGATGCTCGGTCAGATGGTCGGAGTCCGGCAATCTTTCGAACTGCCTCTCCAGACGGCGGATTCGACCGTTCGAGAAATCTCCGACCTTGCATTGTTGAGCAAAGCCCATCAGTATCGCTGCAATCTGAATGACGTCGATGCGGGAATTAAGTTCTTGAAGGACCGGCTTGCCGGCGATCCCAACGCCGCGGCAATCGCCGAAGGCCCCGGAAGCGCAAAGGTCCGCCTTCCCCAAAGGGAAGAGGCGCGCAGAATGATTTTCCGAAATAATGACCGAGCTCGACTCGATCTCAGCATACTCGTTATTCCCCGATAAGAACGGGATGTGGGTCACCGGCGACGATTGCTCGGCGATATGCGTACAATATGGCATGCGTCCCCGCGTTGTATTCTCTCCGCAGTACGAGGTCGACTATGGCGAGCATTCTTTCGCAAGCGATAAGTTTTCGCTGACGGCGAAGTCGCTCAAGACCGCCGTTGACCTCGTCGAGCCCGAAGAGCCGTCGCGCGACGATCTACTTCTGGCGCACGATCCCGTCTGGACGGATAAGGTCCTGTCCGGGAAGCTGTCGGCCTTCGACGTCTCGCGTCTCGAGCTCCCCTTCTCTTCCGAGATCTCGCTCGCCCATCGCCTCGGCGTGGGGGGGACCGTGCTGGCCGCGCGGCACGCGCTCGAGGCCGGGATCGGGCTCCATTGCGGCGGCGGCGCGCATCACGCCTTCCGCGATCACGGCGAGGGGTACTGCGCGCTCAACGACATCGCGATCGCGATCCTGAAGCTGCGCGCGGAGAAAAAGCTCGAGCGGGCGGCGGTGATCGATCTGGACGTGCATCAGGGGAACGGCACGGCGTCGATCTTCAAGGGCGACGGGAACGTCTTCACCTTCTCGATGCACCAATCGGATCTCTATCCGGAAGCGAAGGAGAAAAGCTCGCTCGACGTGGAATTACGAGCCGGAACGGGCGACGTCGAGTACTACGACATTTTGCGGCGCTCACTGAGGACCGTCTTCGAATTCAAGCCGGACCTCGTGATCTATCAATCGGGAGTGGACGTCTGGGAGCACGACGCTCTCGGAGGGCTCAAGCTCACGGAGCGGGGGATCCTCGACCGGGACACGGCCGTTTGGGAGACCTGCCTGATGCACCGCGTGCCGGTCGTCGTCACGCTGGGCGGCGGGTACGGACCGACGCCGCAGGACACGGCGCGTCTTCACGCGCGGACGCTGTCGCTGTTCGCCGGCCTGCCGCTCACTTCCACATCCTCGGATCAATCGTAAAAGGAATCCGGGATCCGACCCGGATTTTGCGGAAATCTTCGTGCTCGGGATTGAGAAGAAGATTCCGCTCGCTCGGGACGACCGCCGAAGGCACCAAGAGGACCGCACGCGCGCCCTTCTTGAGCCATGCCGTGCCGAAGTCCTGGACCTCCACGGGCGCGGGCTGAAGCTTCCAATTCTTCGGCAGGTCCTCGAGGTTGGGTCGATCGACTTTTACAGAGCTCGGAATCTCGACCTTGTAAGAGACGAGGGCGACTTGCCGGCCCTCTTCTTGAGTGTGGACGAACCGTTCCAGCGCGGCGAGCGCTAAGCTCTCGGAGAGGTAGACGGCGCGGACCCCTCTTCGATTCCACCGGCCTCCGGCGAGTTGAGCGCCGTCGCCGGAAAAGGACTCGCCCTGGGACCTTTTCGCCTTGTCGAGGCGCCAACCCGAGATCACGCGATGACGCCGTATTCGATGCGCTCCAGGAGGGACTCGACCGCCTCGAAGCCGGGCTCGGTGTCCAAAAGAGACAGCGGAGTCGCCCCGCCCAAGCCCACCTGCGGCCGCCGAAGCCATTCGAACCCCCGCGCCGCGTCTTCGAACACGGAGCCGGCCAATTTCGCCACCCGCATGATTCGGTAAAGCCGGTCGCTGGCGACCTTGTCGAGCACTCCCGCTCCCTTGCGCCGCCGCGTCAGCGTCCGGCTGCTGACCCCGAGGAAGTCGGCGAATGCCTCGTCCCGGATCGCCAGGTCCTCCTGGAGCTTGCCGGCGACATGCCACGAATAGCCGCGGCGGACGTTCTCCACCTCGGCGAAGACGGCATCGGCGACGCGGCTCGCGCCATGTTGTTTAGCCATATGTCTTAATGATAAGCGACAAATGGCCCCGCGTCAAGGGTCCAAAAAACGGCTAAAATAGTCGTGGATGTTCACCGAAACCGCCCGCAAGATCGAGGAGATGCTCGAGCTCCTCGCCAAGATCGCCAAGCTGCTCGACCTCCCCAAGCTGCGCAAGGAAGTCTCCGCGCGCGAGGCCGAGGCCGGCGAGCCGTCGTTCTGGGCGGACTCCGTCAAGGCGAAGAAGAAGTCCAAGGAGCTCAACGATCTCAAGAAGACCTTGGCGGAATACGAGGCCGCCGAGAAGACCTTGAGCGACCTCAAGGTCCACTGCGAGCTGGCCGCCGAGATGCAGGACGAGGGCGAGCTCAAGGAAGTGAAGGCCGGCGTCGTCGACGCCGAGCGTCTCCTGCGCGCCATGGACATGCGCCTCAAGCTCTCCGGCGAGTTCGACAAGGACGACGCCATCATCAGCCTCCACGCCGGCGCGGGCGGCCTCGAGGCCTGCGACTGGGCCGAGATGCTGTGGCGCATGTACGAGCGCTGGGCCGAGAAGAACGGCTACTCCCTGCAGGTCACCGAATACCAGAAAGGCGACGGAGCCGGCATCAAGAGCATCTCCGCCTTCCTGAAGGGGCCCAACGCCTACGGCCTGCTCAAGGGCGAGATGGGCGTGCACCGCCTCGTGCGCATCAGCCCGTTCGACGCCAACAAGCGCCGCCACACCAGCTTCGCCTCGCTCGACATCGTCCCCGACATCGAGGACGAGATCGACATCCAAGTCAACGAGGCCGACATCGAGACCGATACCTTCCGCTCGGGCGGCGCCGGCGGCCAGAACGTGAACAAGGTCGAGACGGCGGTCCGCATCCGCCACAAGCCCAGCGGGCTCGTGATCGCCTGCCAGACCGAGCGCTCCCAGCTGCAGAACCGCCTGAACGCCATGCGCATGCTGAAGGCCAAGCTGTACCAGATCGAATTGGACAAGAAGCGCTCCGCCGTGGAGAAGCACTACGGCGAGATGGGCGACATCGCCTGGGGCCACCAGATCCGGTCTTACGTGTTCATGCCCTACCAGATGGTGAAGGACCTGCGCACCGGCTGGCAGACGTCCCAGATCCAGAACGTCATGGACGGCGAGCTCGAGCCCTTCACCGAGGCCTACCTCGCCTGGCTCGCCGCCGGCAAGCCGCCGCGCGACCGCTCCGGGGGCGACGAGGACTAGTCAAAGTTGTAAGCCCTGGATGTCTAGGGCTTGACAACTCAAGAGGCCGGGGTTATCCTCCGTCCTAAGGCCGACCCCCCTGTCCGCGGCCTCGCACCGCCTTCCTGGCGGCTTGGGGGTTGGTCCGGAGAACCCCATGAAAGTCCCCGCGCTCCTGCTCCTCGCCGCCGCATTGCCTTCGGCCGCGCTCGCCGACGGTCCCGCGCACCGCTGCGACGTCGAATGGCTCAAGAAGGCCCAGAACACGCCCCTCGGCGGCACGATCGACGACCCCAATAAATATCTGAAGCCGGGAGCCTCCGCGGGGGAGCCCGTCGTCATCGACATCCTCAACCCCACGAAGCTCTGCGACGCGACCGTCTGGCATTCCCTGGCCGTCCTCGAGCCCGTCGGCGAGCCCATCCTCGATCCCAGGACCCGCCAGCCCATCGGCGGCGTGCGGCTGAAGTGGAACGATCCCGCCCTGCAGGCGGAGTGGAACAAGGGGCTCGCGTCGCAGCTGAAGATCCTCATCGACGCCGACGCCCGCTATCAGCGCGTGGACGCGCTCGGACGCGAGGCCCTGACCCAGTCCGAAGCCGTCATGGCGGCCGCCGAGAAAACCGGCGTCGCCTCCCGGACGGACGCCGGCACCCCGGCCGCGCTGAAGCCGCTGGGCCTGACGGGAGACCAGTACGTGGAAGACAAGGGCTACACGGCCGCCGCCCTGGCGGAGGCGCCCGCCGGCACCACCCAGGATCCCGCCGAGCTCAAGGCCGCGTTCACTCAGATCCTCGACGATGACGCTCCGCCGAAGGCGCCGAAGGCCAAGCCGGCCAAGTCCAACGCGCTCGCTCCGAAGGTCTCGATCGTGAAGTACAAGACGGGGACCGCCGTCGCCGCCTTCCGCAAGGCCGTCGTCGCGCTCGCCAACGAGGTCCGCGGCTCGCACGCCGCCTTCGCCGACGGCGATCGCGAGGCCGCCGTGAAGTTCCTGACCGACCCCGCGATCAAGAAGGCCGACGACTCGGGCGCCTACACCGCGGCCGCGCTGTCTCCGCTCGACTACGGCCTGCGCAACCTGCTCGCCCTGCGCGCCGCGGCCGTGTCCGCCTCGCTCGACGCGGCGAAGGCCCGGCTCAAGGGCCAGAGCGTCGCCGGCGCCTTGGCGACCGACCATCGCCTGCCCGCCAACCAGACCTCGGCCGACATGTCGGCGGCGGTGCTGCGCCACCTGCAGGGCGTGAAGGACTACTCGGATCTCAGCGCGATGTACGACAAGGAGAGCGCCCACCCCGACTCCGACTGGATGAAGGCCAACGGCTCCGAGGTCAAGGCACAGCTCGAAGCGTACCGCGCCGACGCGGCGAAGACCTCCGTCGTCGTCGACGCGGCCACGAAGGGCCGCGCCCTGCAGTACTCGATCGGCGGACAGAAGGTCACCGACTCCGGCATCGCCGTCGCCGAGCTCGACAAGAGCCAGGCCTACCGCGAGACCATCGCGGAGGCCGTCGCCCAGAACATCGGGACCGCGCCCATGAACGCCAAGTCGCAGGCCCTGCTCGCGGCCCTGCGCGGCGAGGGTGGGGCCGGGACGGCCGTCGCGGCTCCGCTGACGCCCGACCAGCAGAAAGCCGCCGGCGAGCTGCCGGGCCCGGTCCAGACGCCCGTCGTCGTCGCCGCTCCGCCCAGCCCGTACGACGCCTTGCTGAAAGCCTCTCCCGCCCAGGGATTCCTCGGCAAGCTCTTCAGCCCGAAGGGGAGCGTCGAGCGGTACTACTCGAAGGCCAACGAAGCCGCCGCGGACGAGGCGCACGCCCGCCTGAGCCGCCGGGTGGAGACCGAGGCCGCGGCCAACGACGCCGCGGAGGCCGAGCAGGCGCGCCAGGAGGCCGCGCGCTCGCGGCTGGCCGCGGCGCCCTCCGACCCGGACGACTCCGCGTCGGTCGCGGCCGCCAAGCGCGCCGCCGCGCTCGCGGACTTCGACGCGAAGGCGAAAGCCGCCGTCCAGGCCGCGCACGACGGCGTCATCAAGGCCGACAAGGGCTACATGCCGGCCGACAAGGCCGCGGCGGACCTGAAGGCCAAGCGCGACGCCCTGAACGCGACGGTCGACGCCGCCTACACGGACGGCGTCAACAAGGCCGTCGCCGCGCTGAACGCGGCGTACAAGACGAAGGGCACCAAGCAGTACGCGGCGGCGCAGAGCCGGTCCGGCTACGACACGTTCTACGACCAGAAGCTGGCGCGCGTGGACCAATACTTCACGCAGAACTGGGCCGGCGCGGGCCAGGCCGTCAACGTCGCCAAGTGCAAAGCGGCCCTCGGCTTCAAGATGGACGGCGACGGCTCCGGCTTCAAGGACCCGAGCCCCGACAACGTCGACAAGCGCTGCGGGGTCCAGGACGGCCTCGTGACGGTGCTGCGCTCGTTCCGCGGATCGAACACGGCCATGCCGGCCGCGCCGAAGTGAGGAGAAGACCATGAGCCATCAACCGACGCCTCGCCAAGCGAGCTTCTCCGAGCGGACCGTCGCCTTCGCGGCCGACGCCGCGCCGTTCCTCGCGGGCTGGGTCCTGACGCTGAAGGCCCTGGACGCGGGCGCCCCCGTGACCGCCCACCCGAAGGGCGCCGCCGCCGCCCTGCTGTGGGGAGGCCTCTTCCTCGCCTCTCAAGCGTACTTCTCCAGCGAGGGCCGCGTCACGCCCGGCAAGCGCCTGCTCGGCCTGCGCGTCGTCGGACACGACGGCGAGGCGCCGAGCCTGGCGCACGGCATCGGCCGCTCGCTCGGCTACCTCGTGAGCCAGTTCTTCGCCGCCGGCTTCCTGTGGTCCCTGCTCGACCCGAACGGCCGGGCCCTGCACGACCTTCCTTTCGCCACGCTCGTGGTCGCCGACCGTCCCGCGCGCGCCGGCCGCTCCTTCGCGACGCGCTTCGCCGCGGCGGCGCTGATCGCGGGCTTCGCGGGCTTCTACGGCTGGGAGAACGTCTGGGCGCCGCGCTACGAGCGGCTGATGACCGTCGCCTACGCCAAGGACGGCCTGCGCGAGTACGCGGTGCTCCAGCGGACGTACAAGCTCCAGCACGGGCGCTACGCCGACAGCAAGCTCGCCCTCGCGGCCGTCTCCATGGACCCGCGCGGCTTCCTGCAGGACTCGGCCGCGCTTTACGATCAGGGCGCCGTCGGCATCACGGCCGATAAGGACCACTTCTCCATCGCCGCCCGGGCCAACGACGTCGACAAGACGCTCGTCGCGATCTCCGGGCCGTAGCGCGCCCCCGCGCTCCGGAAAAAAGAAAGGCCCCCGCTCGCGCGGGGGCCTTCGCTTATTGCGGCGGACGGATCAGGCGGCGGTGGTCGCGTACTTCGTGTTGTGGTCCACCTTGACGCCGGGGCCCATCGTGGAGGTGAGCGCGATGCTGATCATGTAGACGCCCTTCGACGCGGCCGGCTTGGCCTTCGTCAGCGCCTCGAGGACGGTGCGCGCGTTGCCGGCGATCTTGTCGGCGGAGAACGACGCCTTGCCCACCGGGACGTGGATGATGCCGTAGTCGTCGACCTTGTACTCGACGCGGCCGGCCTTGAGCTCCTTGATCGTCTGCGCGACGTTCATGGTGACGGTGCCGGACTTCGGGTTGGGCATGAGGCCCTTGGGGCCGAGGACCTTTCCGAGCTTGGACAAGTCCTTCATCATGTCGGGGGTCGCGACGAGGACGTCGAAGTCGGTGAAGCCCTTCGCGATCTGGTCGATGAGGTCCTCGGCGCCGACGAGGTCGGCTCCGGCGCCCTGCGCGTCCTTCTGCTTGTCGCCGCGCACGACGACCGCGACCTTCTTGCTCTTGCCGAGGCCGTGCGGCAGGCCCACGGTGCCGCGGACCTGCTGGTCCGCCTGCTTCGGGTCCACGCCCAAGCGGACGTGCAGCTCGACGGTCTCGTCGAACTTGGCGTTGGCGCACTTCTTGACGATCCCCGCCGCCTCGTCCAGCGTGTTCAGCTTGGTCAAATCGAGGTCCTTGACCAGATTGTCGTATCTCTTGCCCATGTTCTTGTCTCCTGACCTTCAAGCGCTCCCAGGGAGCTCGGTCTTTTTGCTGGGGTCAGGCCTTTAGTTATTTTAGTTATTCCCTGGTTCGGCCGCGAGGAATAACTAAATTAACTAAAGGCCTGACCCCGATAATTACTTCGTGATCTCGATGCCCATCGAGCGCGCCGTGCCCGCGACCATCTGGGTGGCGGCGCCGAGGTCCTTCGTGTTGAGGTCGGGGAGCTTCGCCTTGGCGACGTCCTCGGCCTGCTTCTGGGTGATCTTGCCGACCTTGTTGCGGTTCGGCTCGCCGGAGCCCTTCGCGAGGCCCGCGGCCTTCTTCAATAGAGAGGACACCGGGGGCATCTTGGTGATAAACGTGAAGGAGCGGTCCTCGTAGACGGTGATGACGACCGGGATCAGCATGCCGGCGTCCTGCGTGCGCGTCTTCTCGTTGAACTGCTTGCAGAAATCCATGATGTTGACGCCGTGCTGGCCGAGCGCGGGGCCGACGGGCGGCGCGGGGTTGGCCGCGGCGGCCGGGATCTGAAGCTTGATTTGGGTTTTGACCTTCTTCGCCATGGTGATGACCTCTTAACTTGCGGCTTGAATCGGCTCCTAGCGGCGGCCCCAGGAGGAGGGCCAAAGCATCTTGGCGACCACGCTCCCGGCGGCGAGCAGGAGGAACACCTTCCAGAACGGCACCGTCTGCGAACCGAAAACGATCGCCGTGAACTCCGGCCCGAACACGAGCGGCCACACGAGCTTGACGATCAGCGCGGCGACGAGCGCCTTGCCGAACAGCATCAGCAGGCCGAAGCCCACCGCCGCGCCCATGGTCAAGAGCGCGAGCAGCGCGCCGATGACGCCGAGCGACTTCACGTGAGAGATGCTCACGCGGACGCCGGAGAGTCCGGCGTCCTGATGCGGGGGGATGATCTCCGGGTCCACCATCGAAATCACGTTTAGATCTTCTCCACCTGCAGGAAATCGAGCTCGACCGGCGTCGGCCGGCCGAAGATCGTGACCATGGCCTTGATCTTGGCCTTGGCCTCGCTGACTTCCTCGACGACGCCGATGAAGTGCCGGAAGGGGCCGTCGATGATGCGGATGTTCTCGCCCTTGTCGAACTCGACGGCCGGGCGGGGCTTGCCCTCGGCGGCGGTCGTGGTCAGCTCGAGGATCTTGTCGATCTCCTCTTGGGCGAGGGCCACCGGGTTGGTGTCGCCGAGGAAGCCGGTGACGCCGGGGATGCCGCGCACGAGCCAGTAGGACACCTCGTCGACGATCATGTCCATCAGGAGATATCCAGGGAAGAACTTTCTCTTGGAAATCTTCTTCTTGTTCTTCTTCACCTCGACGACGTCCTCCGTCGGGATCAGCACGTTGAAGATCCGGTCCTGCACCTTCTCGATCTCGATCTTCTGGAGCAGCGTCTTGTGGACGCGGTCCTCGTAGCCGGACTGGATGTGGACGACGTACCACCCGCGGGTGCGGGGCGTCGTGGCGGCGGTTGAATCGGTCATGGCTCTCCTAGCGTCCCAGGACGGCCCTGACGAGGGTCGAGAGCACGTAGTCCACGCCCGCGATATAGAGGGCCATGACCGCCACGAGGATGGCGACCGCCTTCGTCGAGTCGATGGCCTGCTCGCGCGTGAGCCAGGTGGACTGCTTGAGCTCCGAGTACGCTTCTTTCAGGAACTGCGTCGCTGTGTTCATTGTTTTAAATCCTCGGGTCTGGCGGGGGCGCCAGGACTCGAACCTGGAGGGGCGGTTTTGGAGACCGCTCGTTTAGCCAATTAACGGACACCCCCAGCCAGACCCGAATTTTGAGCTACTTGACTTCCTTGTGCGGCGCCTGCTTGCCGCACGCGCGGCAGAACTTCTTCAGCTCGAGCTTGAACTCCTTCTTCTTGCCGCGCTGATAGTAGTAGTTCTTGTTCTTGCAGACGGTGCAGCCGAGTATGACGATGTGTCGGTCTCCCATGGCCTTAGTCCATGATGTCGGCGACGACGCCGGCGCCGACGGTATGGCCGCCCTCGCGGACGGCGAAGCGAAGGCCCTTCTCCATCGCGATCGGCGCGATCAGCTCGCACTCGATGTCGATGTTGTCTCCCGGCATGACCATCTCCACGCCCGCCGGCAGCGTC
>Ga0134128_10007009_pt1 | contig 13629 bp, 13 predicted proteins | sample KB31754_FD_96462 | JGI IMG/M metagenome (GOLD analysis project Ga0134128, IMG submission 96462) | Terrestrial soil microbial communities with excess Nitrogen fertilizer from Kellogg Biological Station, Michigan, USA - KB3-175-4 | ecosystem: Environmental > Terrestrial > Soil > Unclassified ... | reverse complement strand
TCGGTATCTTCAAGAAACTGCAACAGCGAAAGCACGAAACTATTAGCAAATTTGAAATCATTTCCTGATCTATTTCCCCGCTTCCTTTCAAAAAGTGTGTTTCCTCATTTTATAATTGATTACCAATAATTTACGAGGTTTTACCACCTCGTAAATTCCCCATTTATACCCCATGTTACCTCACTTTTTACTCCGTGTTGTCCTAAAAAGATTTACAACTCAATGGTGAGATACCTCACTCCCCCTACCCACATACCCCCAACCCTGTTGACAATGATAAGTTGGATCGAGGAAGTAATTGGTGAGACTCTTCACTCCACAGCTCATGCACAATGGCCATATGTTCCGTTCAGAGTGACAACAATTGTGGGGAAGCCATTTCTTTCAAATCCTTGTCATTTGCTTTATGATTGTGGTGCAACCAAATCCATTCTCAATAAGAATTTTAAGGGAATGGCAGAAATTAAAATCGCTATTCCATTTGGGTTGTGATAAAGATAATCTTCAGTAGCCGGGGAATCCAAATAAAGATGTTCACATTTTAATAGTTATATAGAAAAGCATCATAATCTTGTCATCAGGGTATTGCTACGGCATGAATCTTTAGCACATTTGTAGACTATATATAACCATTCAAATAATAGAAATGAAACAGCGCATAAATGTTTTAACACTGGGTGTGAACGACTTAAAGAAAGCAATGAAGTTTTACCAGGACCTGGGCTGGAAAACGGAAGGCATTGTGGGAACTGAATATGAAAATGGTGCAGCAGTTTTTTTTGAGCTTGATAATGGAATAAGATTTTCTCTTTACGAAAGAAAAAACCTGGCATGGGATAGCCAGATAAAATTAACACCTAAAAGTCCAACAGAGTTTTCTATTGGATATTTTGTAAACAGCGAAAATGAAGTAGAAAAGGTAATGCAAAAGGCAGAAAAAGCAGGAGCAAAAATTATAAAAGTTCCACAAAAAACTTTTTGGGGAGGATATGGCGGTTATTTTCAGGACCTTGATGGGCATCTTTGGGAGATTGGGTATTATCCAGGATGGAAGGTTGAGGATTGATTGAGTTAAAATAAATTCTAACTAAAGTTTCATAAATTTTACTATCCTATATATAAAAATTTTAAAGCATTAGTATGGCTTGAGCTCATTTTCTCAACGCGGCAACTCTACTATTTTTTTTATTTTAGTAGCTTCTAAAATATGGCATCAAACAATTACATATCGATAATCGAATTTGTTCATCAAGATTGGGAAACAAGTATTGATCTTGGCAAACTAGCAGATAACCTTTTACAGGGCGGCCAAGTTCTCAAATTGCGAGAAATCACAGTTGCTAAGGGGAGTAAATATCTAATTAAAGTTGATGAAAATAGTTTCCAATTTTCATCTAAAGAAATCTTAGAATTCTTCTACGCTTTTAATCTAATCAATAAAAGGGCGAAAGAAATTCAAACAGCAGATGCTTGGGCAATTTTCTTTGACGAATTGTCATCGAGAAAGTATAAAGAATTCTCTAAAAAACTGAGCTATGAGTTTTTCAATCTTGTTGTTTTAATTTCAAACAAGTTATTTCATTTTGCAATTACTAAACTGATATTAAATAAGAAAAAAATCAATCCAATATTAGAAGCGTCATTTTGGTATGCACTACCATTTGCCGAAGGTGAAACTTCTGCATTAGTAGCCACATCATTTGCAATTACAGAGGGGTATAAAGCAGAGGATAATTATTTTAATATCAATAATGCAGTAAAGGAACGGTCTAGGCTTGATCCAAATTTTGGAAAATTACTAATAGATTCATCGAAGAAAAACACTAGTCAACTTCATTTTTTCTGTCGATTTGCGTTTATAGGTCTCAACGAGGCATTAGGCTTTAATCAGACATTTCCACTATTAAAAGAATTATTACTGTCAGAGAATATTGACTTTAGAAGAGCGGGCTTACATTCACTTTCTATGTTAAGTAGTGAAAAAGATTCCTTGGGAGATAAAGAAACTGAAATTATGTCCATTCTTGACCCTATGGAATCCAAAAAAGATAACAATTTAATCTCTGACTTAGTTTTTCTATACGGATTCTTAATTGATAAGCTGTCAAATGCTAGAGATAAATTATACCTGATCCCAATAACGTATTCTAGCGAAAAGTGTTTATATGCATTAGCTAGAATCATTTCGATTAAATTTCAAGAAGAAAAATTTTCTAAATGGATGACATCGGGTTTAGGGCTCTTAGCAAAATCATCTGAAATATCTACACAGAGTTATAAGATAATAGCCGGGTTATTTCAAGAAATAATTAACACTGATTCTCAAACAATATTTCAATATTTCAAATTATTTATTGAGCATGAGAATAATGATTTGAATAATATAGAAGCGTTTACACAGGTATTTTACTGCCTAGCAAAAAATCAAATTGACTTATTAGAAATGTGGCTTACAATTTGGTTTAATAGCGAGAATGTTCGTTTTCATATAGTAGCAAGTAAGATTTTGAATTATTTATGGGTTAATAAGATACATGAAATAAGACTACATAAAGAAACTATCAATACTTATTCACCATACGATATTGAATTTATTCTTTTTAAAATTGCAGGATATGTTCATTCAAAAGATCACTTGGAATCTCTTATTTTTTCAGCATTATCATATGATGGAGAAGCTCAATTAATTGAGAAGTTGGTTACTAGTTTGTTTTGTTATTATATTGTCTACAATTATCCAAGTGCAATTAAATACTTAAAATCAAAACTCGAACAAGCAAATGAAGCCGAAGCTCGGGTAATTAAAACTATACAGCAGTTTTATGACGAAACATATGGAGTAAATCTGGAAAAACCTAAAGAGTTATTACCATCTGCTGATCGTCTTCATAAATTTTCTAGAAATATCTTTAAAGACATTGATATATACAAAAACAAATCACCTTATAATGAAACGTCATTTTTAGATTTGGCACATAAGGTGCTATTGAAAAATGGTACGAGCTTTTTTCTACGTAATGATGATTATGGCACTCCCAATCGATATTCAAGAAAATCTGTACTGCATCAAATGTCGCATCGTCTTGAATTTCCCAGTGGAGAGTTTTTGGATCCTATTGGGCAAGAATACAAAAGATTCCTTTGGAGAAAACTTAAAAGACGAATAGCATGAAATTTGTTCTAAATGAATATTTAAGTTCTTTAAAAGAAGATGGTGAGCTGGACAGTTTTGTAAAGCAATTGATTCAGAGCATGGGATATATCCCTAAATCAAAAATCCAAAGGGGCAGGCAATATGGTGTAGATATATCTGCTACGGGAATTGACACGGATAGCAAGAAAAAGTTATTTCTTTTTGTAATAAAACAAGGAAATTTTTCCCGCAAAAATTGGGACAGTGGAAACATTAATGACATTAGACCATCGATTACAGAAATATTAGATGTTTATTTAACAACACGTGTCGAGAAGCCTTATGACAAACTGCCTAAAAAAATTATAGTATGCTGCAACGGGGAAATGGAAACTACTGTCCAAGAGAATTGGGCACAATTTGTAAATAAACATTCAAACGATACATTAGAGTTTGATTTTTGGGGTGTACAGCATTTAGTAAGTTATGTTAATCAACATCAGATTCATGAACAAGCAATTGCTCCTGAACTATTTCTAAATTTCCGAAGAGCATTATCGTTTATTGACTTGCCTGATTATGACCTAACTCATTTTTATAAATTCATTAATACCTTGCTTCCAATATCAGAACGAGAATCACTAACGCAAAAACAGATTCTAAAGAAAATGCTTTTGATCAACTTGTGTATGAATATTGTTCATAAGTGGTGTGAAAAATCTGACAATCTAAAACCTTCTTATATCGCTTCTGAAAGAATAATTCTCGCAACTTTCAATTGGCTTATAAGAAATGATTTTATAAAAAAAAGAGGCATTTTTGTTCAGTTTTACTCTATGCTACAGTCTTGGCAGTCGCAGAATATAGAATATTTCAAAAAAGTTGCTAAATATCTTACTTTACCAGAGAGTTTAGGCATAGAAGTAGGTAATTTCGATGAATACTGTTTAATTACATTCGAACAGATTGGTATCTTAAGTATGATTGGCATATTCGAACTTTGGGAATGTACAATACAACTTATGCAAAAACATGACAATGCATTAATACAAGCAAAAAATGCATTTGATAGTGCTTCATTTATTTCTGAAATTTTAGTGACGATAATTGAAAATAATCCTTCTAGCCTCAGCCCTATATATGACGAACATTGCATTGAAATTAATATGGGCTTAGTATTATTATATGAGACCGGTTTTTTTGGCCCAGCCATCAAATGGATAAAAGAAATAATTAATCGTATAATTCTAAATGCTAAAATCAACAAATTCTTCCCTTTGTTTGTCAGTGACCCAACAAAACTAGGCAAGGAAAAAATAGAGGTCCCCAAATCAAGTCAATTAATTAGTTTCTTGGCTGAGTGGGCGCTTATTCTAAAGCAGTCTGAATCTTACAATATCCTTCGAGAATTTATAGAAAAAGAGCTACCCAACCTTGACCTTCAACTATGGTTTCCCGATAAGGATGTAGAGAAATATTTGTATTCTGAAGATGCCTCTCAAAAAGCTGGTTCAACAATGGTTAACGCTTCATTATCTAAAAACCTACTTTTAATAAATATGCACATTGCCGAAGAAAGAGTTCTGATAAATGAAGAAAAAGATTTCTCTTACAATCAATTTGGATTACAATTTATACCTTTTCTGTCTTCGCGCCATTTTCGAACTTATCCATTCCCAAATAGCTGGCGAGATTATCTAAGAACAGATTTTTGTTTTAATAAATCAGAAAACCTTTAATAAGCAAAATAATTCATTGACAGTCGGCAGCAAGGTTTTTATCGATAGCTTTATATAGCAATTATACCAAAAAATAAATTGCTGAGAATATATGAAATCCTTTGCCTTACAATGAAAAACACACTCTTAATAACGCTGCTAATATTTTTGTGCTTACCCTCGATAGCTCAAAAGCTCATTCCGCTTTCTAATGTACCAGAAGACTGGTCTAAGCCGTACCCGCCATTCCGTATCGCAGGTAATTTATATTATGTGGGCACTTACGATCTGGCTTGTTACTTAATCACAACTCCTAAGGGAGACATTTTAATTAATACGGGATCGAGGGGATCAGCTTCAATGATCCAATCTAATGTTGAGGCATTGGGCTTTAAATTTTCTGATATTAAAATACTACTTGCTACACATGCTCATTACGACCATGTTGGGGCAATGGCTGAAGTAAAGAAGCTAACTCATGCGAAAATGATGATAGAAGCAAGCGATGCAAAAGTTTTAGCTGATGGTGGTAATTCGGATTATATATTTGGAGGCAAGGGGATGTTGTTTGCGCCTGTAAAAGCAGATCGCCTGCTACATGATCATGATACTGTAAGCCTTGGCGGCATGCATATAGTTGTGCTGCATCATCCGGGGCATACCAAAGGCGCAAGTAGCTTTTTATTTTATGTAAAAGATTCGCTGCATACCTACCGCGTACTAATCGCCAATATGCCCAGCATTCTTGATGAAACAAAACTTCCCAGCATGCCCACCTACCCTAATGTAGGCAAGGACTATGCTTACACTCTTAAAGCGATGAGGGGATTACATTTTGATATCTGGCTGTCGTCACATGCAAGCCAGTTTGATCTGCATGAGAAACACAAACCGGGAGATCCCTATAATCCCGAAGCTTTCCGTGATAGAAAAGGCTATGACGCGGCGCTTGATAAACTGGAAAAAGACTATGAAAAAAAACTTAACAAAAAATAATTTTTTCAGTTTTGATCTTCCATCGGTTAAAACTTAGAAACATCTAATAAACCTCAATCAATAAATTTATTTTTTAGGCACCTTATATTTTAATTGTATAACGCCTTCTCCCAATGTTTTGTTTTCAATTAATTGAAACTTTCTTTGGGTATTAACGCTGCTGAACAATGACTTACCGGTACCTAAAATTATAGGGTATACGAGTAAGGAATACTCATCAACAAGACCCTGTTCTAATAAATATTGTGTTGTTATTGCACTGCCCAATACAGCTATACTTTTTCCTTCCTGTTGTTTGAGCTTATTAATTTCTTCAGGGATATTTTTGCTTAGTATGGATGCTTCTTTATAATCTCCCCACGGAGCGGATTTTAATGTGGAAGACACAACAATTTTAGGCACAGTATTCATATACGCCGCTATGGTGTCTTGTTTATCTTTATTATTAGGCCAGAAGTGTACCAATGTTTCATAAGTATTCTTCCCGAATAAGAGTAAGTCCCAATCTTTTTGGGCATCAATCATCATATCTTTTTCACTTTGGAACTGGAGAAAAAAATCCATTTGTCCATCAACTCTTGAGATAAAGCCATCAAGCGTTACAAATTCTGCTACAATTAATTTACGCATTTGCTTGTTTTTAGAATGAATAAAAATTTATAGGGCAAAACTATATAGTGCACTATAATTTGATACATGGTGAAAACGACAATCTTACCCGTTGATTGCGACAAGTAACATTTTTATCTTTGCGTCATGAAACATATCACGATATTGGCACTGCATCACGCTACCCTCACAAGCATTGATGGAGCTTTCCAATTATTATCAAGAGTGAATGATTTTTTGGTGTATCAAGGCAAAAAGCCTTTTTATAAAATTGAGATCGTTGGTATTCATCAAACAGCAAAACTCAATAATGGCTTATATAACATTAAGGTACATCAACAATTAAAAAACGTAAAAAAGACCAACCTGATCATTGTCCCGATAACATGTGGAGATTTTGGAGAAACTATAAAAATCAACAAGCCCTTTACAAGTTGGCTGATTGACCAATATAATAAAGGTGCGGAAATAGCCAGCTTTTGTGTGGGTGCATTTTTTCTTGCTTCAACCGGTTTGCTGGATAATAAAGAATGTTCTACACATTGGGCTATAAGCGACCAGTTTAAAAAACATTATCCCAAAGTGAAAATTGTGGATGAGAAAATAGTTACTTATGATAAAGGCATCTATACAAGCGGAGGGAACTATTCTTTTTTGAACCTGCTATTATATATTATTGAGAAGGACCTGGGAAAAGAGGTTTCCATTTTAGCCTCTAAGATGTTTGAAATAGAAATTGACCGAAAGGCGCAAAACGAGTTCTTTATTTTTCAAGGGCAAAAACAACATGGTGATGATGCAATTAAAACTATCCAGGACTTCATTGAAAATAATTTTTCGGAAGATGTTAATGTAAATAGCCTTACCAAAAAATTTGGAATAGGGCGCAGAACTTTGGAGCGAAAATTTAAAAAACTTACCGGCAACTCTGTTTTTGAATATCTACAAAGAGTACGAGTGGAAGCAGCCAAACATCAATTAGAATTGAGCACAAAAACAATCAATGAGATCGTTTACGAGGTTGGTTACCTGGATGTAGATGCCTTCCGTAATGTTTTTAGAAAATATGTGGGCATGTCCCTAGGTGATTATGCTAATAAATATAGGTAGCAGCTGCTATTCATGATCATGAAATAAGTTATGCCATTGCTTCTTTGTTATACTTGTTCCTGTATTCCAATGGAGATACACCTGTGATCTTTCTAAACACTTCTCGAAAGGCCTTTACATCAGAATAGCCCACTTGATACATTACTTCATTAACTGTCTTGCGACTGGTTTCCAATGCTTTTTTTGCCGATTCAATTTTCACTCTTTGTGAATATTCAACAGGCGTGTTCCCTGTAGCTTTTATAAACCTTCTATCAAAGTTTCGTCTACCTACAGCAAACCTGGAGGATAAATGTTCCATAGATATTTTTTCATCCAGTTTACTTTCAATATAAGCCTGGGCTTTTTTCACCATTTCATCGCTATGCAGTTTCTGGCCTGTAAATATGGTAAATGGAGACTGGCTATTCCTATCCATTTCGATCTGAAATATTTTGGAGCAATAAATAGCTGTTTGCCTGTCGTAATGTTTCTCCACCAGATAGATCAGCAGGTTTAGAAAAGAATAGGCGCCTCCATTTGTGTAGATACCGTTTTCATCAGTGATCAACTGATCCGCCTGTAAATTCACTTTTGGGAACAAACTCCTGAAAGTATCGGCATGCGCCCAATGTGTAGAGCAATTTTTCCCATCAAGTAAACCAGATGAGGCAAGCATAAAGGCGCCAGAGCACATACTCGCTATTTCAGCACCGCTCTTATATTGCTCCCTAATCCAATCGATCAGTAATTTGTTTCCTTTCACGACTTTTTGATGATCGTGTGCCAATGAAGGAATGATGATGAGATTAGTATTAGGGATGGCCGAAATATGGATTTGAGGCTTTACCGTAAACAAGCCACCAAAAAAATCCACTTTTTTTGAAATGCCTACCAGGTCAATCGTAAACAATTCTTTTTTGCCGGTTTGCTTCCTATACATATTTGCCGTCATAAATACTTCGTAAGCACCGGCCATACAGGCTATAGTACTTAAATTTCCTTGTCCCGCAGGGACTATAATAGAAAGATGTTTCATTGATCTTTTTGCCAAAGATAGGAATTTACTATTGTCCAAATCAACCCACCAGAAAGTCCATATTACACCCCAACCAAGTGGTATTTAGCCAATACTTTTGTGCTATATAGTTTACAATAATCCAAAAAAAGCATATAAAATGACACCTAACAAACAAGAAACATTTGTGGTAATGGTAATGAATGCGTGGAATGCAAGAATAAATCAGTTAGATAAACTGCTTTCCGAATTATCTGATGAGCAATTGCTTAAAGAAGTAGCTCCAGGCAGAAACAGAGGCGCTTATCTTTTAGGGCATCTGACAGCTGTAAACAATGCCATGCTTCCTTTACTCGGCTTTGGAAACGAAATAGCGCCACATTTGTCCAAAACTTTTATTCAAACATCCGATAAAGACATACATGATTTACCACCGGTAAATGAATTGCGCCAAGAATGGACCAATGTAAAAAAAGAGCTGGCTAATCAATTTGCCAAGATGCAGCCAGACGATTGGTTTCAAAAACATAACTCAGTTTCCGAAGAAGATTTTGCAAAAGAGCCTCACCGTAATAAATTAAATGTTGTAATCGGAAGAACAAACCACCTGGATTATCACACCGGCCAGCTTGTATTGTTAAAAACAAAATAGGTAAAAAATGAACATCTAATTTCTAAACCAATTTTTTGATTGGTCAAAGTTCGAAAGAAGAATCTTAACGCCGTGACTGATGTTCGCGGATGGTGATCTGAAGAAATTGAAGGTGGGACAGCCCACCAGGAAAGAAAGTTAGGATAAAAAAAGTCCACAGTATCAAAATGAGGCATAGAAATCTATGCCTCATTTATTGTGAAACATATTTGCTTACTGCTTTTCTAAGATTACTTTCAGCTTTCTGAAAGTTTCAAGCGCTCCCTTACTTATAAACATATTGGTTATCCAGGCAGGTATAGAGCCACCAGGATCTGCCTGCCCTTCATACTCTATTTTCATTGTACTATTATTAATAGGTGTTACTTTCCATGTGGCATTGGATGAAGGCACCCTGACAATATTTTTTTTGACGGCCACTAGATTGTTAACTGAAGATATGTTTACCGTCATATACCCCGAAACCTTATCCTGGCTAATTTTAAGATCCATTACAACGTCCCTGTTACTTACAGGCCAGGGCATACTTTTTTCTGAATAATAGATTATTTCATTTTCACTGATCCGCTTCACTATGGCAGCAGATTTGGTACTATATACCCAGTCTTTTTGAGAATTAACATTTAGTAATATTGCTGCCAACTTAGCCGGGGTTCCTTTTGTGATAAATTCGGCCCTTATTGCTTTTAAATTTGAACCGGGGGTGTTGGCTGTATATACTTTTATACCGTCCTCATCTTTTTTTAATTCCCACTTGTCTCCAGCATATACATTTGATAATGTAAACAATAGCAATAAAGAAATGATTGCTCTTTTAACAAATTGTCTTTGTGACATAAGAGTGCATTTCATAAGCAAGAGATTGCAATATTCATAACTAACGGAAGATAAGACAATACGTGTTAAGATCATTATAATTGAACTGAAAATTATTGATGTATTACGTTCATTGCTGCTTGCTGATTCAATCTTAGGAAGTAAGTAATATTTAATTATTATTTTCTCAATACCACAAAAAAGCAGGAATAATTGATTTTAATTTATTTTCGTATTCGCAAATGAAGAAGATCAATGAGTTGAATTTGTTTAGAGCGTTTCGAAGCCTGAATTATACCCTTTATTTTACCGGAAGATCGATCTCACAGTTTGGCACATGGATGCAACGCACTGCTGTGATATGGGTAGTGTATACCATTACCCATTCTGCTTTTCTGATCGGTGTAACCATCTTTGCAGAACAATTTCCTTCATTTTTATTTTCAGTACTCGGGGGTGTTGCGGCCGATAGATATGACAGGTACAAAGTCATCAAGATCACACAGGTCACCTCTATGATACAAGCTGTTTTGCTGGCTGCCCTGGTGGTGACAGGACACATGGTAATATGGGCGATACTTGTATTAAGTGTTATCCTGGGTATCATCAATGCCTTCGATGTGCCCGCCAGACAGGCTTTGATACATGAAGTAGTAGCAGATCAGGCCGATCTTCCCAATGCTTTATCACTTACCACAGCTATGGCCAGCCTGGCACAGTTGCTTGGGCCTGCATTATCGGGTATTATATTAAATACATTTGGAGCGGCAACGTGTTTTCTAATTAATGCAGCAAGTTTTGGCGGAGTTCTTGTTTCATTGCTCCTGATGAAATTGCCTGCATACAAGCCTAAAAAATCTGAGAAAAAAATTATAGCAGAGCTTACAGAAGGTTTCACCTATCTCAAAAAAGCTCCTAACATCAGCTTTCTTATATTGATGCTTGCTATTGTTAGCTTATTGGTATTACCCTACAATACCGTGATACCTGTATTTGCCAAAGTAATTTTTAAAGGTGATGCCTCAACCTTCGGTTACATTACCAGTTTTGTAGGTGTAGGCGCTGTAATTGGTACTATATTCCTTGCTTCGCGTAAGCCCGGTGCGCAATTGAAAAAGATATTGTTTGGAAGCACTATAATTATGGGGGTGGGATTAGTCTTCTTTTCGCAGATAAAGAATTTCCCACTAGCCATGTTTTTCGCGGCACTGGCAGGCTTTGGCTCTGTTGCGCAGTTTACTATTTGCAATATCATCATCCAGTCTGAATCTGCACCTCAAATGCGCGGGCGAGTTATCAGCATTATGCTAATGGCAATCTTTGGCATGATGCCGCTTGGAAGCCTGCTGGTAGGTGCTGTTTCACAATATATAGGCGCACCTGCTACTGTATTATACCAAGGCATTATTGGAGTGATAATAGCATTAGCATTTACCAAATTTCTAACTAAACGGACGGAAAAGTCAATAGAAAAAAATCCAGAGATGCTTGAAACCGAGGAAGTAATTATAGAACATTAACTCGGGTTCATCCTATTAAAAGCGTTTTTCAACTCTTCAGGACCAGCCTTTACCATGTTCTCGCTAAAGCCAAAAGAAAGAGTAGTCTTTCCTTCTTTTAGCTGTTCAAATATTGCTTTGATAAAATCGCTGACAGGTGGTGCATAATCATGTATGCCTTTGCCTCCAAGATCTGTGTTTAATGCAGGAGGTATAATCTCAATCACCTCAATATTTTTCGATTTTAGCAAATACTGCATTGAAAGTGTAAATGAATGGAAGAATGCTTTCGTTGCAGAATACACTGGCGTTTTTGTTAAAGGCACAAAAGCCAGACCTGATGTTACATTCATTACTGTATTTAGTGATGGCAGGTTGATAAAAAGAGATGTTAAATGAATAGGAGCAATAATATTGATAGTAACTTCTTCTTTTGCCCTATTATAAAAGTTATCATCGAAAACGCCCATCCATTGCTGAACGCCTGCGTTATTCACCAATACATTGGTATCAGGATGGTTTGCTGAGATCCATTTATAAAGTTCTATACGTTCTGCCTCAACCGATAGATCACATACTTTTGTGATTACGGAAGGGAATTTATCTGAAACCTCTTTCAAAACAGATTCGCGCCTGCCGCAAATAATTACTGTGTTGTTTTCCTGTATAAATCTTTCCGTAAGCCCTAAGCCAATACCGCTTCCACCTCCTGTAATGAGGATCTTATTATTTGCCAGCTTCATTTTTGATTATTTAAAACCCGATAAAAATATTTAAACAAAGCTATATCATACAGCCCGGATGTTTAGATAAGTCTTAGTTATAAGCTTATTTACTCCACTCATCCACAGTCGTTACATCTGCCTGGCGTGGAAAAACTTTGGTAGTTAATACTCTGTGCACTTCTTCATCGCCGTCTGCACAACCATCAGACAATACAGTGAGACGATAATCCTTATCTGCAGCCTCGCGAATAGTTGATAGCACTACCCCACTTGTGGAAATACCTGTCAGTATCAAATGTTGTGCGTTATAGGCTCTTAAAAGCACTTCAAGATCACTTCCGGTAAAGGCGCTTATGCGGCGCTTTACAACTGTAACCTCGCCTGCCTGTGGAGCAACGCCGGGATGTACTTTCATAAACTCATCCATATTCACGTTTGCAAACATCGCCTTGCCTTCGCCAAAGCTTTTATTATTCATACTTATCTCAGGAGATCCTTGCCTAAATCCTACAGTTACATATATTACAGGAATTTTCCTGGTGCGCGCAGTAGCTATAGCTTTAGCTACTTTACCGATAAGCTCTTCTGCGTTTGGCAGTCTGCCAACTATACCTGCCTGCATATCCATAACAAGCAGTGCTGTGTTCTGTGTATTTTGTTCCATTCTATGTTTATTGAAAACTGATGCAAATAACGTTATTCTTTGTTAACAGGAGCAAAATCTTTAATTGCATTAAAAACTGCCTGGTGACTAATGGTCGCATGGGTTTCTTGTGGTAAATAGTCGAAATATTTTTTTATTGTTTTGCTTTTTGTATTCTCTATTTTGTCTGCCAGCACATTAGCATCTACTTCCTGTACGCGCGGGGTCTTGCCCGGTGTTAAGCCTTCTTTTCCTACTCCTATATAGATCTGTAAAGGATTATGAAAATCCGCATTATAAATTTCTGAATTATAATTAAGCAAAGAACCATTGTCCCACCACAGGCTGGGGCTCACGATAATATACTTATTGAATAATGTTGGCTCTTTTAATAATATCTCAGTAGCTAAAAGACCGCCTAAAGATTCGCCAATTATGGTTTTTGAATCATTGACACTGAAATTCTTTTCTATGTATGGCTGCAAGTCTTTCTTTAGAAATGCAATGAATTTAGCTGACCCTCCTGAAGTTGGATATTGTTCTTTATCCTCTTTAATACTTGTTGGATATGTAAAATCCCTTAGCCTGTCTACGTTAGCAATTCCTACTACAATGGATTTAGGCAACCTGTTTATCCACGGGAAACTATTAAACTGCACAAGGCCTACAATATGTATGAAATCTTCATCTGCACCTCCATCCAATAGATATATAACGGAGTATTTTATTGT